>UMBZ01006038.1_pt1 | contig 73553 bp, 55 predicted proteins | sample 1964091 | NCBI WGS metagenome assembly UMBZ01 (sample SAMEA4835954, study PRJEB28245) | human gut metagenome | biome: gut microbiome; material: fecal sample | place: Denmark | collected 2008
GAATGAAAATCTTGCGTCCTAACCGATAGACGAACGGGCCATCTGTGCTTCTGTGAGGCATTTCTCAAACACGGGTGCAAAGGTACGCATTATTTTTAAATCTGCAAGCGTTTTGCTAATTTTCTTGCAAAAAAATAGCATTTTTAATTTTGCGCATTTCGGTTGTGTGTGATTGTGTTTTTTGAATTATTGTACTGATAATCAGGATTGTTGCTAGTAATCTCTTAAAGTTGGTGGAACCCGATGCTGAAGCTGATAATTAAGGTAATAAAATTTATATTCTGCGTGTGGAAAATCCAAACGTTGTTGTAAAAGTTATATTCTCAGCCTAAGTTTATATATACTCAGCTTAAGTATATATAAACTTAGCCTAAGTTTTTATATACTTAAGCTGAGTATATAGAATTTAATGCGAAGTTGTAACTTTTCTTATGCATATAGATAAGTTTATCATAACTCAAAGCAACCAATAGCGAAACGCCTTGTTTGGTATGGCGTAACTATCAAAACAAAATCTACATTTTTGTTTTGTAGCAGAAAGTATTACCTTTGTAACCCTAATCAATTATCATATAATAAACAAGAATATGGAAAATAAATACATTACAGTGACATACCGTCTGTACGCTATTGCCGACGGAAATAAAGAAATGATAGAAGAAGCTCCGGCTGAACACCCGTTTCAGTTCGTTTCAGGCTTAGGATATACTCTCGATCGTTTCGAAAAAGAAATTACAGCCCTGAGCAAAGGTGACAACTTTTCGTTCACCATTCCTTGCGCTGAAGCATATGGCGAACGTATCGAAGAAAACGTACAAGCAGTAGATAAAGCCATCTTTACCGATCCTGATGGCAATTTCGACTCAGAACACGTATTTACTGGTAATATCATTCCGTTGCAAGATGCAGAAGGTCATCACTTCTTTGGTAACGTAGGCGAAATCACAGAAGATAAAGTGATCATCGACTTGAATCACCCTCACGCAGGAAAGGATTTGATTTTCGAAGGAACGGTTACCGAAATGCGTCCTGCTACTAAGGAAGAAGTACAAGACCTCATCAATCAGATGAGCGGACACGGATGCGGTGGCAACTGCGGCGGCTGTGGAGGCGGTTGCGGTGACCACGAAGGCGACGGCGAATGCTGTGGCGATGGCGGTTGTGGACATTGCCATTAATTGATATACGACGGATGCGTACGCGGTTAAAAACGTACGCATCCGTTTTTTTTATACCTCTAATTAAAAAAGAATAGTCGTGATACTGATAGCAGATAGCGGAGCTACCAAAACAGATTGGTGGATAGGATGCGACACCAAAGACGGACGTTTGCTACATACACAGGGACTGAACCCCTTTCATTTGTCGCATGAGCAGGTAAACCGTGTGATAGCCGAAGAACTTATGCCGCAAATAGAGAAAGAAGCCAAAGCGATAAGTCATGTATACTTTTACGGAGCGGGATGCTTACCGCAGAAAACCGAAGGTATTCGTGATGCGTTATCGCATCACTTGTGTAACACCGAAGTAAGTATAGGTACCGATTTGTTAGGAGCGGCACGTGCTCTTTGTGGCAATGACAGCGGGGTAGCCTGCATATTAGGCACAGGCGCTAACTCATGTCTGTACGATGGTAATGCGATGGTAGCAAACACTCCACCGTTGGGTTATATATTAGGTGATGAAGGAAGCGGAGCCTATCTTGGCAAGCGTTTTATAGGCGATTGTTTGAAAGGACTGATGCCACAAGAGTTGACTCAAGGTTTACTCGATGAACTGCAACTCACCGTTGCCGACTTGCTCGACCGTGTGTACCGACAGCCTCAGGCTGCACGCTTCTTGGCTTCGGTAACACCTTATATATATAAGCACAAAGATCATCCGCAGGTGAAACTTTTATTGGAAGACTGTTTTACTCAGTTCTTCGTTCGTAATGTACAGCGCTACGTAGGCCATCCGTCTCTCGGTGGAGGAGAACTTCCGCCAGTGTCGTTCGTGGGTTCTGTGGCTTGGTATTTTCAAGACGAAATTCATACAGCCGCACAACGCCTCAATTTACAAGTTGGTCGTTTTTTGAAGGAACCAATTGACAAATTAGTAGAATTTCATTCGGTTGTTTAATTTTATATTGCAAATAAAACAACCGTATTTGTGACTAATATCAATTTATACTATAAAAAAACTATCATTTTATTTGCAGGTTACAAAAAAGCCTTTACCTTTGCACCCAACAAAAACAATTAAACAGAAAAAAAAATAATGTTATGCTAATATCACGAATTAACCTATCAGTCTTGCATATTATTCGCGTCGTGGTGGAAAATCCAAGAGGTGGGGAAGGTTCGTGTATGTAGCTATGACATAAGGATATGTTTAAAAGCCTTTCTCACCCAGACGATGAGAGAGGCTTTTTAATTAATGAATAAGGAGAAGATAGAAATGAAACATCAGTTACGCAGTTCTATGAGTACAGAAGGTCGCCGCATGGCAGGAGCCAGAGCGCTCTGGGTGGCCAACGGAATGAAGAAGGAAATGATGGGTAAGCCCATTATCGCTATCGTCAACTCGTTTACCCAGTTTGTTCCGGGACACACTCATTTGCACGAAATCGGTCAGCAGGTAAAAGCCGAAATCGAGAAGTTGGGTTGCTTTGCTGCCGAGTTTAACACTATTGCCATCGACGATGGTATCGCTATGGGTCATGACGGTATGCTTTACTCGCTTCCTTCGCGCGACATTATAGCGGATAGCGTAGAATACATGGTGAACGCTCATAAGGCTGATGCGATGGTGTGCATTTCTAACTGCGATAAAATTACTCCGGGTATGCTGATGGCATCTATGCGTCTTAATATACCTACAGTCTTCGTTTCGGGCGGACCGATGGAGGCTGGCGAGTGGGGTGGTAAGCACCTTGATTTGATTGACGCTATGATTAAATCGGCCGACCCAACTGTTAGTGATGCCGATGTAGACCAAATAGAGCGTCACGCTTGCCCAGGCTGCGGAAGCTGCTCTGGTATGTTTACCGCCAACTCAATGAACTGCCTTAACGAGGCTATCGGTTTGGCTCTTCCGGGCAACGGTACTATCGTAGCTACTCACGCCAACCGTAAACAACTCTTCAAAGATGCGGCTCAGCTTATCGTGAAAAACGCTTATAAATACTACGAAGAAGGCGACGACAGCGTGTTGCCTCGCAGCATAGCTACACGTCAGGCGTTCTTGAATGCCATGACACTCGACATCGCTATGGGCGGTTCTACAAATACCGTACTTCATTTGCTGGCTATAGCCCACGAGGCAGAAGTCGATTTCAAGATGGACGATATCGACATGCTTTCACGTCGTGTGCCGTGTCTGTGCAAGGTTGCTCCCAACACTCAGAAATATCATATACAAGATGTAAACCGTGCCGGAGGTATCATGAATATCTTAGGCGAGTTGGCAAAAGGCGGATTGCTTGATACCACAGTAAACCGTGTAGACGGCATGAAGCTGGGCGAAGCCATCGAAAAATATAATATAACTGTAGCTCAGCCCGACGCTGAGGCCATGCGCATCTATACCAGTGCGCCGGGCGGCAAGTTCAATATCGAACTTGGTTCGCAGAACAATACATATAAAGAACTCGATACCGACCGTGCCGAAGGTTGCATTCGCGATTTGCAGCATGCCTATTCTAAAGACGGCGGATTGGCGGTATTGAAAGGAAATATTGCACAAGACGGATGTGTGGTTAAGACAGCCGGAGTAGACGAAAGCATCTGGAAGTTCTCTGGTCCTGCCAAGGTATTCGATTCGCAGGAAGCTGCTTGCGATGGCATCTTGGGCGGAAAGGTAGTGAGCGGCGATGTAGTAGTCATCACTCACGAAGGTCCTAAGGGCGGTCCTGGTATGCAAGAAATGCTTTATCCTACATCATACATCAAATCTAAGCATTTAGGAAAAGAATGTGCCCTTATTACCGACGGACGCTTCAGTGGCGGTACTTCGGGTTTGAGTATCGGACATATTTCTCCGGAAGCTGCCGCTGGTGGCAATATCGGTAAGATAGTAGATGGCGACATCATAGAGATAGATATCCCCGGACGTAGCATTAACGTAAAGCTTACCGATGAAGAGTTGGCTGCACGTCCTATGGCACCCGTTACACGCGACCGTAAAGTGTCGAAAGCACTTCGCGCATATGCGGCTATGGTAAGTTCGGCCGATAAGGGAGGAGTTAGAATCATTTAAGAAGGAGCGATTTATGGCTAAAGAAAAGATAACAGGAGCGGAAGCGTTGATGCGTTCGTTAGAGCATCAAGGGGTAACTACCTTGTTTGGTTATCCCGGAGGGGCTATAATGCCTACATTCGATGCGCTTTACGATCATCGCGACCGATTGAATCATATACTTGTTCGTCATGAACAGGGAGCGGCTCATGCCGCACAAGGTTATGCTCGCGTGTCGGGCAAGGTGGGTGTTTGTCTTGTTACAAGCGGTCCTGGCGCTACAAATACTATTACTGGTGTAGCCGATGCTATGATTGACAGTACGCCTATCGTAGTCATTGCCGGACAGGTTGGCGCATCGCTGTTGGGAACCGACGCTTTTCAGGAAGTCGATTTGGTGGGCATTACTCAGCCTATCACCAAGTGGAGCTATCAGATTCGTCGTGCCGAAGATGTAGCGTGGGCAGTAGCTCGTGCTTTCTATATCGCAAAGAGCGGACGTCCCGGACCGGTAGTGCTCGACTTTGCAAAGAACGCACAGACCGATCTTACAGATTTTGAACCGGTAGATGTCGACTTTATCCGCAGCTACGATTCAGATCCAGAAACAGACCCTAAGGCGTTGGCCGAAGCGGTTGCTTTGATAAACGAAGCTAAGAAACCTTTCGTCTTGGTAGGTCAAGGCGTAGAACTGGGCAATGCTCAAGAAGAACTTCGCACATTTGTAGAAAAAGCGGATATCCCCTGCGGATGCACATTGCTTGGCTTGTCGGCATTACCGTCCGATCATCGCCTTAACAAAGGTATGCTGGGAATGCACGGAAACTTAGGTCCTAATGTCAAGACCAACGAGTGCGATGTTCTTATAGCAGTAGGTATGCGTTTTGACGACCGTGTAACCGGAAAGCTCGAAACCTATGCTCGTCAGGCTAAGGTTATTCATTTGGATATAGATCCGTCGGAGATTGGAAAGAACGTAGCGGTAGATGTTCCCGTATTGGGCAACTGCAAGCGTACTCTGAAAATGCTTACCGAATTGATACAGCAGCACAAGCATACCGAGTGGATAGATAGCTTTAAGCAGTACGAACAGAAAGAGTTCGAGCATGTTATAGAGCCCGAAGTCTATCCTTCAGAAGGTCCCATCAACATGGGCGAGGCAATAAACGCGGTTAGCGAAGCTACTCATCAGCAAGCCATATTGGTGACCGATGTTGGTCAGAACCAGATGATGGCATGCCGTTATTTTAAGTTCTCCAAGCCCCGTAGCTTGGTAACTTCGGGCGGTATGGGAACCATGGGATTCAGCCTTCCGGCTGCTGTAGGAGCTACATTCGGATGTAAAGACCGTACGGTTTGCGCTTTCATGGGCGATGGCGGATTGCAGATGAACCTTCAAGAGCTTGGCACCATTATGGAACAGAAAGCTCCGGTGAAAATAATTCTCCTGAACAATAATTTCTTGGGAAATGTGCGTCAGTGGCAAGCCATGTTCTTCCACCGTCGTTACTCGTTCACCCCGATGATGAACCCCGACTATATGCAGATAGCTTCGGCTTATGGCATCGCCTCTCGCCGTGTAATGGAACGCGAAGAATTGGCTGCCGGCATAGAAGAAATGCTGAAGACAGACGGACCGTTCTTACTTGAGGTATGTGTGATAGAAGAAGGCAATGTATTGCCGATGACTCCTCCGGGAAGTTCGGTTAACTATATGATGCTGGATTTGGATTGTTAAAACAGGAGAGTAGAATTATGGATAATAAGAAACTATATACGATAATTGTTCATTCCGAGAATATTGCAGGTTTGCTTAATCAGGTAACTGCGGTGTTTACTCGCCAGCAGCTCAATATAGAAAGCCTTAACGTTTCGGCATCGTCTATTAAGGGCGTACATAAATATACCATTACTTGTTGGTGCACTCCGGCTCTTATAGAAAAGGTGGTAAAGCAGATAGAGAAGAAGATGGATGTAATCCAGGCTCACTATTTTACCGACGATGAAATCTTCCTTCGCGAGGAGGCTCTTTATAAAGTGTCTACTCCCGAGTTTCAGGCTTCGCCAGAACCGTCTAAGATAGTTCGTCGCTACGGTGCGCACATTGTAGAGGTGAATCCGGTGTTCTCTATTGTAGAGATGACAGGCATGAGCGATGATATAACAAATCTTTACGATGACTTGTGTGCTCAGAATTGCGTGTTGCAGTTTGTACGTTCGGGCAGAATTGCCGTATCTACCAGCTGCTTTGAGCGCGTAAACGAGTATCTGGCTCATCGCGAAGAACGTTATAAAGCCGATAAGGAATGAATAAAAAATAAATGTAGTCATGACTGAAAAAGAAAACAATAAAGTTGGCACATATCCGTTTGTGGTAGAACCGTTTCACGCTGATTTTACAGGCAAACTCACCATGGGGATATTGGGCAACCATTTGCTGAACTGCGCCGGATTTCATGCTGCCGATAGGGGCTTTGGCATTGCTACCCTCAATGAGGACCATTTTACATGGGTACTCTCTCGATTGGCGGTAGAGATTACTGGCGAGATGCCTTCGGCTTACGATAAGTTCAGCATCGAAACGTGGGTGGAAAACGTTTATAAGCTTTTTACCGACCGCGATTTCGCCATCATCAACGCTAAGGGCGAGCCTATAGGATACGCTCGTTCGGTATGGGCGATGATAGGAATGGAAACCCGTAAGCCAGCCGACTTGCTTACGCTGCATGGCGGAGGCATCACCAATTATATCTGCACAGAGAAGGAGTGTCCTATCGACAAACCGGGCAGAGTAAAGGTGACTACCACAGAGCCCGATGCGCGTGTGATGGCGCGATATAGCGACATCGACATAAACGGTCATGTTAACAGCATTCGCTACATAGAACATATACTCGACCTCTTTCCGCTGTCGATGTTCAGCGAGCGACGCCTGAAGCGTTTTGAAGTGGCATACGTGGCAGAAAGTTATTTCGGCGACGAATTGTTCTTCTACAAGGAGCAGAAGTCGGAAAACGAGTTCGATGTAGAAATAAAGAAGAACGACAGCGAAACGGTAGTTCGCAGTAAAGTGATATTTCAAAATATTTAAATAACCAGTTATTAGTAACGGCGGCCCTTTGGGGTTGCATTAAAAGATTGTGTAATTATGGCAAAAATGAATTTTGGCGGGGTAATCGAAAACGTAGAAACCCGTGAAGAGTTTCCTTTGGACAAAGCGCGTGAAGTATTGAAAGACGAAACTATCGCCGTTATCGGTTATGGTGTTCAGGGTCCTGGTCAGTCATTGAACTTGCGCGACAATGGTTTCAATGTTATCGTCGGACAGCGTCCGGGTAAGACATACGAAAAGGCTGTTGCCGACGGATGGGTTCCGGGTGAAACTTTGTTTGGCATCAAAGAAGCATGCGAACGTGCCACTATCATTGCCGTTCTGTTGTCGGATGCAGCTCAGATTGCTGTATGGCCTACTATTAAAGAAACACTTACTCCGGGTAAGGCATTATATTTCTCTCATGGTTTCGCTATCAACTGGAACGACCGTACAGGCGTAGTTCCTCCTGCCGATGTAGACGTTATCATGGTTGCTCCTAAGGGTTCTGGTACTTCTTTGCGTACTATGTTCCTCGAAGGTCGTGGCTTGAACTCTTCTTACGCTATCTATCAGGATGCTACTGGCAAGGCATGGGATCGTGTTATCGCTATGGGTATCGGTATCGGTTCTGGTTACTTGTTCGAAACTACTTTCAAGCGCGAAGCTACTTCAGACTTGACTGGCGAGCGTGGTACTTTGATGGGTGCTATCCAGGGATTGCTGTTGGCTCAGTACGAAACATTGCGTGAGCACGGACACACTCCTTCTGAAGCGTTCAACGAAACTGTAGAAGAATTGACTCAGTCTTTGATGCCGCTGTTTGCTGCTAAGGGTATGGATTGGATGTACGCTAACTGTTCTACTACAGCTCAGCGTGGTGCTTTAGACTGGATGGTTCCGTTCCACGATGCTACTAAGCCTGTATTCGAGAAATTGTATAAATCAGTTTCAGACGGTATCGAAGCTCAGCGTTCTATCGACTCTAACTCTCAGCCCGATTATCGTGAAAAACTTAATGCTGAATTGAAGGCATTGCACGATAGCGAAATGTGGCAGACTGGTGCTGTAGTTCGTAAACTTCGTCCTGAAAACAACTAATATTTAGTTTGTTAAGGGTAATATAAAATCCCGGTATCGGATGTTTCATTTTATGAAGCTGTCCGATGCCGGGATTATTTGTTTTTGCAGGTGGGTTTCATTTAAAGATATTATGTTACATTTGTAATCTACAATTAATAAAATAAGACTAATGATTATGAAATCACCGTGGGCATGGGTCCCGTCTCTATATTTTGCCGAAGGGCTTCCGTATGTAGTTATCACTACTTTATCGCTTGTTATGTATAAGTGCATGGGCATTTCTAATGCCGAGATAGCTTTCTACACCAGTTGGCTAAATCTGCCGTGGGTTATCAAACCGCTGTGGAGTCCGTTTGTAGACTTGCTTCGTACCAAACGTTTCTGGATTATATCTATGCAACTCCTGTTGGGAGCGGGTATGGCTGGCATCGCCTTTACATTGCCTACCGGTTATTTCTTCCAACTATCATTGGCGGTGTTCTGGCTGATGGCTTTCAGTTCGGCTACTCACGATATCGCAGCCGACGGGTTTTATATCTTGGGCTTGACTCCGCACCAACAAGCGTTTTTTGTAGGCATACGCAGCACGTTCTATAGGTTGGCTCTCATTGCCGGACAAGGTTTGCTAATAATGCTGGCGGGCAGACTGGAGGTGGTTACCGCCAATGTGCCTTATGCGTGGAGCATAACGCTATTCATAGCCGCCGGACTGATGATAGCTATGTGGGCGTTTCACTCTGTGACGTTGCCTCGTCCCGATGGCGATGTGCCGGCTTGCTCGGTTACGGCTTCTACTCTGATGCGAGAGTTTTTGCTTACGTTCCGTTCTTTCTTCCGTAAAGAGGGAGCGTTTGTGGCAGTGCTGTTTATGCTGCTGTACCGCTTGCCCGAAGCTCAGTTGGTTAAGATGGAGATTCCTTTCCTGAAAGATACGTTGGCCGATGGCGGATTGGGACTCTCTACCGCCCAGATAGGAGTTACGCAGGGTACGGTGGGAATTTTCGGATTAGTGATAGGAGGTATTATAGGCGGATTGATGGTATCTCGCCACGGCTTGCGCCGACTGATGTGGTGGATGGTATGTGCCATATCGCTGCCCGATGCGGTGTTTGTCTACCTCAGTTATTTTCCTGAGACCCCGTTGCTGTGGGTCAACGTATGCGTGTTCATAGAGCAGTTGGGATATGGTTTCGGTTTTACAGCCTACATGATGTTCTTGATATACTTTTCTCGCGGACATCACAGCACCGCCCATTATGCTATCTGTACGGCGTTCATGGCATTAGGCATGATGCTTCCGGGCATGGCTGCCGGATGGATTCAGGAAGCCTTGGGTTACACCGGTTTCTTCTGGTGGGTGATGTTGTGCTGTGGCGCTACGTTTGGAGTTACGGCTTTGCTCGATATAGACCCGGAGTTTGGTAAGAAGTAGGTAGGCCTTTTGACGCAAGGCGATTCGCTAAAAACCATTCGCATATTGCAGACCTGCGCATCGCATTCTTTCACTTTGATCATCGCATTCTTTCACTTGAAGCATCGAAATCTTTTTTACCCCTTTCAGAATGTGCTGAAAAAATCCAACTATCGGCGGCTCAATGTGTGGAGTGCCGATAGTGGGATTTTATGTTTTAAAGAGATTCTCTTTATTTCCGCTTGAGATTATGGATTAGGAGTAGCGTCATCCGGTGTATAAGGAACGTCTATGTCGCTGTTGGTGGCTGTTTTCCAGTCTTCAACAGTTGCATCAAGTTTAACTTGATCTACCGCGATGGTGAAAGTCAAGTTATAAGCTTTGCCTTGCTGCATGATACCTGCCGGAAGGTAGACAGTCTTTGTAGCGGAAGTCTTAGAGTATCCGTTTTCCAGATTGCCATCTTCGGTAATGATATCGTATGTGATAGTAACTGAGGTAGAGTTTGCTTTCAAACCAACAAGTTTACCATTACCATCTACATTATCCGATGGAATTAAGAAAAGGTATTGTTGCTCGTTTTTATCCTTTTTTAGCAAATTAACTGCTTTCTTGCCTTCCAATGCGATGCCTTTTTTGCTGTCACTGATGATGTCTGTACTATTTATTGTCCATGTTGTTGTACTCCAATTGAGTATAGACTGAAGATCGAGGTCGGCTGTTTCGTTTGGGCCGCTCCATGTACCGTTTGGGGTAAATATTTGGGGAAATGTGTAAGTGCTCGTTGTGTAGAACTCTCCACCTTTATTTAGCTTAAGACTGCGGATTACCACTTTTGTCTTGTTGGCTTTATTGGTGTCAGATGAATTGAATACATTTTCACTTACATTGGCTTGCAAGCTAATGCGTGTCATTTCGTGGTGAAGTTGGAATTCTACAGCCTTGCTTGTTCCATTGCCGTTAGTTTTACCGACATGGAATTTTGCATCGGCTACAAAGTCCACCATTTGGGTTAAGTCGGCATTGGTACCTGTAGGAAGTGATATTGTGGCTTTAGGTACTCCATTGCTATTCTCCGTATTGTCTGAAAGAACGATGAGTCCATTGTTATTTTTCGTATATGGAGCGTATGCATAGAATGATATGACATCTCCTTCCGTTGTAGGCCAATATTTTACGGGACTATAAGTCCACGAATTACCACTTTTTATGACTGCCTGATTGTACATGATATCAGGTGCGTCACTATTCATATAATAAGCCGTAACACCAAACTTATTAAGATTTTCTGTAGTTATGATAGTACCACGAGAGCCTTGAGCGTCACGTCCTAAGTACACTCCGAATTCTATAGGGTCTCCTTGCTTTGTATTATTTCCTCCAATTTCATCATTCGAGCAGCTTGTCATGGTCAGAGCTGCGCAGGCGATGACTCCCATAATATAGTTCTTTTTCATATTCAGTTATTGTTGCGTTTTGTTTTTAAACTCCTATCCTCCGTAAAACGGAGCCGCTTTACGTGGATAGGGTTATAAGGTAATTAATTCATTATGCACCAGGATTAGTTTTTACTGTAGCATCGTCTGGAGTATAAGGAACGTTGATGCCGTTATCTGAATCTGCTTTATCCCAGTCTTTAACTTCTGCGTTTAACACAATCTCATCTAAATTGATGGTGAATATATAATTGTAAGAAAGACCTTGCTTCAAAGTACCTTTGGGCAATAAAACAGTCTTTGTAGCCGAAGTACAAGAATAACCTGCTGCAAGTTTACTGTCTTCTGTTACTATGTCGTATTTGATGGTAGCTGTTGCATTTCCGTCTGTTAAACCATCTCCGTTATTTGCTGAAACAGGAATCAGGTACAGATATTCACTGCCTTTAAATAAATCCTTTGCTGTGTCATCGACTAATCTTACACCATTTACTCCTTCCTCATAATTACCGCTATGATGGTTTTCTCCTTTCGCACCATCTACTTTGATTAGTTTTGTGTTTAAAACTCCGTTCAAATCTAAAGTGTAAGTTGAAGTTGAAGCATTAGCTGTAGGAGTAGTCCATGTACCTCTTTCTCCATCTTTTGTAGAGAATGTATATTTACCCGACTTATAGAATTGTCCTTTATCATTGAATGTTACATTCTTAATAACGACAAATGTTTTATGTTTGGCGTCAGAAGCGTCATATACCGATTTATCAAGCTTTGCTTGTACCTTAACGCGAGTCATTTCGTGTTTGAGTGTGAAACTTACATCATTGTTAGCTGTTGCGCTATTGTCATGAGTCTTATTCATCTGTACGGCAGCTACAAAGTCAATAGTCTGAGATGGATCTTCAGGCAAAGTGATTGTTGCTGTAGGTGCGCCAGTTGCAGAATTGCCTGAAAGTACAATGCCATTAGCATCGCCGCCTGCTACGTATGGAGCATAAGCGAAGAAAGAAACTTTGTCGCCTACTTTAGTCGGCCAGTATTTTATTGGAGTGTATTCCCAATTTTTATTAGTCTTGTCATATGTAACTTGCTGATTCCACATAAAGTTAGGCTTATTGGTATCAGCGAAATCAGCTTGCTCGGTATAATAAGCCAATACGCCAAAACCGCTAGTCTGTATAGATGTGGTAGAGGTTTCCGTACCACGAGAACCTTGCGCATTGCGTCCAAGATAAGTGCTAAACTCGATAGCGTTATTTCCTTGCGACTGCTGAGGAGCATTGATTTCATCATTCGAACAACCCGTCATTGTGAGAGCTGCACAGGCGATGAGGCCCATAAAATAATTCTGTTTCATATTCATTTTTCGTTTAGTGGTTTATTATAATGTTATATTTTTCTTTGTTTATACACCTATGTCAAAGTTTTCTTCCTTGCCCCAATCGTCTACCTTTGCGTCAAATCCTCCGGCAGTTCCTCCTTCGGGCTTCACGTCGGGCAGTGGGTCGGCTATTTCTTTATCAATGCGGAGAGATAACTCATTGTCTGTATCTTGTATAAAGCTGTTGCCCACCTTAAAGGTGTAGTTCAGCTTCGTTTTGTTGTCTACCAGCAGAAATGATACGGTCAAGGTGTTTTCTTCGGCTTCGCCTTTATGTGAGTGTGGCAGTCCGAAACTTCGTATCTTAGTGGTAACCACGCCTTGCGTAGGGTTGACTTTATCGGTTGTAATCGACCAGTTTTCTAACAACTGCGTGCCATTCTGTTCGGAAGCTCTCTGTTGCCCAAACTCATATCCCGTCGCCATTCCGTTGAGCGAGGCACGTACCGAGCGCAGATTGTATATTCCCTTCAGATAGATATTTACCGTGATGGTATATATGATGTTCTGCGGTACAAGTGTACCCAATATGTTGGTTTCTGGTGCCGGCTTCGAACCGTGTAATATGTTGGTGGCTTCTACCATCTCTCTGGTTACCTCAAGCGTGCCGCTCACAGTAGTTCCTATCCATTCTGGAGCTGTTATTACTTGCTCTTCATCGGTGCGGGCATTATACCAGCGCGAAGACTGCGTGTTGGCGTATACCGCCGCCGTCTGCAGGTTCTCCATTCCGGAAAATGATACCGAGCCGAATTCCGACGGACTCTGGTTGTACACCATCGCCCTATATTTACCCACAGCAAGGTCGGTTTCTACAAAAGCGGTATTGTTAGACAGCACCGTCTGCTGATTTCCTCCTCCTTCGGTAGAGTAGAACAGTACAGACATCCCCGTGGGCTTCTCCACACGAAACTGACTCCAGTCTACATTCACCCTTACACGAGCCTTATGCGGATGCGTATAGCACAAGTCCTTATGTTTGCACGCCGAGAACAGCATAGCCATCGGTATCAGGAGTAACAGACCGATTATCGTTTTTAAACTCATCGCTTGCCTCCTTTCCGGGCGTTATATCCTCGTCCTAACAGCCATACAAGTGAAACCTCAGCCTTGGTAGGGCCTATGTAATGTCTGTTTTTGGTGCATTGCCATACGTAGCACTCTTCCATCGGCAGATATTCTTTATATACTCCACCCAGATAGCCTACGCCCACACTGAAATCAAGGTTCAGCCTCTTGGCTATAGGCATGGAGTAGCCGTACGACAGTCCCGCAGCATAACTCCATTTATCGCCCAGATAGCCTCGTCCGCCTCTTTCAAAGTCGTACGTAATTATCTGTCCGTACACCCCTACGTGATGCCCGGTAAGCACTCTGCGTCCAGGCTTTCCAAACCAACGGCGCACCTCAATATCTCCACCGTATGTACGCCAGTAGTTATGACGCTTGTCGCTCTTCCACCACGCATACATCCATGCCGCCGATACCGACCAATCGTCGCAAAACGGAAGTTCCACGCCTGCATTTGGCACGCATAGCGCATCGTATAGCAAGTTGGTCTTTACCGCCAATACTATTCCGTCTTTCTGCTTTTTTACTTCTGGGGGATATGTTGTTTCTGTGATTTCCTTTATTATTACGGTATCTACATCCGCAGGCTCTACTGTCGTTACGCTGTCAGGCAGTACTGTTACAGGCTCTGGCATCTTCTGCGTATAGAATACACATATAATGGAGTTACGTAATCTGGTATAGTAGGTAGTCTTTAGATAACCGTAGCATGGCATTCGTCTTAGCTCAAGCTTCTTCTGGTCCTTGGTCTGCGTGCCGTTCAGAATTGTCATTATGCGCTCTTTCGTCTTCGCGTCAAGCTTTTCATCGCTTGCCACGAAAGACTTCAGTCCATCCCACGATTCGCCTTCAGCGTCTACCTTGAAGCCTCTTTCGCCAGACGGCAGTAGTTGATCTACCAACTTGCGTGCTGTCGAAGCGCGTTCGGTAGACAGCCAGTTATTGAAAGTCGTGTTACCTTCGGGCGAAGCCCAAGAGCGTATGGCTATACGTTTTATATGTTCTGAACCTACGGAATCGAGTGCCGTTCGAAATGCGGCGATGGCATCGGAGTTGCCCATGTATTGAGAGTCGATGGTAGTTTTACTAACGCGGAAGTTGATGATACACGTCAGGCTGTCTGCGTTCTCCGGAGCAGCACACCATGCCTTAGATCCTGCTAACAATATGGCACACCATAAAATGCGTTTATTTTTGTTGATCCATTCGTTAAAACTACTCATATACTTAATGTATAGTTTTACTTTTTGCGATAGTTTTATTCTATGTGCTATTTCTCTCTTTGCCCTATTTTTCTCGTGGAAAAATCGTTTTTTTAATCCGGGCGCAAAGATAAAAATTAAGTTTTTATATAAACAAATATCTTACGGTTTGAAATGTGAAATGATTATAAAAAAGTTGTCGAGCCTTAATTACCCCCCCCCATTTTTGTGATTATAATTGTTGTTTTATAGGCTTGGTTTTCGGCTTTATCACTTTGCTGTAAGCTATTCTTTGAAAGTATATTGCGATGTATTTTTTTGGAGTATTGCGGAATATTCATTTTCTTTGCATATAACGAATAATAAAACGCAGAACTATGGCTATTATTGCAAATCCTATTTACGATTCGGTATTCAAATTCCTGTTAGAGGATAACCGCGTGGCGCGTATTCTGCTATCGGCTCTTCTGAAGAGGGAGGTGAGAGATGTGCAGATGCGACGTAACGAGTATAGCAATCTGCAGCAAACTCGTATTTCTATCTTCCGCATAGATTTCTCGGCTAAGATAGTGGACGACGAGGGTAAGGAGCAACTTGTGCTTATAGAACTGCAGAAGACGTGGCTGGCTACAGAAACATTGCGCTTCCGCCAGTATCTGGGTACACATTATCTTGATAAGACAAATGTTAAGGAAGAGACGAACGGAAAGTTTGGTCTGCCTATTATCTCTATTTATATATTGGGACATAAGTTGGGCGACTTGCAGGAGCCTGTGGTATATGTTCGCCGTCATTATCTGGACTATGACGACCGTCGCATAGAAAAAGGTGTGCCAGACCCGTTTATAGAGAGTCTTACTCACGATAGTATCATAGTGCAGATACCTTATCTAAAAGGTCGTGCCCGTAATCATCTTGAGCGTATGCTTTCTGTATTCGATCAGGATTATCGCATTTCTGACGATGACCATCTGCTAAATATCAACGAGGAAGGAATGAAAGGTGATGAATTGCTTCTAGTTCATCGTTTGGTGCTTGCCGCAACAAGGCCTGAGGTGCGCCGCGATATGGCGGTAGAAGATGAAATCCTTTCAGAAATAGAGGCTCGTGATACAACTATCATGATGAAAGATAAAGTCATCGAGCAGAAGAACAAGGACATCGAGCAAAAGAATAAGGACATCGAGCAAAAAGACAAAACTATTGAGCAACTTATGGAGCAGAAAGACAGTCTGCTTCGTGGTATGGTAAGAAACCTTGCCGACAAAGGACTATCAGTTGCCGATATAGCCTCTATCGTTTCTATAAGCGAAAGCGAAGTAGAGAAACTGCTTTAATGATTTAATGTAAAATAGTTATCCCACTATTGGTGTGCTTTATGAGTTATCAATAGTGGGATATTCTTTTATGCTATTACTGAGTGAGATTACTTCAGCTTCTCCAGAGCCTGACGGGTTTTGTCTAGTTCCTTGTCAGGGTCGCCGGTCAGTTTTAGATATTCTTCTAAGTTTTGAAGTAACTTGATGGCAAGGTCTTTTCGGCCAAGTTCAATGAGTTTTTCTGATGCTGGAATGGCGATGTTGGTGCCGCGGTCTAACGCATAGAAGAAATTTAGCCACTCAATGTATTTTTGTTTCAGTTGCTCCGATTGCGGTGCGTGGATGTCCCAGTAATATCCGGCGGCGTTATAGAGAGTGGTAGATAGCAACTTGTTTTTTACTCCGCTAAATAACTTCATAAAGCTTCGGCTTTGCTCTATATCGTGCTTCTTCTCCGCACTTACGGTATCAGATTTTAGAAGGTCGGAATAATACTTCTCTTCGGCATCCGAACGAGCTATGAGCGAGTCGGTAGGGTTTTCTGCCATCTTTTTTTGCAGATAGGGGAGGAATACCTTCTCGAATTCTGGATTGTACTTGTTGCGCATGTAGAACGACATCTTCAGTTGCTCTGATGCCAGATACGACATGCCACCACCCATAGATGCGCCTACACCGTTATCATCGTTGGTTGGGTCGAAGGCGGTAAGTTTATCCTTTATTGTCATCAGTTGCTCGAACTCTGCTTTTTTGTTGCCTTCGGTGCTCTGCGCTATGAATGTACTCATTGCCTTCATGATGGCTTTGTTAAGCTGCATTCCCGTTTTCTTGTCCATACCGCTCAGTATAGTTACCAGGCGATTGATAAGCGGAAGGTCGTACACTGTGAGGCTCTGAATCAATGTAAGGTTCTCTTTCTGCGTAAGCTCATTGTCTGGCAATATGTTTAGTAAGTCGTTTAACGGCTGTCCGCCCTTCTCGCCAAATTCGCTTTGTGCTTGGCAGTATCCTTTCAGGAACTCTACATCGTTCTTTCCTGACTTATATTCGGCATCCATCTTCTCTATCTGAGGCAAGAGCGAATAGTTTTTTACCGCCTTTGCGCCTTCGCGTAGTAAACTGCGTACTGTCTGTACACCCATAAAGCTTGATACCAGTTTCCCTTCGCCAGTAACAAACAGACAAGTAGGGTATGCAGAAACATTGAACAGCGAAGCTATCTTTACACCTTCACCCTTCTCGGCATCTACCTTATAGTTTACGAAGTGTTCGTTGAAGTAGTCGCCTGCCTCTTTCTGTGTGAAAATCTCTTTCGCCATCTTTTTGCAAGGACCGCACCATGAGGTATACACATCTATGAATACCGGACAATTCTTCTCCTTGGCCAACTTCAGCACATCGTTCCATGTGCCCTCATTGAATACTATGCCTTGCGCTTTAACCATCAGGGCACAGAGTAATAAACAGGGTATTAAAATAAGTCTTTTCATATCCTTTTTATTTGCAGAGTTTAGCTACTTCTTGCTCTAACGCTTCACCGCGAGCCTTTGTAGATACTATTTTACCTTCCTTGTCTATCAAGAACATGGCAGGCACGCCCGTTACCTTATATAACTGCGCTACCGGACATTTCCATCCTTTCAAAGCTGATACGTGCAGCCAGTTGAGCTGATGCTTCTCTATAGCCTGAGTCCATTTGTCCTTCTTATCATCTACCGATACGGACAGAACCTCGAAGCCTTTGTCGTGATACTTGGCGTACACTTTTTTTATGTTTGGGGCCTCGCGCAGACAAGGTCCGCACCATGAAGCCCAAAAGTCGATGAGTACACACTTGCCTCTAAGCGACGATAGGGTGATAGGTTTTCCATCGGGTGTGTTCAGAGTGAAATTAGGAGCTATGCGTCCTACACCGATAGCAGAATATCCGGCGATGGTAGCCTTCAGTTCTTTACCTAAATTGGACTGCTTTACGCGGTTACTCAACTTATTATATCCAGCCTTGATCTCTGCCAACGGTCTGTCCTTGGCGAAATGTTTGTTAAGGATGATGGCACTTACGTAACTATCAGTGTTTTCGTTTACTATCTTTTCGAATACTTCTTTAGTATGGTCTTTTGCCGAAGTAAACAGATAACCTATACTGTCTGCCAAAGCTTTATTCTCTGGAGCGTTTACATCCTTGCCTTGCCCCATAAACGAAATGGCGAGCATGGTATACATCTCTTGTGTGAGGGCATTGTTCATCTCTGCCAGTAACTGCTGGTCTTTGTCGCCTGTCACCTTTATGTCTCCCGTCTTTATTTGTTTGCCCATAAACTCTTGGGTCGTGGTGGTGTAGCTTACTTTTATGGGATTCTCGTCGAGTAAGAACGCCTGATGCTTTCTCCCTATGAAGATGCTTAGCGGCTTAATGGAGTCGAGTTTGCCAGTAAGTTTAAACTGTCCGTTCTCTATAATGGTAGAGTCGGCGTAGAAGATATCTTTTTTGCTTCTCAGTTCGCCTATATACACCTTCTTACCATCCATATCGGCAGCTGTACCTTCTATCAGATAGTTTTGTGCCCCCAGCGAGCCGCATCCTAATGCGGCTACAGCAAGGGCGAATATTGCTTTTTTCATACGTCAATTTCTTTTAAAGTACTCTTCCATTTCCTTACGCTTCTGTGCATCGAGTTCATTGTATTTCTCTGCTTGCTGCTCTGCCAATTTCTTGTTGCCAAGCTTAGAGTTGATAACCGACATGGTTTTATACATGTGATAAGAGAATTGCGGATTCTTATCGTTTTCGGTCAACTTATATTCTTCCAGCTTAGCCAACATCTCTTTCAAGAGTTTCTTGTCGTTGCTCTTGGCAGACATATATTCTATGTAGTTTTGCAGATGGTAAGAGTAGAATCCTGTAAGACCCATATTGGCGCAGTCGGTTATATACTTCCATGCTTCCGGATAATTACCGTCTATTAATAAGCGATGGATAAAGAACTTGGCCTTAGTTTCGTTATATTTATTAAGGCTGGCGCGAGAGATGAAATTCAGCATTTTATCTTCTTTAGCTTTATCGTTTACTAACGGAAGGTATTCACCCTGATCGTTTTTAGATAGTCTTATCAAGCGACTTACTTCTGCATGGATAGGACCTTCCAGTTGGCGGTTGATGCGATAGCGGTCGCGGTGAAGTTTATAAGTAAAGCGGTCGGCATTCTGTACAACATAGTTGAAAGCCGGCGAGTTAACATCTTTGATTGTAGGACCAAGTACTTCCCAAACATCGTCTTTATCTAACTCTTTCAGTTCTATGCGAGAAAGATAATCGTTGGCCACCGCCGTAACAGAGTCTTTCAAGAAAGCACCCTGCAGGCTGCTGATGTAAGCTTTGATAAACGTAAAATCGCGTTCGCCTTTCTTGTATCGTTCGCCCAATGAGAAGAGGTCGTTACCTGCCGAAGCGTTTTTGATGCCCTCTATCAGTTTATCGGGTTCTTGATAACCAGCCATCTGCTGCAGCACCTTACCGTCTTGGTCTATAAGCAATAGAGTAGGGAACCCTATGATATACTTTTTATATTTATTGTAAAGCATCTTACCATCGCCTTTCTCCATATCATATTGCACATTGATGAAGCGAGGGTTGAAGAAATCGCCCACTTTTTCTTGCGGAAACACATCGCGAGCCAACGCCTTACACGGACCGCACCACACGGTGTAGCAATCCATGAAAATCAGCTTGTTTTCTTTCTTGGCCAGTGCCACGATGCTTTCCCAGCTCTCGTTTTTGTGAAACTGTATGCCCTTATTCTCTTGGGCTGATAAGTTGATAAACAGTCCTGCTAAGAACACTATAGACAGGAACAACAAAAGTCTCTTTTTCATTTCGTTATTAGGTGTTTTATTAAAAGGCATCACAGGGCCTGGCACATGCCAAGTCCTGTGAACTCCTTTTTTGTGAATGATTTTATTTATCTTCAGGATAAGCGAAGTCTTCTATCGTGACCTTGTCATCGGGGTACTTAGCGTTTTGCTTAGCTATGAGGTCTTCGTTCTGATATGTCTTCTGATATTCTATCAGCACCTTTGCACGTCGGGCGATGCGCCAATAATACTGAGTGCGTTGACGGATATAGCTGCCAGGCTTGTTGCTGATAAAGTCAAGATATCCGGCATAGTCTTGCGCATCAGTCGGAAGCTTAGCTCCCATACTAGCACCGTTAACCATATATCCTAACACCTGAAGTATGTGCAGGTTCTTAGCGGTAGCATCGCTTGGATCTACAAAGTCAGGATATACCTTTTGCTCTTTTTCCAATTCAGGATCGGTATCTTTCCATCCTGTACCGCCCGGTTTAAGAGGCATAGACGGCAAGTTGAACGCGCACGCTACTTTCAAGTTGATGAAATCTGTAGGTTGCGGGTTGAGCGATTCGAAGAATATCTTAGCAAACACTGTATTTGTTTCTGTTTTGAATTTAGAAACTCTGTAAGCATCTCCATCTTCGTCGGCATATCCTATAATCATATTGTCCTGATTATTGTTTATAGCAACAATGCAACCAGAACTTTCATCGGCTTTCTTGTAGAGCTGCTTGGTAAGGAAGATGCGGTAGGGCAGACGTTCGGCCAAGAAATCGTCAGAGAAGCCATCGAACAACTGCGTTTTTAGGTTATCTACCATCTCTTCTACAGCGATAGAGTCTTCGCGGTTGCTGATATCGAACTTCTTAAAGCCGTTAGTCAATTTGCTCGACCATAGCCATGTGGGGTCGTTATCGTTAAACTTATACAGTATAGCCGTATTATATTTTTGATACCATTTATAGATTACGGTATCGGCGTGAATAGAACTTTTTGTCAAAGCCAAGTTCGCTTCATATTCTGGACTGATGTCGATAGACGGAGTTAAGTCGTCTTCTCCACACGATGCCAATGAGAGGCATCCTATTGCCATGAGCGTATATAAAAGATTCTTTTTCATGATTCGTAAGTTTTAGTGTTACTGGGCGTTGATGTCTCTACGTTCGTACTTTTCAATCTTTGTATTGTAATTGGTTTCGCTCTTAGGCAATGCCAATGTATAGTTCTTGTCGCCTTGTTCCAATACGTAAGTCTCTTCGGCTGCATTAGGAGCAGAGCGGTACTTATGTACCAGACGAGGCATACCTTCACGACGGAGGTCGAACCAGCGATGCATTTCGTCGAAGCAGAGTTCGCGGCGGCGTTCTTGCCAAGTGAACTTCAGCAAGTCGTTGGCTGAGGCGAAGTCGGCTGCTGTCTTTTCTACGTAAGTATCGGCAGTGAAACGCGACTTGCGGAGTTCGTTGAGCAAACTGATGCCCTTTGCTTCGTTTTCGCTACCGCCTTTGCGGATGTAGGCTTCTGCCAAGTTAAGGAAAAGCTCAGCCGAGCGGAATGCTTCTTTGTAGCAGTCTCTGCTGTACATCGAATTGTGTTTTGTGGGGGTGTGGATGTATTTCAGCATAGTTCCGTCTGTCTTGGTAACATCTTGCATAAAGAATGCATACTGACGGTTATCACCTTCTTCGTATTGATTGAACAAGTCTTCGGCATTGGTTTGCGATGTAGCGAACGACGGTCCGTCAATGTAAGCTATGAACGATGAAATGTACTTGTGTGGGTTGTCTAAAGTACCGCCGAAGTTGAATAGTATTTCGGGGTTGCTCTTTTTGATGAAACTATAATGTGGACTAGACTCTGCTTGGGTCTGTATCATCATTTCTTCGGGTGTCAACTTGCCAATGTTGTCAAGCGTCAGTTTGGTAGCGTAAAGCTTCTCGCCGTAAGTAATGGCATCGTCCCAGTTCTCGGTGTATAGAGCCACACGTGTTTTCAGTAGCAACGCAGCTTTCAGTGACATCTGGAAGATGTTTTCGTCTTCAGTGCTCTTGCCAAAGAGTTCTATGGCACGGTCTAAATCCTTATTAATCTGTTCGTACACCTGCTGTACTGTAGAGCGTGTAAACTCTTCGCGTGTTACCTCACTGCTCAGGCGGATAGCTACACCCATATCGGTTGCGGCGGTAGCTTTGTTGTAAGGCAGTCCGTATAAGTTCACCAGGCAGAAGTAGTTGAACGCACGCAGTGCGTATGCCTGTGCCACACAGTAATTTCGCTCGCTGTCGGAACCAATCATAGTTTCTTCGTTTTCTATGATGGTATTGCAGGCCAAGATATTCTCGTATCGGTTTTCGTAAGCGCTTGCTATATCGTAAGTATAATACTCTATGTCGCGAGCCCATGTGTAAGCTCCTTTACCTGTAGATAGGGTAATGTTATCGTATGCTCCGGCAAAATTGGGGTCTTCCGACTGTCCGTTCATTACTGTCATGTTGTCGGTCATTAAATCGGTGAAAGCCACATCTTCGGCAAATGTTTTTGGATAACCCTCACCGTTAAGTACAGCTTGAAACTCGGATACCTTTTCCGGTATCAGCAAGTCGCCCGAGTCTTCTTTCAGGTAGTCTGAACAAGCTGAAGCGAATACAGCCGCAAGGGCCAAGCTTCCTATGGTATGTAATTTCAGTTTCATATAGTCTTCTGTTTTAAGTTAGAATGAGATAGTTGCTCCAAGTGAGAAACTTGGCATGATAGGCATATTGGCGTATGCTGTTTCCGGATCAAGTCCCTTCCATTCCTTAGCTGCCCATGTCTTCAGGTTGTTGGCCTGCAGGCGTACGGTAGTTTCAGAGATGTTGAGTTTCTTCAGCCAGTTCTTAGGTAGGCGGTAGCTTACCATCAGGTTGCTCAGGCGGAGGAAGTCGCTCTTGGCTACGCGGATGTCGCTGTAGTCGTACATGGTAGACATTGATACTTCGGCTATGCGGTTGTCACCATAGTATCCCACCATATCTACCGGGAAGTTTTTGGTGATGGTAGCGTCGTACAATGCCGGAATGTTGGTGCGGTTTTCGTCGCCCGGCTGTTTCCAACGGTCGATGAAGTCTTTCGGAAGGTTAGACGATGGGTCGAATGCGCTGTTGGCATCTTGATAGATAGCAGGCAAACGCTTTACGCCTCCCAGCTGATAGCTGAATCCAAGCGATACGGTGAGGTTCTTCTTGTAAGTAAAGCGGGTGTTGAAACCACCGGTTACATCTGGATAGATACTTCCCGATGGAACCAATTCCATCATTTCATAGTCGCCTTCGTATACCTTGCGTCCGTCTTTGGTGTAGAACAACGGATAACCGTTTTTTGCCGACAGGCCTGCGAACTTGAACGAATAGATTGTTCCTAAAGGCTGTCCGATGGCTGCCACGTTTCCAGCAATCATATTCTCGTATACTTCCTTATCGGTAAGGTTTGCATCGTAAGCATACTTAATTTCGTTGGTGTTATGGTTAAAGTTGAACGATACATTCCAGTCGAAATCTTTCTGTCTCAAGATATCCACGCTGAAGCTACCTTCAAAACCTTTGTTCAGTGCTTCACCGGCGTTCATATACATATAAGAGCGTCCTGTTACGGGCGACACTTTCATATCGGTAATCAAGTCGGTTGTCTTCTTGTGATAATAATCAAGCGTCAATGTCAAGCGGCTATCAAAAAAGCGGAAGTCGGCTCCTATGTTGTAGCTTCGAGTCTTTTCCCAACGCAGGTCGGGGTTAGGCAAGCGGTAGATGCTTCCTTCTTGCAAACCTGTGGTACTGTTTATACCATTCATACGTACAATCAAGTTTGGAGTAGCATCGTCCATAATGTTACCCTGGATACCGTAAGATCCACGGAATGAAGCATGATTTACGAAGCTTACGCTCTGCATGAATTTCTCGTTCGACAGAATCCATTTTCCGGCTACAGACCATGTAGGCAACCAGCGGTATTCTGGGTTGCTACCGAATTTGTTAGAACCGTCTGAACGGATATTGGCGTTAAGCACGTAGCGGTTGCCGTAAGTATAGCTGGCAGAGCCGATGTAAGAAGCTACTTGAGTAACTTTTTCGGTAATGTTAGGATTGAATCGTCCTTGTTTTACAGCTGTAAGATAACGGTCTGTATAAATAGGAGCGATGCTCTGTCCGTACTGCGGATCCCATCCGTAAGAGAAAGTCGAGATACCGTTGTACTTGTCAGAACGGATTTCGATACCTCCAAAGAGGTTGATGTCATGATCGCCAAAGCGTTCTACGTAGCTCAATGTATTACGCAGCATGTACGAGCGGCGCGAAGTATTATCGGCAGCGTATGTTCCGCCTACAGGCAGAGCCGATGTCTGATACTGTCTGTCGGATGATTTATATGCTCCGTAGTCATATCCGCGGATGTTTGCCACGCTGTAAGAGCGATCGGTAGCCCAAGTGTTGAGGCGAGATTCACTCCAGTCGTAAGAAAGTGTTCCGGTATAAGTCAGCCCTTTAACGATGTGAGCGTTAAGGTTGAACAAACCGCCCATTACGTTGGTCTTGCTGGTCTTTCCAGTCTGGTCAAGTTCGTTAAGAATATTATAGCTGATAGGAGTCAATTTAGTCTTGCTGTAGTAATAATAGTTTCCGTTATCATCGTATGGCGAGAATGCACGCGATGTGTTGTAGGCATACGAGAAAGGACTTACTCCGTTGTAACCATCATTATCAGAGTGGCTTAAGTTTACCTTAACGTCTACATCGAATATCTTGTTGATTTTGAACCATACCTTACTCATAGCGGTAAAACGTTCACTCTCTGAAGTCTTGGCTATACCCGGACTGTTGTTGTAACTTACAGAAGTATAGTATCTCACCTTATCAGAGCCACCGTTTACAGAGAGACTGTGATTCTGGCTTACTGTAGTGCGGAAAATCTCCTTAAACCAGTTGGTATTCATCAATTCATACTTGCGAACCATCTGTCCGAACTGATCCTGACTGATTTTCTTGCTTAGCAATAGCTGCAATGCACCTTCGTAGCTTTCTTCCATCGGCACGCGCGGATATTGCAAACGAGCATCGTAGATATCTTTAGAAAGCTGAATACGCTCTTGCGAGTTCATCATGTCAAAATCGCCGTAGGTGGGGCGTGTATTGATACTCATGCTACCATCGTAAGTAACTACCGGACGGCTGGCCTTACCTTTTTTGGTAGTGATAACGATGACTCCATTAGCAGCCTTAACACCATAGATGGCTGTAGCCGAAGCATCTTTAAGTACATCGATGCTCTCAATATCCTGCGGGCTTAGGCCTGAGATACCATTACCGATAAGGTATGCGGCATCAGGGCTGTTAAGGTCGGAAGCCGAGAACGGAACCGCATCCGATACGATTACACCATCTACTACCCATACCGGACCCTTATTACCATTGATGGTAGAGTTACCACGAATACGGATGGTAGGAGTGCTGCTAGGTTCGCCCGACTGCGACATTACCATCACACCCGAAACCTTACCTTGCAACATCTGGTCGATGTTCATGGCATTAGGCACAATCACATCTTCCGCCTTTACAGAAGTGATGGCGCTGGCCGACTCACGGCGTTTCATTATCTGATAACCGGTAACTACCACTTCGTCTAAGACTTTGTCGTCTTCCTTCATGGTAACGAGCGGCAACTTCTTAGTCTCTTCTCCTTTCTGGATGGTGACTTTAAATGTATTCGATGCCATACCCACGAAAGTAGCTTTCAGTTCGTGCGTTTTGCCTTCTCCCTGAAGTATCAGGCTGAAGTTACCATCCGCATCGGTCACAGTTCGCTGTGTGCTTCCTACAACGTAAATATGTACTCCGGGCAGTGGATTCTTTCCTGTATCTACCACTTTCCCGATAACTTTACAGATGCCGGCTTTGATTCGTCCCTCACGGCTCTTGTCTACACGCTGGTTGTTTTGCGCCGAAACTGCCGGAGCAAACAATACAGCCGCCAAGAGCAAAAGAAATAATCTGACGGTGAAACATGCTTTTGATTGATAAGCATGACGATTGCTTTTAGATTTCATAATTATATCAGGTATTGATTTGTATCGCAAAAATATGTAAATATGTGAAATAAGCAAGCAAAAGGATAGCTATATTTTTATTTATGTGAAAAATAGTTTTAAAAGCAAAAGAGAGTTGTAAAAAGCTTGTAAAAATTATTACTCTGTAATTTTGTTTACAATTATATCGTAATATATCGTTATCAAATGCCTTATAGCTATTATATATGGGCTTTTTATCTATAGTTTTAAGGTAAAACATACAGCGTTATTGTAGTGATTATGCTAATAAATTGGAAACTTTTCAGTGAGGGTTAGTTTTCTACAATCTGAGATTTCAATTTGAAAGGTATATTGTGTTACTGCTTGCATCTTGCGAATAGAGTTGTTTCTTGTAGAGACATGACAAACCAATACATTTACTATCGTTTACCAGATTTTGTTATCTTCTGCCGATTACTGTGTACTAGACGATTGTAAAATATGCATACATTAAATAAGATTTGTAGTCCATGAGGAAAAAGAATGCGAGAAGTAGATTAACCATTCGCATATTGCAGACCTGCGAATCGCATTCTTTCACTTGACTCATCGAATTCTTTTAAAAAATCATCGCATTGTTTTTCTTCCCCATCCAGAAGGTGCTGTAGGGTCGATTTTTTAGAATGACATACAGGCTTGAAGCGTTCTGATAAGAGATTGTGTTTTTGCTGTGTGTGGTAAAAATACAGTATATGGATGTTGGGTAAAATAAAAAAAACGCTTCCACACACATAAGCATGTAGAAGCGCTTTTTAATACCTGCGTGTGGCAGGCGGGAGATTTATCGTATATTACGATTATTTCTTCTTGATAGTTTCAAGCATCAGCTGGACAGCCTTTTCTAGCTGACGGTCGATACCATTGAGCTGTTCTTCAGGGGTATTGTATACTGCGATGTCTGGCTCTACCTGAGAGTTCTCAGAGTAATTGCCACGCATATCGCGACAGCCTACCTGCGGAATACCGAATACCAATGACGGGTCTATCTGACTTTCCCACCAAACGGCAGTCATGGTTCCAGGAACAGGAGCACCTACCAATTTACCGATACCAAGTTCTTTATATACCCACGGAGTACCGCAAGCGTTACTGTAGTTATCTTCGCAAATCAGCATGCACGATGGTTTCAGCCATTTGTTGAATGGGTCGCTACCGATGTACTGTCCGCGAGAAACGAACTGTTCGTATTCTTTTCCTCCAAGCAAGGTTACTACGTCATCGTGAAGCCATCCACCACCGTTGTGACGAGTATCTACTATCACGGCGTCGGTGTGACGGTAGCGGCCAAGCAATTCGCTATACAGCTTATGGAAGCTGTTGCCGTCCATAGCCTGAATGTGTACGTAGCCTACACGACCGTTTGACATGCGTTCTACTTCTTTAGCGTTGTGTTCTACCCAGCGGTTGTACAGCAAGCCGTTGATTCCACCCAAGCCCTTGATAGTTTCGTCGAAACGTTTCTTAGTAGTTGGGTCGTATACGGTGAGGCGTATCTTTTCGCCTACCTTACCTTCCAGCAACGGGAAGTAGTCTTCACCCTTGCGGATAGGAGTACCGTCTATCTGCTCAATGATGCAGCCGGCCTTTACGTCGGTCTTCTTCAGGCTAAGCGGACTCTTGGCAATGATTTCCTGAATCTTCAATCCGTCGCCATCGTAAGAGTTGTCGAAGAATACGCCCAAGTTGGCAGTAGCAGGTGCGGTGCTGTAGTGGTTATATCTACATCCGGTGTGCGATGCGTTAAGCTCGCCCAGCATTTCGCTAAGCATTTCGGCAAAGTCGTACTTGTTGCTGATGTACGGCAAGAAGCGTTCGTAGTTTTTCTTCATGCCTTCCCAGTCGGTTCCGTGAAGGTCGGCCTTGTAGAATTTATCTTTCACCTGACGCCATGCGTGGTCGAAGATGTAAGCTCTTTCTTCCATCGGACGGAAGTCGAACTGTGCCTTGAAGTCGATATTGGTAGTCTTTCCGTCTTTAAGCGAAATCTTCTTCAGCGAATTGCCGCACAGGTAGAGGTTTTCTCCCTTCTTGTCGGGATTCATAAGTGAGCCTCCGGCACCCTTTACCAAGATGCGTGTAGAGTTATCTTTCAGGTCGTGTACCCACAGGTCGTATCCTTTTTCGAATGCAGCCTGATAGTAGAACTTATCACCCTTAGGGTTAAGGTAGCAATCGCTAAGACGAGAAGAATTAACAGTGAGTCGGCGTACACGGTCGCGGCAGTTCTCTAAGTCGAACTTCAGCGGTTTTACTTCTTCGTCTTTCTTCTTATCGTCAGCTTTCTTGTCTTTGCTGTCTTTACCGTCTTTTTTCTTCTTAGCGTCTTCGGCTTTCTTTTCTTTATCTTTTTCTTCTTTCTCGGCTTCTTCTTTTATAGCCAAGTCTTCTTTATTCATGCAGAAGCGGTCGTAAGCCTCTACGTCGAAGAACATGATGTAGGCATCGCTTTCGGCACCCCAGCTACCGTGGCTACGATATCCAGCGCGGTCGCTTTCCCATACCATTGCTTTCCCGCCAAGTACCCAGCGTGCGTTAGAGTCGGTATAGCCGCTCTGAGTAAGATTGTGCATTTCGCCCTTACCGTCGGCATTTAGCAACACCACGTCTTTATTGTTCCATCCGCCAATACCGATGTAATCTGAAAGAATCCACTTGCTATCAGGACTCCACTGGAACCACTGGTCGCCATCGCTGTAAGAGTACTGATACTTCTTATCCATTACAGTGCGCACATTGCGAGTCTTCAGGTTGATAACGCAGATGGCGGTACGTTCTTGCAAGAAGGCAACTTCTTTACCGTCGGGGCTATACTGAGGCTCGAACGATGTAAGGTTGGTCTTGGTGAGTCGCTCTTCTTTTATATTAGTAGCGTAGGTAAACATCTTGTCTTCTTTATCTACCAACGACGACTGATAAATCTGCCATACACCATCGCGCTCTGAAGCGTAGACTATGCTACGTCCGTCGGGCGAGAAGTGAACGTTACGTTCCTGCTGCGGAGTATTGGTGATGCGGCGTGTAGTGCTGTATTCGGTAGAAGTAACATATACATCGCCATGCAGAATGAATGCTACCTCTTTACCATCGGGCGAAGGAGAAATTTCTGTAGCTCCGCTGCTCAGTGTCTGCTTAATAAGTTCGCGGCTTTCGTTATCTGCCGATACGTTGATTTTTACCTTGCTTGACTTTCCGTTCTTGCCAAGAGTATAGATTTCTCCGTTCCATCCGTAGCACAGAGTACCGTCGTTGGCTACTGTGAGGAAGCGCACCGGGTGGGTGGTGTGGTGAGTTATCTGCTTAGCCTGTGCATTATCTAGAGTACGACTGAATACGTTGAATGAGCCGTTTTGTTCGCTAAGGTAGTAGAACGATTTACCATCGGGAGCCCATACCGGGTTACGATCTTCGCCATCGAAGGTGGTAAGCTTCTTGAAACTACGTTCGCCTTTATCGGTCATCAGCCATATATCTCTTGAGATAGAAGCGCGTTCGTGCTTACGCCATTGGTCTTCATATCCCTTCTTGTCTTGATACAGCCACTGCGAAGCATCCTTTGGGTTGAGGCTCATGCTCTCCATAGTGTACGATGAGAACATCTTAGGACGTCCGCCGTCTATGCTGACTTCGTAAACTTGATGGAAAGAACTGTTTGGGAACTGTATGTCTTTAGCGTCTTGCATCTGCGATGCTGCAAACAATATAGTCTTGTTGTCTTTAAAAGCGATAGGAGTTTCCTTGCCAGAGTGAGTAGTTACGCGCTTAGGAGTTCCGCCCTTGCTGCTGGTAACGTAGATGTCGAGGCTTCCCATGCGGTCGGATGCGAAAGCGATGTGCTGTCCGTCGGGACTCCATACAGGATAGCTGTCGAACCCGGCGTTCGAAGTAATCTGTGTAGCCTGTCCTCCGTTGGTAGGAACTGTAAATAAGTCACCTTTGTAAGCGAATGCGATGGTGTTACCATCGGGCGAGATGGCGCAGTATCTCATCCAGAGCGGATTTTCCTGTGCCGACAGTGCAGAAGTGCCCGCAGCCATAGCCAGGGCAAGCATTGCGATGTGTTTTGTTTTCATCATGTTAAGGTTGATAAAAATAATTACTGTATGATTATATAAAAGATTGTGGGCAAATTTATATAAAATATTTGTGATAAGTCGGTAGTGCGTAATGAAATGTCGTGAATGTGTTGCGAATGTCATTTTATCATGCAGAAAAATACGTGCTATTACGTATGGATAGATAAATAATGGATATATGTTTCATATTTATTGTTAATGAAGTAAAAAGCTTACAGTTGTTGATTTAAAACCAAGTAAATTCTGTAGTTTTGTATTTAGTAATACGAATAAATCTTATTAATCATAAATAAAACAACGGTAATATGAAACCAAAAACATTATTGGTGTTTGTTTCTTTGTTGGCTATGTCTTTATGCGCAAAGGCTAACCCCTTGCAGAAGTATATAGATGAGCTGCAGTCAAACAAATTATCAGATTACGCTTCGGTGGTATTGCTCGATAGCACCAGCGTGTCTGTTTCGCCTACAGGCCAAGGCGTATTTTCTGTAGTAAAAGGCGTAAAAGTTCAAAATTTAAACGGAGTGATGGCCAACCGTATTCTTAAATATGATTACGACCCGCTTACAGCCGCTGCCCGTTTCAAAGTGGTGAAAATCTATCACGAGGATGGCTCTGCTACCGATGTGGATGTAAGCAAGGCATGCGATTATACGGCTCCGGCACGTGCTATCTATTGGGGAGCACGACAGATTATGCTTCAGTTGGACGGACTTGTGCCAGGCGACATTATTTATTATGAGATAGATAAGAAGGGCTTTACATACGCACTTCTTGGCGCCGACGAGGGAGATGATTCTCGCTTTATTCCTCCTATGCGCGGGCAGTTTTATGATATAGTGCCTTTCTGGGCGGCAGAGCCTACAATAAGAAAGGTGTATAGCGTAGGCATTCCCGAAGAAAAAGAGTTGCAGTTTCAGTTTTATCAGGGACAGTGCGCGTCGGCTATGCGTTACGATGCTGGGCGTAAGGTGTATACGTTTGCCATGGATAACATCATGCCATTTCAGAAAGAACCGAATATGGTAGACTTGTTCGATGCCGCTCCTAAGCTGATGATGTCTACTACACGCAACTGGAGCGAAAAATCGCGTTGGTTTAATAAGGTGAACGAAGACTACGGAAGTTTCAACCCAATACCCGAAGCGCAGAAGAAGGTTGACGAACTGATAAAGGGTAAGAAAACGGAAATGGAGAAAATAGCTGTCCTCACTCATTGGGTAGCCGATAATATACGCTATGCCGGCATCACTATGGGAAAGGGTGAAGGCTTTACTCTTCATAATCTGAAAATGGATTATACCGACCGTTGCGGTGTGTGCAAGGACATTGCCGGTACTCTTATATCTTTTCTGCGAATGGCTGGCTTTAAGGCGTATCCTGCTATGACGATGGCTGGAAGCAGGGTAGAAAAGATTCCGGCAGATCATTTTAATCACTGTGTAGCCGTTGTGGAATTGAGCAACGGAACATTGATGCCGCTCGATCCTACATGGGTGCCTTTCTGCCGTGAACTGTGGAGCAGCGCCGAACAGCAGCAAAATTACTTGCCTGGTGTGCCCGAAGGTGTAGATTTGTGCATTACTCCGGTATCGCCTGCCGAAAATCATTATGTACGTATCAATGCCGATAATAAACTGAAGGCCGACGGAACGCTGGTGGGTAAGTTTACAATTTCGGCCGAAGGACAAAGCGATAGCAAGATTCGACGGATATTTACTACCGGATTTCAGAGTGAATGGCAGAATGCCATGGAAAAGCAGTTGCTCAACGTATCGCCTAAAGCTGTTATGAAGAGCGTGAATTATGGTAGCTCTCCTAAAGATTATCAGAAGGCGCCGATAAGCATCACATTTACGTACGAAATTCCTGAATATGCCATGATTGGCGATGGTGAGATGATTTTTAAACCGTTCGTTCTGAATAATCTGTATACTCAGGTGCTTTCGTTCCTGAATATAAATACTGATATAGAGGTGCGTAAATATGGTTTCAGAGACGCGTGCTCGCGACTTGTGGAAGTGGCGGAGAAGCTTTCTTTGCCTACCGGATATAATATGGTGTGTACAGAAAAGCAGACTTCCGTTGACGGAAAAGCGGCTGCGTTCAGCGGTACGCTTAAACAGAACGGCAATAAGCTTATGGTTGACACCAGATTATCGCTTAACAAGAGAATATATACTGCTGCCGACTGGAAGGAATACAGAGAATCGGTCAATGCGTATAAATCGTATGGAGAGTATATCGTAATCAGAAAATAATGGTGCTTAAATATAACTTGCGAATTATGAAAAGAATAACACTATATATACGTTTGGTATGTTTGCTGTGGATGGTGGCGGTTACGGCTTTTGCTGTACCCGAGGCGAGCTTCAAGAAATTATATAAGACATATACGTTGAATAAAGACGGTAGCATGGTAGAGAGAGTATATAAGGAGCTTGATATTTATACTCATGCTGCCATGAACGGCAAATACGGCGAGAGCTTCATTGTGTATAATCCTGAATTTCAGAAACTGAAGATTAACGAGTCGTACACTCTGCAGAAAGATGGCAATAAGGTTGTTACTCCGGAAAACGCTTTCGTAGGGGCATTGCCGTCTTGCGCCGCCAATGCTCCTGCGTATAATCATCTTAAAGAGATGATAGTGGTTCACACTGGACTAGAGCTTGGGGCTAAAATAGTACTCGACTATACCGTAGAGACTAAAGCGGAGATGTGTGGCGAGTTGGATATCTTTTCTATGATAAAGGAACTATCGCCGATAGAAGACTTCAGACTGACGATCAGTGTTCCTGAATCTAAAAAACTTAATTGCGAATTGCTTAATCTCTCGGCTAAACCGTCTGTTTCCGTAGCCAACGGCATGAAGACTGTGTCTTATTCTATTAAGAATATTGCTCCAAGACCTTATTCTTATACTGTCTACAATTCTACTGTAGGCGTTGTGCAGCAAGTGGCAAGCGGAATGATGCCTGCTTTTACTGCTTCTACTTACGAGAATGTTAAAGCGGCTGCCGATGTCTTGAACAAACAGTTTAAGGTGGGCGATAGCAAGGTGATAGAGGATAAGGTTGCGGAATTCAAGAAAGAGTGTGGAGGCGATAAGGATAAGTTGCGTAAGGCTATCAATAGGTTTATGACTTATTTATATGGAGCGAAGGGATTGAGTGGAGTTTCTTTGCCCGAAGCAGGATACAGACTTCGCCCGGCATCAGAAGTTCTGCTCTCTATGTATGGAACACGTGCAGAATTGGCTAATCTGGATAATGTATTGCATAAGGCAGCCGGATTGGATGCTAATATAAAGATGTGTTTCGTAAAGGCTTCTGATATGAACTGTGTGGGATTGAGCGGCATCGTTTCTGTAGTATCAGACAGCGAGATGAATTCTGCTAATAAATGCTACGCAGATGTACAGCAGTTTATGGCGGTAACAGATTTGAAGGGTGATAAGTCATCTCTCAGAAATGATAATTTGGAGAGCCAATCCAAAGAAGTCAAGACTATAGAGGTGAACGATAAAAGCTCGAAGTCATTTGCCGGAGGCTATGTGGCAGTGTCGATACCTAGTCAATCGGTAGGAAGTGCACTTTATTCTTATTCTGAAAATACTTCGATATCAGAGAATATTATTCTTCCTTGCAAGGTGAGCTGTGTAAAGCTGTATAACGTGAAGGTGCCCGACGGTAAAACATGGATCAAGAAGCAGAATGTTAAGGTATCGAACGAGGTGGGAGAGTTTAGCATTGAGTACAAACAAGAAAATGGTGAGGTGAAGGCTATTTATACTCTTAATGTAAATGAGCAACTTATAACGGTGAAGAATTACAAGCAGTTCTATTCATTGATGAGCGAGTGTAAGGCTTCGAATAATTACGTCATACTATTTAAGTAATGCAGGAAAAGAACGTATAGGGTCATCGAATTTAAAAAAGAATGTGAAAAATTAGCTTACGTCTTCGGAAAACCTTAAATTCGTGACCAAATAAAATACAGACTTTAATAATATGGAATTAGCAGGAAAAGTAATTGCAGTGTTGGAACCCAGAGGTGGTGTTTCTAAGACCGGAAATGAATGGAAAGTACAGGAATACGTTATCGAAACTCACGACCAGTATCCTCGTAGAATGTGTTTCGACGTGTTCGGTGCCGATAAAATACAGCAATTTAATATTCAGATGGGTGAAGAGTTGAACGTTTCGTTCGATATCGACGCTCGTGAGTGGAATGGTCGTTGGTTTAACAGTATCCGTGCATGGAAGGTAGACCGTGTTCCTGTTGGCGGAAGTCAACCAGTACCTCCTATGGGTGCAGCTCCGTTCCCACCGGTTAATGCAGCTCCGGCAAGTTTTGCTGCGCAGGACGAAAAGGATGACCTTCCGTTCTAAAATAGGCTTTGTAATCATTAAACATAAGCATACAAAAAGAGCTTCCGAATTGTATATCGCATTCGGAAGCTCTTTTTGTATGCTTATGAGTGAGCGAATTATGAATTCATGCTCATTAGGAACTCTTCGTTGTTTTTGGTGCGCTCCAACTTCTGCTTTAAGTCGGTCATTGCTTCTACCGGGTTCATATCCGACAGATAGTTGCGTAATACCCACATACGATCTAATGTCGGCTTGTCGAGCAACAGATCGTCGCGGCGAGTACTTGAAGCGTTGATGTTTACAGCTGGGAAGATACGCTTGTTGCTCAAGTTTCTGTCGAGCTGCAACTCCATGTTACCTGTACCCTTGAATTCTTCGAAGATTACTTCGTCCATCTTAGAGCCGGTATCAATCAATGCTGTAGCTATGATAGTAAGCGATCCTCCGCCCTCTATGTTACGAGCAGCACCGAAGAAACGCTTAGGCTTATGCAATGCGTTGGCATCTACACCACCTGATAATACCTTACCTGATGCCGGAGAAACCGTGTTATAAGCACGAGCCAGACGAGTAATAGAGTCAAGGAATATCACTACATCATGTCCGCATTCTACCATGCGCTTAGCCTTTTCGAGCACGATGCCGGCAATCTTCACGTGGCGTTCTGCAGGTTCGTCGAAAGTAGAAGCGATAACTTCTGCCTTTACGCTGCGAGCCATATCGGTAACTTCTTCCGGACGCTCATCGATGAGCAGCATAATCATATATACTTCCGGGTGATTCTCGGCGATGGCGTTAGCGATATCTTTCATCAAGATAGTCTTACCGGTCTTAGGCTGAGCCACGATAAGCGCACGCTGTCCTTTTCCGATAGGAGAGAAGAGATCTACAACACGAGCCGACAAGTTATCACCATATCCCTTGCAAAGGCGGAACTTTTCGTCAGGGAATAGCGGAGTAAGATGATCGAACGGTACACGGTCGCGAACCAACTCTGGGTTAAGTCCGTTAATCTTTGATACCTTAACCAACGGGAAGTATTTTTCGCCTTCCTTAGGCGGACGTATGGTTCCGTCTACCACATCGCCGGTCTTCAGTCCGAAGAGCTTTATTTGCGATTGAGATACATAAATATCATCGGGTGATGAAAGATAGTTGTAGTCTGAAGAACGCAAGAATCCGTATCCATCGGGCATTATCTCCAAAACTCCGGTACCTCTAAGTATATCATCGAAGTCGTATGCCTTTTCTACCGGTTTAGCTGGTTCTTGAACGGGAGCCGGAAGTGCGTTTGGCGCAGCTTGTACTGGCTGATTGTTTTGAGGTCTGTTCTGCTGATAGTTGTTTTGGTTCTGTCCCTGATTGTTATTATTGTAATAACCCTGATTATTGTTGCTGTTCTGCGGGCGTCCGTTTTGCTGCTGACGGTTGTTATTGTTATTTCCGTATCGCTGCTGACGGTTATTATAGTTGTTATTCTGTCGGTTGTTCTGACGATTGTTGCTTTTGTTGGGCTGCTGCATCTGCTGCTGAGTCTGTGCGTTAGCTTGCTGTGTCGGTTGGTTTTCTATCTTCATAGAACCGAATTTACCGAGCAGTTCAGATGGCAACTCCATCTTTTCAGAAGGCAAGTCTTCTATAGGAATAAAATCGTCGTTAGCCTGTGATGCGAAGCTTTCTGCTGGAGTATCGATACTTTCTGTTGCTTCCGGAGCTTTTTCTTCTGTGGCGGCAGCTTCTTTTTCAGCCTTCTCTGCCATCAGTCTTTCTTTCTCCAGAGTAGACTTATTCTTGCTACCCGGCTTTCTGCCTCGCTTAGCCTTTGGCTTTTCTTCAGTAGCCTGAGCTTCTGCTGGTTGTGCTGGTGCTACATTAGCGGCATCTTCCGGAGTGCTTTCGTCCGTCTGTGTTGCGGCATCGGCGGGTTTGGTATCCAGCTTCTGAGCCTTATCCTTTGTGGCGGTGTAAACCTTGTCGCTGTCTTTCTTTACGCTGATGCGTGAACGCTTGCGCGGTTGCCCTTCGCGTTCGGCGTTGGCGGCAGCTTTCTTTCCGGCTTCTACCACGGCTTGTTCGTCCAAAATGCGGTAAACCAGCTTGTCCTTCTTTAAGTCGCTGATTTTAGTCAGACCCAACTCTTTGGCGATTTGTTGCAATTCGGGCAAATCTTTTTCGTTTAATTGAATGATGTTATACATAAGTATAGGTTATATGTTTGAATTAAAGCAGCTGTAGCATACACGCCATGACAAAGATATTGTCATACGATTTGTTTGGCATACGCATACCGAATACATGCTATCTGATAACTGCTTGATTAATGTGAATATTTTAGTTGATATTGAATCGGCAATGCGGATTGTCGATTGTTGGGTAAGAAGTCTGTTATGACGGGGCTTCCTCATGAGGTTTCCTTTCATAACGAATGCAAAAATATATATTTTTATTTTATCTGCAATGAAAATGAAGCGGCTTTTAAAAAAATACTATATATTTGCTATTGCATGATGCCGCTCGGAAGGGTTGTGTCGTGTTTCATGAACTTAAGTCATATTAATAAAAAACACTATTGTATTATGGCAAACAATAAAGAAAAACTCTTTTCAGATTTTCCGCATGTGTCCACACAGGAGTGGATGGATAAGATAACGGTGGATTTGAAAGGTGCCGATTTCGAGAAAAAATTGGTGTGGAGAACCAACGAGGGTTTTAAAGTTAAGCCGTTCTATCGGCAGGAAGACTTGGAAGGATTGAAAACTACCGAGGGGCTTCCCGGACAATTCCCATTTATAAGAGGTAATAAAGCTAATGATAATACTTGGTTTATCCGTCAGAATATGCGGGTAACCGATGCTGCCGAAGCAAATAAAAAAGCACTCGACTTATTAAATAGAGGTGTCGATTCTCTTGGCTTCCATGTAGAAGCAAAGGCTCTGAGCGCAGAATTCATAGAGACATTGCTTAAAGATATCTGCTGCGATTGCATAGAACTTAATTTCTCTACTTGCCAACGTCATACTTTAGAGTTGGCAGAACTACTCACCGCTTATTTCGCTAAGAAGGGTTACGACCCAGAACGTATTTACGGTTCGCTCCGTTTCGACCCGATAGGCAAGATGATGCAGAAAGGACGCGATGTAAGTCCGCTTATATCATCGGCACATCAAATAATGAAAGCGATGGAGGCATGGCCCCACTTTAGAACAGTGGCGGTAGATTCTATTCAGTTGAACAATGCCGGAGCTTATATTTATCAGGAATTAGGATATGCCCTGACTTGGGGTAACGAATATATGCACAGACTGATAGAAGCCGGAGCGTCGGTTGACGAAGCAGCACGAAGCATTAAATTCAATTTCGGTATCAGCTCTAATTACTTTATGGAGATAGCTAAATTCCGTGCCGCACGTATGCTGTGGGCGGATATCGTTAAGGCTTACGGTCCGCAGAGCGATGAATCTTGCAAGATGGCTATCCATGCCGAGACTTCTACTTTTAACCTTACTCTTTTTGACGCTCACGTTAACTTGCTCCGCACGCAGACAGAGGCTATGAGTGCAGCTATAGCTGGCGTAGATTCTATTACCGTTTCTCCTTTTGATAAGGCGTACGAAACTCCAGACGATTTCTCTGAGCGTATAGCTCGTAATCAGCAGTTGCTTTTGAAAGAAGAAGCTCACCTTAACCGTATTGTAGACCCGGCTGGTGGCTCTTATTATATAGAAAACCTTACGGCTTCTATTGCAAAACAGGCATGGGAGTTATTCTTGGCTGTAGAAGATGAAGGTGGAATGGTTAGCGCAGTACAGAACGATTCGGTTCAGAAGGCTGTTAACCAGAGCAACAAGGCTCGCCATGAAGCGGTATCTAAGCGTAAAGAGGTATTACTTGGTACTAACCAGTATCCTAATTTCAGCGAGATGTCGAACGGTAAGACTCCGCTTGAACATCGTTGCGCTTGTGGTGATAATGCTGAAGATACTCCGTTGGTTAAACTCGAAACAGCACGCGCTGCCAGCGAGTTCGAAGACTTACGTTTGCAGACCGAACGTTCAGGCAAGCGTCCTAAGGCGTTTATGCTTACTATCGGTAACTTGGCAATGCGTCAGGCACGCGCACAGTTCTCGTGCAACTTCTTGGCTTGTGCCGGATATCAGGTAATAGATAATCTTGGCTTCCCTAGTGTAGAAGAGGGTATAAAAGCCGCTCTCGAAGCCAATGCCGACATTGTAGTACTCTGCTCTAGCGATGACGAGTATGCAGAATATGCTATACCGGCATATCAGGCTTTAGACGGCAGAGCAATGTTCATAGTAGCGGGTGCACCAGCATGTATGGAAGATCTGAAGGCCGCTGGCATAGAAAACTTCATCCACGTGCGTTGCAATGTGCTTGATACACTGAAAGAGTATAACCACAAGTTAGGAATCAACTAAAGGAAGCAAGATGATGAAACCGAATTTCAAATCAATAGATATATATGCCGGATTCCATCAGCAGAATGGAATGGAATGGCAAAAAGAGAACGGCATCACAGCCAACTGGAAGACGCCTGAGCAAATTCAGGTGAAGCCGGTCTATACTAAAGAAGACCTTGAGGGTATGGAACACCTGGACTATGTGGCAGGTATTCCGCCTTATCTGCGCGGTCCGTATTCTATGATGTATACCTTCCGTCCGTGGACTATCCGTCAGTACGCCGGATTCTCTACCGCCGAAGAGTCTAACGCATTCTATCGCCGTAACTTGGCTTCTGGTCAGAAAGGTCTGTCGGTAGCGTTCGACCTTCCTACGCATCGTGGTTACGACCCCGATCATCCGCGTGTAGTGGGCGATGTTGGTAAGGCAGGTGTATCTATCTGTTCGCTTGAGAACATGAAGGTGCTCTTCGATGGAATTCCATTGAATAAGATGTCTGTATCTATGACTATGAACGGTGCCGTATTGCCTGTCATGGCGTTCTATATCAACGCCGGATTGGAGCAGGGCGCTAAGCTTGAAGAAATGGCGGGAACTATTCAGAACGATATCTTGAAAGAGTTCATGGTGCGTAACACTTATATCTATCCGCCTGCATTCTCTATGAAAATCATTTCGGACATATTTGAGTATACTTCGCAGAAGATGCCTAAGTTCAACTCTATCTCTATCTCGGGTTATCACATGCAGGAAGCCGGAGCTACAGCCGATATCGAGTTGGCTTATACCTTGGCCGATGGATTGGAATATCTGCGTGCGGGAGTAGCCGCTGGTATCGATATCGATGCTTTTGCTCCGCGTCTGTCGTTCTTCTGGGCTATCGGTATGAATCACTTTATGGAAATAGCCAAAATGCGTGCCGCACGTATGTTGTGGGCTAAGATAGTGAAGCAGTTTAACCCGAAGAATCCTAAGTCGCTTGCACTGCGTACCCACTCTCAGACTTCGGGATGGTCGCTTACAGAGCAAGACCCGTTCAATAACGTAGGTCGTACTTGTATCGAGGCTATGGCTGCCGCATTAGGTCATACTCAGTCTCTTCATACCAACGCTCTTGATGAGGCTATCGCATTGCCTACCGATTTCTCTGCACGTATCGCACGTAATACTCAGATTTATATACAAGAAGAAACTCAGGTATGTAAGAACGTTGACCCATGGGGAGGTTCTTATTACGTAGAAGCATTGACAGACGAATTGGTTCATCGCGCATGGGAACACATTCAGGAAGTAGAGAAACTTGGCGGTATGGCTAAGGCTATCGAAACAGGTATTCCTAAGATGCGTATCGAAGAAGCTGCAGCGCGTACTCAGGCTCGCATTGACTCGGGTGAGCAGACTATCGTTGGTATTAACAAGTATAGACTGGAGAAAGAAGAACCTATCGACATCCTCGAAGTTGATAATACAGCCGTTCGTCAGGAACAGATTGAGAATCTGCGTCGCCTGAAAGAAGGACGTAATCAGGAAGAGGTAGACAAGGCACTGAAGGCTATCACCGAATGCGTACGTACCGGAAAAGGCAACTTGCTTGAGTTGGCGGTAGAAGCGGCTCACGTACGCGCTACATTGGGTGAAATATCCGATGCTTGCGAAGAGGTAGTAGGACGTTATAAAGCAGTAATCAGAACTATATCAGGAGTGTATTCGTCAGAAAGTAAAAAAGACTCAGACTTTGCAAGAGCTTGCAGTCTGACAGAAGAATTCGCTAAGAAAGAAGGTCGTCGTCCGCGTGTCATGATAGCGAAGATGGGACAAGACGGTCACGACCGTGGTGCTAAGGTAGTAGCTACAGGTTATGCCGACTGTGGTTTCGACGTGGATATGGGACCGTTGTTCCAGACTCCGGAAGAGGCCGCTCGTGAGGCTGTAGAAAACGACGTGCATGCAGTAGGCGTGTCGTCATTGGCTGCCGGACATAAGACTCTTATTCCGCAGATTATCGGTGAATTGAAGAAACTTGGCCGTGAGGATATCCTTGTATTTGCCGGCGGTGTAATTCCGGCTCAGGATTATGATTTCTTGTATCGTGCAGGAGTCGTAGCGATATTCGGTCCAGGTACTTCGGTTGCTAAATCGGCTTGTAAAGTAATGGAATTGTTGCTTGAAACAATAGAATAACAGTTTTTGAGGTTTAAATTAGGGGAGCGGCATTTTTAATAAATGTCGCTCTTTTTTTGTCATTGCGTCACACAAATCATAATTCTTGCCAAACTTCGGTGTCTGTGAGGTGTCATGAAATTCTTTAATGAAGTCGTCTTACTTCGGTCGAGGTAAGCGTTCATATCGGTCGATGTGAACGCTCACATCGTTCGAAGTAAGCATTCACCTCGTTCGAAGTAAGACGACTTTGCTGTAACATGTTGATTTATGCGGGCTGAAAGTCCGCAAACTCCACAGCCAAGGGCAGCGCCATGGGTATAATGTAACATCAACAAAAACGCACTGAAAGTGCAAAAGTAAAAACATCATGGTTCGTGATTTTACTTTTGCACTTTCAGTGCGTAATATATAAATACTTGATACCTAAGGTGCTACCCTGGGTTCTTATGTACTCATTGGGCTTTCAGTCCGCATTATTTGGTCTTGACACGCCAACTTATAGATTATCTTTTAAGCGGTCAAAGTTCCAATACTTATAACTTCAATTTCAGCTTAACGAAATTCTTGATGAATTCTACAGTGCCGTCAATACCAAGTACCGATGAATCAATGCACAAATGATAAGTGGCGGCAGCTCCCCAAGTCTTGTAACTATAGTAGTTGTAATAAGATGAGCGGCGCTTGTCGGCCTTCTCCATAAGCTCTTCGGCTTTCTCTTCGCTTATATTATGTATCTTGGTGAGGCGTGCTATACGCGCTTCGGGGGTAGCCGATACGAATACGTTGACGCAGCGTGGATGATCGCGCAGGATATAGTCGGCGCAACGTCCTACAAACAAGCACGACTGCTTCTCTGCCAGTTGGCGTATCACATCGCTTTGAATCTTGAAGAGCGAGTCGTTGCTCAGATAAGAATTGCCCGGATACGCCCCTTCGGTTATGAACGGAAAACGTGTACCGAACAATCCGCCCAGTAAGCTCTGTGAAGCCTTTTCGTCGGCTTGTTCAAAGAACTCCTTACACAGTCCACTCTCTTTAGAGGCCAAGTTAATCAGCTCCTTATCGTAGAACGCGATACCGAATTCCTTAGCCAACTTTTCTCCTATCTCTTTTCCTCCGCTGCCCAATTGACGGCCGAGGTTGATTACAAAATGCTCGTTCATACTGTCTGTTTTATTATGCTGTCCGCATGGCGGACATCTGTTTATGGCAAATTTAGATAATTATTTTTTAGCGATGCAATAAAAACGCCTTGTTTTGTTATTTTATTGCATCAGCATTTCTCTATATGATAGCCTCCAAGCGTTATCACGTAGTATAGGTTCTCTATTACGCTCTTGTCTTTCGTCTGCTCCTTAGGCGGGAGTTGCCCGAACGGACATATCAGCGGATGCGTGCGGTGTATGTTGTCGCGTGTAGGTTCGTAGCGCCATCCTTCTATGCTTCGCTCGGCGTTCCATCGGTTCTTTTCCATCCGCATTAGCGTGCGCATGGTTTCTTCGGGCAGATTCTTCAGGATTTCAGGGTCGGTTACTGCCTGTTCCGGACTGAATGTTATGCGGTAGCCTAATGTACGCAGGTAGGTAGAGTAGGCGTCTATCTGATAGCGGTTGGCCCATCGCATGTTCTCTTCCATCTGTTGCCAGCTGCTTTGTGCCTTCCGCTTTTTTTCCGCAAAGTTGGCGTCGCCTTCGGTATACATTCGGTATAGGTTCAGTAGGTAACCGTTTTCACAATATTCCTGATTTACGAAGCTTGCCATGTTATCTTGCAGCATTGGCTTGGAGATTCCTTGCTCTAACATGCCGAATGTTTTTACGTTTCTGTAGCGCACGTTGTCAAGGCAAATCAGCTTGCCCAAATCGGTCTGTATCTCCTGACGGATAAGTATCTGTGTATCGCATTGATAGATAGATGGCGGAAGGTTGAGCCCGAGCTGCAAACTGAGGTCGGTATTGCTGAGGCAGATAGCTATGGTAAGCATTTGCTGTGGGTCGGCGTTCCACGTCTCGATGTCGGATAACGAAGGCTCGCTGCAGAAATCGTCGCTGCGGTAGTTTATCTTAATGTCGTCTATTTGCTTTTCGATGTACGGAAGCTGATAGCGGAATAGATTTATCTTGTCGTCTAACTCCTTATCTATTATGGTTATGACGGTACGGATACGTTTGTCCGATGGCGCTTGGTCGTCATAATTGGCGTAGTGGCATACGCGTAACGCTTCAAGAAGCAAGGCGCATCCACATTGGTTAAGTCCCACTATTACCAGGTGTACATAATGCTTATCGTCAGTGTTGCAGATAGGACGATAGTCCAGCGGAGCGTATTTCTTTATGTCGTTTTCAGAAAGGCTGGTTCCCCAAATGCGTCGTGCCCAGTTCTCGTGAAAATTGAATGGCCGGAAGAATATGTTCTGCTTTCCATGGTAGTTGCAGTATTCTTTCAGTTCCAGTTTCTGAATGGTGGAGTAAGACATCACATTATCGAACTGCACATATACTGGCAAAAGGCGTGAGTCGGTGTTCTCTCCTCGCAGTGTGCTTACGTGCTGCACACATTTAATGTTTTTAGAGTTGCGTCCGTAGTCGCCTTCTTCACCTAATATATATACCTCTTTTGCCCGGTCTATATTCAGACGCTTCAGTTCTTCTGTCGACTCGATATTGCCGAGGTATATTTTTACCTGATTCTCCTCTTCTCTGTTAAGCTGTGCCAGCAGTTGGTCTCTTATGTCATCGCTCTCCGTGCTGCTCATCAGAACGATGGGCGCATCGCTTTCCTTGTGTAGCTCTCTAATCAAATTGGCTGTGACATCGCTGAAACCGATGATTACGTAGTGGCCTTTCAGCTTTTTGTATGTAGCCTTACCGGTGCGTACCGTCTCTACCCGTCGTTCTATGATGTTAGATATGGTAGAAATTAGCACTCCGTTAAGAAGCACCGCTCCAAACATACTTATGCATATTACGGCAAGGCGGTTGCTCCATCCTATCTGTTCTGCTTGATTGCCGGGGTCTACAAAGTTGTTATATACCACCCACAGCTGTTCGCCCCAGTCGTCGTTTTTCCCCAGACTGATATGGAAAATCACCACAACGGCAGAGGCTATTATCAGTACGCTGACAATGCTTAGTACAAGCAGTATCACCTGACCTTTAATCCCGCCCGATATGTTCTTGTCTATCGACTCTTGCGAGAATGCCTTCTTGTAAAGACGTAAATAGTTTTTCATGAGTCTTTCTTTATGATGTCGAATCCTAATTTCTTTATCAGCCTTAGTGTTTGCATGGCTGTGTTGCGGTCGTATTCCTTTTCTATTTCTGGAAGTTCATTATACGGCACGAGGCATGGGTGCTGTTTAAGGCGGTCGTTTCGCTCCGCACCGTACGTCCATCCTTCCGCAAGGCGCGAAGCCGCCCATACTTCGTGTACGTTTTCTGCAATCTGTTCAGACAGCATGATAATATCGTCCGACAGCTTGACATCGTCGGTAGATATGGGTTGTGGTGTATAATTCATGTTTTTCATGGCTATAAATGTTTTATCGGTTAACGGGATGATTCTTGAATTTGCGGAATTGCTTTATTAGCAATATAGCCGCTATTATGGTGGCAACGGCATCGGATATAGGCATACTGTACCAAATGCCCTTTGAACCCAAGAACAATGGCAGGATAAGCAGGCAGGGGATGAGTACCAGTACTTGTCGACTTAATGACAGAATGATAGCTTTTTTTGCCATGCCTATGCTTTGAAAGAAGTTAGATGTAACCATTTGGAACCCTACGAACGGGAATATCAGCATGGTAACGCGCAATCCGTGTGCCGATAGAGCAATCAATGTTTCGTCGGTAGTAAATGCTGATACCGCCAGTCGTGGCATGAGCTGAGATATCATAAATCCTGTGGTAGTGATGATGGTAGCTATTATCACGGTAATCTTCATAACCTGATTTACACGGTGATACATCTGTGCTCCGAAGTTATATCCGGCTATAGGCTGCATGCCTTGGTTTAGTCCGATAACAATCATGACAAACAGAAAGACTATTCGGTTTACTATACCGAATGCTCCGATTGCCAGGTCGCCTTCGTATAGCTTCAAGCCCTTATTGATGAGGATTACTATCATACATGCCGCTACGTTCATAAAGAAAGGAGCCAATCCGATGCCGATAATGTTCTTTACCAGTACATCTTTTAAGTGATATATTCCCGGCTTGAAATGAAGCATCTCGTTTTTATTCATGAATATCTTTACGAGCCATGTAAGCGATATAATCTGTGCCAATATTGTTGCTACGGCAGCTCCACGGATGCCCATATTGAAGGTGTAGATGAAAAGCGGGTCGAGTACAGTATTTACTATCACCGTAAGTATAGTGGCGGTCATAGCCATCTGCGGATGTCCTGCTGAGCGTAGCACCGAGTTCAGTCCTAAGTACATGTGCGTCACTACGTTTCCAAGCAAGATAGTCACCATGTAATCGCGTGCGTAGGGCAGTGTAACCTCGCTTGCTCCGAAGAAATAAAGAATAGGGTTGAGGCATGCCAGGGTGATGATGGTAAACACTATACCGATTATCAGGTTGAGCGATACCACGTTGCCTAAAATCTGTTGTGCGGTAGTAAAGTCTTTCTGTCCTAACTTTACCGATACCAATGTAGAAGCTCCCACGCCTACCAGCGACCCGAAGGCGGCTGCAAGGTTCATTAGCGGAAAAGTGATGGCAAGTCCAGAAATTGCCATGGCTCCAACTCCATGACCGATAAAGATACTGTCTACCATATTGTAGAGCGATGAAGCGGTCATAGCTATGATGGCCGGAATAGCGTATTGCATAAGTAATTTGCCGATGGGCTGAGTACCCAGTTCGGCGGCAGTTCCTTTTTGTGTCATAAAACTCTTTTTACGATTAGTTGTACGTGTGCAAAGGTACTGATATTTCCATTATATTTGCAAAATTCAAAAAAAGAAAAAGATTATGGAGAATCAACCGCTTTCGTTGTTCGAACTGAACGCCCTGGTGCGTAAAAGCGTGAAGCTTTGCCTACCCGATGAGTACTGGGTACAAGCCGAGTTGAGCGACGTGCGTACAAATTATTCGGGGCATTGCTATCTGGAGTTCGTTCAGAAAGACCCTCGCGGCAATGCCTTGGTAGCCAAGGCGCGTGGCATGATATGGAGCAATATATACGGTATGCTTAAACCTTATTTCGAGAGGGAAACCGGACAAACCTTCACATCGGGCATTAAGGTACTGGTAAAGGTTACGGTAGATTTTCATGAGTTGTACGGATATTCATTGACTGTAGTCGATATAGACCCTGCTTATACGTTAGGCGATATGGCTCGCCGACGTAAGGAAATAATCCGTCGTCTGGAAGAAGAAGGTGTGCTTACGCTGAATAAAGAGCTTGAGATGCCATTGCTTCCGCAGCGTGTGGCGGTAATATCGTCGGCTACTGCCGCCGGGTATGGCGATTTCTGCAACCAACTGCTTAACAATTCCGATGGATTGGTGTTCTATCCGCATCTCTTCGCAGCCGTGATGCAAGGCGATAAGGTAGAGGCTTCGGTAATAGCCGCGCTGAATGCTGTATATAAGGAGGTAGACAGATGGGATGTGGTGGTAATTATACGTGGTGGAGGAGCAACATCCGATTTATCGGGATTTGATACATACGACTTGGCTGCCAACTGTGCGCAGTTCCCGCTTCCAATCATCACAGGTATAGGTCACGAGCGCGACGATACGGTGATAGATATGGTATCGCATACTCGAGTAAAGACTCCTACAGCAGCAGCCGAGTTCCTGATAAACCGTATGCGTGAAACGGCATCCGACTTAGAGCGATACATCAGTTATTTTCATCAAACTATCCCGGAGAGGATAGCGCATAGCAAAGAGCGGCTGGAGCAATGGGTGGCACGCATCCCTGCCCGTGTGCAGATGAGGCTTCAGCATGAACGGTTCAGGCAGGAGCGCATGGCTGTAAGGATGAATGCGGCATGGCAGACTCGATTTCTGCGAGAAGAGTACCGCTTACGGTTGGAACAGCGACTTGCTACGGCGATAGAGGCACGCTTGCAGCACGAACGCCACAGGCTGCAGTTGGCTCAGAGTCAGGTAGAGGCAGCATCGCCCGAACTACTCTTAAAGCGAGGCTACAGTTTGACACTGAAAGACGGTAAGGCGGTAACCGACGCATCTGCACTACACCCAGGCGACGTACTGACCACACGTGTAGCAAAAGGAGAATTTAAAAGTAAAGTATTATAATAACCTATTATATATAAATAAGGTGCTTATGGCAACAAAGAAAGAATCTTATTCTGAAGCGATGAAACGCTTAGAAACCATCGTTTCGCAGATAGAGAGTGGCGAACTGGATATTGACGAACTTGGCAACCAACTGAAGGAAGCTCAAAAACTCATCAAGTTCTGTCGTGATAAATTATATAAGGCCGATGAGGAAATCAAAAAGATGCTAGGCGATGACGAGAATGTAAAAAAATAGGCGATTAAGTTGGAATATGTAAATGGAAAGCTTAAATTTGCTGAAAATAATAACAGAAAAATAACTTAATCATATAAAGATGAAAGAAATTGATTGGTCGAATCTGTCTTTCGGATACATGAAGACAGACTACAACGTACGTTGCTACTATCGCGACGGCAAATGGGGAGAATTGGAATTATGTTCTGAAGAAACCTTGAATATCCACATGGCTGCTACTTGTTTGCACTATGGTCAGGAGGCTTTCGAGGGATTGAAGGCATATCGTGGAAAAGACGGAAAAATCCGTGTGTTCCGTCCTGAAGCTAACGCAGAACGCTTGCAGAGCACATGCGACGGTATTTTGATGCCAGAGTTGCCTACAGAAAAGTTCTGTGAAGCCGTTCGTAAAGTGGTAAAGGCCAACGAACGTTTCATTCCGCCTTACGAGAGTGGTGCTTCGCTGTATATCCGTCCGTTGCTTATCGGTATAGGTGCGCAGGTAGGCGTGCATCCTACTGATGAATATCTGTTCGTGATATTCGTAACTCCGGTAGGTCCGTACTTTAAAGGTGGTTTCGCTACCAATCCGTATGTCATTATCCGCGAGTTCGACCGTGCAGCTCCGCTTGGTACAGGCCGTTACAAGGTGGGCGGTAACTATGCAGCCAGCCTCCGTGCCAACAAGATGGCTCACGATGCAGGCTATGCCAGCGAGTTCTACCTCGACGCTAAAGAAAAGAAGTATATCGACGAATGTGGCGCTGCCAACTTCTTCGGTATCAAAAACAATACATACATCACTCCTAAATCTACTTCTATTCTTCCGTCTATCACTAACCGCAGCTTGATGCAGTTGGCCGAAGATATGGGTATGAAAGTAGAGCGTCGTCCTATTCCTGAAGAAGAATTAGAGACATTCGAAGAAGCCGGAGCATGTGGTACTGCTGCCGTTATCAGTCCGATAGAACGTATTGACGATTTGGAAAACAACAAGTCGTATGTCATCTCTAAAGACGGTAAACCCGGACCGTGGTGCGAAAAGCTTTACACTAAGCTACGCGCCATTCAGTACGGCGATGAAGCCGATCCATACGGATGGGTGATGATGGTGGACTAATTACTGTCTGTTATTAATTAAAAACATAGTATTATGAAAAGAAGTTCAGAATTACGCGCTCAGGCATGGAGTGCCTTGAGTGGCAAATGGGGTATGGCTGTAGTAGCCACACTGGTGTATATGGTAATATGTGGTGTTATAAGCTTAATTCCGTATGTTAGTTGTATAGCTGCATTATTAGTTTCTTTGCCATTGGCTTATGGCTTTACTATTATGCTATTAAATGTAGTTCGTGGAAGAGACGTAGAACTTAATACTTTAGGCGAAGGATTCAAGGACTACGGTCGTATCCTTGGTACTATGCTTTTATCGTCTGTATATCAGTTCTTGTGGATGTTGCTGCTCATTGTCCCTGGAATCATTAAGGGATATTCGTATGCGTTGACACCTTATTTACTGAAAGACCATCCTGAACTCAAATTTAATGCTGCCATAGAAGAAAGTATGCGCTTGATGAGCGGAAACAAGATGCGCTTGTTTATACTAGACCTTACCTATATAGGTTGGTTCTTGCTTTGCATTGTTACTTTTGGTATAGCTACGCTTTGGGTTAATCCTTATTGGTGTACAGCACGTGCCGCTTTTTATGAAGATTTGATGAGCGACCTTCGTAATGCCGGTGAATTTTAATCGGTTTTCTGAACTGTAAAATAAAGGAAAGCATGAATTTGCATAACACGCAGATTCATGCTTTTTTTGTGTGGTTTAAGAAAAGCTGTATCTTTGCAGAATATATAATACATACAATGGGAAAAGGTAAATTAGCTAAGTTTGCAGATATGGCAGAATATCCGCATGTGTTTGAATACCCTTATTCGGTGGTAGATAATGTTTCGTTCGAGATGAAAGGCAGATGGAATGCCGACTTCTTTCATAACGACAACCCGATAGTGTTAGAGTTGGGATGCGGAAGAGGCGAGTACACTACAGGACTTGCCCGTAGATATGCCGACAAGAATTTTATCGGTGTAGATATTAAAGGTGCACGTATGTGGACTGGAGCTACCGAGGCATTGAACGAAGGGTTGAAGAACGCCGCTTTTCTGCGTACTAACATCGAGATTATAGAACGCTTTTTCGCTCCTGGCGAGGTTAGCGAAATATGGTTGACTTTCTCTGATCCGCAGATGAAGAAGGCTACCAAACGTCTTACATCTACCTATTTCATGGAACGCTACCGTAAGTTCTTGAAGCCCGATGGCTTGGTACATCTGAAGACAGATAGTAACTTCATGTTTACCTACACCAAGTATATGATAGAGGCTAACCAATTGCCGGTAGAGTTCATTACAGACGACTTGTACCACTCTGGTATGGACGATGACATATTAAGCATTCGTACTTACTACGAGCAGCAATGGCTAGACCGTGGACTCAATATCAAATATATCAAGTTCCGTTTGCCACAAGAAGGTGAGCTGAAAGAACCCGATGTGGAGATAGAACTCGACGACTATCGAAGCTACAACCGCAGTAAGCGTAGCGGATTGCAGACAAGCAAATAATTCTGAAATTCAATAAACAACCATAACTATGACATTATATCCTAAGTTAATACTCGACGCTCTGGCTACAGTGCGTTATCCTGGCAACGGGAAAAATATAGTAGAAGCCGAGATGGTGGCAGATAACCTTCGTATCGATGGTATGAAAGTCAGCTTTTCTCTTACTTTCGAAAAACCTACAGACCCGTTTATGAAATCGGTGGTGAAGGCAGCCGAAACCGCTATTCATACTTACGTATCTAAAGAAGTAGAGGTTACCATCACTACAGAGAGCCGTCAGGCGGCTCGTCCTGAACCGGGAAAGATGCTTCCGCAGGTTAAGAATGTAATAGCTGTTTCTTCTGGAAAGGGTGGAGTAGGTAAGTCTACCGTAGCGGCTAATCTTGCTGTAGCTTTGTCTAAACTCGGCTATAAGGTAGGATTGCTCGATGCCGATATCTTCGGTCCGTCGGTTCCTAAGATGTTTCAGGTAGAAGACGCACGTCCGTATGCCGAAACTGTAGAAGGACGCGACTTGATTGTTCCTATAGAGAAGTACGGCATCGAACTGTTGTCTATAGGTTTCTTTGTAGACCCCGACCAAGCTACTCTATGGCGTGGCGGTATGGCAAGCAACGCACTGAAACAGTTGGTAGGCGATGCTAAGTGGGGCGAATTAGATTACTTTATTCTCGATACACCTCCTGGCACAAGCGATATTCACCTTACCTTGCTTCAGACACTGGCCATTACTGGTGCCGTTATAGTAAGTACTCCGCAAGAAGTCGCTTTGGCAGATGCACGTAAGGGTATAAATATGTACATGAACGATAAGGTGAATGTGCCTATCTTAGGTTTGGTAGAAAACATGGCATGGTTCACTCCTGCAGAATTGCCTAATAACCGTTACTACTTGTTTGGAAAAGAAGGAACAAAACGTTTGGCGGAAGAACTGAATGTACCATTGTTGGGACAAATTCCTATCGTACAGAGCATCTGCGAGAATGGTGATAACGGAACGCCGGCAGCCCTCGACGATAACAGCATGGTAGGACAGGCATTTCTTGAACTTGCACGCAACGTGGTTAAGCAGACCGAAAAGCGTAACGCCGAAATGGCTCCTACAGAAATTGTGCATACGCATAAATAATATTTCCGCTAAAACATAGCGTAAGGACAAAAAAGAACGTCCCGGTTTTCTATCATGAAATTGAAAACCGGGACGTTTCTGTTTCTATATCGTGGTGATTAACCTACGTTCTTTACTTTGATAAGATATTCGGCTATCTGTACTGCGTTGAGAGCGGCACCCTTCTTAATCTGGTCGCCCACAATCCAGAATGTCAATCCGTTTTCGTCCGACAAATCCTTGCGGATACGTCCTACGTATACAGGGTCTTTTCCTGCCAGGAACAGCGGCATAGGATATTCTTTTTCTGCAGGGTTATCCATCAGCACCAAACCATCGCCTTCGGCAAATGCCTTACGAGCTTCTTCGATAGAAACCGGACGTTCTGTTTCAATCCAGATGCTTTCAGAGTGAGAGCGAAGAGCCGGAACACGTACGCAAGTAGCGCTGACCTTTATGTCTGAGTGCATAATTTTACGGGTCTCGTTAAACATCTTCATTTCTTCCTTGGTGTAACCATTGTCGGTAAACACGTCAATCTGCGGAATCAAATTGAACGCCAACTGATAAGCGAATTTCTCTACGGTTACAGGCTCGCCTGCCAATACCTGACGGTACTGTTCGTACAGCTCGTCCATAGCTGCAGCACCAGCTCCGCTGGCAGCCTGATAAGTAGATACGTGTACACGTTTAATGTGAGTAAGGTTTTCTATAGCCTTCAGTGCCACCACCATCTGGATAGTAGTACAGTTAGGGTTGGCAATGATGCCGCGTGGACGAGTCAACGCATCTTCCGGGTTAACTTCGGGCACAACCAAAGGCACATCAGTATCCATACGGAATGCGCTTGAGTTGTCAATCATTACGGCACCATATTTAGTAATAGTCTCTGCGAATTCTTTCGATGTTCCAGCTCCTGCTGAAGTAAATGCAATGTCAACACCTTTGAAGTCATCATTGTGCTGCAGTAATTTCACTTCAATTTCTTTACCGCGGAAAGTGTATTTTCGTCCTGCACTGCGTGAAGAACCAAACAATACCAATTCATCGATGGGGAAGTTTCTCTCATCGAGCACGCGTAAGAACTCCTGTCCTACGGCTCCGCTTGCACCAACAATAGCTACTTTCATTTTTCTAAATTTTCTGTTAAGCTGTTAAGTAATTACATTCTTCTTATCTCGTTTTATCGTTCAATCTTTATGTTTGCGTACAAAATGTAGCGAATGATGAACCATGTGTTTCCGATTGATAAGTTATTGGCTGCAAAAATAAAACATTTTGATGGTATAAAGTCGAAAACACGAAGAATTTTTATATTTTTGTCTTTAATTTGAAATAATGATACACGTTTATGAAAGAAATATTCAATCTTTTTGACCTAAATATTCATTTCCCTATTACAGATCCTACGTGGATATTCTTTTTAGTGCTGGTCATTATCTTGTTCGCTCCTATTGTTTTAGAGCGTCTACGTATACCTCACATCATAGGTATGATTCTGGCTGGTATCGTAATCGGTGAGCATGGTTTCAATATTTTGGCACGCGATAGTAGCTTTGAACTCTTTGGTAAAGTAGGCTTATATTACATCATGTTCTTGGCGGGTCTGGAAATGAACATGGAAGACTTCAAGAGCATCCGCGTAAAGGCTACGGTGCTTGGCTTGCTGGCTTTCGTCATTCCGCTTGCCATAGGTATATGGACTAACGTGAGTCTGCTTGGTTATACCATAACCGCTTCTGTGTTGTTGGCCAGTATGTACGCATCGCATACGCTTATAGCTTATCCCATCGTTATACGCTACGGCATTAACCGCCAGCGTTCGGTAAATATTGCAGTTGGAGGTACTGCTGTTACCGATACCCTGACGCTGCTTGTTCTTGCGGTGGTGGGCGGTATGTATAAAGGCGAATACTCAGAAATGTTCTGGGTATGGCTGGCATTGAAGGTAATACTGATAGGCGGATTCATCATGATTACGTTTCCTCGTATAGGTCGCTGGTTTTTCCGCCGTTATAACGATAACGTGGTGCAGTACATCTTCGTGATGGCTATGGTGTTCTTAGGAGCCGGATTGATGGAGTTCGTTGGAATGGAAGGCATACTTGGAGCGTTCTTGGCTGGATTGGTATTAAACCGCCTCATCCCTCACGTATCGCCGTTGATGAGCCATCTGGAGTTTGTAGGAAACGCATTGTTCATCCCTTACTTCCTGATAGGAGTGGGTATGCTTATCGACCTGAACGTGTTGTTTGGTCATATAGATTCTCTAAAAGTAGCATCGGTTATGATAGTAGTGGCATTAGGAGGTAAATGGATAGCCTCGTGGATGACTCAAAAAATTTATAGAATGCGAGGCATAGAGCGCATGATGATGTTCGGCTTGAGCAGTGCCCAGGCAGCGGCTACACTGGCTGCGGTGTTGGTGGGATATAATATCATATTGCCCGACGGAAGTCGCCTGCTTAATGACGATGTACTTAACGGTACTATTTTGCTTATCTTGGTGACTTGTGTAGTCAGCTCGTTCATTACCGAACATGCAGCCAAGAGGATGGCTATGGACGATGCTGCAGTAAGCGATGAGAAGGGACAAGAGAAAGAAAGAATTCTGATATCGCTTGCCAATCCGCATACGTTGGAAGGACTTATGGACCTGTCGCTGATGGTACGCGACGAGAAGAAGCCCGATAACCTGATAGCTCTGAGCGTTATAAACGATAATAACGATTCCGTAAGGCAGGAGATGAGTAGCAAGCGCAACTTGGAGCGTGCGGCGCAGATAGCGGCTTCTACTAACGTGATGCTGCAAACGGTAACTCGTTTCGACCTGAACATTACCACCGGTATATTGCATACAGCCAAGGAATACGAGGCTACAAGCATCGTTATAGGTCTGCACTATAAAACCAATATTGTCGATTCGTTCTTTGGTAGCCTTACGGAGAACTTGCTTAAGACTACCCACCTTGAGGTAATGGTAGCTCGCTTTGTGATGCCGGTAAATGTACTGCGACGCATAATTGTAGCTGTACCGCCCAAGTCGGAGTTCGAACACGGTTTTACCAAATGGATTACCCACCTATGCAGACTGAGCGGTCAGTTGGGATGCAGGGTTCATTTCTACGCCCATCCGCAGACATTGGGATACATTCGCGGCTTTATAGAAAAGCGATTTAAAGATACACGTACCGCATATTCTGAGTTAGAAGACTGGGACGACCTGCTAATTCTTACCGGACAAGTTAATTACGACCATCTGTTTGTGATAGTAAGCTCGCGCAGAGGCTCCATATCGTATGATTCTTCGTTCGAAAAACTGCCTATGCAGATATCCAAGTACTTCAATAACAACAGCGTAATGCTGATATATCCGGGACAGAAAGACGACCCCAACGAGAATCTTTCGTTTGCAGACCCACGTGGATGGGCAGAATCGCAGTATTACGATAAGGCTGGAAATTGGATTTATAAATGGTTTAAGAAGAACTCTTAAGAGTGTCGGTTTATGATAAAACTAGAGGGAATAACTAAAAGCTTCGGTGCGCTGCAGGTGTTAAAGGGCATCGATTTGAGTATAGGTAAGGCAGAAGTGGTGAGTATAGTAGGACCTAGCGGAGCCGGAAAAACTACTTTACTGCAAATAATGGGTACGCTCGATAAGCCCGATGCAGGGCGTATAGTATTGAACGATACAGAGGTAAATAAGCTGAAGAGTAATCAGATAGCGGCTTTTCGCAACAAGGAGATAGGCTTCGTGTTCCAGTTTCATCAGCTGTTACCAGAGTTTACTGCCATTGAGAATGTCATGATTCCGGCACTGATAGGAGGCAAATCGGCTACGGTAGCGCATAAAGACGCTATGGAGATGCTCGATTTCTTGGGATTGGCAGAGAGAGCCAAGCATAAACCTTCTGAGTTGTCGGGAGGAGAGAAGCAGCGTGTGGCGGTGGCTCGTGCGCTTATCAATCATCCGTCGGTGGTATTGGCGGATGAACCTTCGGGTAGCCTTGATACAAAGAATAAAGAGGAACTGCATAAACTGTTCTTCGACTTGCGCGACCGCCTGGGGCAGACCTTCGTGATAGTTACCCACGATGAGGGATTGGCGGCACAGACCGACCGCACCATACATATAAAAGATGGGCGCATCATCCTTCCGGAGTCAGAGCCCATTGTATGATAAAGGGTTTATTTTTAAACCCTTTTCCTTTTAAGTCGTAAACTGTTAAGCACTACGCTTATGCTGCTGGTAGCCATAGCTTCGCCCGCTATCATTGGGTTTAGCAGCAATCCGCATATGGGGTACAGTACTCCTGCGGCTACGGGTATGCTTATCACATTATATATAAATGCCCAGAAAAGATTCTGCTTTATGGTTAGCACCGTAGCTTTAGATAGCTGAATGGCATCAGCCGTCTTTCGTAAGTCGGACGATATGATTGTCATCTTGGCCACGTTCATGGCTATATCGCTTCCTTTACCCATAGCTATACTCAAGTCCGACTGTGCCAGTGCTGCGCTGTCGTTTATTCCATCGCCTATCATAGCCACTGTCTTGCCTTCTGCCTGCAGACGCTTTACAAAATCGGCTTTCTGTGCCGGAAGCACTTCAGCCTGATATTTCTTTATGCCTATAGTCTTAGCTATGGTCGATGCCGTCTGGGTGTTGTCGCCCGTAAGCATATATACTTCTATGCCTTCTGCCTGAAGTTTCTTTATCGCCTCTGCCGATGTGGGCTTGATAGGGTCGGTTACCGCTATAACCGCCAACGCTTCTTTTTCGTCGGCAAACCATATTACGGTTTTTGCTTCGGTGTTCAGGCGGTCGGCTGTTTTCTGCTGATAATCAGCGACAGATACACCTTGTTCCGTCATCAGGCGGAGGTTGCCCACGTAGTAAGTAACTCCTTCGTATTTAGCCGAAACTCCCATTCCGGTTAGACTCTCAAAGTCCTCTATTACGATGTTATTTCCGTTTATGCGCTGTGCTATGCTCTCTGCCAGCGGATGCTCTGAACGTTTCTCTATGCTGAATAAAATGTCTTGCTTAGATGCGCTGTCGCCGTTCCATGCTATATCTGTTACTACCGGCTTTCCTTCGGTAATAGTCCCAGTCTTATCTAGCACCACAGCATCAATGCGTCGTGCTGTTTCCAGGCTTTCGGCATCTTTTATCAAGATTCCGTTTTCGGCACCTTTACCTATACCCACCATGATAGCGGTAGGAGTAGCAAGTCCTAAAGCACACGGACAAGCTATCACCAGTACTGTAGTAGCAGCCATTATGCCGTGAGTAAAACCATTAGTAGTATCGAATATGCACCATAGTGCGAATGTTATCAGCGAGATACATAATATGGCAGGAACGAAAACCGATGCTATGCGGTCCGCCAACTTCTGCACCGGAGCTTTGCTGCCTTGTGCCTCTTGCACCAAGCGTATTATTTGAGCCAGCATAGTGTCTGTGCCCACCTTCTCGGCCTTGTAGCGGAAGCTTCCCTTCTGGTTCACCGTGCCGGCAAATACTTCAGCCTTCGCCTCCTTGTATATAGGTAGCGGTTCTCCGCTCAGCATACTTTCGTCTACATACGATGCCCCGTCTATTACGCGTCCGTCTACTGCCACATTCTCGCCAGGTTTTATAATCAGTGTGTCGCCTATCTTTATTTTGCTTATCTCTACCTGCTCCGTTCTTCCGTCGGCAGTTTGTAGCGTTACCGTTTTAGGCTGTAACCCCATCAGCTTTTTAATGGCAGACGATGTGTTTCCTTTGGCACGCTCTTCAAGCAGTCTGCCTACCAATACAAAGGCTATCACTCCTGCCGAAGCCTCGAAGTATACATGCGGCTCTATACCTCTTTCTATCCAGAACTGAGGGAAGAACAAGTTGAACAAGCTGAATACGTAGGCTATAAGTGTACTGTTAGATACCAGCGTATCCATATTAGCCGAACGATGCTTCAGTTGTTTCCATGAGTGAATATGAAAATCGCGTCCAAACCAGAATACCACCGGAGTAGACAGAATCCACATCAGATACTTTACAGTCGTGTGTTCCATAAAACACATTCCTAATACTATGAGCGGGAGAGTAAGACAGATAGCTCCGGCGGTCTGTTTCTTTAAAGCCTTGTAACGGTCGGCTTGAGCCACTTCGGCTTCTTCAGCCTTCTTTTCTTCATTATCAACTATCACTAAGTCGTACCCGCCTTGCTGCACAGCCTCTTTCATTTGTTGAGGCGATATAATCTTTGCGTCATATTCTACCATAGCCATGCCCGAGGCGAAGTTTACGTTGGCTTCCGTTACCCCATGCAGTCCGCCCAATATCTTGGCAACTCTGGCAGCACATGCCGTGCATCCCATCTCTAGTACGGGGAAATTCTGTTTAGTAGTTTGTTTCATTATCTTATATTTTCTGTTTTCTATGTTTTGTTGCTGCAAAGATAAGGCAACGCTATTGTCTATGTTTTATACTATTCCGAGAAATTGTTATAACACAAATTTTTTCTACCTTTGCCCATATAAACAATTTGTATTATGAGCCATATTAAATTAGGAAAATATAATCAGTTAGAAGTAGTGAAGGAAGTAGATTTCGGAGTATATCTTGATGGAGATGAAGACGGCGAAATCTTGCTTCCGCAGAGATATGTGCCCGAAGGTACCACTCCGGGCGATATGCTGAATGTCTTTATCTATCTGGATATGGATGAACGACTGGTGGCTACCACGCTTCAGCCTTATGTGCAGGTTGATGAGTTCGCTTGCCTTGAAGTGGCATGGGTAAATCAGTTCGGAGCGTTTCTTAACTGGGGATTGATGAAAGACCTCTTTGTGCCGTTCCGCGAACAGAAGGCTAAGATGCAGAAAGGCGGACGCTACGTGGTGCACGCTCATCTTGACGAAGAAAGTTACCGCATCGTGGCTTCTGCCAAGGTAGAACACTATCTGTCTAAAGAGATGCCTCAGTATCAGAAGGGCGATGAAGTAGATGTAATGGTATGGCAGAAGACTGATTTGGGATATAAGGTTATAGTAGAGAACGCATTCAGCGGTATGCTGTATCGCAACGAGGTGTTTCGCCAGATAGCTCCGGGCGATCATTTGCAGGCATACGTAAAGTTGGTGCGCGAAGATGGTAAAATAGACCTTGAGCTTCAGAAGGAAGGTGCAAAGAAGGTAGACGACTTCTCTGAGCGACTGCTGCAGTTTATTAAAGACAACGGCGGAGTTACCACTATCAACGATAAGTCGGAAGCCGATTTGATATACGACACGTTTGGTGTAAGTAAGAAAACCTTCAAGAAGGCGGTGGGCGACCTCTATAAGAAACGCCTTGTAGTGCTCGAAGAAGGCAAGATACGGTTGGCTTGATGCTTTTCCCTATCATAAATAGGCTTTTCCCTATTTACTATTGGGAACATTCTGTTGTAGGAGGATTTTTATCCTCCTATTTTTGTATCAAAGAAATTAAAACGATACAAGAAACTAAAAACAATACGATTATGAAGGCAAGAAAGCAACTTTTACTGATGGTGATAGCTCTAATAAGCATGGCTATGCCGGCTTCGGCTATCGGGTTAGAGGATATACGCATCAATGCCCGTTTCCTTACCGACCGTATGGCGTTCGAACTAAACTTGAATACTAATCAATATAATGATTTGTATGAGGTTAACTACGATTTCTTCAACAGTGTAGATCCTTATCTGGCAGCAGTGGCACGCGAAGAGGCTTATGCGCTCGACCGCTATTACCGTTACCTTGACGAACGTAATGACGACCTTAGATGGATTCTGTCGAATGCCGAATACACTCGTTTTATGGCACTCGATTATTTCTTCCGTCCGTTTTACGCTTTAGATAACTTGTGCTATCTGCGTATTTACCAGCGTTACCCAGATAGAAGTTATTTCTACTACCATCGCCCAGTACATTATCTAACCTATTGTGGCGGTCATGGCAGAGGTCACTGGCATGGCGCTAGTTACTATAAACGTCATTATAAAAAACGTTATCGCCACCCGGTGTATAGAGGCGATTACCAATGCCGTCACGAGCACAGAATGCACGATTTCGGTCCGCGTCCTGGAGGTCCGCATCGTCCGTCAGTTGGTTCGGGTTATCACTTTATACCGGTAGTCAATTCTCGTCCCGAAATGGGGCGTCCGGGTAATGGTCGTCATGATCGCCCAAACTTTGACCGCCCAGGTAATAATCGTCATGACCGTCCTAACTATGATCGTCCGGGTAGCAGCGTGCGTCCTGAAATGGGTCGCCCCGGAAATAGCAGAAACGACCGTCCTAATTGGGGCCGTCCTAATAAAGAAAACTCTCGTCCAGAGATGAGTCGTCCGGGAAATAACCGTAATGACCGACCGAATTTCGGTCGTCATGACAATAAGCGCAACGACCGTCCGGGCAGTAGCATGCGCCCCGGCAACAATCGCAATGATAGACCCGAAATGAGTCGCCCGGGAAACATCCGCAATGACCGCCCTAACTTTAGTCGCCCAGATAATAAGCGTAACGACCGTCCGGGTAGCAGCATCCGTCCGGACAGAGGCAATAGCCGTTCTTCGGGTGGTGAACAGAGAGGCAGATCGTCTGTACGACGTGGAAATCCTGACGGTCAGCGCAATGGCGGTGCACCAAGTTTTCAGCGTTCATTGTAATTCTTAACAAAACATTCAATAATGCTTAAGTCTATTTGCATTATCTTTGCAGCAGATATCAATCTGCTAAATATATGAACCTAAGATACATTAGACGGATTATATACGGATTGGTCTCGTTTCTCATCATAGTAGGAGCGGGACTATTCCTTTTTCGTAATGTTCTGCTACGCTCTGTAGCTGCCGATAAGATAGCTTCTGTTTCTAGTCGGTATGATATGCACATCGCTTATTCTAACCTGTCGATGCCGTCTATTGGCAATATCCGCCTTGACGGACTTACCGTAGTGCCTCACCACAAAGATACGTTGCTTACACTGAAGCGATTAGAAGTCAGCCTCGACTTGCTTCCGCTGCTAGGCGGAAACATATCTGTAGGCAATGTAGATGTAGACGGAATGCGCCTTACCTTCATAAAGCAAGACGGCCGCTCTAATTACGACTTCTTGTTTCGTAAGACAGCCGACACCGATGAGGCTCAGTCACGTATTTCAGAATCCATGCAAGAGCAAAGCCTCGACTATGCAGCACGCATAAAGAAGTCGCTGGCACTGCTGTTCCGTTTATTGCCAGAGGATGCCCATCTGCAAAACCTCACCGTGATAGGTCAGCGCGATACCTTGCAAACACGCTTCTTCTTGCCCGATATGGTTATCAGCGATAACAGTTTCGATGCTGTTATTCATGTATCCGAGGGCGATTTAAGCAACGACTGGTCGGTAAGCGGAAAGATAGATTGTGGCGAGAAACAGCTGGATGTACGCATGGCATCAGCTCACGATGGACGACGCATAGTAATTCCGTACATCCGTCCTCATTACAACGCGTTTGTAGGATTCGATACCATATGTTTCAGCCTGAATCAGAAGCCCGAACCAGACGGAGTGCAGACATTGACTGGCGATGCTATGGTGAAAGGCGTGAAGGTATTCCATACGGCATTGTCGCCCGATACTATCGATCTTAATCAAGGCGAGTTAGATTATACTCTGCATGTGCGTAAAGATGGCATAGAGCTTGATAGCCTGTCGTGCCTTACCTTTAATCAGCTTAAATTTCATCCGTATCTGTCGGCACAGAATTCGGGTAAATGGCGTTTCATCGCCTCCGTGCACTGTCCTCCTTTCCCAGCACAACGATTGTTCGCCTCATTGCCATCGGGCTTGTTCCGCCATCTGCAGGGCATAGAAGCCGATGGCGAGTTGAGCTACGACTTCCTTCTCGATGCCGATTTCAATCAGTTGGACAGCCTTAAGTTCTCGTCCGATTTACGCGGACACCACTTCCGTTTGAACAGTTTAGGCACTAGCGACCTTACTCGCATGAACGAAGAGTTTGAGTACACCGCCTACGATGGCGACCGCCCCGTGCGTACCTTTATGATAGGTCCGTCAAACCCGTCCTTCCGTCCCCTCGACCGTATTTCGCCATTGCTTCAGATGGCAGTGATGCAGTCTGAAGACGGCAGTTTCTTCTATCACCAAGGCTTCTATCCAGGAGCTATACAAGAAGCCTTGGCATACGACCTTCAGGTGGGACGTTTTGCACGTGGAGGAAGCAGCATCACCATGCAGCTGGTAAAGAACGTGTTCCTAAACAAGCATAAAAACATAGCCCGAAAGCTGGAGGAAGCACTGATAGTGTGGTTGATAGAAAATCAGCACCTCACATCGAAAGAGCGAATGTACGAGGTGTACCTCAACATAGCCGAATGGGGACCGATGGTATATGGTGCAGCTGAGGCGTCGCACTTCTATTTTAAGAAAGAACCATCCGAACTAACCGCACAAGAAGCCATCTTCATGGCATCGGTAATACCAAGACCAAAGCATTTCTATTGGTCGTTTAACGCTGACGGTACCCTGCGCGACAATCAGGAAGGCTACTTCCGTATCCTTGCCCGTCGCTTGGCAGCCAAAGGCATGATGACAGAAGAACAAGCCGAATCTTTTGTTCCTAACGTGGAAATCACCGGTCCCGCATACGATTTGATTATCAGAAAAGACAGCCTGACCGTTCAGCCGACAGATAGTTTGACGCACCTTTAAAATTCGCATACAAAAAAACTTTTGCCCAACCCACGGAAAAACAATGCGATGGTTCAAGTTGCATATCGCATTGTTTTAGTTTAACCATCGCAATGTTTCAAATCAACCATCGCGATGGTTTTTCACCCCTCTCAGAATGTGCTGGAGGCCCAATAAAAATGTTCTCAAAAAATCAGAAAAAACGTTTGGTTTTAAAATGAATTCCTTATCTTTACAACAAATGAGACCTAATATCTGATATTGAAAACATTAAGTTATATAAATACAATGGACGATTTACGATACAACAACGTTACTATTCTTTGGCTTTTTATTATATGCCTACTGATAGCTTCGTGCGGACGAAAACCGATAAAGCTATCGCAAGCCGAGCGCAAGGCTTTAGAATCTGCCATTTCATCAAAACGTAATATTGATACCCTCATAGTGCTGCAAAAGCGCATGGAGAAAGAAGGGAATATACTGGGCAGCGTCATAGCTTATAAAGAGATGGGTAAGCTGATGCGTAACGATAGCCAGTTTGACGATGCGCTGCGTTGGCATAGCGAGGGGCTGAAGCAAGCGGAAGCCATAGGCGACACGCTGGAGACGGTGCAGGCACTGAACAATATAGGTACCGACTACCGGCGCATGGGAGTGCTGGATGTGGCGCAAGACTATCACTACCGCGCCTACGCCATATGTATGGAAAGCACTGATACATCGTTTACGGCTAGAAAAAACAAAGTAGTATCGCTAAACGGACTGGGAAATATCTACCTTACCTTACGAAACTATGCACGTGCCGATAGTGCCTTTAGAATGGCGTTGGCGGGTGAACGACTACTGAAAAGCGATGTAGGTCAGGCCATTAACTACGCTAACTTAGGCTCTATATACCGTTCTCGCGGCTTGTCGGACTCGGCATGGGTGTACTTCCGTAAGTCGATGGAGTTTAATCAACGCGCCAAAAATACGCTCGGAATTTCACTTTGCCATACCTATTTCGGGGCTATGTACGAGCAAGAACACCGCTATGATAAGGCTATGGAAGAATTCGAGGCTGCCTATAAACTGATGGAGGCTTCGGACGACGAGTGGCATGCGCTTAACATGCTTATCGCCTTGGCGGGAGTTAATCTGGCGATAAACCAAGACAACAAGGCACTGCATTATCTGGATAGGGCAAAACAGATAGCGGATGAAATAAAATCGAACGAGCATCTTGAAGAAATCTACACCTTATATTATAACTACTATAAGCGCAAGGGCGATTGTAAAATGGCACTGGCGCAGCACGAAAAGGCTACTGCCATGCGAGATAGTGTGATAGATATAGAGAAGATGAACCGCATTCAGAATGCCGGACTTACCATAGAACGTACTAATCAGGCCAGATTGATGAACGAGGCGCATCTTGTACTTGAAAGCGAACGCTCGGCTCGTTTTTTCAGCAGTATAGTATTCAGTGTCGTTGTGGTTATACTTATAGGTGCACTTATTACCTTTTTCTATATACAGCGCATACATAGACGCAGTCATCAGAACCTTAAGCGTATAGCCAAGATGCGCGAGGCGTTCTTTACCAATATCACTCACGAGTTTAGAACCCCTCTCACCGTAATTTTAGGATTGAGTCAGGACATGCAGAATGATAGCAGTGACGAGGTGAAGGAACGTGCCAAGACCATAGAACGACAGGGTAGGGGACTGCTTACGCTTATCAATCAGTTGCTCGATATCTCGAAGATAAAATCGCAGGTGGGCAACTTGGATTGGCGAAACGGCAGCATCACCACTTACGTGTCTATGCTGGTAGATACATATCGCGAATATGCCCGTAAAAAGAATATCGACCTGCAGTTGTATATAAAAGAACCCATAACGATGGACTTTGTGCCCGATTATGTAAGCAAGGTGTTCAATAACCTTATATCGAACGCTTTGAAGTTTACGCCCGGCTATGGCAAGATAAACGTAACGATGTGGCATTCAGGTAATATCCTTCATGTAGAGGTAAGCGATACAGGCGAGGGTATGGATAAGGAGACTGTCGATAATGTATTTAAGCCATTCTTCCAAGGCGAAACAGAATCGAAAGGCATAGGTACAGGTGTAGGTCTGGCATTGGTAAAGCAGATAATAGACCTGGTAGAAGGCAAGATAAGCGTAGAAAGTCAGGTAGGTAAAGGAACTACTTTCTACATAGAAATGCCTATGAAAAACGAGTGCCAGAACAAGTGGGGCGAGGCTGTGGTAGATAATGCGCCTATTCTGCCCGAAGAAGTCAAGGCGCCTGTAGATAGCGACGGACCGGTAAACCAATGTATGGTGTTAGTAATAGAAGACAATCGCGACATTGCTTCGTACATAGGTGGCCTGCTGTCCGACCATTACTCTGTGGCATACGCCGCCAATGGCGAGGAAGGACTACAAAGAGCCATCGACCTTGTGCCCGACCTGATTATCACCGACCTTATGATGCCCGGCATGGACGGCTTGGAATTATGTCGCCGTGTTAGAGCCGACGAGGTAGTAAATCATATCCCCATTATCGTGGTAACGGCAAAGGTTTCTGAACAAGAACGTGTAGAAGGTATTGAGGCGGGAGCCGATGCTTATCTGTCTAAGCCATTTAATGTAGACGAGCTTCGCACACGTGTAGAGCGTCTTCTCGACCGTCAGCGTGCGCTTCGCGATAAGTTCGGTAAAGAAGGCATCAGTGCCGATGCCGATAATAAAGACGATGAGGAAGTACAGCTCACCGATGCCGAGCGTCGTTTCCTTGCCAAGACGGTAGACAATATCTACGTATTGCTGGAAAAGCAAGAACTCAATGTAAACACTCTGTCAGAGCGTTTATGCATGAGCTCTCGTCAGTTCCACCGCAAGATAGTAGCCCTTACCGGTTGTTCGCCAGCCTCGTTCATGCTGAAAATAAAGATGAAGCGTGCGCGTAATCTGCTAGAGACTGCCCCCAAGCTAAGCATAGACGAAATATCACTTCTCTGCGGCTTTGAGCATACCTCTAGCTTCTACCACGCATTCCGTAAAATGTATGGCATAACACCGAAAGATGTACGTAGAGGGGTGGAGTAAAAAGTTCGGCTCATTAGCGTAATAGAATAAGATATTATTGTGGTTGCCTTGTCTTGATATCAGTTGAATTTAGTAAATTTGCAAATAAAGCAACCAGATATGAACTTCAACAACGTAGATTTTGTAACATACTGCATCGGTAATCTTTCGCGTCGTCTTGGTTTATCGGCTGGAGAGGTGTATCGCAGGCTCAAGAAATCTGGAATCCTGACCGAATACATAGTGCCAAGCTATGACGTGCTTCATACTTTTGGAAAAGAGTACCTGATGGAAGACCTCATAGATTATATGATGGAGAAAGGAGTGTTGGCATAATGAAAGTATATCATACATCACCAGTAATTGTAGAGAATCCTGATATAGCACATAGTCGTGACTTTCTGGATTTTGGCTCAGGGTTTTATGTTACCACCATGCTTAATCAAGCCCAAAAGTATGGTGACCGATTTATTCGTCGTGGTAAAGACGCCATTCTTAATATCTATGAGTTGGCAGACGACATCACTGCGTGGAAAGTTATTGAGTTTAAACATTACGATGAAGCATGGCTTGATTTTGTGACTGAATGCCGTGCCGGTAGAACCGTTGGCGACTATGATGTTGTAATAGGTGGTATTGCTAACGACAAGGTTTTCCGTACAGTAGACCTATATTATGCTGGAGAGATAAACAAGGAAGAGTGCCTTCGTCGCTTAATTTTTGAGGAACCCAATAATCAGATTTGCATTCGTACACAAAGAGTGCTTGATGAATGTTTAACCTATAAAAGTTCTCAACGCTTATGAATACCAATCACGATGAAGCTTTCCATGCCATATTGGAAGCAAAATATGCTCGCATCATTAATGAAATAAGCAATATGTATTCTGTGAGCCTTGAAGAAGCGATGGATATATTCTATAACTCGCCTCTTCTGCCTCTTCTTGAAGATGGTGTCGCCGACCTTCATTGCCGAAGTGATAAATATCTTGCCGAAGAGATTTGGATGGAGCATAATAATGAAAAATAAGTCACGGCTATCAATAAACTAATGTCTATTATAACCGTGACTTGTTGTTTTGTTGTAAGCGAATAACTTACTCCTTCTCTACGGTAGCTCTGCTTTGCAGTACGCGTGATTTTGGCGGAACATCGGTAGTCTGCCAGATGTTACCACCTATAATACTGTCGTGACCGATGCGGACGCGTCCTAAGATAGACGAGTTGGAATACACTACCACGCCATCTTCTAGAATAGGGTGGCGTGGTTCATTGATGACATTTCCATCGGCATCGAACTTGATGCTTTTAGCTCCTAATGTTACGCCCTGATAAATGCGGACGTGATTTCCTATGATACAAGTCTCTCCAATCACCACTCCGGTGCCATGGTCGATGCTGAAATAATCTCCGATTTGTGCCCCGGGATGGATGTCGATACCCGTAATGGAATGCGCAGCTTCCATGATGAGGCGAGGCAGGATAGGTACCTCCAGCAGTAACAACTCGTGCGCCAACCGATAGTGAATCATTGCCACCAGCGACGGGTAACAGAGTATAACCTCTTCGCGGCTTTTGGCTGCAGGGTCGCTGTCGAACATTGCCTGAACGTCAGTTCCCAGTCGGCGGCGTAGCTCTGGCAGGCGAGTCAGTATCTTCTGTGCAACCTGTGTGCCCAGAGCATCTGCCTCCTCTATGCTATATTGCAGCATCTTGTAGATGCGTGCCGTCTGAATGGCTATCGCTACGTTGAGCTGCGCTAGAGTCTCGCATACAGGCTCAGTATCGAAATATCCGTTGAACACTACAGAGCGGAACAAACGTACCATGTCTTCCAGCTCTTTTGGGTCTATTTTAGATGTGCCCACAGTCGGTATGTGACTGTCGGGCACGGTAAGTTGTGAAGCGATGTCTTGGATTGATAAAATCATAAATTGATGTTAGTTTTATATTCGTCGTAATCGTAGAGCACGGTCGACAGGTAACGCTCGCCTGTGTCGGGCAGCAATACCACGATAGTCTTTCCGCGCATCTCCTCGCGTTTGGCGAGTTGCAGTGCCGCAAATGTAGCAGCTCCGGAAGAGATACCTACCAGCAGTCCTTCTTGTGTAGCCAGCAGACGTGCGGTTCCTATGGCTTCGTCATTGCTTACGGTAATTACCTCGTCTACTACAGATGCGTTGTAATTCTTTGGCACGAAACCGGCTCCGATACCTTGAATCTTATGCGGTCCGGCATGTCCGGCAGATAACATGGGCGAGTCGGCAGGTTCTACAGCTACCACCTTGATATACGGGTTATGTTCTTTCAGCTTGCGTCCGGTACCGCTTACGGTGCCGCCAGTGCCTACTCCTGCCACGAAAGCGTCTACTATTCCGTCGGTATCTATCCATATTTCTTCGCCTGTAGTCTGATAATGTTTTTCGGGGTTTGCAGGATTATCGAACTGACCCAATGTAACTGCATTAGGCAACTCAGAGCGCAATTCTTCTGCCTTGGCTATAGCGCCTTTCATGCCTGCGGCACCCGGTGTTAGTTCCACGCGTGCTCCATAAGCCGCTACCAAGCGTCGTCGCTCTATGCTCATTGTTTCGGGCATGGTAAGTATCAGTTTATATCCTTTCAGGGCGGCTACAAGTGCTAATCCTACGCCTGTATTTCCGCTTGTTGGTTCTACTATTGTTGCTCCCGGTTTCAAGATGCCGTCTCGTTCAGCCTGTTCTACCATAGCCAGTGCCACGCGGTCTTTTACGCTTCCGGCGGGGTTAAAAGCCTCTACTTTAACTATTACTCGTGCTATGGCACCTGCTTCTTTGGTTAGTTTGTGTAGTTCTACCAATGGAGTCTTTCCAATCAGCTCTATTGCTGAATTCGCTACTTTTTCCATAATAACTTGTGTTTAATTGATTAATAGTTTAGTATTGTAGCACACCGTCATTTTATTATTGATTACGATGTACGGATTTGTTATATCTATATTGTATTTTGTTCTCTAAATGTTACCTGTTTTGGCAAAAATAGATAAAATTATTATAAAACAAGTCTGAAAGGCGTTTTATTTAAAAAAAAGCGACCGACAATGCACTTTTGGCGTTGCCGGTCGCAGTATATATGTCACACTGAAAGAATGACATCTGGTCTGAGTACTTAGGTTAATTATTTATTTTTCCAGAGCTTAGTCATATCTTCAAGCGTCTTACCCTTAGTTTCGGGTACCATGCGCCATACAAACACGGCTGCTATTACGCAGATGGTGCCGTAAAGAGCGTAGGCAAATGTATGTCCGAATCCGTCGCCCGGTGTAAGTTCCATATTGTACATGGGCACAAACGTAGAGCTTACCACAAAGTTGAATATCCATTGAAACGCCACTGCGATAGCTACAGCAGCCCCGCGGATGGTGTTAGGGAATATCTCGGCTATAAGCACCCAGCAGATGGGTCCCCATGAGAACATGAACGATGCCGAATAAATCATGATGCTCACTACCTGAAGCATAGGAGGCAAACCGAAGGCATTGCAAGTGGCAAAGCTCAACGCTCCAAGCGCCATACCGAGTGATCCGGTGATGAGCAACGGCTTACGGCCTAATTTCTCTACGGTGAACACTGCAACGAGGGTGAATGTGATGTTTATTACACCCATCAGCACAGTTTGCTGCATTGAGTCGCCTGCACCCACCGAAGCGAAGATGCGCGGAGCGTAATACAACACAGCGTTGATTCCCACTATCTGCTGGAATACAGATAGTATGATTCCGATGAATATCACCAGCCATCCGTAGGTGAAGAGACGTTCGGTCTTTACTTCTACGGTGCTTTTAATCTCGTTCAGAATCTCGCGGGCAGTATCGTATCCGTTGATTTTACTCAGCACTAGCAGAGCCTTTTCGTCTTTGTTGATAGATGCCAGATAACGCGGAGTCTCGGGCACAAGCAAGATGAGAACGGTGAACAATCCTGCAGGTATAGCCTCGCTTACGAACATCAAACGCCAACCGGTAGCAATAGTCCATGCCGCAAAGTCGGGGTTATGGTCTTTGGCGTACTGCACGATGAGGTAGCTCACGAAGTACACTACAAGCTGACCGAAGATGATAGCGAACTGATTCCACGATACAAGCTTACCGCGCATGTTACTTGGAGCAACTTCGGCTATATACATAGGGCAGATGGCAGAGGCTAAGCCCACACCCACACCGCCAAGCACACGGTAGAAGTTGAACGCCCACAGCAGCGATATGTTGGGTTCGCCGTACGGATAGAACAAGAACTCAGGATTATAAGAGCCCAATGCTGAGAGGAAAAACATCACTCCGGCAACGGCCAAGGCCCGCTTGCGGCCGAGTCTGTTGGCAAACAGACCCGACAGCGCGCTACCTATGATACATCCTATAAGGGCACTCGAAGATGTGATGCCGTGAAGCGTGTCGGTATAAGCAAAGTCGCCAGCATTCTGAAAGAACTGCTGCAACCCGCTTTCGGCACCCGAGATGACGGCTGTGTCATAACCGAACAGCAGACCGCCAATTACAGCCACCAGCACTATCGAGAAAAGATATAACTTACTTCCTTTTTCCGGATAATTCATAATTGCATGTGTTTTTTATAGTTTCGATTGCAATTGTAGGGTTATCCTCCTGATTAGCAATACATGGCTACGATAGCTTCGTACAGTTCCTGCTTACCGCTGGTAAGTTTCGGCTCGCCAACTTTCTTACCGTATTCGTATGCTTCTTCGAGTGTCATTTCGCCGTTTTCGAACTTCTTGCCAAGACCTTCGTCGAACGATGCGTAACGATCGGCAAGCATCTTCTTGTAAGGAGATTCTTCGAGCAACTTAGCAGCGTTTTCAAGAGCGCGAGCCATAGCATCCATACCGCTTACGTGAGCAATGATGATGTCTTCCAAGTCGGTAGAGTTACGACGAGTCTTAGCGTCGAAGTTAGTACCGCCTGTACCCAAGCCACCGTTGCGGATAATCTGCATCCAAGCCTGAACGAGCTCGAACTGGTCGATAGGGAATTGGTCGGTATCCCATCCGTTCTGCATATCACCACGGTTAGCGTCGATAGAACCCAGCATACCGTTATCTACAGCTACAGCCAATTCGTGTTCGAATGTGTGACCAGCCAATGTAGCGTGGTTTACTTCGATATTAACCTTGAAGTCTTTGTCAAGGCCGTGTGTTTTAAGGAATCCTACTACAGTTTCTGTATCAACATCGTACTGATGCTTTGTTGGTTCCATCGGTTTCGGTTCAATCAAGAATGTACCCTTGAAGCCTTTAGCGCGAGCGTAGTCGCGAGCCATACGAAGCATAGTAGCCATATGTTCTTTTTCACGCTTCTGGTCAGTGTTGAGCAAGCTCATGTAACCTTCGCGGCCGCCCCAGAATACATAGTTCTCTGCACCAAGTTCGATACCGGCATCGATAGCATTCTTAATTTGTACGATAGCGCGAGCCACAACATCGAAGTCGGGGTTAGTAGAAGCACCGTTCATATAACGCTTGTTGCCGAATACGTTGGCAGTAGACCAAAGCAACTTGATGCCTGTTTCCTGCATCTTCTCTTTCAGATAAGCTACGATAGCTTTCAGGTTAGCTCTTCGTATTCTTCTATAGAGTTGCCTTCAGAAATAAGGTCTACATCGTGGAAGCAGAAGTAAGGGAAGCCAAGTTTAGTCATGATTTCGAAGCCAGCGTCAGCTTTCTGCTTAGCGATGGTAAGAGCGTCGGCACCTTCGCTCCAAGGGAAAGTCTTAGTACCGCTACCGAACTGGTCGGCACCGTCGGCACAGAGTGTATGCCACCAGCACATGGCGAAGCGCAACCATTCTTTCATAGGCTTGCCCATGATTACTTTTTCAGCGTCATAATAGTGAAATGCCAATGGATTCTTTGAATCTTTACCTTCGAATTTAATCTTTCCAATTTCTGGGAAATACTCTTTTGTTGCCATAGTTAAATTTAATTTTATATGTCGGGGCGTTTTTTCGGTAGAACACCACGGCAGGGTTAATGTTTTAGTTGTTTATTGTTTTTAGTCCTTATATATAATAAGGTGTATATTATTTCATTTGTTTTTCTAGTTGCTCTTTCCATCTAGCGTAAGCTTCGGCATAAGCGTCTGCTTGGGCTTCGTCGGGGTGTATCTCTGCTAACTTCTCAAGTGTGGCGAAAGCTTCGTTATGGTCGCGGTAGATGCCGGCACCAATACCTGCTCCCTTAGCCGCTCCTACAGAACCGTCTGTATCGAACAGTTCGATGGTAGCTCCGGTAACACCAGCCAGTGTCTGACGGAATATCGGGCTTAAGAACATATTGGCGTTTCCGGCATGTATCTTCTTAACGTTCATTCCCATCTGTTCCATAACCTCGATGCCGTATTTAAATGAGAATACGATGCCTTCTTGTGCGGCGCGTATCACGTTATTGATGGTGTGGTTGTTAAAGTTGATGCCGTGGATAGAACATCCTATTTCTCTGTTTTCGAGTACACGTTCGGCACCGTTACCAAACGGGAGGATGCTTATGCCGTTGCTACCGATAGGCGACTGAGCTGCCATATCGTTCATCTGACCATAAGAGATACCGCTTCCTATGAGGTTTCGTTTTATCCATGAGTTGAGGATACCTGTACCGTTTATGCATAGCAGTACTCCAGTGCGAGGCTGTTCAGCACTATGATTTACGTGTGCAAATGTATTTACGCGTGATAACGGGTCGTAATCTACTGTACCGTTTACTCCATACACCACCCCCGATGTACCTGCGGTAGAAGCAATTTCGCCCGGATTAAACACGTTTAGCGAAAGGGCATTGTTGGGCTGGTCTCCGGCACGGTAGGTGATAGGTGTACCTTCTTTCAGACCAAGTTCGGCAGCGGCCTTTGCCGATACTTGTCCCTGCTCGGCGAATGTAGGCTTTACGTCGGCTATCAGTGATGAGTCTATTCCGTAATAATCGAGCACGAAGTTGGCGAGGCGGTTCTCCTTGAAATCCCACATGATGCCTTCAGACAGACCTGATGCCGTGGTGCATATTTCTCCGCTAAGACGCATGGCGATATAATCACCGGGAAGCATTATTTTATGAATGCGGCTGTATGTTTCAGGCTCATTCTCTTTAACCCAAGCCAACTTCATGGCTGTGAAGTTGCCCGGCGAGTTGAGCAGATGCTGCAAACAGCGTTCTTCGCCTAAAGCGTGAAAAGCCTTTTTGCCGTACGGAACAGCACGAGAGTCGCACCAAATGATAGAGTCGCATACGGGTACTTGGTTTTTATCTACGCACACCAATCCGTGCATCTGATATGAGATACCTATCGCCTTGATGTCGGCGGCATCAGCTTTCGAAGCATTCAGCACGTCGGCGGTAGCGAGTTTCAGATACTCCCACCAATTATTGGGGGTTTGTTCCGCCCATCCCGGCTTTACAGCAGTGATAGGGGCTTCGGTTTTAGGGTAGAATGTAGTGCCTATACATTTGCCTGTTTCGGCGTCAATAAGGCTGGCTTTTACTGAAGAGCTGCCTATGTCGTAACCTAATAGATACATAATAGTAGATTTATGTTTTGTTGTTTGATTTTTATTGGTTAAAAGATGAATCTATACGCTCTATTCGAGTCCTAATTTCCGCAAGCGGTTGTACTCTACTTTGTCGAGGCGGTAGAAGCGGGCGGCTCGGTGTGCCACGTTCTTCTCGTATTCTTCTAACGGAGTTACGTATTTCATCTGCTTAAGCTTCTTCTGGAAGTTGCGCACGTCGAATGTCTTTCCGTAAATACGCTCGAACAATGTGCGTAACTGCAGTGCCGTAAATTTGTGCGGCAACAGATGAAACATATATATAGGGTCGTTAGTCACCATCTGGCGGATGTGAATCAACGCTTCGCCTACAATTCTATTATGGTCGAACGCCAAGTCGGGAAGCGATACAACCGGCTCCCAGCACAACTCGTTGCCATCTACCTTGAACGATGATGCGTTGGCTGGTATTTTGACTAACGCAATATAGGCAATGGTAACGATGCGTTCTACTTTTATATTGGCAGTGTTTTCCAGCCATTTTATATCACGCTCTTTGTCGGTACGGTTTCTAGAGCCGTATGCCTTAAACTGCACGGTCGACATGCGTTTAATTCCTGCTTGTTCGGTGAGCACGCGGTTGGCGGCATCATCCAAATTCTCGTCTTGATATATAAGGTCGCCCGGCAACTTCATATCCTGCGTTTCGGTATCGCCTTCTTTAAATGTACGTTTCAGAAGCAGTACTTTCAATTGCTCGCCGTCGAAGCCTACTATCACGCAGTCTACAGAGATGTGATGATTGGCTAGTGGGG
>UMBZ01009338.1_pt1 | contig 71147 bp, 50 predicted proteins | sample 1964091 | NCBI WGS metagenome assembly UMBZ01 (sample SAMEA4835954, study PRJEB28245) | human gut metagenome | biome: gut microbiome; material: fecal sample | place: Denmark | collected 2008
GACATCATGCTGAACAATTACTTGTACGACTTCTTGTCGCACCGTTATGTGCAAATATATAGTTTTACGGATAATAAGTAGCAAAAATTACGACTTATTATCCGCAAGGGGATAAGGTTACTCATCAAGCACGAGACGTAGACCGGTATGCGTATCACTATATCCATTAGAACCATTCCAATAGCGCCAGAACAAGAAGCAGGCTTTCGTATCTCCATACCAAGAGCCACCACGTACCACGCAATTTTGACCATCAGTTGGACCTGTAGGATCTATCCGCTGAAATTGCTTGTAATATTTATCATTATACCAATCATTACACCATTCAGCAACATTACCGCTCATATCATAAATTCCTAACTCATTAGGCTTCTTGGTGGCAACAACATGTACAGTGCCATTTGAATTGCCCCTATGCCAAGCAACTTCATCAATATCACAGCTTCCGCTATAATTATAATTACAGCTTCGGTTTCCACCTCGTGCCGCATACTCCCATTCCGCTTCTGTAGGCAAACGGAAGTTCAAGCCTGTCAGCGTATTAAGTTTTGACAAAAAAAGTCTACAATCATTCAATGAGATATCATGAACAGGTTTTGAAGCACCCTTAAATTCGGATGGATTTTGACCCATCACAGCTTCCCATAGTGCCTGAGTTACCTCTGTCTTGCCTATATAATAATTTTTAGTAAGTGTAACTATATGAGCCGGTTTCACATCATACCTACAAGCCGTGTCTGCTCCCATCGTAAATGTACCGGCTCCTACCCATATCATATCGAAAGACACCCCATTCACGGTAATAGTTTTCTGTGGTAACTGCTTATATATTTTTCCATTCACAGTAATATAATTACTGCTTATCAGTTCCAAACCAATCAAAACAACCGCTACTGCCATTATACCGATACCAATCCATATCTTCCTTTTCTTAAATCCATACTTTTCCGGAACTGCTATAACCGTAGTGTCTTCGTCTTTTACATTTGTCTTGGTCTTCGCTTTGTTAGATTTAGATAATGCGTTGATGAACGCTTGCGCACTTTTCAGACGGTCTTTCTTCCGTCCCGCCATAGCCTGACAAATCACGCCGATAGCCTTACGGCTCACACCTTTAGATTCCAATTCTTTAACGGGTATCCCATCTTCATATATGTCGGATGCGGATGGTGGAGTAAGCCCAGTCAACAAATTGAAGAAGGTAGCTCCCAATGCATAGATGTCCGTTTCTGGCGAGAACACACTCACTCCGCCTCTCTTGTATTGTTCCATCGGAGCATATCCCTCACTGATGCCTATGGGGGTAGAACTTGTCTGGCTACCAGAAGACGCGTCGTACTGCTTAGACAGTCCGAAATCAATGAGCAACGTTTCGTCTTTCTCATTGAGCATGATATTTCCCGGTTTCACGTCTAAATGATTCATGTTGCGCTGATGTATATAGTCAAGTGCTTCCGCTACTTGAATTATATAACGAGTAGCCACCGCTTCACTCAGACTACCGTTTTCTTTAACCTTGTCTTTCAAAGAACCACCTTCGGCATACTCCATCACATAGTAAGCAGTACCGTTTTCTTCGAACACGTCTATGATTCGCACTATATTAGGATGATTAAGTTGCGCTATGCCACGTGCCTCTTTCAAAAACTTCTGCCTGTACATATCAACAGTTCCTCGACTTCCCTCAGTACCCAATGTAACGTGGTTAGTACTATCGTCACGCTCGCACATCTCCCTAATAAAAAACTCCTTGATAGCCACTTTCCTATCAAGTCCGCTTTGTACGCCCAAATAAGTAATCCCAAATCCACCCTGTCCAAGGATGCTGATTATCGTATATTTCCCTCCTTGTAAGATTGTATTTTCCTGTAGTGTCTGCATATATACCAATATTAACTAAATGCTTATGTGCAAATGTATAAAATTTATCGTCAGCAATATTTAACGCCTGATAAAAAATATTCATCCCAACAAAAAGCCAATTTACTTTCATTCATTCATCTCATTTACATATATACTCTTGATACGCAACAAAACATCAATTAAACTACGGAATTTGCGGACTTTCAGCCCACATTAGCAGACTGATGATACATACAAATATTTCATTTATATGATTCTAATTAGAATATTCAATGAATTTTGCTAAATTTGCGACACGTTAAAGAAAAACGGAACTTAAAACAATTATAAATTATGTTCGATTCGTCTGTATACATTAACCGCCGCAAAGCACTTAGAGAAAAAGTGAGCAGCGGACTGATTCTGATTTTAGGAAACAATGAGGCTCCGGCCAACTTCCCGGACAATACGTATAAATTCCGACAAGACAGTACATTCCTTTATTTCTTCGGACATAACCACCCGGGATATGCCGGCGTGATTGACGTGGAATCTGGAGAAGACATGTTCTTCGGTGACGACGTTACAATGGACGACATCATCTGGATGGGTCCGCAGCCCAGCGTAAAGGACTTGGCAGCAAGAGTGGGCGTAAGCAAAAGCGCACCTTTCGCGCGACTGAAAGAGGTGGTGGGCAAGGCTATCTCACAACGCCGTAAAATACACTTCCTTCCGCCTTATCGCCACGATAACATGATGCTTCTGGAAGACCTGACAGGTATTCGCGCTTCTATGACTCGCCAGCACGCATCGGTAGAGCTGATTAAGGCTGTAGTAGCACTGCGCTCGGTAAAAGAGGCGTGCGAAATAGAAGAGATAGACAAGGCTTGCAACATCGGTTACGAAATGCATACCGCCGCAATGCGCCTATGCAAACCTGGAGTATCAGAACAGTACATCGCCGGAATATTGGATGGCATAGCTTCGTCTTACGGAAACATGGTTTCGTTCGCTACTATCCTTACTCAGAACGGACAGACTCTGCATAACCACGACCATAGTCACATTCTTGAAGCAGGACGACTGATGCTGACCGACGCAGGTGCGGAAAGCGTAACCAACTATTGCTCTGACCATACACGTACAGTACCCGTAGGCGGAAAATTCACTCCTCGCCAACTGGATGTATACAATATAGTATTGGCTTGCCACGGCAAGGCTCTCGAAATGGCTCGTCCGGGCGTTACTTACAAATCTGTACACTTGGACGTATGTAAGGTATTGGCACAAGGACTGAAAGACCTCGGCTTGATGAAAGGCAATGTAGACGAGGCTGTAGCAGCCGGAGCACACGCATTGTTCCTACCTCACGGATTAGGCCATATGATGGGCATCGACGTACACGATATGGAAGACCTGGGACAGATTTACGTAGGCTATGACGATGAGATTCGTCCGTCAGACCAATTCGGATTGGCTTCACTGCGTATGGGACGCCGCCTGCAAGAAGGATTCGTAATCACCGACGAACCGGGATGCTACTTCATACCTGCCCTGATAGACAAATGGAGAGCAGAAAAGACTTGCGCCGACTTCCTCGACTTTGACGCTATCGACAAGTACAAAGACTTCGGAGGCATCCGCTTGGAAGACGACTTGCTCATCACCGCCAACGGCTCACGCTTCGCCGGCGAAAAGCATATTCCTATCACTCCTGAAGAGGTAGAGAAAATAATGAACGAATAATTATTAAAACAAAACCATAAAAACAACCCTAAAAACCAAAACCAATGAACAAACTCATCGCTATTTTAGCATTAGGTATCTGCTTTGGCAACGCATACGCCAAGACTCCTAAGAAGACCGACAAGGCAAACGAAGGCTTTGTATTCACTACAGTGAAAGAGAACCCTATCACATCAATAAAGAACCAGAACCGTTCTAGCACATGCTGGTCGTTCTCAAGCGTAGGTTTCTTTGAATCAGAATTGCTCCGTCTTGGCAAAGGCGAATTCGACCTCTCTGAAATGTTCATCGTACACAAAACAATGGAAGACCGCGCCGTTAACTACGTACGCTATCACGGATCTTCTTCTTTCGCTCCGGGCGGAAGCTTCGAAGATTTCGTAGCTTGCTACAGTCAATACGGTATGGTACCGCAGGAAGCTATGCCGGGTATCATGTACGGCGACTCTATGCACGTGCACAACGAACTTGACGCTGTAGCCGACGGTTATGTAAACGCTATCGCTAAAGGCAAGTTCAGCAAACTTACTCCGGTATGGAAAAAAGGTTTGTCGTCTATCTATGACACTTACTTGGGAGAATGCCCGAAAGAATTTACTTATAAAGGCAAGACTTATACTCCGAGAACTTTCGCTGACCAAGTGTTGGGCTTGAACATGGACGACTATGTATCGCTTACTTCATTCTCTCACCACCCATTCTACAAACCGTTCATCATCGAGGTAGAAGACAACTGGCGTAACGCTCCGGGATACAACTTGCCTCTCGATGAGTTTATGGAAGTAATGGACAGCGCCGTAAGAAACGGTTACACATTCGCATGGGGTGCCGACGTAAGTGAAGCCGGTTTCTCACGCAACGGTATCGCTGTATGCCCTGACATGGAAAAGGGGGCTGACTTGGCTGGCTCTGATATGGCACGCTGGTTGGGTATGAGCAAAACCGACAAAGTGAAAGAAATGACAAGCAAACCAATGCCTGAAATGACTATCACTCAGGAAATGCGTCAGACTGCATTCGACAACTGGGAAACTACCGACGACCACGGTATGATGATTTATGGTTTAGCTAAAGACCAGACTGGCAAAGAATACTTCATGGTGAAGAACTCTTGGGGTACTTCTGGTAAATACAAAGGCATCTGGTACGTATCAAAAGCATTCGTGGCTTACAAAACCATGAACATCTTGATTCACAAAGACGCTATCCCTGCAGCTATCGCTAAGAAACTCGGTCTCTAATAACGAAAAGTTAGACGGATTCTAAATAAAAAGGACTGATTGCCTAAAATAAATCGGCAATCAGTCCTTTTTTCGTTTCTTTTTTCTTAATTTTACAAACTGGATAGGTCTACTACTCATAGGTCAGAGCGACGTAACATTCCGCACAGGCCACACAGACGCACATCCACATACGCAGGAAAAAAGAAAAAAACATATATAATGAATTACAAATGGAATTACCAACCTCCTACACAAGAAGAAAGAGAAGCGGCCAGAGCACTATCTAAAGAGATAGGCATAAGCCCCATTCTATGCCGCTTGCTGCAAGAAAGAGGCATAGACTCGGCAGCCGAAGCCAAGCGGTTTTTCCGCCCGCAGCTTAATGAGCTGATAGACCCGTTCATGATGAAAGATATGGACATAGCGGTAGACAGACTCAATCAGGCTATGGGTCGTAAAGAACGCATCCTGGTGTATGGAGACTATGATGTAGACGGCACAACAGCCGTAGCACTGGTGTATAAGTTCATACAGCAATTCTATTCTAACATCGACTACTACATACCCGACCGTTACAACGAGGGTTATGGAGTGTCGACTAAAGGTATAGACTATGCCGCCGAAACAGGCGTGACGCTTATCATTGTGTTAGACTGTGGCATTAAGGCGGTAGAAGAGATTGCTTACGCCAAAGAGAGAGGCATAGACTTCATTATCTGTGACCATCATGTGCCCGATGAGGTTCTACCACCGGCAGTGGCCATTCTTAACCCAAAACGCTTCGACTCTACTTATCCTTACAATCACTTGTCGGGATGCGGTGTAGGTTTCAAATTGATGCAGGCGTTTGCCAAGAGCAACGGCATCGACTTCCATCAGCTTACTCCCCTACTCGACTTGGTAGCGGTTAGCATCGCTTCGGACATTGTGCCCATCATGGGCGAAAACCGTGTGTTGGCTTATCACGGATTGAAGCAGCTCAACTCTAACCCGAGCATCGGACTGAAGGCTATAATAGATGTGTGCGGACTGGCAGAACGCGAAATCACCATGAGCGACATCGTGTTTAAGATAGGTCCACGCATCAACGCTTCTGGTCGCATACAGAATGGTAAAGAGGCGGTAGACTTGCTCATTGAAAAAGATTTCAAGCAAGCGTTGGAAAAGAGTAACCGCATAAACCGATATAACGAAACCCGAAAGGACCTCGACAAGAACATGACCGAAGAGGCCAACAAGATTGTGGAGAGCATAGAGCACCTTAACGAGCAACGCTCTATAGTGATATTCAACGAGGCTTGGCACAAGGGAGTGATAGGTATAGTGGCTTCGCGCCTGACTGAGATTTATTACCGTCCGGCAGTGGTACTGACACGCACCGACGACTTGGCTACAGGCTCTGCACGCTCGGTTTCCGGATTCGACGTGTATAAGGCCATAGAGAGTTGCCGCGACTTACTTGAGAACTTTGGCGGACATACATACGCCGCTGGACTATCAATGAAGGTAGAGAACGTGCCCGAATTCAGAAAGCGTTTCGAAGAGTACGTTACAAATCATATTCTGCCCGAACAGACTAACGCTACCATCAACATCGATGCGCAACTCGACTTCAGAGACATTACTCCGAAGTTCTTCTTCGACCTGAAGAAGTTCAACCCCTTCGGTCCTGATAACCTGAAGCCAGTATTCGCCACACTAAACGTGTACGACTATGGTACAAGTAAGGTGGTAGGACGAGATCAGGAGCACATCAAGCTGGAGTTGGTAGACAACAAATCGAACAACGTGATGAACGGTATCGCCTTCGGACAAAGCTCGCAGGCACGCTACATCAAGACCAAACAGTCGTTCAACATCTGCTACACCATAGAAGAAAACACCCACAAGCGTGGCGACGTGCAGCTGCAGATAGAAGACATAAAACCAAGCCGTCACTAAGGAGATACACCACATGGCTGCCGACGCTTCTGTCTATAAAGATATACTGAAACAGTACTGGGGATACGATGGTTTCCGCGGAATACAGGAAGACATCATTTGCAGTATCGGCAATGGCCAAGACACTCTGGGACTGATGCCTACGGGAGGCGGAAAGTCAATCACATTCCAGGTGCCGGCTCTTGCCAAGCCCGGAATGTGCCTTGTGGTGACGCCCCTCATAGCCTTGATGAAAGACCAAGTGCAGAACCTAAAGAGCAGAGGCATAAAGGCTACTGCTGTATACTCTGGCATGACGCGCGAGGAGATTGTCATCACACTTGAAAACTGCATCTTCGGCGACTATAAGTTTCTGTATATTTCGCCCGAACGACTCGACACCGAGATTTTCCGCACCAAGCTGAAAAGCATGAACGTAAGCATGATTACGGTCGACGAGTCGCACTGCATATCGCAATGGGGATACGACTTCCGTCCTGCTTACCTAAAGATATCTCAGATTAGAGACATGCTGCCCGGTGTGCCCGTACTGGCACTGACAGCTACTGCTACCCCCGAAGTGGTAGACGACATACAGAAGCAACTCGGCTTCAGTACTCCGAACGTGTTCCGCATGAGTTTCGAGCGGAAAAACTTGGCGTACATAGTTCGCCGCACCGACAACAAGGCCGAAGAACTGCTGCACATACTACAGAGCGTAACAGGCTCTGCCATCGTCTACACCCGAAGCCGGAAGAGAACCAAAGAAACCGCGCAGTGGCTCAACGCCAATGGCATATCCGCCACTTTCTACCATGCCGGACTCAGCAACGACGATAAAGACACCCGACAGAAGAGTTGGGTAAGCGGACAACAACGAGTCATGGTAGCCACCAACGCCTTCGGTATGGGTATCGACAAACCCGACGTGCGACTCGTTATACACATAGATATGCCCGACTCGCCCGAAGCATATTTCCAAGAAGCCGGAAGAGCCGGACGCGACGGGCTGAAAGCGTATGCCGTACTGCTATACGCCAAGACCGACAAGGGCATAATGAGCAAACGAATAGCAGACACCTTCCCCGAAAAAGATTACATCCGCAAAGTATACGAGCAGATAAACTACTACTATCAGATGGCGATGGGCGACGGACTGGGATGCACCAAAGCGTTCAACATCGACGAGTTCTGTCGTAACTTCAAGCACTTCCCCATACAAGTAGACAGCGCACTTAAGATACTCACCCGTGCCGGATATCTGGAATATACCGACGAACAAGACAACGCCTCGCGAGTGATATTCACCCTGCGCCGAGACGAGTTGTACTACATCAACGAAAAAGACCCCGACACGGAAAAACTTATCCGCGTGATACTGCGTTCGTACACAGGGCTGTTCAGTGACTATGCCTACATAGACGAAGATACACTGGCCAAACGCAGCGGACTTACACGGCAGCAGGTGTACAGCATACTCATCACCCTAACCCGACAGCACGTGCTGCACTACATCCCCGGAAAGAAGACACCTTATATTATATACACGCGCGAACGCCAAGACAGCGACCGCATAGTACTAAGCAAAGAGGTGTACGAAGACCGTAAAGCAAGTTACGAAAAGCGCATCAAGGCGATGATAGACTATGCCGATACCGACGACAAGTGCCGTAGCCGCATGCTGCTGTATTACTTCGGAGAGAAGAACGAGCACAACTGCGGTCAGTGCGACGTATGCCTGAAGAAACACGAGTCGGGCTTACGCTTGGGAGTATTCGAAGACGTAAGAGACGAGATATTCCGTCTACTGGAAACCGAGGGCGCACAAACGCCCAAGCAGTTGGTACAATCCGTCACCATAGCCGACAAAGACGCAGTACAAGAGGTACTATCGTTTTTGATGTCGGAAAACCAAATAGAGCAAACCGACGGTAAACTACATCTTCCGGACTGTAAAAAGTAAAATTACTAATTAACCCCACTACCTCGGCGCATCAAGGGATAGTCATATCCCAATAACGATGACACACGCCGAGGTAGTCCGTTTCCGGACGAGTGCCGAACACCAAGGCGTAGAACGAAGTACCTGCACGCTTCAGCCGCTCTATCTTGCCGGTGTATTCATCGGATAGCGGAGGCATCTCGAAATCAGAAATCCATACTATGTCCGAACGCTTCCAGCCGTTGTTGTCTACCAAGCGAATCGACTCGTCGATGGCGGGAAACAGGTTAGTTCCTCCGTCGAAGCGTTGGTTCAGGAAGTCTACAAGCGACGGCATACCCGAACGTAAATCACGGATTATCATTGTCTGAATCTCTTCGGCGAAATTGATGACCACACACTTGCGATGCGTGTTCTCCGTAAGGCGGGCTATGGCAAGCACTGCCGACTTTGCCAAACGCTCTCGCTCGCCGTTCATTGAGCCGGAGGTATCTATACAGACTATGTAAGGCCCCTGTCCACTCACGGCACGCTTGCCCTGACGAAGTGACACAGGCTCTTCGTGCGAACGGCTGTCGAACACCTGAAGCCGTTTCTCTACATAGCGCAGAGCGAATTCTGGATACAGAGCCTCATCCGAAAGACTACAGTACTCTACCGGAAGCAGATGATTCAAATCATCTCCCAAACCGATGCCCTCTATATCGCTGGGCACACCACGACGCACAAGCTGCTCTTTCTGTATTCCCGATAACGCCTCGAACCGAAGCTTCTCTCCCCTACAGTTCCGCCCAAGAACCTCAACCAACTGACGTATCTGGCGGTTGCTCTCCATCGTCTTCTCATAAGGCACTATCTGCCTGTACAGCGCAGGATTATCAAGCAACAAATAACGGATGCGAGTACCCGTCAAGTTCTTGTCGCCGGGCTTGAAGTCGTGGTTCTCACCTTTCAGCAACTCGAACTCGGCGCACAGCTCACCTATGTGACGATACTGATAATCGAACTCCTTGGTAGTTAGCAGAGCATGCCATTTATCGAGAAACCACTCGCGCAGCTGCTCCACCTCAGCACGGCGAGACAAGGTCTGAGTCATCCGCCCTATGTAGTACGGCACATCCAGCTCCATGCGTGTATAATGACGTGAAAAAGTAGAAGCGTAACGCTTCAGAAAACCGATGAATTCCACCGGCTGAGAGTCCTCGTGCTCATAGAAAATCTCCCACTCCGGGGTGTAGCGCGAATAATACTCCTGAAGCGAGGGCGATGTATGCCTGTAGTAAGTCCATATCATATCCTCCAGCTCGCCCTGCGTCATCAGTCGCTGGCGCAGAGGCTCCTCATAGCGGCGTTCACACCGCTTGCGCAACTCATCCAAATAAGTTGCCTTCAGGTCCTTCAGTCGGATATTCCTCGTTCTCTTTTCTATAGGCATGTTTCAGTTCGTTAAGTTCGTTACGCCAACGCGCTATGCCCGATTGATGCGAACTCAGCATACCGAGCATCGCCTTGCGCTGACGTGCGTCAAGAAACAGATGACGCGAGCAGTAATCTTCCTCACCGCCTGCCCATCCGTCGCATCCCGACTCCGCCCTGTCGAGCATCGCTCCAACCTGACGAAAACGCTCGTCTATATCGTCGGCACGACTTGGCACTATGGCAGGAAGCGGCAGACATCCGGGCACACACACCAGCGGATACTCATAGTCGTTTATAAACACCGACCTGCTGCCCTTGCGAAGCGAATAAAGCTTGTTCTGCGCCACCTTGATACGCATAGACACATCGTACTTCTTCAGTATAAAACACTGTGTCTTGTACTTATCCTTATGCAGATAAAACATTTTTGGAGCTTCTGTAAGAGCATAATAATCGGAAGCGAAGAGCAACAACCGTCCGGGCATACGGGTCTTGTCCACCTGATAATAATATGAATCGATGAGCTGCAGTCCCGGGTCTTCGCTCTCTCGCAACAACGCATCCGAGCCGAGTTCTTCTTTCAGCGAACGAATCTCGCTGGCTATGTTATCAGTATTAAGCAGATAGCCTCCGGCCGACTTCTGTATGGCCTTCTCCACCATATCGCGCACCAAGTCTATCTGAGCCACGCTGCTCCACAGACAATGCATCAGCAGCATACAGTCGGATAAGCGTACCGCCTCGCTACCGTTCAGGAAAGCCGATGTGCGAAGCATGTTCACCGCCTTCTTCCAGCGTCTATCCGACACGTACAGCGGCTCATCGGCAGAATCATCGTTCTGCAATTTATGATTATAATCTTCTATCTGCTCACGTATGGAGTGAATCACATCGAGCACCACATAATCCAGTCGCACACGGGCTGTCTCTTCTCGCCACCGTGCATACTCATCACTGCCGATGGCAAGTCCGCAGGGCACCGTAGGGTCAGAATCGTCGGTAGAAGAAATCATACGGTCGAAATCGCCAGCGTCTTCTATCCCATCCACCCAAAGACGAATCAGGAAGCGGTCCCACAAAGCATCGAGTCCCTGTCCCTGCGCCGGCAACTCGTTAGAAGCCGCTATCAGTCCCTTGAGCGGCACTTGCAGTACATTCCTTCCGTTGCGGAACGTCTTTTCGTTCAATATAGTAAGCAAGACATTCTGTATGGCAGGTCCCGCCTTCCAAATCTCGTCGAGGAAAGCCACCGTAGCATCGGGCAGATAGCCGTCGGTGATACGTTCGTACACATCGCGCTCCTTCAGCTTCGAGATAGACACCGGACCGAACAACTCATCGGGCGTGCTGAACCTCGACATCAGATACTCGAACGAGGAACCTTCGGCGAAAGCCAGCTTCAGTCTTCGCGCCACCATACTCTTTGCCACACCCGGAGGGCCGAGCAAGAACACACTCTCGCCCGCCACAGCCGACAGCAATGCCAACGCTACTACCTGCTCCTTGCCGTATATGCGCTCATTCATGCACTGCAGCAGCTGCGCCACACGCTCACTTACTTTCTCCATCCGCTTAGACAGAAATTTATTTCACCACCTTAACCAGCAGCGTCTTGGCAGCCAGTCTACCCTTTGTGTCGTACGCTTCAGACTTCACCAGTCCCACACCCACGGCATACCATTCAGTCACTCTCCAGGTAGTAGTTTTCAGCACCACCTTTTTACGGTGCAGATACGAAATTTTCAAACAGTTGAACTTACCGGCAGTAGTGCTCACCATCTCCGTACCCATATAAGCCGCGCCCGACACGTTAATTTCATTACGCAGACTGTTCAAGATAGCCGAGAAAGAACGATCTGGCATAGTCATACCCGGTTTCGCCTCATTACTGAGCGTAAACGAGTTATCGCCCTCGTACTTCATCTCCTCACGATACACAGTACGCGCCGCCGTGTCATACTTCTCCGGATCAGAGTTACCCTTGATATACGGTCCGTACGCCAAGTCTTCCATGCACACCGTGTTAGTGCCGTCGTAACTCCAGTCGAACAGCGTATACGATGTATTGTTCTTAGCCTTATTATTTACAATCTTGGTAAGGTACTGAGCCTTCTTCATAGAGCCTTCATTGCTCACGTTCACCACTGTAGCCGTTTCGTTCGACACGCTCTGTCCCGATCCGTCATAGTTCACGTAGTGCAACTGCGCCCCGTTTTCCGAGCAGAAGTACTGAGCCTGCATAGTGTGGCATGCCACTAAAGCCATTACCGTAAATATCAGTTTTTTCATAACCGCTAGTTTTTATGTGTTATTCTTTTGCTTGTTACTGCAAAGATAAAGTAATTCTGGAAATATCGTTATGGTTTGTGGGTTATGAAAATAATATTTCTTATTCTGTTACCACTTCCCAATGCCCAGTCTTATTACTGCCTACATACTTGATTAGATGCATATCACGAATAATATACAACTCGCGTTCAACACTGCGATGATTCAAACTATTCATCGCAATGGTTAAGGTCAATCATCGCAATGTTTTATTTTACTTACCGTATTCTTTCATATTAAAACCAATAGCTACCCTCTATGCATATTATGACGCTAAAAATAAAATTCATCCCAAAACCCCAACTTGAATTTTTTGAAAAAAATCGAGTTGTTTTATTATTGTTATAATTTATATATATATAATTTATTTAATAGGGCTCAATTTGTGTCCTACTTTGTGTCTGGTTTTGTGTCTGCTTTTTCTATCACTAAAAATATCAAATATCTTACTTATAGAGTTATGCGCTCGCTAAACGCACTATATTTGTGTCTTATTTTGTGTCGCGCTTTGTGTCTCATTTTGTGTCCGAGCCGATATCAAAGAGAAATTTCATCAAAAAAACATTCCCAAATCGCTTCAAAGCCGCTGAGTGGCCGGATGGCCGCATAGTATCTTTGTAATACGAAATCGATATCGAACGTGTTATTACAAAGAACAGTGTTAAACCTAAAAACAAGAAAAAACATGGAAAGATCAGTAGCTTATTCATTGGTGAGAAGACGTGACTTTAAGGACCCAGACGGTAATGAGAAATTATACTACGCACAGGCGCAAGCCCGAGGCGAGATGGGTATTCGTGAAATAGGACAGCGTTTAGAGCAGATGTGTACCGTAACATACGCTGATATTATGGCGGTGCTGTGTGCACTTCCTTCCGTAATCAGGCAGGGGTTGGCTTCAGGAGAAATTGTGCGACTGGGTGACTTGGGTTACCTTCAGATTGGTCTGAAGAGCAAAGGCGCAAAGACCGAAAATGAATTTACAAACTCTCTGATAAAGAAAGCCAAATTCAGATTCCGTCCAGGCAAAGACATGTCCGACTTGGTGATGTCTCTGAATTACGAACGTGTACCTGTACGCAAGAAGAAAGGAGAGTAATGAAACGTGAAATGTGGGTGATTATATCTCGTATTATACGGTGCTTGGCCTACATGATAGAATGGACTTTCACCCGTTAGACAATGCTCATGCCGAGCGTACCACAAAAAAACCTCCTCTGCTTTCCGAAACTTCGGTTGCAGAGAAGGTCTTTATTTATCAGTATTTAAACCCTATTATTTTTTTGCAAGGGTAGTCTGTGCGCCTGTTCCTAATTTTCACCAAGAGAACTTGAAAGGTTCAGAATAAGTAGAGTAGAATGCGAACGAGCCACTATTCTTATCACCGCTGAAAGTAGACTGATATGCAGGATACAAGCCCAACTGTGAGTTTTCTGCAACCTTAATATAATACCAACCATTTTCTACTTTCACTGCATTCAGGAAAGTCGGCTTACCGTCAGAACCTACAGAGAATGCCAAATCATAACCATCGTTTCCATACCATTTAAGCAGCTTGTATGAACCGTCGCTATATGATACCAAAGTAGCTTTCCAATTATAACTCTGTATACTGCAAGTACCTTCGGCACGCCATGATTCAGTTACAGGCACAGGCCAAGTAAATGTGATATCCTTACCATTATAAATCATCATCTTACCAGAAGTGCTGTTGCCGCTGAATGAAGAATGATAAGTATGATTTATTGTCAAATGGTGAGTAGCATCAGTACGTACATAATACCATGAGCCGTCATCTTTATAAGCGTTTGTAACAGCAACGTTACCAGCACTAGTTACAGAGAATTCCAAATCGTAGCCTTCTACACCATACCATTTAAGTATAGTGTAAGAGTCGTTGCTATATGCCACGATAGTAGCTTTCCAAGTATGTCCGGCACCATCATCGAATGTACCTACTGTACGCCATACTTCTCTCTTTTCTACTTTGAATTCTACTTTGTCGTATTCTGAATCGCTATAAGCCTCGCTGGTAGAAAGAGACTTAACTCCTAATTCGTATTCGCCAACCAATCCGTAAAGAGCTACTTCAGTATCGGTAACAGTACCGCTTTCTAATACCTTGTCGGAATCTTTAAGCTTAACGTAGTACTCGTACTTCTTAGCGTGCTCTACAGATTTCCAGCTAGCAGTAGTGGTAGCTCCAGAGGTAACCACCTTAACTTCGGGCACTCCTAACTGCACAACTGCCGGAGTTGTAGCTGTAAGATAAATAGGTTCAGAAGTTTCATATCCGCTTCCGTAAGCTCCATACGCCCACACCTTCAATTGGTAAGTAGTGTTAGGCTTCAGTTTGGTAAAAGAAGCGGCAAGGTCGGTTGTAACACCATTATCTACCAAATTCTCTTCAGGGTCTCTCAGCTCATAAGCATACTGCGAAGCGTTCTTTATGGCTTTCCAAGTGAAAGACAACGAACTTACACTCTGAGAAAGCATTTCTGCTTTTGTCTGATCCAATTTGCCATTGAGCGTATCGTCATCATCGCTGCACGAAGAGAAAGCTCCCATGCAAGCGGCAGCCAGCAGGAAGATACCTCCTGCTCTGCGCATCATGTATTTAAATAAATTCTGTTTCATCTTTCTTTTTAATTTTCAGGTACTTCAATGGTACGGTCGGCAGCTGTCCAATAGAAATTAACGATAGCATATCGGTAAGATTTATCATCTATCCAAATTCTATCTGTCATCTGTTTACCTCCACCACTTACATAATTAAATTCGCTCATGTAGTTAGAATAGAAGTTAATGTAGTTTACTGTTGTATTAAATACAGGCAACTTCCAAGTAGCGAAAGTTTCGCCATCCTGCATAAACCACCAGTAGCTACCGATAGCTTCTGTTCCTCCGTCCATGTAATTGCTTACCGGTTCCAAACGACCTACCCATGTGTTAGGATCGGTAGCCGAGAAAGTGATGTTAGCCTTGGTAGGAACGATAGTGAACTGCATGTCGATTCCCGAACCCAAGTAGTCTTCGAAACGGAAACGGTTCTGACCTTCCAACTGATAGAAGTTAGCGTTATGGAAAATCTTATTATTATAAGTATCGTTAATATTGGTAAACCAGAACTGTACGTTCTTAGAAATCTGTCGCCAATTAGAAACAAACACTGATGCGGCATATACGTCAGAACCTTCTACCTTCTTATAAGGGTCTGTGAAATTCTCATCCAAGCGTATAGAGAACTTACACAACTTCTTCTCTTCAATTCCTGCATATTCTACATTCAAAGTAGCGGTAGATTCTCCGGCTTCGAATTCTACAGTAGCTGGAATCTTAAAGATATCGTCTTTATCTACCACGATAACAGGTATAGAAGCAGCATCGTCCGACTGCAGACGCTTTACCTCAAGCTGCAATGTGCTCGATTCGGCAACATCTTCGGGAGTAAATACATACTCAGCCTTGTTATTTGCCGAGAAATAGGCAGTCATGTTATAAGGAACGGGCTCTTCTCCTCTTTGGTATTCATCGTCACTGCATGAAGACAAGCCCAAACCTAAGCAGATAACGGCCATATAAAAGAATGTATTGATTTTCATCATATCTTTCATTTCTTTGAAATTCATATTAATAGATTATTGCGCCACAATAGCACTCGATGGGTCTGGAGCAAGAATGACTGCTTGGTTATAAGTTAATTCCGATTCAGGAATGCGGTAGTTCATCCACGGAGCCACATATCCTGCGTAAGAATTCAAGCGTATAAAGTCAGTCTTGTAGTTGGTACCGTTATAGTTACGAGTTACGGCCAAGCGTAAACGCTTATAGTCGAACATATTGATACCTTCTCCCCAAAACTCGATACGGCGCTGTACCATCAATGCCTTATTGAAATCTTTCAGCGTAGTAGCCTTGCAAGTATAAGAATTATCGGTATAACGATACTTATTAACAAACTCCTGCAATGCAGCCGCTGCATCGGCTACGCTCTGAGTGTGAGCGATGGCTTCGAAATAATCGAAATACATTTCTTCTACACGCATCATCGGGAAGTCGCCTATAGAACCTGTTTCGCGAGAAACCAACGAACCGCTTCCCGGACGGAACTTGATGTTAGAGTATGCAGGAAGTTTCTTCCAAGTTTCATCAGTAAGGTTTGTTTTATACTGTGAAGGTACCGCTTTCTTTCCAGCATCGGCAGGAGCTACCCAGCTGTTCTTTCTCCAGTCACCGCTACCTATCTGGTCGTACAATGACTTGCCTATGCAACGGAAGAAATTATACTGGTTGAATCCCCAAGTAGTTTCCGAAGCCAAGATACCGATTAACTGATGCCAAGTAGTGTTGTTTACCTGTTCTTTTGAAGTTACAGAAGCACCCATCAGCCAAGAAGACTGCGGAGTGTTGAAACCTGTATTAGGGTTTGTCCACTCGGCTTCGGTAAGCGGTGTATGGCCTTTGATGGCTTTCTGAGCATATTCGGCTACCTTCTGATAGCAGTCATTTGCAGAAGTAATGCCCAATACTCCGTATCCGTCTGTATTGGCGTCGGCTTCAATCTGCTTAGCCAAGTCTTCGGGTGAGTTTTCAAAGCGAGTAGCCATAGTCAACCACAAGCGGGCTTTCAAACCGTAGATTACGCTCTGATCCATGAAAGCAATGGTAGACTGTTTGTATCCTTCCAAGCATTCTTCGGCTTTGTTCAAGTCGTTCATGATGAAGCGATACATGGTATAGAACGGAACACATGGGTTGTTCTTATATTCGTTTACAGTCATATTCTCTCTAAGTATAGGCACTGTGATACCCATTACTCCATCTTCTTGAGCTGCATTGTCCAAGCGAGCTACACCTGTGGAGCGGAATTCGAACAAGCGAGCCATATCAAGATAACTCAAAGCACGGAATCCGTAACCTTGTCCTAAGCTGGCTTTAGCGTTAGCGTTTCCTGTGGCAGCCAAATCAGAAGCCATTACAATTACGTTATTGGCGTTCTTGATAAGGTGATAATAATACGAGAAAGAGTAAAGACCTACGTTCAAGATTTCAGAAGATGCTCTTTCGGCATATTTCCACATATTATATCCGTCATCGTTTGCCGGAAAGTCTTCGCCGTAAAGTTCGCGTACATACATCTGGCAAGTATAACCCCAGTCGAAGTCTCCCCCACTGTATGTACTCTTAGTTACTATATAAGCCGGCAAACTGTTTGTCAAGTATTGCAACGACTGGCTAGAGCTTGATACCTGATCTGGAGTAGCCATGTCGGTTGGAAAAGTTTCTTCAATGCATCCTGTAAAGCCCAACATAGAAGCGGCTCCCAGTGCAACGAATAAACGATTCATATATTTTTTCATATTCTTAGTTTTTAAATTATACAATGAATCCTATCAGAATGATACTGTAACACCGCCCGAGAATGTACGCATAGCAGAATAGCTTGTGTTAGAGGTTGTACCCCAGAAGCTCCCGCGTGGGTCGAAACCTTTACGCTTGCTCCAGTAGTAGAGGTTTTCGCCTGATGCATACAAACGGATGCTGCTCAAACTCAACTTGGTAGCCCACTTGCGAGGTACTGTGTAACCGATATTGATGTTCTGCAATGACAATGTTGTAGCGTTAGTCAAGAAACGGTCTGAAGTATAAGCTGAGTTGTTATCGATAGTGTTGATAGCGTACTGGAAACGAGGAATATCTGATGTGGTATTTGTTTCAGACCAAGCGTTGAGAAGGTCTTTATGGAATGCCTTACCAGTATTACCCGGAGCACAGTTGCTCATCAATGCTCTATATCCAGAGTCGATAGCCTTACCGCCGATGTTATAGTTCAAACTTACAGAAAGGTCGATGCCTTTATAGCTGAAGCTTGTGCTCAAACCACCGTAGAGAGTAGGGTCTGAAGAACCGCAGTTAAAGTATGTAGCTCTTGACTGCTCTGTAGTTGTAGTCAACTCGCCTGTCTTAGAGTCCTGTACATACCATGTAGATTCACCTTTTTCGTTTACTCCGGCATATCTCTTCAAACGGAATGTGTGCAAAGGAAGTCCTTCGCCAGTAAAGTAGTTACCGTTTACATAACCGCTATATCCATCAAGAGTACCGTTCTTGTTGTCTTCGTTCAGCATCAACACCTTATTCTTATAGTGTGTAGCGTTCAAATTAACAGTCCAATTGAAGTCTTTTGTACGGATTACATTGTAATGCAAGTCAATTTCGATACCTTGGTTCAACATATCTCCTACGTTATCGTAAGAACTGAAGTATCCGCTTGACAATGGCACGTATACGATACAAAGCATATCGGTAGTTTTACGACGGAAGTATTCAACGCTACCTGTAAGGCGGCTCTTGAACAATTCAAAATCGACACCGATATTGAAGTTACTGTTGGTTTCCCAAGTGATGTTCTTGTTACCTACTGTGCTCTGTACGAAAGCTACCTGACCGTTGAAGTTCTTCAGAGAGAAGGTATCGGTATATCGATAATCACCGATGTTATCATTACCCTGCTGACCCCAAGATGCTTTAAGTTTCAACATGTTAACCCAATCTACTTTAAACCACTCTTCTTTATTCAAAGTCCAAGCGCCACCAAGTGAGTAGAAGTTACCCCAACGATGGTCTGGATGGAAACGAGAAGAAGCGTCGCGACGATAAGATGCCGACAAGAAGTATTTCTCATCGAAGTTATACATAGCACGAGAGAAGTAACCTTCTGTATTGTAAAGAGAGATGTTACCACCGTTATCTTCTACCTTAACGGCACCGTCCAATACCTGACTCTGGAAGAATGAGAACATGTTCTGGCGGCTACCCCAAACGTAATTGTAGTTATATTTATAATTTTCGTGTCCGGCCATCAATGTGATGTTGTGGTTACCAATCTGAGTGGTGTAGTTAGCAATCTGCTGGAAGTTTACAGAGTATACCTGCGAAGCCGTCTGCTGTACATAACCGCCGGGGTATGTAAGTGAAGTAGCTCCGTAGAAAGGCTGAGAAGCAGCAGTTGCTTTATCTTCCTTATTGCTGACTGTTCCATTAACTGTAAGTTTAAGTCCCTGGAACGGAGTGATATCGGCATATCCTGTCAAGGTCATCAAATTAGAATATGTCTTGTTGGTATTCAACTGGTTTGTCTGCAACGGGTTAGAGTTAGGAAGCATAGTAGACGGACGTTTCTGTCCACCGTTAGCGCCCATACCGTAGTCGTACATAAGTCCGTGTTCGTCGGTCATGATATTTCCTTCTCCATCGCGCATGTATATAGGATAGATAGGAGCCATGTTAGTAGCCATACCAAACAAAGAAGCTGTACCGCTACCTACATTGTGCTGGTCTGAATGAGTGAAGCCCATGTTAGCGCCGATACGCAACCATTCCTTAGCCTGATAGTCGGCTTTGAAGCGGGCAGTGTAACGCTGGTAGTCTGAATTATAAACGATACCTTCGTTCTTCAAATATCCTAAAGAGCTATAATAATTAAGTTTCTGACTTCCACCGGTAATGCTCAAGTTATATTCCTGACGCAACGCCTTGCGGAAACCTTCGTCCAACCAGCTGTCGGGCATGATAGTATAAACCTGACCGTTATAAGCTACACGGTTACCAAGAGTAGCGTGAGGGTTAAGTTTTCCGTTTGTACCAATCAAATTCTCACCGCTAGGCACTGAGAAGATCATATATCCCAAACCACCTTCAGAGTCAGGCTTACCCATAGCGTTATTAGCTGCAGCGTGAGCTTCGTACGGAGTCATGCCCTTATCGCGGATATTACTGTTATATAATGCCAGATAGTGCATTTCGTAATATTGAGCAGGATCTTTCACGTAGTCGTATTCCTGAGTGGCACGGCTGTTTACACCCCACTTAGCGTCGAGGGTGATAGTAGCTTTTTCAGAAGAACCTTTCTTAGTAGTGATCATGATTACACCGTTGGCACCACGCGCACCATACAAGGCGTTAGAAGCAGCGTCTTTCAATACAGTGATGCTTTCTACGTCGCCAGGGTTCAAGTTATTCCATCCACCATCGTACGGAGCACCGTCTACGATGATAAGCGGTGAAGTACCTGCGTTGATAGAGCTAAAACCACGGATAGCCATGCTAAAGCCTGCGTTTGTAGGGTCACCACTGGTATTTGTCATCTGCAAACCGGCTACCTGTCCTTGCAAACCTCCGGCAACACTGGTTACCTGACGCTTTACCAAGGCATCGCCTTTCACAACAGCAGCCGAACCGGTAAACGAAGATTTCTTCTGCTGACCGAAGGCTACCACCATGACTTCTTCCAACTGCTGACTATCGCTACGCATGGTTACTTTAAGCTGAGGTTTAACACCCAACTCTACAGTCTCCATACCTATATAAGAGAATACCAACTTATCGGTTTTCTTCACTCCGGTAAGAGCAAAGTTACCGTCCAAGTCGGTTACGGTTCCGTTTGTTGTTCCTTTAACCAGGATAGAAGCTCCGATAACCGGCTCGCCGGTTTCATCGATTACAGTACCTGTTACGTTTATGCCTTGTGCAATTGCTTGTCCTACGCAGAACAGCAGCATGAACAAGAATAAATAGCATTTTGTTTTCATACTTTCCATTATATAAATTTCTGCGCAATCTGTTTACTTATCCATACCGAACTTAGGCAATACAAAACCGATGCCCGCATCGTCAGACCACAACCAAATGTAGCGCACGTCTTTCTTTAATAAATAGATTCCTGTTATTTTCTCCATTTCCACACCCATGTTTCCGGTAAGCTTTCCGTCTACTTTAACAGCTTCGGTAGGTAAGTTTTCCAGGGTAAGTGTAGTATAGTTCAATCCATCGTCGGTCATGATGGTAAATGTCTTGGCCGAAGGATTGCAGCTGTACAGGTGTGTATCATTATCGAATGCCAACCAGCTCTGACCGTCGCGGTAGATACCCATCTCGGTAGATGATTGGATTTCGGAACGCTGAGCTTCGCGGGCATCATCGTCGCTACAAGCGAATGCCACCATAGCGCACAAAGCCAAGCAGATGTATTTTAATGTTTTCATATAATCTTTCTTTGAAGGGTTTACATATTACATATAAACAGTTACGTATTTAACGAAGTATTCTTTCGTTCCGTCGGCACGAGTTACTTCTGCCTGAACGCGACGAAGACCTTTTTTCAGTTTCAAGAAAGGATCTGAAACCTTTTCGCCGTCTACTGTCCAGTTTACTTCGACTGCGTCTGTAAAGTCAGAGAGCAAAAGCAATACCGGTTCTGTAGAAACGCATTTCTTAGCAGAGATGCCGATGCGCGGCAATGCAGCAGAAAGAGCCGGAGTAGAAACAGACAACTCATAGCTGGCACCGTTACCGATAATTACTACTGTGTATTTAGCACCCGGAGTCAAGTCTGACAAATGAACGATAGGTGATTTAACTTCTACCGACTGCTCTTCTTCGTCGCCTTCTTTCTTATAAGTTACTGTCCACTTAGAAGCCATATCGTCTTCCCACTTGATAACAGCATCGCGCTGGAATGCCTGTGCAGTAACATCGCTGATAGCTGATGCGTGCTGTGAAGCAACGAAAGTAACAACCTGATTGCCAAGAGTGATATCAGTAAGTTCTACTACTGTCTGAGTTCCGGCACGTGATATGAATCCGGTCTTAGAGTTACTCTTAAGTGAAGTAACGCTGCTTGAACCAGGGAAGAAGCAATGAGAAGGAACGTAGCGTGCGGCTTTTCCGTTTACGCTTGCCGAGTTAGAATATACCATCCAGGCACATTCGCTGCCTTTCACGCTATTTACGTTATTGTACATCCATTTAGCAGACTGAGTGTTATCGATGTGATGAGCAACCAATCCCCAAGCTGTTCCGTCGGTTACCTTATAATAGTTCAGATAATCGGGGTTATCCCATACGTTTTTCTTAGTACCGCGGCATTCCAACAAGAAATAATCGCCTTCGGTTCCTGTTTTAACCTGATAGCCTTCGCCATCTACTACAGAGTTAAGGGTATAGTTACCTGCTTCGCTCAGTTCTTTCGGTTTAGCCCATCCCAGCATCCAGCGTTCCAAGATACCCAGTGCCGGCGGTGTGCAACCGTCGTTCAAGTTCATACCGTATCCCATCAATGAGAAGAAGCCGTTGTCGGCACCTACACCATTGGCGTCACCGTCAGCATCGTAAAAGTCGGGCAAACCTAAAGCGTGACCAAACTCATGGCAGAAAGGAGCCATACCAGTCATGCTGATGCCTGCATCGCGCTTACGCAACTCACTTACGCAAGTAAAGCCGTAAAGCACGCCTCCATCCATATTGATACCATTACCCAAAGCTCTGTGCTTAGGCCAGATACCGTTGGCGTCGCTACCGTCGTTTCTTGTACCTCCTGAGAAGATAATGCAGATATCTCTGATAGCTCCGTTTTCAGCGAATTGAGTAAGACTTACTCCATCAGCCTTTGCCAAATTAACGGCATCAGTCATCATGTTGGTGACTTTTGTTTCGTCTAATCCGCTTTCGGTAGGAGTTGCGTATTCAGAACGATTACCTACTGTATATACGCCTTTTACTACAAATTTAGGTTTGAATTTACCAGCCGAGTTATCCATGTAGAATTTTCTAACACTTCCAGTAGCGTTGTTTGCCGTATAGTTATCGGCATTCAGCATCTGATCAAAAGCTTCCTTAGGATTCTCAACTTTAAAAGGGATGTCTTTAAACTGCACCAACAGAACCAGGAATTCTTTTTCACCTTCGGCTTTGAAGCGTGAGCTTGCCATCAAAGCAGGAGCACCATTCTTATCAGTAGCGGCACGCGAAATGTTTCTTGAAGCAGCCATTACCTTCTGGCTCTGTGTCTGAACCGGCAACACTCCTTTCGAAGCGGCTACCGCTTGGCGTTCAGCTGCACTAAGCTTACTTAATGGTTTAGCTTTGATGCCTGTAGAAACCAACTGACCTTTGCCGTTAAGTTTGGCAAAGTAGTAATCTCCATCGGCACCGCCTACCAAGGTGTACCCATCGGTGGTCATGGTGTAGTTATAATACTCATCTCCGTAAATACGGATTTGCAATTGAGTACCGTCACGTTGAGTTACGGTGATTACGCCTGGTCGTGCAGGAGCAGCGAATACAGACGGCAGACAGGTCCACATGCAAAGCATAGCCATGCACAGACCTAACTTTAGAGACCTTCTCTTAATCATACTTTTTAATTAAATTTAAAACAAAGGATTATTCCATTTTTTGCGTTCTTTTTATTCAACCCATTAAATTGAACGATAATAATTTATGCAACCCTATAAGCTCGTTCAAATTTCACGCGGCAAATATATTAACTTCCGTTCACATTCATAATATTTTCGGGCATTTTTTTTAAAAAAAGCATGCGTTTTTATCAGTACAGTCCATAACAGACAAAAAAGAGACAAACGCTTTAAGCACGTTTGCCTCTTTTTTACTCCTATTTACAATAAAGTATCAAATAGACAGTTCATCCAGCACCTGAATCAATGATTTATCGAGGGGTTTATCCTTCTTTATGGCATCCGAGAACGGAACATATACCACATTGTCATTCCGGATACCAATCATTACGTTGCGCTGACCTTCTTTTATGGCCTCTATAGCCCCTACTCCAAGACGGCTTGCCAAGATACGATCGTATGCGCTAGGCGAACCACCTCGCTGCAGGTGTCCGAGTATAGTTACACGCACATCATACTGCGGATATTCCTTCTTTACACGGTCGGCGTAATACATTGCTCCGCCATCTTTAGGCGACTCTGACACAATGACAATACTACTGTTCTTTGACTTACGGAAGCCACGTCCGATAAACTGCTCCAACTGGTCTACGTCGGTTTGGTCTTCAGGAATAATAGCAGCTTCGGCACCGGAAGCAATAGCACTGTTCTGCGCCAAGAAGCCTGCGTCGCGTCCCATCACTTCTACAAAGAAAATACGGTCGTGCGAAGTAGCTGTATCACGAATCTTATCTACACACTCTACTATTGTATTAAGAGCCGTATCATATCCGATGGTAGAATCGGTACCGTAAAGGTCGTTATCTATAGTACCAGGCAGTCCGATACACGGCACATCATATTCCCTGGCAAATACCTGAGCTCCGGTAAGCGAACCGTTTCCGCCGATAATAACCAAAGCATCAATTCCTGCAGCCACCATATTATCGTATGCCAACTTACGTCCTTCGGGTGTTTCAAAATCCTTGGAGCGAGCAGTCTTCAAGATAGTTCCGCCACGCTGTATTATGCTACTAACATCTTGAGTAGTCATTTCCTTTATCTCATTGCGAATCAAGCCTTCATATCCCCTGAAAATACCTTTTACCGTAAAGCCGTTATAAATGGCACTACGTGTCACGGAGCGAATAGCCGCATTCATACCTGACGCATCGCCTCCCGATGTCAAGATTCCGATACATTTAATCTGTTTCATAATTAATAATGTGTACTGTTAGTTTAAGTCATATTTATAGTTTATCTCGCAGAAACCATGCCAAAAGTATAGCTTTACCCAGTTACATGTTACATTTTTAATATTAAATATACATAAAAAATAATATTATTAGATTTCTTCACCTTTTTAACAAACAATATGACAACAAAAAACTAATCAATATTTCACATATTGTCCCCACATACGCACCGAATAATAAATGCATAACACCTCAAATATAAAAAAAACACACAACTCAACCTCTTAAAAAATGTAAAATAGCGTACTCTTATATTATAAAACATATATATTTGCGCCAAAAATAGAAATAAACTATACTTAAAATAATGCAAACTATTATGAGACAATTCAAATTATTATGCCTTAGCATGGCATTAGTGGGATTTGGCGCTACGGTTTCTGCACAGAATAGTGAGAACACTGATTCTACAGACAAATACTCAGTAGCAACTAACAGATTTGGTGCTAATTGGTTCGTAGGAGCTAATGTAGGTGGACAACTTTACTTCGGTGACAATTGGAAAGCTGGTTCAAGAGGCAAATCAATCACTCCGGTATTCGAAATCAACGCAGGTAAATGGTTCACTCCTAGCCTCGGTTTACGTTTGGGTATTGGTGGTTACCAAGCAAAGAGCTATTCTTACAGCGCTAACCAAGGTCATGTAAGCAAAATGGTAAACAACGGTGTATACCAGACTAAATGGGGCATGTTCTACGCTCACGGTGATGTAATGGTAAACTTGAGCAACTTGTTCTGCGGATATAATGAAAACCGCATCTACAACGCTATTCCTTACGCAAGCATCGGATGGGCAAGAAGCACAGGTTCTGATAATAAAGATAACGAACCTAGCGTAGGTCTTGGTTTGATCAACCGTTTCCGTGTTTCTAAAGCATGGGATATCAACCTTGAATTGCGTGGTCACATGTTTAACGACGTAATGGACAAGATTGAAGGTGGTAAAAACCAAGAAGGTAGCTTGGCTTTGATGGTTGGTGCTACTTACCGTTTCAACAAAAGAGGATGGTCTAAGAGCAGCAACATCACTCCTGCCGAAATGGAAGCTGTACAGAGCCAGCTCAGAGCTATGAACGATGAAAACAAGAATCTGAAAGATCAGGTTGATCAGTTGAAGGCTGAAGCTAACCGTCCGGTAGCACCTGTTGCTGAACCTAAAGCATTCGACATGGCTGATTACGTTATCTTCTTCAACATCAACAAGGCTAACTTGAGCGCTAAAGAAAACGTAAACTTGAAGAATATCGCTGAACAAATCAAGGCTAACCCTGATACTAAATTCAAGGTAACTGGTTATGCAGACAAGCAGACTGGTAGCGTAGCTTACAACGAAAAGCTGAGTAAGAAGCGTGCTGAAGTAGTTTACAATACATTGGTTGACAAATATGGTGTAAACAAAGACCAGCTGGTTATCGAAAGCAAAGGTGGTGTAGACACAATGTTTGAAAACAACCCACGTTTGAGCCGTGTAAGCATTATCAGCGTAAACAAGTAATCTTAATTACTTTATTATAGCAAAAGAGACAGAGCTTAATGCCCTGTCTCTTTTTTTATATGTTTTCTATTCGCTGAATCAGCTCGTTTCCTAAAGCTGTCTTATCGTTAATGTGCTTCAGCACAGCGGTAACGAATGTATTGCTTTCGAAATCGCTGCGCACCTGCTCAAAGTCTTGTCGCATTTCGTCGTGCGAACCGTCGGCTCCGAATCCGGTCATCGAAGAAAGAGAAAATTCTTTCTTGGCGTCTTCGTACACCATCTTATCAAGACCCACTACAGCTTCTTGCCAAGATTTCACAATACGAACCACATCCCGAGCAGTAATTTCTTCCGGATTTATGCCATAAAATTCCTGAATCTTATTATACGCCCAGGTCCATTCATATGTGTAATAATTCTCGTGCATCTCAGCAAAGCTGGCGTTTATAGATTTCAGGCGATTAATGGTACCGTTCTCTATTCCATCTATCAAACGGTCTATCTCACTTTTAGGAGCTATGAGTCCGGAAACATCCACCCATTCTCCTACTCCTATTTCAGTATCCGGTTTCAAGCGTTGGCGAATCTCTTCGTCGCTTTGGAAATTAATACCTTCCAATCGCTTTATGATGGAGTTTCCCAAGAACTTATTGATGGCTATTTCATAAAAACGAATACCGTTGTTCAAAGACGAATTCTTGATTTTGGCACTCTGATATGAGTAAATCTCGGAAGTCTCGCCCGACACGCGTCGCAATTCCTTCAAGATAGAGCGTCCCTTAAACATCTTCTGTATGGTGTAAGGACTAAGAAGGTTGTAATTAATAAAATCCAGACGATTCGGGTCTTTACGGTTATCGCGTTTCGGCCATTTCTGCGCATCGCGTATAGTACCTACGCTTCGCAAATTAACGCCCGGAACCAGATAAGTGGTATTACGCTGCTCTATAAGATAAGAGAAAGGCAAATCGGAAGTATCGGCATGATTTACGTGGCGACCCATCACCAAAGAGAAGGCCCCCACACGGGCCGGCCACAGAATATAAGAATCGGAAGTAGTCTTTGCTCCACGTTCCATAGTTCCCTGATGAATAGGACCGAGTTTATACATGTGGTTACTCTGGTTAGAACCTGAACCCGCATTCATAAACGAGAACATTCCGGCAATAAGCAAAGTAGATTTATGATGTGTCACCGTAAATGGACCTGCAAAAATGGCACAAGCTTCACCGTTCTCTCCTTGGCAGTTACTGAAGAACAAGGAGTCGGAAGCGGAATAATTATGACCCAATTTGCAAGACTGCCCTACAAAGCAACGGCTCAACATGGTTCCGTCGTCTACTTTAGAACCCGAAGATATGATGAAATCATCGCATATAACACCGTCACCTATATATACTGGAGCTGTGACGTTGCTGTTTATGCTACCGTTTGTAAGGCGGCATGTTCCGCAGATTTTGGTATAATCGCCAATACGTACATTCTTGATAGAACCGGTATTTAGTATCATTACGTGCTCGCCGATAGTACCTACTGCCGATGCGTGCTTTTTTGAATAATAATCGGCAATCTCCTTCATGCGGCTTATCAGCTCCGGACGATGGCGATACAATGCCAATATATATGCCTGATGCGCAGACAGTTTGTCATTAATCAGCACCTCGCGTCCGCCGGTTTCGTTCAAAACGGCTACCTCTACCCCATTACCGAAAGTAGTCAGCTCATCTACCAAGATTATATCTACATTTTCAATGAAGGTATCGCAACCTATTTCATAGTTAGCAATGTAGTTCTGGATATTCTCAATGCAACAGTTATCACCTACCGTTACATTATGCAGTGTTGCATTACGAAGTCCCGAGTGTTTCTTTATACCTCCCGGCAATGTAAATTCAGAATCGAACACGCCTAATTTCACTTCCCCAGAGAAACGGGTGTAATGAACGTATTCGCAATTAAAACCCTCGGCAACCATAACATTCGCCCAATCATCGGCTAAACACGATTGCGATTGCAACTGAAGCACCTCATCTTCAGTCAATTTTCGATAGTCTTTCATATCTCTACACAAGTTTAGTTAATGTATTTTTCTTCCTCACAAGGATAATAAGAACAAAATTAGCAATAATTTACCAACAACCAGCTATCTAGTTATCAAAATCAATCATTTTAAGATATTTACTATCATTTTGCAGCAAAGCATATTATGAATAATCGTGTCAATCTATTATGAATATTGCGATAAATAAAATAGTGATAATATAAAAAAGCGGAACCCTTTTTCAGAATTCCGCTTCCCTTATATTATCACAAAACAGTCAGTCTATATGGCTCATCAAAGCCATCGACATATTATTTGCCTTTTTTCATTTTCTGCATCATACCTGCCATCTTGCTTCCGGTAACCATCTTCATCATCTTACGAGTTTGTTCAAACTGCTTGAGCAGACGGTTTACTTCCTGAATATTAGTACCACTACCCTTAGCGATACGGGTACGGCGAGTACCGTTCAATATTTCAGGATGCTTACGTTCATATGGAGTCATAGAATAAATGATAGCTTCGATGCTCTTGAACGCGTTATCGTCGATATCAATATCCTTAATAGCCTTTCCTACACCCGGAATCATAGAAGCCAACTCCTTAAGGTTACCCATCTTCTTAATCTGATGAATCTGAGTAAGGAAATCATCGAAGTCGAACTGGTTCTTCTGAATCTTCTTCTGCAACTTCTTAGCTTCTTCTTCGTCGTACTGTTCCTGAGCACGTTCTACCAACGACACGATATCACCCATACCCAAGATACGGTCGGCCATACGCGACGGATGGAACACGTCGATAGCTTCAAGCTTTTCGCCTGTACCTACAAACTTAATAGGCTTGTTTACTACGGTACGGATAGAAAGAGCGGCACCACCACGGGTATCACCGTCTAACTTAGTAAGAACAACACCGTTAAAGTCAAGGCGTTCGTTAAACTCGCGAGCTGTGTTTACAGCATCCTGACCGGTCATTGAGTCTACTACGAACAGAGTTTCATCAGGATTGATAGCTTTCTTGATAGCTTCAATTTCGTTCATCATCTGCTCGTCTACAGCCAAACGTCCGGCTGTATCGACGATAACCACGTCATTACCTTTTGCCTTAGCTTCCTGAATGGCATGCAGAGCAATCTGTACAGGATCTTTGCTGTCGAGTTCTGAATAAACGGGAACGTTGATCTGTTCGCCCAATACCCTCAGCTGGTCGATAGCGGCAGGACGATAAACGTCGCACGCTACGAGCAACGGCTTACGGTTCTTCTTGGTCTTAAGCATCAAAGCCAACTTTCCAGAGAAAGTAGTCTTACCAGAACCTTGCAGACCCGACATCAATATAATAGCAGGGCGACCTTTCAATTCCAATTCGGCAGTGTCTCCTCCCATCAAGGTAGTCAACTCATCATGCACAATCTTCACCATCAACTGGCTCGGCTTCACAGCGGTAAGCACATTCTGACCCAAAGCCTTTTCTTTTACCGTATCAGTAAAATTCTTAGCTACCTTATAGTTTACGTCGGCATCAAGCAAAGCACGGCGCACATCCTTCAGGGTTTCCGCCACATTGATTTCGGTGATTTTTCCTTCACCTTTCAGTATCTTGAACGATCGCTCTAATCGTTCACTTAAATTATCGAACATAATAGTTATATCTTAATATATATCAATTTTTTAGGCTGCAAAATTACATAAAATCTCCGTAATACACCAAAAATTGACAAGAAATGTAACACGGTAGCACGTAAGACCGTTTTTTGACATATCATGAAAAGACAAAAAAAAACATTGCGATGCTCTATTTGAAACATCGCAATGTTTGATTTGAACCATCGCATTGTTTAACTTGAAACATCGCAATGTTTCTGCATACTTTTTTATACCTTCTTATTCTGCCATTTAGCCTTCTTGAAATAGATAATACTTGCGGTAAGCATCAGTCCGTAATAAACTATCTCGGTAGTGAAACAGATGGAAACCGGAGCACGGAACACCCATGCCACCATTATTATATATATGGCATAGAATGCCAATGTGGCTCCTTCTACTATTAACGCCGCTTGCGTGTTTCCGGTACCGGAGATACCGTTAAGGTAGATATTTGCCACCGCACTGACAAGCACGGCTATACATATTACATAAAGAGCCGACATAGATTCAGTAATCAACGCCTCTTCGCCTGTATAAATAGAAAGCAATGTGCGCGGGAATATCAAGCACAGCAATACGCACCCTACCATTATGCCGAACGACATGCGCGACACCTTGGCCAACAGTTTCATAACGAACTGAGTTCCGCCCGAACCGATAAGGTTACTAACCAACGTATTGGCAGCAGTTTGAAGTGCCTGAACCGGGATAAGCAGTACGATATAAACGCTACGTACTATATTTGCCACAGCCAACGCACGCTCGCCATGACGCTCTAGGGCGATAAAGAATACAAACCATACGCCGAACGACAAGAAATACTGAAGCATGGTAAAGCACGAAATGCGAAGTATACGTATAACCATGTTCCAATCGAACTGTCCGAAGCGGTTGAGACCGTATTTCTTCAAATCGACCGCATAATAAGTATATAGCACGAAGAACAACAATGACGACGCTTCGGCTATTACCGACGCTAATGCGGCACCAGCTACTCCCATCTGCGGAAATCCCAATTCGCCAAACACCAGTGCATAATCGAGAAACACATTGACCGCAGCCATAACCAGCGCATTCAGCGTAAGTACCTTAGTGCGAGTGATACCTATATATAGACTGCGGAACATCACGTTGATAAAGGCGAAAAGGAATCCCCACATACGCCAACGGAAGAATTCGCACGACGCATCGTATACAGCATCCGACGACACGAGCCAACGCATCAATGCCGGATACGCAAAATAAGTTACTGCAAGCAACGCTACCGCCATAATCATACTGAATGCCGAGCCTTGCCACATGATAGGGCCAATCTTACGATACTCTCCCTCGCCATTGCGTCGGGATATCATAATCTGAGACCCGATACTGAAACCGAACGCCAGCGTAAAAAGGCAGATGTAAAGCAAACCGCCCATAGCCGAGCCTCCGAGAGCCACCTCGCTAAGGTGTCCCAAGAACGCGGTATCGGTAACATTGACTATATTCTGAGCCAACAACCCCAAGAAGATGGGATAGCTCACGCTAATAATTTCCTTATTGGTGTACATGCGTTGTATAGTGAAAAATAGGATAGTTTTGCAAAAACTATGCAAAGATAGTGCAATTATAGCGCACTATAAATACACTACCTATAAAAAGTATATAATACGCCTAAATCTCTTATCAGAAACGTTTTTTCTGATTTCAAACCATCAAAAGCCCATTTACACCGCACTTATCAGAGGCATTGATCTTCGAATTACGAACAGTTCAAAAGATACAATTCCACCTGAAACTATTTTTCAAGATTGGTTTTATAAAGAATTTTGCACATTTTCTGCACAAACTATTTGCCGGTGTGCAAAATAACACTACCTTTGCGCCCGAATTTACAAAAAACGAATAATTAATGAAAAAATTACTCCTGATTGGTGCAGCGACACTAATTGTTTCAAACCCAACTTTCGCAGGCGATTACCTGACAAACACAAACCAACACGCAGCATATTTGAGAATGGTAGCACGAGGTGCTGCTATCGACGTAGACGGTGTACATAGTAACCCTGCCGGACTTGCATTCCTGCCTAAAGACGGAATTTATCTGGGACTTACTATTCAAAGCGCATATCAGACACGCGACATCAATGCAAACAGCGCATTATGGACTATGGACGGGAAAGAAACCAACCGCGAATATAAAGGTAAGGCTTCTGCTCCTGTTATTCCTTCATTCCACGCTGCATATAAGAAAGGTGACTGGACCATCTCTGGAGGATTTTCTGTAGTAGGTGGTGGCGGTAAAGCATCGTTCGACCAAGGTTTGCCTATGTTCGACGCTGCAGCTATCGGATTGGTAACACAAGCTACAGCCGGACTTCGCCAGAACTTTGGCTATGCCATGACTCCAGACAAATACAATATACAAACAGCCATGGAAGGACGTCAGTTTATTTACGGAATCCAGCTTGGCCTTACTTATAAGATAACAGAGCACGTTTCTTTCTTTGCCGGAGCACGCATGAACTACTTCAGCGGAGGTTACAACGGTTTCTTGAAACTCGCCCTCAACCAAAACACGGCTACAGAACTGGGAACTGCCATCATAGGCAAATATATGGCAGCCGGAATGACAAAAGAACAGGCTACAGCTCAGGCACAAGGAATTATGCAGCCTATGCAACAGCAATTGGAACAAACTAAAATCGAACTCGACTGTGACCAGACCGGATGGGGATTGACTCCTATCATAGGTTTCGACGCTAAATTCGGCCGTCTTAACTTGGCTACTAAATATGAGTTCAGAGCAAACATGAACATTGAAAACGATACTCGTACTTTGGAATATCCAGAAGCAGCAAAAGCATATATGACTCCGTTTGAAAACGGTGTGAATACTCCGAGCGATATCCCTTCAATGCTTACTGCAGCCGCTCAATACGAAATTTTACCTACTCTACGCGCCGCAGTAGAATATCACTTCTTCGACGATAAGAGAGCAGGTATGGCAAACGGCAAGCAGAAAAAGCTGAAACGCGGCACTCACGAATACCTTGGTGGTTTGGAATGGGACGCTACAAGCCAGCTTACTCTTAGTGGCGGTTTCCAAAAGACAAGCTACGGACTTAGCGACGAGTTCCAGGGCGATACCAGCTTCTACTGTAGCTCATACTCATTAGGTTTCGGAGCACGTCTGAAATTCAGCGAACGCCTCAGTCTTGATGTTGCTTACTTCTGGACTAACTATAAAGACTACGAAAAAGCAGGAGTACGTACTTCTACACTTACAGCTATGCAGTTGCCCGCAACAAACGATAAGGACGTATACAGCCGTAGCAACAAAGTATTCGGTGTGAGTCTTAACTACAACTTCTAAGATATAAATATCTCCCAACCTTTTTTCACAAGCCTCTGCTTCAACCCATCACGGTCAAAGCAGAGGCTTCTTTATTTTGCTTCGTACAGATTACATTTTAGCACATCTGCACCTATATATACTACATTTAGCGCAATCTGCGACAAGGCAAACAACAAATCGCCACAAAATAATCGGCATTAAAACTTTGCCATCGCATTTTTTTCTTAACTTTGCGCTGCATCTAAGAAAAGAAATCAATAACAACTTTAAACAAAAATATTGAGATTATGATGACAATTGACAAATTTAACTTTGCCGGCAAAAAGGCAATCGTCCGCGTAGACTTCAATGTACCTTTGGACGAAAATGGTAAAATCACTGACGACACCCGTATTCGCGGTGCCCTGCCTACTTTGAAAAAGATCCTTGCCGATGGCGGTGCTCTTATTATCATGTCGCACATGGGTAAACCTAAAGGCAAAGTCAATGCTAAATATTCTCTGAGCCAGATTGTAGACGCTGTTTCTGCAGCTCTTGGCACTCCTGTTAAATTCGCTCCCGACTGCGCTAAAGCTCAGGACGCTGCCGCTGCTCTGAAAGCAGGCGAAGTTCTGTTGCTCGAAAACCTTCGTTTCTATCCTGAAGAAGAAGGTAAGCCAGTAGGTATCGAAAAAGAAGATCCTGCTTACGAAGCAGCTAAGAAAGAAATGAAGGCTCGTCAGAAAGATTTCGCTAAGACTTTGGCTTCATACGCTGACTGCTATGTAATGGACGCATTCGGTACTGCTCACCGTAAACACGCTTCTACAGCTGTTATCGCTGACTACTTCGACGCTGACCACAAGATGTTGGGCTACCTGATGGAAAAAGAAGTTAAGGCTGTAGACAACGTATTGAAAGACATCAAACGTCCGTTCACTGCTATCATGGGTGGTTCTAAGGTTTCTACCAAGATCGGTATCATCGAAAACTTGATGGACAAAGTAGACAACTTGATTCTTTGCGGTGGTATGGCATTTACTTTCGCTAAAGCTCAGGGTGGACACATCGGTACTTCATTGGTAGAAGATGACAAACTTGATTTGGCTCTCGAAATCATCGCTAAAGCTAAAGCTAAAGGTGTAAACTTGGTTTTGGGTACTGACTGTATCGCAGCTGACAGCTTCTCTAACGACGCTAAAACTCAGATTGCTGACAACGCTAACATCCCTGAAGGATGGATGGGTCTTGATGCAGGACCTAAGTCTCGCGAAAACTTCCGCAACGCTATCATCGGCGCTAAGACTATCCTTTGGAACGGTCCTGCTGGTGTATTTGAATTCCCTAACTTCGAAGGTGGTTCAAGAGCTATCGCTGAAGCAATCGCTGAAGCTACTGCTAACGGTGCATTCTCATTGATTGGCGGTGGTGACTCTGTAGCTTGTATCAACAAGTTCGGTATGGCCGACAAGGTTTCTTACATCTCTACTGGTGGTGGTGCTTTGCTCGAAGCTATCGAAGGTAAAGTTCTTCCGGGTGTAGCTGCTATCTGTGGCGAATAATCTGAAGACACATATAAATATATAGAAAAAGCGAGTCGTTATAGCTCGCTTTTTTTGTTTCAATCACCTAATCTTGAAATGCATTTCTTTAAAGAGTCTATCCAGTAAGGTACTTCTATGCCGAAGGTGTTTTTTATTTTTCGCTTGTCGAGCACAGAGAAGTGCGGACGCTCTACGGGACTTGGGAACTCGCTGCTGTAGCATGGATGAATATCGCAAGTGTTTCCGCTTAATGTACATATCACTTTGGCGAAATCGTACCAAGAACATACTCCTTCATTGCTGAAATGATAGATTCCTTGTTTATCTAACTGATTTGTTTCGATAATGTGGTAAATAACCGCCGCAAGATCTGCCGCATAAGTAGGCGTACCAACTTGGTCGAACACTACTTTAAGCGTGTCTTTTGTAGCGGTAAGCACCCACATGGTCTTCACGAAGTTCTTGCCGAAAGGTGAATACAGCCATGCAGTACGGATAATGATATAGTTGCCTCCCGATTTCTGCACGCTCTGCTCGCCTGCCAATTTAGTACGGCCATATACTCCTAAAGGGTTAGTCGCCCAATCTTCTTGGCAAGGTACATTTCTGTCGCCTTGAAAAACGTAATCGGTAGAGATGTGAATCAAAGTAGCTCCAGCTTCCTTTGCAGCTACCGCAAGATTTCCTGCCGCAGTATTATTCAGCAAATCGGCCATCGCATAATCGGTTTCCGCCTTATCTACATTGGTATAGGCAGCGCAATTCACTATCACATCTATCTTTTCCTGTCGCACCATTTCACGAATAGCGTCAAGGCTAGTGATATCAAGTTTAATATATCCGTCGGCTACATCGGTAAATATAAACCGGTGCTCACTGCCTTTCGATACCAACTGCATCTCATTGCCAAGCTGTCCGTTGGCTCCCGTCACTAATATATTCATAGGCTTTCTATTACATTTACAACTAAACAGGTACAAAGGTAACAGATTAACGGGTAACCTATCACTCTTTGTACCTGAAAAAACGTAAGTACTAGCGACTGTACTATTAAGTTTATAGTGACAGTCGCTAAATATTAATTTATAGACCGAAGTAAACAATCTATTCTACAAGATTAAGGGCAAGGCACTTCTTGAAGCCATTCAAGTTCACCGCTTCCCTGTTTTACTGCCGTATGTCCATGTCCAGTATAATCCTTACATTCATTACTCTTATCATCCAATTTCCAGTATCCTTCTAACCCGTCACTATCTACTTCAACAAAACAACGATGAAGCGGATTCTTCAACTCGGAAGCAGTCAACGCTCTAGTCCAAAAGCGAGCTTCACTTACGGCCCCCTTAAGATGGAAGCCATTTTGTACCCCAGGTGCCGCACCTATATAGAACTCATCCGATAAAGAAATTGGTTTTGCGTATTCAGCTTGCACAAACAAAATTCCATCAATATACAAAGACAATGTATTGTTTTCGAAAACTCCGGCTACATGATACCAAGCATTTTTATCGAGTGTATAACCCAATTTACCTGCATACACAGACCAGCCTTTCGTTGCAAACATAAACACAGGTACATTACCTTCTCCACCTACACGGTCAGGAGTTCCGTCTACGAAAATCCAAGTTCCTTTCTCTGCATTTTCTCCTACCGGGAATCCTATAACCCCCATCAGATTACCTCCATAATATTTAGGGAATTCCCACATACTTACTCTAGCTTCGATAGTAAACGCACTCATATTCTGGAATCGGCTAACATCATTATCCTTGAAATTTATCTTGAAATAATTCTGCCCACTCAATTTAGGAACATCAACAAGCAACTTCCTGTTTACAATAATATACAATACGTCACTTCCTGGCAAACTTGGATAGTCCTTGTTTTTACTGATTAATTTTACAGGCAACAAGAAATTGACACCTTTTTTTATTGCATCTATATCCTTTACCACCAACTTAGCTACTTCGGAACGATACTTACCACTTTCCACCATTACTAAATTGTTAGACAAAACACAAGCACCTTCTGGCAATGCCTTATAAGATTCACCATGGTTTCTGTTATATTGCTCCACCAATGAATTGTCAATTGTCAATTCACCTTCTATATCAGAATTCGCAATCAACGAACTAGATATTGTTATTCCGAATTCATCATTCTCATTCGTTGCTGAAAAAGTCGTAACAGAAGATTTTTCAGCAGCTGTAATATACACAGCCTCCACACCAATGTTCTTATTACAAGATGTTCCAACAAGAACAAAACATGCAAGGCAAACAATAGACCATATATTTTTCGTAAATGCTATCTTCATTTCTTTAAAACTTTAAAATATTTCTATTCCTCAATTTCTCCACTTTATTCCGTTGGCTTATCTTTTAAAGCTCCACCTGCCGGATTCATAATTTGAATAGCTTGACGTGCGTAATAATAATTATTAGGCGGTACGGGCAAATTCAAATGATTTCCTTCGGCATATGCAAATTGCAATACATAAACGCCACAACCAGCTACGTTCTTTGGACTCTCTACAGCGTAATGCGCCATACCCCACAAGCTAGGAATAACTCCATCTTTATACTGATAGTTCACTCCACCTTGTCCAAATGCGTTACCTACTTGACTTACCCATTCGCAGAAAATTCTCTTTTCATCGGGAAATCCTTTTCCATAATCTTGCCATCCACCATTACATCTATTATCCAAAGAACTTTCTGACCCAGAGCTATATGCCTGACCAATGAAATAATCAAAGCGGTCTGCATATTCAGAATCATTCCACTGACCATCTACAACCAATAGTTTATGCTTTCCATTAACATTATACTTCTCATCACACTTTGGTCCTAAATACTTACTCATTACATTAATGAAAGTACGCATCATTTCTGTAGAATAACTATCTCCGCCAAAACTAGGCTCGTAGTCCAAATCAAATCCGTCCAATCCCCATGTATAAATGGAATCAACCAAGTTTTCAGCATAAACTATCATTGAATCCAAATCCTCTTCACCTTCTGAACCAATAGCAAAATAAGGGTCAGGCCACATTGTCAGCAACACTTTGGTTCCCCTATGTTCCTGAAGGAATTTCACATCCTCTCGGTTCTGTTCATTATTCACATATCCTGTAAAGAAAGAAACGATATCAAGACTATCAGGGATGCCTCTTAAACGAGTCTGCATAGAAGGAGTAGCAGGGCTATAATTCATCCACGCAAAGAATATCTTATGATCCGAATTTTTGTAAGCAATCAAAGCTTCTTCTTCTTCCGGTGTCAAGTCTTTGTATCTCATTTCCGGTAGAGTTATCGGCTCGTCTTTTATCCAATCGTTACACCCTATAATCTGTGTCACCATAAATATGCAACACAGAAATTTTATTATTCGATTGTTTTTCATATCAACATACAATTACTATATTATACATTATTTTAATTCTGATAAGGTTTATCGCTTCTTTTATCCCACCATAGTTTTGTGCCGCCATTATCTGCACCATCCAAAAACTCAGGATTATTCACTGCTTGTTGTGCCAAATCAGGATAATCTTTCATCAAGTTAGTAGGATAAGGCAATCTTGCCACTTGCTTTTTAGTGTCAATGCGCCCACTACTATTATTGGTAGCCACCCTAATCACTCTTGGACATCCGGTTCTTCTAAACTCGCTCCACGCTTCTTGCCCGTCCGGGAATAGGGCAATCCACTTTTGAGTTATTATTTTCTCTAACTTCTCATCAAAATCAGTAGCATCCGCCCAATTCACAGAAACTTGTCCAGCGCCGTTATCACTATAGCTTGGATTTTTCGGGTCAACATAACCTTTCGGCAATGTAGTTCCTTTCATATATACACTTGCGTCTCCAGCCTTAGACTGAGTACCTCCCAACGGTTGAGAGAAAGCGGTCATAATTCCCTTTTCGTATAATGCTCCTGCATCTTCTCCTGCATTCCATCCGCGCAAGGCAGCCTCAGCACGCAAGAAGTAAACCTCTGCAGCATTCATAAACTGAATAGGTGTACTTGAAGAGATATTCAGATTAGAAAAGACTTTGTAATCGTTTCCGTTGAAAATACTTCCGCATCTAATTCCGTTATATTCTTTAAATTCCGAGACTTCCGATTTGGCGAACCAAATATCAAGACGAGGGTCATCATAGCCTTTCAAATAGCTCTCCATAGTTGCTCCCAAACGACTGTCATTATAGGTGTAACAAATCATATACAGAGGATTTACAGTTGCCGAACCGTCCACTTTCAGCATAGCGTTATCCTCATTATCAGCAAATACACCATCCCTTATCGCTTCTTCTGCCTTCTGTTGAGCCAAAGCCTCGTCTGCATATACTATACGAATGGCTAAACGCAACTTTAAAGAATTGGCAAATTTCACCCATTTCTCAAAATTACCGCCATAAATCTTATCATAGTTTGCCAATGGTTTTGCCCCTGGATTATCCTTGATAAATTTTTTCAATATACTGATTGCTTCATCCAGTTCACTGAAGAACTGCTCATAAATAGCCCGCTGTGAAGTGAACGGAACATTAGAGGCAGGTGCAAAATCCTTATAAGGAATAGGGCCATACATATCTGTAATACGATGCATACCAAAAACTTTTAATATCTGTCCCACCGCAAATGTAGAAGGATTGATATTCTTCTTGGTGTAAAGTGTATACCAAGGAGTCATATAATTCTGATATGCTACAGTATAAGCTGCGGCACACCAATCGGGATACATATCATATGTAGTATTGTTTTTTCCATTATTATCGAACATATTTGATGCGCCCTGATGTCCGGAAAAGATATCCCCGGCAAGACTGAATATTTTCTGATAGTTATTAACATCTACATTCTGGTCTTTTGTAATACATGGATACATCTGATATTGCATCTGCGTTATCATCGATCCCGTACCCAAGTTGTCATATCCCAATTCTTCTTCGGTTACTGCATTAGGGTCGGTATTTGTCTCCATAAAATCTCCCGTACAAGCTCCCAACATCCACAAGAAACAAGAAGAAACGAGAAGCAGACCTTTTCTGAAATATCTATTATTTGTTTTCATTTCCATCTGTTTGTTAATTTAGTTATAACGAAAATTTAAGACTCACGCCAAAGCTTCTTAAACTTGGCATCAAGAAATAATCAATACCCTGATAGAAAGTACCCACAGAAGAAGTCAACTGCGGATCGAAAGGAGCCTTATTATAAATCATAAACAAATTGCGTCCGGTTATGGACAGAGTTAAATCCTTCACAAAATTCTTAAACAGCGGTTTAAACTGATAAGAAAGTGAAGCTTCTCTCAAACGAATATTGGTAGCATCGTATACATAATTAGACAATACACCTGTACCAGCTCCCATTTGAGTATAATATGTTTCTGCATCCATAAGTATTCCGTTTACATACACACCGCCGTTATCACGTGCCTTTTCAGACTGCTCAGATGCTCCAAAAGAGTCCAAGACCGCTTGTGTGGCAGAAACTACCCGTCCACCAATTCGTGCATCAACGAGGAAAGAAAGGGTAAATCCTTTATAGCTGAACGTATTGTTAAATCCGAGAGAACAATCAGGATTGGTATTTCCTGCATATATCAAGTTCTCGTTATCTACCATCATGCTCAGAGTATTCGGATTTACATACACATATCCGTTTCCATCTTTCTTGACCGAATTAACGTATATATCACCAATAGAACCGCCTTCATCAATATAGTTACGGAAAGAATAAGATAGTCCACCCATATCAAAATGTGAAACGTTCATCTCAGATCCTGTAAACGGATTCGGAATGTTTTTAACCAATTCTACAATCTTGTTTTTATTATATGTAACCGTAAGTCTTGGTGAATAATTAAATTCTCCAAATGTCAGGTCGGCATCAATAGAAGCCTCAAAACCTTTATTGTTCACCTTACCGGCATTCACATAGAAGTTGGCGTAACCACTACTTTCGGGTGCTCTAAACTTGAACAACTGATCGTATGTGTTAGCGTTATAGTAGGTAACATCCAATCCTAATTTATTGTTTAGGAAACGAGCGTTCAAACCTATTTCAAACGATTGCGTCTTTTCAAATTTCAAGTTATTAATAGGTAGGTCTGGATTGATGCTGACACCACCGCCCGGGCTAATAGGATAAGATGGAATAGTAATTCCAGCAAGCGACATAGGTACATTTCCCACCTTTGCATACGACAGACGTAATTTAGAGAACGTTAATATCTTCTCTGGCACTTTAAAAAATTCCGTCAATACAAAAGACATACCAACCGACGGATAGAAGAAACTCTTGTTTTGAGTATTAGCAAGCAATGAAGTCCACTCGTTACGTCCGGTTAAGTCAAGGAAAACTTTTCGTTTCCAATCTACAGAAGCACTGACAAACACAGCTTGCGACTTCATCTTTTTACCTTCCTGATATTGAGGTTCCGGAGTAAGGTTGTTCAATGTAAATTTGTTGGCTACACTAGCAAGAGGTGCTCCGAACTCCAATTTATTAGAATTCGCTACGTAATCGAATGACGCATTCTTAAAACTAGCACCTGCATTAACCACAAATCCCCAGTCGGATACTGTTTTCTGAAAGTTGGCAATCACATCACCGTAATCTTGAATATTCTTTTCTGTCGCTAACAAGTATGAACCTTTATCCGAGCCCGAAGCCAATAATAACAAAGTAGATGCATAATTTTTAATTTCATTCTTCTTGTTATCACGGTCTGTACGGAAACGTGCGCTAATATTAAAAGCTTCATTAAACGTATACTTCAAACTTCCACCAATAATGAATCGTTCGTTATGATTGATATTGAAATTACGATGCGTAATCCAATACGGATTCTGTATGCTTCTCTTTTGATCGCCATATGGCCAGAACTGAACAGGGAATCCTCTATCTGCGCTATAACGTTCGTAAGATTTATACTTATCTATATTATCACCACGAGGAAACAGATAAATAGGAACAATCGGGTTGTAATAGTCACCCTGAGAAAGCATATTTTGCGCTTTCTTGTTTACGTACATAAAGGTAGTACCCAAAGAAAGCTTATCAGTAATAGCATAAGTACCATTATATGAGATATTATAACGGTCAAGGTTATTATTATGAACTATTCCCCTAGCATTGTAAGAAGACAGAGAAACATAAGATTTATGATTCTCATTACCTAATTGCGCACCAATACTATTTGAGAAGCTCATACCTGTATCAAAGAAATCTGCCGGATCATAATTTGCCGGGGTATCCAACTTCGGTCCCCAACTAGAGAATTCATCAGCACGGCTTCCGTACGAATTTTGCAATTTCGGCAAAAGAAGCGGCTGATAGAAATCAGAATAATGAGAGAACGAAACGCGGGGTTTTCCATCCTTCAATCCGCCTTGTTTAGAAGTCAACATAATAACACCATTGGCAGCCTGACCACCATAAAGAGCTGCAGCAGACGGTCCTGTCAACACTGTGACTTCTGCTATATCTTCCATATTAATATTAGAGATACCGTCACCTTCATCCACACCTCCATACTGTGCGTTAGAAGTAGCTCCTCTTCGTGGGAAAAGGTCCGGAAGCGGTATGCCATCTAATACGTACAGTGCATTGTTATTTCCTTCTGCATTTACAGATTTACTACCACGCATCACAACTTTTGTAGAGCCACCGATACCAGAAGCTCCCTGACTGATTGTAACACCTGCTACCTTGCCGTTCAACGCATTAGGAACACTGGCTTCTTTGACTGCCGTAAACTTGTCGGAACCCAATTTTTGCACGTTATAACTCAAAGCCTTGTCAGAACGCTTGATACCCAATGCAGTGACAACAACTTCGTTAAGCACAGCATTGTCTTCTTGAAGAACAACAGTCAAAGGCTTATCGCTGGTAATTGTTACGTTTCGGACTGTATATCCAACATACGAAAATTCGAGAACACTTCCTTTTTTCGTCTTAATCGTAAAAATACCATCTACATCAGTAATAGTACCGATACTCAAACCTTTTACTTTTACGTTTACTCCAATAAGAGGGTCGCCTTTCGCATCGCGAACTACACCTCTTACTGGAATAACCGCATCGTCCTCTGCATTCTGCGACAGCGGTTTTGCGGAAAGAATGATTTGTTTATCCATTACAGTATAAGAAATGGAAGTACCTTGGAATATTTCATCCAGAATATCATGTATCTTGCCGGATTTATTATTCACTGATACTATTCTATTCTTCTGAATAGCCTTATCATTATAAAGGAATACATAATCTGAAGATTCCTCTATTTTATTAAGTACCTGTTCAATAGATACTTTACTCATCGAAATAGCCCCACGTATGCGTTGTGCATAACCAGTGGCGGCAGAAAGTTGAAATGTTGCTGCAATAAGTAGCGCTAAACTGACCCTCATAGCTAAAGGAAGTTTTAGATTTAAAGCATATTTAGAATATAATGCAATAAATGAATGATGTTTTTTCATACATTTGTAGCTGACTAAAGTTTATTACTGAATGAACTAAGTTTTTGATTCCGGTTAGCGTTTGCGAGACCCTGCACCGTGAATCTTATTTTTTTAGGAAGAAAGTCGTTGGTAGTGACTTTCTTCCTTTTTTCATTTTATCAATGTGTTATCATAGGCTACCGTGTTTTTTCAAATGATTACTAATATAAATCTACTATTATTTTCGTTTTAGTGAACGTGTCATCTTCTTTTTGTTCGGCTGTTAGAATCTTCCAATTCAAGTTTGCCGATTTTGCCAAATAGTCTAATATCTGAGTCAATGTTTCAGTTCTGAAAGTGGCCCTGTAACTATACTCTTTTCCAGAATTATTATTAAATTCTATGTCTACATTAAAATGGCGTTCAAGTCGTCTAAAGATTTCTTTCAACGAAGCATTTCTAAATACCAACTTACCGTCTTTCCATGCCACTCTACCATAAACATCTACCAGATCTTTTTGTACCTGACAAGTTTGTTTATCATAAAACAACCGCTCACCGGGAATCAATGTTATTGTCTCCTTATCAGGAGTCACCACATTGACCTTTCCTTTCTCTAATACAGCCTCTATGTAACTATCATCATCATAAGCAGTAACGTTGAATTGTGTACCATACACATATACGCTCAGCCCATTAGGTGTGTTCACATAAAACGGACTCTTCTTATCTGCCTCTACTTGGAAATAAGCCTCTCCTGCCAGCTCTACATTACGATTATCTTTTTTGAAAACAGTGGGATAACGCAACTTACTACCCGAATTGAGCCATACAACTGAATGATCAGGTAGTTCATAACGTACTACCGCCCCCATAGTAGATGTAACTTCTACATATTTCATGTCTTCTTTTGGTGCTGAAAAATATAAATAGCCCAACCCCAATGAAGCCAACAATAAAGGAATTGTCAGAAATGCAGCACAACGCACCAACAGATTATATAGTCTCTTATTATTCTGACGCTTTATTTTCATCTGAGACTTCCGATAAGCCGCTTGTACATCTATCGACTCCATTTCTTTGATATCATTACCTAAAGTTTCCGCTTTACGAAGCAATATTTCCAATTCTTTCTTATCCATACTTTCGTTTTACTATTACAACTACATTAATAATACAATCAATCCGCTTAAAAAAGGACAGGAAAGCTAATGAAATTTTACATTTTGAGAATTATAAAGTTCCTACATACTTAAATCCTACAGCATTTACAGAAGGATATGATGAATCTTGCTGCAGAATCAATGTTCCCTCAATAGTATATATCTTGGTCTCTTCATCATATTTTACTGTAATAGATCCAGAATCTTCATAATCTAAGTCTCGATAACTTCCACCACCTGGCACTGTTACATATCCCCAACTAATATCTTCTGCAGTATATTCCCCAGGGTCTAATTCCTCTCCATATAAATACACAGATATTGACGCGCCTTTACCATCTTCAAGGGTTAACCCTATATTACTCCAATCCGTTGTTTTTCTTGCTGAAGTTATTGTCAAAAAGACATCTGCACACGGTCTCGTCTGAGTTTCCACATTAGCATTCTCGCTAAGTTCCTTTAGATTACTATCCCAAAAAGCGATTTGTTCTTCTGTCAATGTGGCTGCAAAAGTTTGGGGTTCTCCTTCTTCTGTAGTCTGATTACCGCAATGAAGCATATAACCATTATCGTACGCCATAGTTTTAAAATTAGCGGAAGGCAAATGATTGTTATTGCAATACAATTCTTTTAGTTTACCGCTTCGTCCTGTAAGCAACTTAGTCAATTTATTATGGCTACAATCAAGTTTTACCAACTTAGACCATACAACCTCTAATGTAGAAATATCATTTTCTCCGACTTTTAAAATCTCCAGTCCCTTAAATTCGACTAATTCATCAACGTTCTTTATTTTAGTACCATTAATTCCACCTGTAACATCAATAGCTTTTACAGCTGCGGCTTCATCAGGAGAAAGAATTCCGTTGCCATTCGTATCCCATTTAGGATAAATTACTCCGTCTATATTCTGCTCTGCATCCATTCTTGACTGACAATAAGCTTTCAATGCAGGGTCAGTTATTCTTTCAAGTACATCATTTCTTATCATAAATGTAGCAATAATTACTACATTTTCTACAGGCATGGTAAACGTGGCAGGATTAGCCTCTACATTATCTATCACAGTATTACCAACTCTCACTTTCCATTGTTTAAAAAGAAAACCTTCTGCAGGAGTAGCCGTAACAGTCACGGTTTCTCCTTCTAAAGCAACTCCCTTATCTGCTGTTGCAACAGCACCGCCATAACCGGCAAGTGTAGTAATAGAATAAGCTTGATTATCGTCATCTTCTCTACACGAAGAAAATACAACGCAAGCTACAACCAGAAATAAAAAACTCAATCGTTTCATGTTTTTCAAATTTTATTGATTTATAAATTTATTACTAAATGACTCAATACAATCAACAAACTTCATATGGTTCACTAAAACGATAATCTATTTCCGATTTCTGTCAGCGTTTGCGAGACCCCGGACAATTAATCTGAAAATAAAAGAGGAAGAATGTTGATTAAGGTTTTCTTGTTTTTTAATTCAATGCATATTCCATAGGCTATTATTTTTAAAATCTAATAACGTTAGTAATACAAATGAAAGATTCAAAAAAGGACAGAAATCCTAAACTTTTTCTCATTTTCTCTAAATTATACCCAAACGAGGCAATATTATACACTTAATGTTCTAAACAAGATGTGAAATAAAGAACCAATCATTCACATACATTAATCCTATCTATAGAAACTCGAAGAATAATTAAGCACTGCATTTATAAAGTTTTACATACCGTTTCCATTCTAAACTTTTTTTTAGCCACTCGCATTAAAAAAAAGAGCAGTCTTCGAATTTGGTCCTTTATATTTACAACTAAATTTGAACCACAGAATTGTGCAATAAAATCTTTATACGTACCTTTACGAACCAACAATTAGAGAGAAGTTAAAATTAATACCTAACCAACATGAAACACTTATTATTGACATCGCTATTTGTGGCAAGTTCCATTACTGGCGCAATGGCACAAAAGTATTTCGAAAAGCAAGTGGTATTTCCTGCTAACGCAACTGCAGCAGAGAAAATAGACATGGCTTCGAGACTTGTACCTACAAAGCAGCAACTTGAATGGCAAAGAATGGAGCTTACCGCATTCCTTCACTTCGGGGTAAACACATTTACAGGCAACGAATGGGGAAACGGAAAGGAAGATCCTTCTATCTTTAACCCAAGCGACCTGGACTGCGAACAATGGGTACGCACCCTAAAAAACGCAGGGTTCAAAATGGCTATCATCACTGCCAAACATCACGACGGATTCTGTCTGTGGCCTTCTAAAACCACTAAACATAGCGTAGCATCATCGAAATGGAAAGATGGAAAAGGCGATGTGGTAAGAGAACTCAGAAATGCCTGCAAAAAGTATGGGCTGAAGTTCGGAGTTTACCTCTCACCGTGGGATAGAAACGCTGAATGCTACGGAGACACGCCGGCTTATAATCGCTTCTTCATAGAACAGCTTACTGAATTGTTGACCAACTATGGCGAAGTACACGAAGTATGGTTTGACGGAGCAAATGGTGAAGGTCCTAACGGAAAGAAACAAGAATATGACTGGGATAGCGTTCTTAGCACTATCCATCGTCTGCAACCAAAGGCAGTAACGGCTATTATGGGCGACGATGTTAGATGGGTAGGTAACGAAAGAGGCTTGGGACGTGAAACTGAATGGAGCGCAACAGTGCTTACACCGTCTAGTCTGCCTCAAGCCGCAAAAAACAATACGGCATTGAATATAGACGGTATGAAGAATGACTTGGGTAGCCGCGAAATGGTAGCCAAAGCTACAGAAATGCATTGGTACCCATCGGAAGTTGACGTATCTATTCGTCCGGGATGGTTCTATCACGCATCGCAAGATAATCAGGTAAGATCGCTGAAGAACCTGAGCGACATTTATTTCCAGTCGGCAGGATATAACTCGGTATTGTTGCTTAACATTCCGCCCGATCAGCGCGGACATATCCACGAAAACGACTCTATTCGTTTGTGCGAATTCTCGGCTTATCTTAAAGAGACATTCTCACAAAACTACTTGGCTAAGAACAAAGCGTGGACAGGTACCAACGGCAAGACTTACGAGTATGCCGTAAAGAAGGGTGCTACAGTTAATGCATTCATGCTGCAAGAAGACATCACAAAGGGTCAGCGCATGGAGGACTTCTTGGTAGAAGCGCTCATCAATGGCAAATGGACTTACTTGGGCGAAGGCACTACCGTGGGATATAAACGTCTGATTCAGTTCTCAGACTGCACACCCGAACGTATACGCGTAACTATCCGCTCATGCCGTGGCACTGCCAATATAGCGAACGCCGGACTGTTTTACGCTAAACCGATAGCCGATAACAGCGAAAAGCTGAAGTTGAGCGATGTAGATGTGAAAGAATGGAAGATAGCCGACGGAAACAGCGCTATGCAATCGGCAATTGATGGTGACACCAAGACCGTTTATCGTGGCGAAGGCTTGCAAGCTCTTACTGTAGATATGGGTAAAGACGCATCAGTGAAGGGATTCTGCTATGCTCCGGCAGCCGACGATAACTTGAAAGGTACCATCTATAAATACGAATTCTACGTGAGCAACGATGGTAACAGTTGGACAAAATGCGAAGCCAGCAACGAGTTCAGCAATATCATGCATAATCCTATTCCGTACTTCGTAAGATTCGGAAAGGCTTATAACGCACGCTATTTCAAACTGGTTCCTACAGCCGAAATCAATGGACAGCAATGTACATCTATCGGCGAAGTTGGTATTTTAACGAAATAAGACAATGAGTGAGTTTCCCTCTCAGCGTTCTGTATAGATATGGAAAGTTGAGGGGGATAATCATGTAATAACATAATTATATAATGAACGATTATAAAATAAGAAAAGCCACAACCGACGACTTGCCTACTATCATGACGTTGATAGACGCATCGAGAGAAATAATGCGAAGCAACGGCAACTTGACACAATGGCCTGTAGGTTATCCGGCAGCGGCAACCGTTAAAGCCGACATAGACGACGGTACTTGTTACTTGATAACCGATAACGAAAAGGCGGTAGGTTCTTTTGCGCTAAAACCTGGTCCCGACCCTACGTATTCTATCATTTATAATGGAGAATGGCTCGACAATACGCAAGATTATTACGTTATACACCGCATAACCAGTCTGCCCGAAGCGCACGGCATATTCGACACGCTGATAAACTACAGCTTCTCTGTATGTCCCAACATAAGAATAGACACTCACGAAGACAATACCATAATGCGTAAACTACTCGATAAATACGGATTCACGTATTGCGGAATAATACACATAAGCAACGGCAGCGAGCGCGTGGCATATCAAAGAAAGGGCTGAGATTATTGAATCTCAACCCTTTTGTTCTTTACCTATATAATCTAATACCTGATTATTTAGCCAAGCTGTAAACGATATCCATTATCTGCTTACCCAATTCGTCGGCAGCTTCCATAGTAGAAGCCTCAGAATATACGCGGATAATAGGTTCTGTATTACTCTTACGCAAGTGAACCCACTTGTCAGGGAAGTCAATCTTAACACCGTCGATGTCGTTGATTTCTTCATTCTTATAAAGTTCTTTCACCTTAGCAAGAATAGCGTCAACGTCAGTTTCGGGAGTAAGGTCGATACGGTTCTTAGCGATGAAGTAGTTAGGATAAGTAGCACGCAATTCGCTTACCTTCTTTCCTTCGTGTGCCAAGTGGCTCAAGAACAAAGCGATACCTACCAGTGCGTCACGACCGTAGTGAGAAGCCGGATAGATAACTCCACCGTTACCTTCACCACCGATTACAGCACCTGTTTCTTTCATCTTGGTAACTACGTTCACTTCGCCTACTGCAGAAGCGTTGTACTGCATACCGTACTTACGTGTTACATCGCGCAAAGCACGAGTTGAGCTCAAGTTAGAAACTGTGTTGCCCGGAGTATGTTTCAATACATAATCGGCTACAGTAACCAATGTATATTCTTCGCCGTACATCTTTCCGTCTTCGCAGATAATAGCCAAACGATCAACGTCCGGGTCAACAACAAAAGCAACATCGTTTCCGCCCTTAGCCATCAATCCCATGATATCGCCCAAGTTCTTTTCAAGAGGTTCCGGATTGTGCTGGAAGTCGCCTGTAGGTTCGCAGAACAATTTCTCTACGTGTTCTACGCCCAACTGCTTCAACAGTTCTGGCAAGATGATACCACCAACTGAGTTAACACAGTCGATAGCAACCTTGAAATTAGCCTTGCGGATAGCCTCAACGTCTACAAGATCCAAAGCCAAAACACTGTCGATATGCTTCTGGTTATATGTATTGTCTTCTGTATATTTTCCGATATGATCGATATCAGCAAATTCAAAAGCGTCGGCAGCAGCTATGCTCAAAACTTCTTTTCCTTCGGCAGCGTTCAAGAATTCTCCGTGTTCGTTAAGAAGCTTCAAAGCATTCCACTGTCTTGGGTTGTGACTTGCAGTAAGGATGATACCACCACAAGCACCCGACATGGTAACAGCCAACTCAGTAGTAGGAGTTGAAGCCAAACCGATGTTCAGCACATCGAATCCCATTCCCATCAAAGTTCCGCAAACTACGTTCTTCACCATCTCACCAGAGATACGTGCATCGCGACCAACTACGATAAGATTGCTCTTCTTAGTTGTTGTACGACGGATAAGTGTGGCATAAGCTGATGTGAATTTCACAATATCCAGAGGATTCAAGCCTTCTCCTGCACTACCACCGATAGTGCCACGGATGCCAGAAATAGATTTAATTAACGTCATAATACTAAAATTATTTTCCTATATTATATGTTAGTTCGTAATAGCAAGGGTATACATATTTTGAAGCTGTACTTGTACCTTGTCCGTGCGGAACCAAAACTCGCACGCGTGCCACGTCGTCAGTAGACTGTGTACGTGCAGGTTTAAGATACTTCAACGGAAGCAGCCATCCCGAAGGAACTGATGTAGTGCTGTACATAGCGTACATACTGTAACTACGATAGCTCTGGAAAGCTGCCGAATAAGAATTTCCGCTGATAGTCAGCTTATAGTCTTCGGGGAACAACTCCATGCTGGGCATACCGTAAAGCTTCATGTTAGCCAACAATGTATCGCCAACTTCCATTTTCGGAGTTTCGCGAGTCTGCATCGCTATCTCTACAAATCGAGAAAGAATTTCGTAAGAGCCGTCCTTCAATACACGACCTCTGTATTCGCCTTTTGAATCCTTCGGTCCTTTACACATTATATTCATGTAAACACCGCTTTCTTCAAACAGTACAAATTCGTTCGCGTTGGTCATTGTATCTTGAGCGTAGAATTCTTTTTCGCTTATAATCTTATAGTCGTGCGACAATATCCAAGCATTGATAGCGTCTGCCTCTTCTTCCTTCATCTCAGCGTATGTCTTGCTGTTGTTACAGCTCTGCAAGCAGAAAGCCAAGACTATCAGTCCGGCAAATAAAAATCTAATTGTTTTCATTTTTCCTTGTTTGTTTAGCAAAAGTACTAATTTAGAATCTAAATAATGTATCCTATTATCCTTTTTTAGACCAATTTCATCCAAATATCGATTAACTACTGATTTTTTAGCAATAAATCTTCATATTTCACTAATGCGCGCTTCACCACTTCTATCGCTTCATCCATCGGACCGTAAAACTCACCGCCCGATGCGTTGAGATGACCGCCGCCGTTGAAGAATTCAGAAGCTACCTTATTGCACGGGAAAGCACCTACCGAACGCAATGACACCTTCACCATATTTTTCTCTGTGTCTTCGCGCAGGAATATAGAGAAGCAGATGTTCTTAATCTGTAAAGGCAAATTCACGAATCCTTCGCTGTCGCCCTTAGAGAAGCGGAACTTCTTTTGGTCGTCTTTAGTAAGGCAGATAAGAGCTGTGCGGAACTGATGGAACACCTGCATCTTTTCATAAAGCACGTAGCCCATCAAGCGCAGACGGTCTTCAGAGTAAGTATAAAACACCTTACGGTAAATTTCATCCTTATCGATGCCCTTAGACAGCAGTTCGCTGATGATGAAATAAATCTCTCTGTTATTAGAGTTATATGTAAAGCCTCCGGTGTCTGTCATCATACCAGTATAGATGCATTCGGCTCCTTCGTGGGTGATGTCTTCAAAATCACCAAGACGGCAGATTACACGAAACACCAACTCAGAGGTTGAAGAGATATTAGGGTGAGAGATAATTACATCGCAGAAATCCTCAGGACCAAGATGATGGTCTATCATAACCTTACGGCACTTGGCTGCAGCAACTGCCGGACCTACAGCATCGATACGCGACAGTGCGTTGAAGTCGAGGCAACAAATAGCATCGGCCTTCTGTATCAGCTCGTCAGCGAAATCAGAATAGCGGTCGTAACGTATAATATCCTTTGCGCCGGGCATCCATTTCAAGAAATCGGGGAAAGCGTTCGGTACTATGATATGCACATTCTTTTCTTGTGTCTCTAAGAAATGCAGCAACCCTAATGAGGAACCCAGTGCGTCACCGTCGGGAGATACGTGGGTAACAATTACTATATTTTCGGCCAAATCGAAGATTTTAGCCACCTTGTCAATGTTTGATTGAAGTATGACTTTGGAAAGCATATAAAAAACTTATTTTACTATATATTTAAGCGACAAAAATACGAATAATTTCATTATCTACAGAAGAATAGAATAAGAACCTTTTCCCGATAAGTCGATATAGTTTATACCGAGCGCATCGCATTCTTGCATCAATCGCTTTTTATATTTTTCGTTAATGCCGGAGTCGAAAACGATGGTGTGTATATCAAACAGATGCGATAAGCCTTTTATGTCGCCACGAAAACCGCCGCACAGATAGGCGTAGTGCAGTTTTTTCTTTTCCCGAGAGGAATAGCCAGTCCAACGGGCATCATTCATCAGAGCGATATGCAAATCTTTCACCTTATATATATGGTGTGCAGAAGTCAGTTTAGACATTTCTCTGTTGCTACGAAGATATACCGATTTATGATAGAACAAAAGAGAGTCTTTATGGTAGTAGTTATCTATTAATATAGAAAAAGCCAGCACATTCAGCGTAAGCAGCAAGCACGCCAAACGGCTGAAAGAGAATTTCGACATAAGCAAAGCTAATACATATAAGCCGAACAACATCAATGCCGACTGCACTACGGAGGTATGGATAGAAGTAATCTGTGCTCCCGGCAAACCGCTCACCCACTCCATAGTGGCGTTAAGCAGACTAACGCTCCACTGCAGAGGATACAAAAACCACCCTGCCATGAACGACAGAGAAGAAAAAGCCAACGAAAGTATGGTAAACAGCAATATACATACCGCAAGCGGAGTAACTACGATGTTCGCCAAAAGGAAGTACACCGGAAACGCCCCGAAGTAATAAAGTACCAAAGGCAATGTGCCCAACTGTGCCGACAATGAGAGGCATACGGCTTGATATACGAAACGAAACGCACGGTTACTGATATCAAACAGTCCGGCAAAGTATGGATAAAAGAATAATATAGAGAATACCGCCACGAACGACAACTGAAAACTTACATCGAACAGGTAGAATGGACAATATACGAGCATACAGAATGCTGTAAGCACTAACGGATAAAAGCCAGAGAAACGGCTCTCGGAAAGCACGAACGCTACTTCGTAAAAAGTAAACATACTAACCGCACGGACTACAGAGGGACTTAATCCGGTAATGAAGGCGAAAAGCCACAATACGCATACAGACACACCAACCAACAGCCATCGTCCGCCACGAACCCAGCGTAAAGGAGATAGCACAAGCAGCAATATAGCCGACAATAAGCCTACATGCAATCCCGACAAAGCCAACACGTGACTGGTTCCGGCTGCGCTATAAGATGATTTCAAGTCGGAAGAAAGTCCGCTTTTATCGCCCACCGTCAATGCCGCAACAACGGCTTGCACATCAGGCGACAATTGCCACGAGCGAAATACCGATACTACACGCTCTCGCCAACGCAAAGCATTCTGCTTTAGTGACATCTGTACTCCTTCATCGGCAGAAAGCACCAGCAGTTTGCCGGGATAGAGCACAGCTTTTCCTCCTACTCCACTACGTAACAAATGATTCCCATAATCGAAGCCTACAGATGGAGACGCTTCTACCGACGGACTTGACATCCGCACATTAAAACAAATCCTATCGCCTATCACCAAAGGCTTGCATGTAGAATCAGGCATCTGATAAACAACAGCCTTTTTGTCCACCGGCACCCAGCCAAGCAACGAATCTCTAACCGCCTCAACATTTAGCGTGAGTTGCCATGAACGAGCCTTCCGTACAGGAGCCTCAGCCAGCGTACCTATATAAGTAGCCTCATCAATAGGCCAATCGTACTGCACTTTCCGCCTTTCTTGCTGAGTAAGCATTGCCCCAAGCAAACCGAAAGCAACGAGCGAAAGCACACCGAAAGTAAAACGAAACCGATAGCCGCCGCTACGATGCGCCCGTAACATAAATGCTACCGCTAAAAGCAAACAGCCTGCCAGACACCACACAACAGTGTTCCCCTCCGGCAAGAAACAGTCGGAAAAGAAAATCCCGACTGCCAAAGCCATTGTCAGCCGAGAAAAAGGATAAGATGTCAAACGGGCATCTACCACATCTTATTTCAAATTCTTCAATTGATGAATCATATCGCACATATCGGGAGCCTTAAATACAGCGTTTCCGGCTACCAATACATCGGCACCAGCCTCAACCAACTGCGCTCCGGTCTGCAAGTTCACGCCACCGTCAACCTCGATAAGCGCGTGCGATGAAGTCTTGTCAATCATCTCGCGAAGCTGACGAACCTTATCGAGCGTATGCGGAATGAATTTCTGACCGCCAAATCCCGGATTGACACTCATAAGCAACACCATATCTACATCTTCTATGATATCTGCCAACAATGGAACCGGAGTAGACGGATTCAGCGTAACGCCAGCCTGCATTCCGGCAGACTTAATCTGCTGAATTACACGATGCAGATGAGTACATGCCTCGTAGTGCACATTCATCATCATAGTACCCAGTTCTTTCACCTCGTTGATAAACTTTTCGGGCTGAACTATCATGAGATGCACATCGAGAGGCTTGGTAGAAAGCTGTGCCACGTACTTCAATACCGGAAAACCGAAAGAGATGTTAGGAACAAATACGCCATCCATGATGTCGATGTGCAACCAATCGGCTTCGCTACGGTTCACTTTTTCGATGTCTGCCTCTAAGTTCGCAAAATTGGCCGACAATAAAGAAGGGGATATCTTTAATGACTCACTCATAAAAATAACTTATTTATATTCTTAATATACTTATAAAATAGGTCGAATAATCACCGAATAATAATTCTGACCTTATGCAAAGGTAAACATTAAAAATGAAAACATTACTTTCTGCATAAGGATATTCGCACCTATGCTATTAAGCACGATGAAAAATATCAAAAAAAATACAATAAGCATACGATGAAAAAGTGGGCCGATTGAAAGAAGGACTATAAACTTAGCTTAAGTATACATAAACCTAACCTAAGTTTATATATTCTTAGGCTGAGTTTTTATATACTTAAGCTAAGTATAGAGAATTGAACAAGAAAGCACAAGGTTTTATCCGCAATCTTTATGAGATTACAAGTAAAAAGATGTCGCAACATTCCATCTGGAACATTGCGACATCTTTATATCATGAAGGACATGCCCTCAGTGTTTTATTATTTCGAAACATCAAAACGAATACCCATCTGCAAGCTGAAATTAAGCGGATGCTCTTTTCGGATAGTCTCTACACCGCTGCCATCGTTAAAATAATAAGTAGCACCCGGCTCTAAGTACAAGCCAACACGCTTAGCAAGGTTAAACTGTACGCCCGCAGATAAAGACGCCGAGCACTGCAACTGGTTTACATGAAACGAAGTATGCTCTTCGCCTTGAGATGCGGCTGCAGTATAATCCCAACTAGCTTCGCCATCATGTTTAGGAACAAACGACTGTATGCCAGAAACAACGGGAATACCCGATGCGACAGATGTATGCTTTCCTAATTCATAGGAAGATATATTTCCGCTACTAAAAGAGATATCACGGGTGGCTTTCACGCATTTCTCTAACATAAATCCGGTAGATGCATACACCGCCCAACGACGGTTCTTCCAAAACGTGCGCTGCACCTTGAGCGGAATGCCTATGTAATGCAACTTCTGCTTTTCTTCTACATTAGGCTTCGACTGATTATTTATCTCGGAAGCCAAGTAGGTATAATATAATCCACTTTCTAAAGCCCACAAGTCGTTGATATTCCATTTTACGGACGCACCAACCGAAACCGGCATCTTATAATCCATTTCGGTCTTTCTTTCCGACTCGTAACCGCTCACCGTCTGACCGTTGGAAGAAAAAATATTTGGCGATGAAGCCATCAACAATGCACCCGACATAGCTGTACGCGACAATAAATAGTCGGTTTCGCTCATCGAAGCCGAAGAAGACGGAGTGTTAGCCGCCGCTACTCCGAAACTCCATGATGATTTCCGGGTTCTTTTCTTACTTTCAGCCAAACCGCGACGATTGCGCTCCATCTGACGGCGGTCGGATTCTACCTGCTTACGCCACGATTTGCGCTCTACAGCATTGCTCGAATCTTCTTGTTCAGAGACAACGTTAATATATTCCGCTTCAGATATCGCCTTTTCATCTACTTCTTCAGATATTGCCGCCGGAACAGACGCCAATAACATAGGTTCAGCATTTGATGCAACTCTACGGGTAGCCAATAACTTTTCTGCAGAACGTTGCACTTCTTCTGATAACACTTCTGAATCAACAGGCTTTACATCGTCTGTAGCCGAAACAGCCGTAGGCACCGTTAGCATCTCAGCAATATCCTGCCCTGCATCTATAGAAGACAAACGAGAAGAAGTCATAAACCAAATGGAGACAGAAGACACGGCAACGACAGCAACGGCTGCTGCCACCGCAAAACGACGTGTCCGCCAAAACGGAAGCACACGCGATGCCGGCAAATCGTGCTCTATCCGCTCCCACAATCCTTCGGACAGCGGCTCGGAATAATCCTTCATCCGATTACGCAGACTCTCGGCCCATTTATCCTGTTCTTTTTTCATAAGTTCTTCTCCCTATATTCTTTTATTTTCTTCATTAACAAACACTTTGCACGATAGAATTGCGACGATGAGGTATGTTCTGTTATCCCTAAAAGTGCCGCTATTTCTTTATGGCTCTTCTCTTCGAATACGTAAAGGTTGAACACCGTTCGGTAGCCGTCGGGCAATTGACGTATCAATTCCATCAAAACCGATTGAGGAATATCGTCTACATCTTCGTCTTCGTCGGGCATATCCGGAATATCGTCTGTATCGACTTCTTGCTGCATACGGGCGTTCTGTTTGCGAAGATAGCCCAACGCCTCGTTAGCCATGACCCTGGAAAGCCACGCTTTGAGCGACCCCTCGCCTATATATGTAAAACGGTTCATAGACTGAAATATGCGTATGAAGCCATCGTGCAATACATCTTCTGCCGTCTCGCGGTCTGCCACATAACGCAAACAGACAGCCATCAGCGCACCCGAGTAGCGTTCATATAGCTCGCGGCGTGCACGGTTGTCTCCCTGCCTACACAAATCAGACAGCTCTTCTTCCGACATTTCTGTATTCTTCTGCATTCTATTACAAAAATGGGCGCAAGTGGTAAATACTGCGCCCGTTCAAAGAAAATAAATTCACTTATTTCACAAATGAGCCTTCGGAATGACGGTAACCGCGTAAAAAGTCGGCTACGCTCATAAGTTTCTTTCCTGCCAGCTGCAGCGACTGTATGTCTACATATCCATCGGTAGACGCTATCTTGAAATAAGTTTTATGGTCTGTAACGATAGTGCCCGGAGCGAGTGTGTGCGCCACGAACTCTTTACGTGTCTCGAATATTTTCAGCATAACCGGAGCCATACCTTCCTGGCAAAGCTCTGTCCATGCAGCAGGATAAGGAGATAAACCACGTATAAAGTCGTATACACTCTTCACTCCTTTATTCCAGTCAATACGGCATGTTTCTTTAAAAATCTTAGGTGCCGGGCGCAATTCTTCTATCTTTGCCAACTCTTCTTGCGGAGTAGTCTTTACGTTTCCTTCCAATATCGCATCTACAGTTTTAAGAACCAAGTCGCCTCCCAGCATCATCAGCTTATCGTACACCACTTCTACATTATCAGTATCTGCTATAGGCACGCGCACCTGGTCTATTATTTCGCCGGTATCAATTTCGTGCTTCAAGAAGAAAGTGGTAATACCAGTTTCTGTATCACCGTTCATCACCGCCCAATTGATAGGAGCAGCCCCGCGATACTGAGGAAGCAATGAAGCGTGAAGATTAAATGTGCCAAGGCGCGGCATGTTCCACACCACTTCGGGCAACATACGGAATGCCACTACAATCTGAAGGTCGGCATTAAGGCTACGAAGTTCTTCTACAAACTCTTCGCTTTTCAATTTCTCTGGCTGAAGCACTTTCAATCCCTGCGATACTGCATACTGCTTTACCGGACTGGGCTGAAGTACGCTTCCATGGCGTCCCATGGGCTTGTCTGGCATGGTAATTACACCTACTATATTATATCCACCTTCTACCAATCGTTTAAGACTCTCTACCGCAAACTCGGGAGTCCCCATATATACTATACGTAAATCTTTCTTTTCCATGAATTAATTTCACTTGTTCAACTAAAAGACAGACTTATTCTTCTGAAAAGTCCACCATCACCTGACGGTATGTGTTAAGCATCTTCGACTTCGACACCATACCTATATATTTGCCTTCCCTGTCTACTACCGGCAGATTCCATGCGCCTGTAGTATCGAACTTCTCCATAACCTCTTCCATAGAATCAGTATTCACAATCCTTGTTTTCGGCACTTTCATGAATCCCTCTACGTGAAAACGATGATAAAGTTCCTGACGGAATATGATGTTACGGATATCATCGAGCACTACCATACCTATCAATTCGCCACCTACATCGACTACAGGGAACTGATTACGGAATGACTTAGAGATAATCTTAACCATTTCTCCTAAATCCATATTAGGGCGAACCGTCAAAAAATCGGTCTCGACAATGCTATCCATATTCATAAGCGTAAGAACAGCCTTATCTTTATGATGAGTTATAAGTTCTCCCTTTTTAGCAAGACGCATGGAGTAAATACTATGCGGCTCGAACATGATTATGGTAAGATAAGAACATACCGAAACTATCATAAGCGGCAAAAACAAGCCATAACCACCGGTAAGTTCGGCTATAAGGAACACTCCGGTAAGCGGTGCATGCATTACTCCCGACATCAAACCAGCCATCCCCATCAAGGCAAAGTTCTTTTCCGGAATATAGATATCGCCAATATGAAAGCTATTGCAAACATAAGAGAACACGAATCCGGCGATACAGCCCAAGAACAAACTAGGAGCGAAGATACCACCGCAACCTCCACCACCGTTAGTGGCGCTCGATGCGAATACCTTAAACAAGATAATAAGTATCAAATAGATAACAAGCAAGTTGCCGTGACCGTAAAACAGAGAGCGGTTCATTACCGTATCCCAATCGAGCGATGAAGTACCGTTAAGCAACAGACTGATAGTATCGTAGCCTTCACCGTAAAGCGGAGGGAAAAGGAAGATGAGCACACTAAGCAATACTCCTCCGATAAGGAACTTTATGTAAGGGTTAGGATAACGTGCGAAGATATTTTCTATCCAATTCATAGAGCGAGTGAAGTACCACGACACAAGTCCGCAGAACACGCCAAGCCCGATAGCGTACGGAATACGTTCAAGGGCGAACGGATAATCCAAATGAAACTGAAACATGGCTTGGGTGCCAGTAAGCACATACGATACCGACGCAGCCGTTACACTGGTGATAAGCAATGGTAACAACGAAGCCATAGTAAGGTCAATCATCAATACCTCAAGCGTAAATACCAATCCGGCTATTGGGGCCTTAAAGATACCCGACACGGCTCCAGCCGCTCCACAGCCTACAAGCAGCATAAGGGTTTTATGTTCCATACGGAATGCGCTACCCAGATTAGATCCGATGGCCGAACCCGTAAGCACGATAGGCGCTTCGGCTCCGACCGATCCACCGAATCCGATGGTTATGGCAGAAGCGCAGACCGACGACCACATGTTATGGCGTTTGATACGGCTCTGCTTTCTTGAAATGGCATATAATATCTTAGTGACACCATGACCGATATCATCGCGCACTACCTTACGGATAAACAGACCCGTTATAAAGATACCCACTACCGGATATACCAAGTAAAGCCAGTTGACTCCCATCGGGTCGAAGTTCTCTGTAAGGAACTCCTTTATATATTCTACAAGGAATTTCAGAACATAAGCTGCCAGTGCGGTAAAGACTCCCACCAACAAACTCAATATTAAAATGAACTGCTTATCCGATATATGTTTTTCGCGCCAACGGATAAAACGTCCTAATAAGCCTTCGCTATTTTCGAATGTTTTCATCGCTATGCACTCGGTTTATTCACGAATTACTTTTACTACTCCGCCTCGTCCTAATTTAATTATGCTCGACGGTTTAGGATGACCGGTTTCTTCACGACGGAAATCGACTACATAGTCTACCGCATTCTTTATCTCATCGCTGATTTCAGAGAATACAGCCGGAGCAGGCTCACCGCTTATATTGGCCGAAGTAGATACGATGGCCTTACGGAAACGAAAGCACAGTTCTTTAGAAAATGTTTCGGCAGTAACACGGATACCCACGCTACCGTCTTCGGCTATCAGGTTAGAAGCAAGATTACGTGCTCCATCGTATATTATGGTAAGCGGCTTGGTAGTCATCTCTATCAAGTCCCATGCCACTGTAGGAACGTCGTCTACATAAAACTCCACTTTTGCCTCGCTGTCTACCAACACCAACATGGCTTTGCTATCAGCTCTCTTCTTGATTTCGAACACACGCTTTACGGCTTCTTCGTTAGTAGCGTCGCAACCTATTCCCCACACTGTATCTGTAGGGTATAAAATGACTCCTCCTTTTTGCATGACTTCGCATGCTTTTTTGATTTCGTCTCTCATCATATTCATCTTTCAACTTTTTAATATACCGGCAATTGCCGACAAACAATTATGGCAAAAGTACAAATGATTTTTATGATTGCCCAAAAAACTTTCACTATTTTTGCAATACTTCTCTAAGGGAAACAGGCAGAAATGGACGAAAACCGTAAAATTATTCATATCGACATGGACGCTTTTTATGCGTCGGTAGAAGAACGAGACCACCCCGAACTGAAAGGTAAGCCCGTAGCCGTAGGGCATGCCGAGAAGCGTGGAGTGGTATCGACGGCCAATTATGCGGCACGTAAATACGGTATACACTCTGCCATGTCGTCAATGAAGGCTATGCAGCTATGTCCGCAACTTATATTCATAGAAGGTAACATAGCTCATTACAAAGAGATTTCAATTCAGATTCATGATATATTCCATGAGTATACAGACTTGATAGAACCTATATCGCTGGATGAAGCATTTCTCGATGTTACACATAATAAGAAAGGTATCGATTTGGCGGTAGATATAGCCAAAGAGATAAAGCAGCGTATTCGTGAGGAGCTAAACTTAGTAGCCTCGGCAGGGGTTTCGTACAACAAGTTTCTTGCTAAGATTGCTTCTGACTTGCGCAAGCCCGACGGACTGTGCACCATTCACCCGGAGCAAGCGGAAAGTTTTATCGCCACACTTCCTATTGAAGCTTTCTGGGGAGTAGGGCCAGTAACGGCACGAAAGATGCATAAGTTGGGCATCTGCAACGGAAAGACACTGCGCGAGTGTTCACTCGATATGCTTACCCGTCAGTTTGGTAAGGCTGGGCAACTGTATTACGACTTCGCCCGCGGCATCGACCCTCGCCCCGTTTGCCCTGAAAGAATAAGAAAATCAATAGGCTGCGAACATACGCTCGAAAAAGATATCACGCTGAAATCGGCTGTCATCATCGAGCTATACCACGTAGCCACCGAACTGGAACAGCGTCTGAAAGCGAAAGATTTCTGCGGAAACACGCTCACCCTGAAAGTAAAGTTCAACGACTTTACACAAATAACACGCAGCGTAAGCAGGTCTACCCCATTCCGGAAACTGAAAGACTATTTGCCGCAAGCCAAGAAACTACTAGCAGAAGTAGACTATGCACAACACCCCATACGCTTGTTAGGACTATCTGTATCAAATCCTCCCGGAGAGCAAGCCTTCGATATCGAGCCACGAGAAAAATGGATACAACTAAAGCTTAACTTTACAGAAGAAAAGACTTAATAACGCTGAAGCATTTCTTTCAGCACACGTTTCTTCTGAAGAGCCGAGTCGGAACCAATACGTTCATACCACTCAATTTGCTGACGGAGCAAACGTCTTGTTACTTCTAACGAAGCGGCTATCGAATCACGCTGCCCCACTTTGGCCCGAAATGTTTCCCATATCTTCGAGTCCTCGTATAGACGTATGGCTTCATCCACTTCGCCACGCTCTACATGTTCCAATGCCTTCTTTTCCATATCAGACAGCTCATCTTTATTAATACGCGCAAAACGGTCGGAATAAACAGCCAGCAGTTTCATTTTCTTGTCGAACTCAGCATTCAGCGCTTCCAAAGCCACACGGCAAGCCGCTTCATCCGCATTACTACTCTCAAGCTCACGACGTAATGCCGCTGCCTGTTTCTCGTATTCACGCTCATAATTACTCTTTCCAACCGCATAATATTTGCGACGATTTTCCGCTATGAAACCTTTAGGACACAGCACTATCTTATAAAGTATATCACCGCTTGCCACCCACTGCTCCACTTCACGCAGATTTACAATCTCCATATCTTTTTTCTCTATTCGAAGATTATAAAGCAAGTCTCCGGGTTCAGCATTCGGCAGTCTGAGGCAGAAGTTGCCCGCCCCATCGGTATATGTAGGAGTACTTTCCGCCGCATACACAGCTACCCCACTCACAGGTGTAAAGCCCGAGTTCATCCTTACGGCAATACCTTTCAGAGTTACTTGTGCCGATGCGCTTAAACCAAAACACATCACAACGGCCATAACTGTACACCGCAATAAGCAAATCAGTTTTGTTCGATAGTCTTTCATCATACAAACATGGTTTTATATCTACTCACCCAACAAGAGTCGTATTTTCCGTATATTCAGTTTCAAATCCTCACGGTCGGTGCCGTTAAGGTAATAACGGCAAATCTGTTTAAAACCCGGAACCGCATCTTTTTTCTCTTTGCCGAATGTGCGCTTCTTAAACAGACTAATAAAATCAACCAAACTCGGATCGTCACGGCTAGCTAAAGTAACAGCCTCATAAAACGCCTTTATACAATAACCTGAATAAGCGTTATCGGCCAGACGCATTTCACGCTCAAACCGATGCAGCTCATCGGGCAACAACATGGCTGTACACCAAAAATACCGAGAAGCATAATTATCAAGTTTCTGATTTGAATGATTATCAAAGAATAATTTGCAAGCCACTTCATGACAATTAAGAGCCTTTTCCCTATTCCCTTTGGCAAAAAGAGCCTCTGCCTTCTTCTGTATTGTATAGGCTGCGATATATGTCGCTCGTTCCGGACAGATGTCAATCCACTTCATTTCAGAGTCAAGAGCCTGTTCGTAAAGTTGCAACGCCGAATCCAAATCGCCATTCTTTTTAGCATAATAAGCCGTAACATGAGCAAAATCTATTAATCCCTCATAAGCGAACGCAGGCATGTTTTCGCCTAACTTCTCTACCGCAGCAGTACATTTGTCGATAGCGGCATCGGCGTTAAGCCCTTGCTCCATGTAAGCCGCCACCATAGCCAACGCTGCAATGCACTTCTCTTGCTCGGAGTCATCACCAGGATTAAGGCTTTCAAGCTTACGATAAGTCTTTTCTGCCTCTACATATTTTTTCTGCATGACTTGAGCCACAAGCGCACAGGTATACATGTGATATTGATTTGAAATGTCATTACCTCCAATAGATTTCTTCATCGCCGTTTCTATTTCCTGAATCTGCGACAATACCTCTTCAGGCTTCCGCAACTGACATTTAACCGCCAAATGATTGATTTTATCATAAACAGAAATGGCTTTATAACCAAACTTCAAAGACACCCTGACGGCTTCGGCATCCAACGCATCCGCACGACTAAAATCACCCAATAACCGATACATAGCCGCCAGATAGAAATAACAATTAACGGTATGCTTATAGAGTTGCCTTGTCTCTCCGCTATTTTTCAGCACATCCAGAATCAACTCATCATAAACAAGAATAGAATAATTCTGTGCACTAAAGAATGACATCAATATCGGATATAAAGAAGGAACATCCATTAAAAGATTATTGCCCACCCCAACCAAAGAGACATAATCTTCAAACTTAGCGCACACCTCATCGTAACGTTTTTGTTGGCAAAGAGCATTGAAATAATTCTGATAAACATTATCGAGCACATCCGCATCTCGTGTTTGATTATCTTCTGTCTTATCTGTCTTGTATATTTTTTCAGCCTTCTCAAAAAAAGGAATAGCCTCGGCGTATAGCCCAGCCTCATTAAGACAAGCTCCAAGCAAGGCAAGAGTCCGCAACATATCACGCCTATACCGCTCGGGATTACTGCGAAACAAAGGCTCTAATTGTTCATAGCTAAAACGCGCCTGACGAACGGCCTCATCTACATCTCCTTTCATAAAAGCACTCTCAGCTTTCGAAACCGCTATCTGAGATTGAGATTTACCTTTGTCTGCAGATTCTTTTAAACCATCTAACACCAACATAATCTGCCTTTCATGCTTTGTATAACCCAAATGACGATATACTATAAGCAAATTGGTACAACAAATAAGATAGGTCTTGCTATAATCCTGCAAATCATCTTTTAATACTTCAAGCAAACCTTTAGCCTGCTCAAGGAAGAAACATGCGTCTTTATACATTTCATTCGTATCTTTCGCCTGTCCATCCGCTTCGAACAAATTTGCCATTTCTAACAAAACCGTCGAGAAATTTATATCTGCCATGATTAGCAGCTGACTTGTTGCCAAATAATCGCTAGGCAAATCCTGTATCAATTTTATAATGTACTCATATACATCCGCACTCTTATTCAAATCTCCCCGTTCATAATATATGTCAGCTATCTTCAACTTCCATTCCACACGCTTGAAACGATCGATATCAGGTTGAGACAATGCTCTGTTATAATATACTTCAGCTTCGGTAGACTTACCCTGCAAATAAGCGAACTCGGCATATTCGGCATTTCGCAACGCATGTTTCGGATTACTGTCGGCTATACCTTTCAGTATAGCACCAGCACGATGAAAGTTTTCCGCCCCACCCTGCAAGACCAATGTCTGCGAGAATCGCTCCAACGATGGGATAAGCGCCTCAATATCGTCATCCCATTGCTTTTTCATATCAATGCCACGATGAAACTTATCCTGCAGTTTCAAATCTTCATAAAGGCGTACAGCCTCATCAACCTTACCTTGCTCAGCCAAAGCCTGCGCCTGACGCTCTATGGGCTGTAGATAATCGGAATTGATAGCCGCCAGCATCGGTACATATGCATCTATCAACTTAGATGTCCGTTTCAACTCTTCCGCCGCTTCCTTACGCAGCTTGGCATATTGTTCCGCTTTTAACACGCCCTGCTCTTTCTGCTTTTTCAATTCAGCCAACCTACGCTCGAAACTCTTTTCGTTGTTGGTACGGCCTATACGATGAAACTGCTCTACCCGTTGCTGATATTCAGCCGCCGGACACATATCAATACGATACTCTACACTAGGCGCATACACCCACTGATCTACCTGATGCTTGTTTACAACTACATAATCATGGTATGAAATATCCTGCACCATTAACCTCTGCCCTTTCTGATGATTTGGCAAAGACAAACTGAACCGCCCCTCGGCATCGGTAGTGGTAGGCTGCGCTCCGGCTACTATCACCGACACTTGCGGCAACGCCTTTTTATTGGAATTCTGAATAACAGCATAACCACGCTGCGACTGAGCAGAAACATGCGCAACGGTAAATGCCCATGCTATCAACAGAATTGATACAAATTTATGTTTTATCATAATCAGACTTTTAGGATGATTCAACGATGAAGCATAATACGCATTGGTTCAGTTTCGGATGGAGTGACATCAGAATAATCCCACGTAACAAATCCGTCTTTAGTAACCGTCATGCGGTATCCAGACGTTTGCTCTTTCAATGGTATCTGCAAAGTAAACGCTCCATTCGCATCAGTAACTACGGTATGGACTCCCACCGAAACCCTTGCCCCCTCTATTGGAGTACGCTCGTCGTCAGACACTATACCTTGCATCAATCCGGCCTTACCGTCACGTATAACAGGCAATGTCAACTCGGGTAAAAAAGAAAACGCGGTATCCACCGGCAAATAACCATCGGCACGATACTGCAAACGAAACGTACCGAACCATTTTTTCAGCACTGGTATTTCTGAGAAAGTAACTGTTTCATCGGGCGACTCCATACTGTACACTTTTTCTTCATCGGCATACAGCAGCGTAAGCGTGGCACCTTTAAAAGGTAAAGCCGTATGTACTTGTTCTTCCACACTAACTTTCATCGTTTCCGACTGCGACAGACGATAAACCAGTAATCCTAAGCCCACCAACAATAATGGTAATACCGAGAGCAACACAAAACGAGCGGTACGCGGCACATCAACAGGGTCGGGATGTATAAAGCCGCTGTTTTCCATTTGACTTATCTGATAGTCGAAATGACGGAACAGTTCGTTGTAGTCGGAATATGTATCACAGAAGTGACCGTACTCAGTCTCACTAAACTGCTTTAATTTTTCAAGCAACTCAGCCCCAGCTTCGTCTCGCTTCACGTAGATATAAATCTTAGGACGTTTTCCTCCGCTCTGCTTGAACTGCCGATATGCCACTTCCAATTCGCGCAACGTATACTGTCCCATCCGTGTATGAAACAAGAAAATAACAATGTCGCACTGCCGTATATACTCGTCATATCTATCTTGTAGCTGTGTTTCAGACAGGTAACTAGGAAAATCTCTCCACGTTTTCTGTTCGAATGTAATATAACGCTTTGAGTACACCTTATTTTTCTGCGCAAAATACAAATCAAACTGCGTTTTATCCTCATCCAATTCTGCAGAAGATGCTATGAATACCTTTATATTCTTCATGTCTAATTCTAAGATTTATACAGATTCGCAAATGTAAAAATAGTCATTGTTAAAAACAAATTTCGCTACCACATACATGCTTATATCTAAAATGTAACCTTTTATACTGAAGCATTTCACGGAAAATATATAAATTTGCAAATAAGCGATAAGCTTTTCACATTTTTACCGAGGAAAAAACAATGACAGATAAGGAAGAAATAACAGAATGGATACGACAATTCAAATGGAAAATATCGACAATTGTACTGATATTGATACTTGCGGTAGGTGTATCTATCTATATCGGGCGATATAATCCGTTTGGCGGTAAGATAGATGTTGTAAACGAACTTGGAGGAAACATATTCCCTGTAACTCTGCTATCTACCGCTACTACCGACGCTTCACTCATCACCCCTGCCGATACGGGGTATATAGGTAATCCCAAATCGTGCATCGCCATAAAAGTAAAAAGCACGCACCCCAATAGCCGACTACGCATCATGGTAGACGCTACGCCGTTCTTTGCACAATCGGTTTCGGAATTCGTGCTGCCACAGAGCCGTACCGAATATCTGGTTTTTCCGGATATAGTATGGGATTATACTGCGTTACGCAACAACACGCAGCCAGTACCTTTAAGCATAAGCATAAAGGTAGAGATGAACAATCACGAGTTGGGACAAGTAGTACACACAGTTTCAATGCGTAGCGTAAACGAATGCCTGTTAGGATACCTCGACAGCCGGATGAAGTTTCACGATACGGGTAAGTTCTTCGCCGCATACGTAAACGAAGATAATCCAAACATCGACCAACTGCTGCGCGAGGCTTTGAACGCACGCATCGTTAATCGCTTCTGGGGTTATCAGAGTAATAAGCCAGAGATAGTAGATAAGCAGGTATACGCATTGTGGTATGTACTGCAAAAACGAGGATTCAAATACAGCTCCATCAGCAACAGCAGTTTGTCATCTAACGTACTATCTACCCAGCGAGTGCGTACTTTCGACGATGCCCTACAATCGGCACAGATAAACTGTGTAGACGGAAGCGTATTGTTCGCTTCGCTAATGAAAGCCATTAATATCAACCCTATATTGGTGCGTGTACCCGGTCATATGTTTGTAGGATATTACACAGACCGCTCTCACTCTAACATCCATTTTCTGGAAACGACGATGATTGGCGATGTAAACCTCGACGATTTCTTCCCCGAAGAAAAACTCGACTCTACAATGATAGGTAAATCGCAAGAAAGCGTATCAAGACTCACTTTCGAGAAATCAAAAGAATACGCCACACGCATATATCGCGAAAACGAGAAACAAATACACGAAGGCAAACTCAACTATATGTTTCTTGAGATAGACAAGAAGACAAGAGCGCAAATACAACCAATAGGTAGGTAAACACTCACCATCATAAAGAAAACATTAATAATAACGATATAAACAAAATAGTTATGCAAAAATACATATCACCCGGAGCGTGGTTTTCGATAGAATATCCATCGGACTGGCACGAATTTGAAGATACCGAAGAATCATTCTTGTTCTATAACCCCGATAAATGGAACGGCAACTTCCGTATCTCGGCATATATAGGCGAGAACAAAGGTTATGCGCAATATTGCATGGACGAAGAGTTGAAGCACGTAGACGGAGCACGGGCTACGACCGTGGGCGATTGGAAATGCATCTATTCGGTAGAGAGCTTCCAAGAGAACGGAGCGTGGTATACTACCCACATCTGGATTACAGGAGCCGGCGCAGTTTCGGTAGAATGTTCTTTTACAGTAGCTAAAGGCGAATCGATACGTGTGGCCGAAGCTATAATCGCTTCATTGCGTGTACGCCAGAAAGAAGAGCGTGTGGGCAGAGTGGTTATCCCTGTAAGAGTATCAGAGATAAGCGTCATCAACGAGGACTTTGAATGGGCATCTACCAACATAAAGAAGCAACTCACCAAAGACTTCACTTCTATAAAGAAAGATATAGACAGCATACAGAAGATCATAGACAGCGGACGTTTCTCGCCTACACAGAAACATACATGGGAATGCCTGGGCGTTGCTTTCGGCACCATATTGATAAACGAAATGGATGGCATGGATTGGGTTACGGTAATAGACGGCAACAAGGAATATCCGGCTTTGCAGTTTAAGGACACCGACATCATGGTGTACCCCACCACACTGATTTGGGAGAAGGTAAAGAACAACCAGCCATGTAACTTAGCCGAAGAATACAAACGCATAGAAGCCGAAGTAGAGGCCGTATTATAAATAATAGCACAACAAATGATTCCTTACTTACAAGTAGAAAACCTTACCAAATCGTTCGGCGACTTGGTGCTGTTCGATAAGATTTCGTTCGGCATAGCCCAAGGTCAACGCATCGGACTTATAGCGAAAAACGGAAGCGGAAAGACTACGCTCCTTAATATTCTGTCAGGAAAAGAAGGGTACGATGAGGGTTCCATCACATTCCGCCGAGACTTAAGAGTGGGCTATCTGGAACAAGCACCTTCTTATCCTGCAGGACTTACAGTGCTAGAAGCGTGTTTTCACCACGGAAACAGCACCGTAGAACTTATAAAAGAATACGAGGAGTGCATGGAAACTCCTGGCAATCCTGGATTGGAAGAATTGCTTGGACGCATGGAGCACGAAAAGGCTTGGGATTATGAACGAAAGGCAAAGCAGATTTTATCGCAGCTAAAAATTCGCGACTTCAATCAGAAGGTAGAACATTTGTCGGGCGGTCAGCTGAAGCGTGTGGCGCTTGCCAATGTACTCATTACAGAACCCGACTTACTGATACTGGACGAGCCTACCAACCACCTCGACCTCGACATGACCGAATGGCTGGAGGAATATCTTAACCGTGGTAACCTGAGTCTTCTTATGGTGACGCACGACAGATATTTCTTAGACCGAGTATGCTCTGAAATCATTGAGATAGATAACAAACAGCTTTATTCTTACAAAGGTAATTACAGCTACTATCTGGAGAAACGCCAAGAACGCATAGACGCCACGAATGCCGAGGTAGCACGCGCCAACAACCTGTATCGCACGGAGTTGGAATGGATGCGCCGTATGCCGCAGGCACGCGGACATAAGGCTCGCTACCGCGAAGAGGCTTTCTATGATTTGGAGAAGGTAGCTAAACAACGTACATACGACAGTAATGTGAAGCTCGACGTGAAAGCTTCATACATCGGCTCCAAGATATTCGAGGCCGACCATCTGTGCAAGAGCTTCGGCTCGCTAAAGATACTCGATGATTTCTCGTACATCTTTGCACGATATGAGAAGATGGGTATCGTAGGAAATAACGGAACCGGTAAGTCTACTTTCATAAAGATACTGATGGGCTTGGAAAAAGTAGACAGCGGAACTTTGGATATCGGCGAGACTGTACGTTTCGGCTATTACTCGCAAGACGGTCTGCAGTTCGACGAGCAGATGAAAGTTATAGACGTGATAACCGCCATAGCCGAAGTTATAGAACTGGGCAATGGCAAACGTCTCACTGCATCGCAGTTCTTGCAGCACTTCCTCTTCACTCCCGAAACGCAACACAGCTATGTGTATAAGTTGAGTGGAGGCGAAAGACGCCGACTGTATCTGTGCACTGTATTGATGAAGAATCCTAACTTCCTGGTACTCGACGAACCTACAAACGACCTCGACATCGTAACTCTGCAGGTTCTCGAAGAATATCTGAAGAACTTTAAGGGATGTGTAATCGTGGTAAGCCACGACCGCTACTTTATGGATAAAGTGGTAGACCATCTGCTGGTATTCAAAGGACAAGGCGACATCCGTGACTTCCCCGGCAACTATTCCGACTATCGCGACTGGAAGTTGGCACGTGCCGAACACGAGAAGGAGGCTGCCAAGCCTAAGGAAGAGAAAACTCAACGAGTGCGACTGAACGACAAGCGACGCCTAACTTTCAAGGAACGAAAGGAAATGGAGCAGCTTGAAACCGAAATTGCTACGCTAGAAGAAGAAAAGAAAACCATAGAAGAAGCTCTATGCAGCGGCACACTCAGTGTAGACGAACTGACAGAGAAATCAAAACGTCTGCCTCTGCTTAATGATGAGTTGGACGAAAAGTCTATGCGATGGCTTGAGCTGAGCGAAATAGAAGGCTAAGTATTAAAACATACCATTATAAAAAATCCGCAGCATTCATTAGATAGAGTACTGCGGATTTTATTATTATCTTCTAAATAACGTGAGTTCGAAATAAAATCAAAAAATAGCAAGTTG
>UMBZ01020512.1_pt1 | contig 70676 bp, 43 predicted proteins | sample 1964091 | NCBI WGS metagenome assembly UMBZ01 (sample SAMEA4835954, study PRJEB28245) | human gut metagenome | biome: gut microbiome; material: fecal sample | place: Denmark | collected 2008
GGACACAAAAATGTACCAAGTTATTTTTTAATCATTACTAAGTCATCTTTTAACCGGCTGCAAAAATATAAATAATTGATGAAAAGTGCATATTTTCTGTCGATTTTCTTTCTAAAAGTTACGAAAACGTTTGCAGAATATTACGAATCAGTTACAAAGATTAACTGTCATGTCGATAAAAGCTTCGTATCACAATTATAGTTGATTCGCATGGCATTGGAGAATTCCAGCAAATTAAGAGAAATATGAATAAAAAGAAAGCCTACGGTAAATAATGTAAAATACTTTCTTGGTGTCGTGTGGGTGACAAAGGTGACGCAGGATACAGAAAACTCGTGTCACAGGTGTCACCCTATAAACTGGCTCCAATAAAGGGCTCAGCAGAAAACGGTGACAGGTGACACTTTTATATACTCTTTTTTTATGACTTACCGCGCGAAAATAGATAAAAGATTGATAATCAAAGGGAGACATCCAAATTGGAGGGTAGTGTCTCCAATGCATAAAATAAAAGTTGAAAAATAGGTGTCACTGTCACTTTTTGGCAATTTTGTAAACTTATTTATTCTCGAATTAATTGCTCAAAGATTTTCTGTGACTTGTTTACTGGTTACAAATGACTTGTTTGCGACTTCTAAGTGACTTGTTTGCGACTTCTAAGTGACTTGTTTGCGACCTCTAAGTGACTTGTTTGTGACCTCTAAGTGACTTATTGGCGACCCTTAAATGACTTGTTTCGATATAGCAAATAACTTGTTTGTGTATTCTTAAAGACCGAATAATGTAGACGATTTTTATTAATTTTATTTAATTATTTGTTTTTTTGGGAATTTCTGCTTGATTTCTCCTAAAAAATATTACCTTTGCACTGAGAAAAATCTATTGGTCACTTTCATAAGTCAACGAGAAAATAATAACATATCAACGAGTATAATTTATTAAAGACAAGGTTCATGAGAAAAAATCACATGATGATTGCAACTTTGGCCATGCTCTCTGTTGTGGGTTCTGCGCAGTATGCCAGGGCACAGCAAACAGGAACAAACCAAAATGCAAAAGAGTGGGGGGGTAAAATCCTCTCTACAGTAAAAGGAGTCGTAATCTCTGCCGAAGATGGTATGCCTGTTATAGGCGCCAGCATTATGGTAGGAGGTGGACAGGCACAAGCTATAACAGATGAAAACGGATGTTTCCAGTTGTCAAACGTCCCAGCTAATAGCAAGTTGAAAATCTCTTATATCGGTTTGGTAACGACTTTTGCAACCCCTTCTGCCAACATGAAGGTAACGCTGCAATCAGACAGTAAACACCTTGATGATGTGGTGGTTACTGGTATGTTCAACCGTAAAAAAGAAGGTTTTACGGGTTCGGCAGTAACTATCAAGGGAGAAGATCTCAAGAAATTCAGTACAAACAATATTGCGAAGTCTATAGCAGCAATGGCTCCAGGTTTGAATATCATGGAGAATAATCTGGCTGGTTCAAATCCAAACAGTCTTCCTGATATGCGTATGCGTGGTGGTGCCAGTATGGATTTGAGTACGACATCTTCTGATGTACAGGCTGTACAGGGAGAATATGAGACTTATGCCAATCAGCCGCTTCTTATCATGGACGGATTTGAAATCTCCGTACAGACTCTTTCAGACCTCGACCCTGATCGTGTCGCATCGATTGTTGTCTTGAAAGATGCTGCTGCTACTGCTATCTATGGTTCCAGAGCAGCAAATGGAGTTATTGTAATCGAAAGTAAAACTCCTAAACCAGGTAAAATTTGGGTTACTTATGGTGGTGAGATGCGCATCGAGGCACCAGACCTGACAGGCTATAATCTGATGAATGCTCGTGAGAAACTGGATGCAGAATATAAGGCTGGAGTCTATACTGATGGTGGTGAAACGATTGATAGATGGAATCTCTACCAGTCTAAACTTAAAAACGTTCTCTCTGGTGTAGATACATATTGGCTCAGCAAGCCATTGCGTACATCCGTACAGCAGCGTCATACTGTAACCTTGGAGGGTGGTGATGAGGCTTTGCGTTATCGTATGTATGTTGGTTACAATAACTCACCTGGTGTGATGAAAAATAGTGGTCGTGATGTACTTACCGGTATGCTCGACTTCCAGTATCGCATGAAGAAGGTATTGTTGAAAAACAGTATCACTCTCGAAAATTCTACTGCTAATGAGTCTAACTATGGAAGTTTTAGCGAATACACAAAATTGAATCCATATCTGACTCCATACGACGAGAATGGTAACATGAAGAAGATGCTTGATGATTTCTCTGCCACCAACTCTGCTACCGCCTCTTATCCTAACCCACTTTATAACACAACTTTCCACAGCAAGGATAAGAGCAAGAACTTCTCTGTGCGTGAATTGTTCAAAGTAGAATACAATCCTACCAATGAACTTCGTTTTGAAGGTGCTTTCTCACTCTCTAAGAGTGTGGGACATCATGACGTGTTCCGTCCTGCACAGCATACTGCTTTTGATGGAATTACAGATCCGACATTGAAAGGTGATTATCGCCGTACACAGAATGAGGCTGTCAATTGGGGCGTGGATTTGACTGCCAGTTGGAATAAGCAGATTAAGGATCATTACATTACTACCAATGCCCGCATGAGTATTCTTGAGAACAGTACTGATTCTTATGGAACTTATGTGACTGGTTTCCCAAATGATAATATGGATGACCTGCTCTTCGGTAAGAAATACAATGATAAGGTGACGGGAAGCGAGAATACAAGTCGCTCTATCGGTTGGGTGCTCAGTGCCGGTTATTCTTATCTTTATAAATATTCTGTAGATTTCAATGTCCGTCTGGATGGTTCTTCTGAGTTTGGTACCAACAATAGATGGGCACCATTCTGGTCTGCCGGTCTTCGTTATGATGTAAAGAAGGAGGCTTTCTTCAAGGATATTCCATGGCTTTCTGACTTTGTTATCCGTGGTACTTATGGTACAACTGGTGCGCAGGGCTTCTCACCATATCAGGCTCATAGCTACTATAACTATTCGTTGCTTCTGCCTTATCTGTCTTCTGATGGTACAGGTGCAGAAATCATGAAGATGCATAATGAGAATCTGAAGTGGCAGACTACCAAGAATACGAACCTTGCCTTAGAGTTGGGTTTCCTCGATCATCGTATCACAGCAAGAATCGAACACTATAACAAGGTAACCAATAACTTGGTAACCAATATGACATTGGCTCCATCTGTCGGTTTCACCTTTTATCCGGAGAACGTAGGTAAGATAGAGAATAAGGGATGGGAAATCTGTCTCTCAGGAATCCCATACCGTAATGCTGCTAAGCAGTCTTATTGGACAATTACCGTAAATGGTTCTCACAACAAGGATAAACTCGTAGAAATTTCAGAGGCTATGCGCAATATTAACGAGTTGAGTACCAAGAAACTGACGGACAGTCCTTTACCACGTTATGAGGAAGGTTATTCTATGTCCAGTATTTGGGTTGTTCCTTCTCTCGGTATAGACCCAGCGTCTGGCGATGAAGTTCTCGTAAAGCGTAATGGAGAATTGACAAGTGCTTCCAACTATAGTGGTGTGGATGCCGTACCAATGGGTAATACAGAGCCTACATGGCAGGGCTATATCAACTCATCCTTTACTTATATGGGATGGGGTATGGATGTAAGTTTCCATTATAAGTTTGGTGGACAGGTATATAACCAGACTTTGGTTGACAAGGTAGAGAATGCCGACTTGGTTTATAATGCCGACCGTCGTGTGACACAGTTGCGCTGGCAGAAGCCTGGTGACCATTCTCAGTTCCGTGCACTCAACCCTCATGGTCAGGGTACCAAGGCAACCTCCCGTTTTGTGATGGATGAGAACGTATTCCAGGGCAGCACCCTTTCATTCTACTATCGTGCAGATACCAAGAATACCAAGTTCCTCAAGAACTGGGGTTTGACATCTGCCAAGTTGGGCTTCACGATGGAAGACCTCTTTTGCCTCTCATCGGTAAAGCGTGAGCGTGGTCTCGACTATCCATTCTCTCGTCAATTTACTTTCTCATTGAACGTAGCATTCTAATCAATAAAATACGAATATAATTATGAAGAAATATTTCTATATATTGGTGTTCGCAGTCTTGATGGGAGGTTTGACTTCCTGCAATGATTGGCTTGATGTATCACCAAAGGACAGAATCCCTGCCGACAAGATGTTTGAGTCGGAGTCAGGATTCAAGGATATCCTTACGGGCGCTTACCTGAAGTTGGGTACTGCTAATCTTTATGCGGGTGACATGAAATATGGTTATCTGGATGAGTTGGCTGGTCTGTATTGCGATTATCCTGGTTATAATACAAATAGCGTGTACAACCAGGCTATTGTATTCGATTATACCAACCAGTTTTTGAGTAAGAAGGATAATCTCTATCTTGAGATGTATAATGTAGTGGCAAATCTGAACAATCTGCTGCAGAATATAGAGACCCATCGAGATGTATTGAAGACCCCACATTACTATGAGTGTATCAAGGGAGAAGCATTGGGTTTGCGTGCTTTCATCTATTTTGATCTCTTGCGTCTTTTCGGTCCTATTTATAGTGAACATCCAACAGATGCTGCTATTCCATACAAGACTACATACGATAAAGAACCGACACCGGTTTTGCCTGCTAATCAGGTGGTAGAGAAAATCTTGGAAGACCTGAAGGCTGCTGAGGCTCTCTTGAAAGATAATGATCCATGTGATTTCCATACAGATAGGGATCAGCGTACAGATTTCCTTTCAAACCGTGAGTTCCGTATGAATCTTTATGCTGTCAAGGCAATGATGGCTCGTGTATATTGCTATGCTGGTCAGAACGATCTTGCAGTCCAGTATGCTCAGGAGGTTATCGATGCCAACAAGTATTTTACTCTGTATAAGAGTCAGACTGCATCCAATTACAATTCCATCCGTTATGGTGAGCAGATTTTCGGTCTTTATGTAAATCAGTTGAACAATACGCTTATCAGCAACAATATGGATATGGAAAATACAAGTGTACAGCAGCGTTATGGTATGACTGCAGATATGTTTACTAAGGTGTATGAAGGTATCACTTCTGACTGGCGCCAGAATGTTGTAGCATTCAACTGGGACGAGAGTCATCAGTATGCATTCTGTCAGAAGTATAATCAGGCTCCTTTGGCTAATACATATTTATATAGCGGTGAAGATGCAATTCCATTGATTCGTTTGCCGGAGATGTACTATATCATTGCTGAGTGTGCAGCAAATGCAGAAACGAGTGCTGAGGCTCTGAATACAGTCAGACTCTCACGCGGTATTCCGTATAGCGATGAAATTCATACATTGGGTTATGATGAAAAGGATGCTACTTCTGAAGAAAACAAACAGCAGACTCGTCGTATCAATGAAATCATGAAGGAATATCGCAAGGAGTACTATGCTGAAGGTCAGTTGTTCTTCTTCCTGAAAGCTCATCACTATACCACCTACTATGGTTGTGGTGTAGCCAATATGACAAGTAAAGAATATCAGATGCCATTGCCAGACAATGAAAAGATCTTTGGCAATAATACTACAAAATAAGGAGATTGAAAAATATGAAAAAAATATTGTTTTATATGTCGGCACTGGTACTGTTCTTGAGTCTCACCAGTTGTTCGAAAGAAGAAATTGACATGTACAGTCAGGAAGCTCGCATCAACTTCGACTATCGTACAATTTATAGTGAATTGCGCGATAGCGACTATGTGAAGATGAAAACAGACCCTTATCGCCGTGATAGTGTGCGTGTGAGAATTATGGGTGATTTGCTTACTGCCAATCGTGATTTCTGCATCAAGAAGACAGATAACAGTTCCTATGCCAATACCCTTGACATTCAGTTGGATGACAAATATACTTATTCTGCTCTTGATACTGTATGCCAGTATGTATATTTCAAGGTTAAGCGTCCTGCCTATAAGACAGGTAGAAAAACCTATGGTTGTAATCTGGAATTTGATCTTACTAATCCAAACCATCAGTTTGAAAAAGGATTTGTAGAGGATAATTCGGTAGAGGTCAACTACGTTTGGGATATCACAGAGCCTAAGACATGGAGCGACTGGTATTGGTTGGGTGTAGGTGATTTTAGTCCTATCAAGTATTGCTATATGATGGACGTATGGGGAAGAACACTTGATTCTTTCATTACTCCTGATGGTTATGCATACGATGATGATGAGGCTAATGCTGCCATCCTGCAACTGGATGCAGCCTATAAGGCTTATAAAGCGGAGCATGGTCCAATACTTGATGAAAATGGTAACGATATCTTCCCAGATGAAGAAGAATAAAAAAAAGAGTAAATCATGAAAAAAATATATTTATATATTCTGGGCTTGGTGTCTATGACGCTCGTCCAGAGCTGCTATGATGACAAGGGTAACTATGATTATCATGCAGTGAATGATATGAAGGTGGAAATCCCTGAGGCAAAAATCCGCATGCCAAAGGAGAACCCTGCAACGGTTACGTTGACGCCTGAGTTGACACAAACTCTTGCCGAGAATGAGGACAATCTTACTTTTGAATGGAAAAAATTGAAGCCGGATGCTAAGATTGGTTCTATGCGTCTTGCTGACTATACGGATTATTCTATAGGAAAGATTTGTCAGGTAGTAGTAGAACCAAATAATCCAGAGAGTATTGGTATGATGCTCATTGTTACCGATAAGACCACAGGTCAGAAATGGTATCAGTTGGGCAAGGTTGCTGTAGTCAAGCCTTTGAATCCAGCTTGGTTTGTGCTTCAGGAAGATGCCGATCAGAAGGGCATTGTAGGAGCTATTGAGGGTAATCCAGATGGCTTCTTTGCCTATGCTGATGTATTTAAGTCAGAAACTGGTGAGTCTTTTGCTCTTGAGGGTAAGCCATTGGCTATTGCTGCCAAGGGTAATTATGGTTATGGTTCTATGGGTGGAACGAAGTTTGCCAACCTGACAATTGCCACGGATAAGAATATTGCAACATATTCTCCAAGTACACTCACCATGAAGTATGGTACTAATAAAATTCTGTTTGAGAATGCACTTAACAATGTACCAGTCAATTTGTCTTATTACAAAATGGACAAGAAGGGTGAGATGTTTGTGACGGACAAAAAGGCTTATTTCGCATACGATGACGGTTGGTGTGTTCCTTATTCCGTATATGATAAGCAGGTTAATTCCGATGGTGAGGAAGAACAAGTAGCATTTCTACCTACATGTTCTTCTACTTTCAGTAATTATGTTCTGGCATATAATCCAGCAACTCATCGCTTCCGCATCGGTAGTGCTTTTTCTTCTATGATGGATTATTTCGGCACATCTTACTACTACTCTCAGTATTATCGTAAGGGTTCCCAATGGAAGGACAAAAAGCCATTGGTGTTCCGTGATTTGTCTGAGGATGCCGACGGCAATTATGCCTTTGATCCAAGCAATGTAGATGCGTCTCTGCAGATACTTGATATTTTGCGTGGTGGAGATAACGGTAACTATGCTTATGCCGTTATGGCAAGTGAAGGGGCTTCACAGATTACTGTTTTCCGTTTCAGTAATGCGGATGATCCGCTTTGTGCAGGAAAATATACAATCGATATGGATCCTTCCATCGATTTGAAAACTGCCAAATTTGCAGCTTCTCAAGCATATTCAGCCCATTTTATTTTCATGGCTGCTGGTAATAGCGTGTATCGTATAGATATGGAGCGTCAGAAGATTGAGAAAATCTACAGTTATGACGCAGATGCTAATGCCAAGATTGCTTGCCTGAAATTCCGCGACCCAGAGGATGCAGAAAATGGTAATGGCATGATTCTCGGATTCGGTATCAATACTTCTGCAGGTCAGGGTTTGCTGGGCGAATTGAAACTGACTATTGCGGGTGATGTAGATAGGAGTGAAAATGCTTCTTACATTTTCCAGGATGCAAATAATAGATTTGGCAAGATTGTAGATATCTCTTATAATTATGAATAATCTCAAGATTTGTTTTGAGATCATCTTAATGACTGAGAATAATCCATGATGAAAATAAGAATATTATTATCTATAGTATTTAGTTCTGCCTGCTCGCTCATAGCGAGCGGGCAGAATCCGTTTGTTGGTACTCTTCCTGCTGATGCGAAGTTGACAAAAGGAATGTTTGATACTTTTGAGTCTGATGGTAAGATGTACTGGTCGATTCCTGATTCGCTTTTCGGTCGTGAGTACAGTGTTACTACTACCATTTTGAGTGCTCCCGAAAATCCAAACCGAAGTAGTGAAACAAAGTATGGTTATGCAGGTGACCTCATCGGTCCCCTTTTCTTTTCACTTCGTAAGCAAGATGGGGAGGTGTATATGACGGATCCGCAGCATAAGTGGATACTGGCAGATTCTACAAGTGATTTTTCCAAGATAGCGATGCTCACTCCGCAGGAGCGTCTCTACAAGCGTTTGCCTGTCATACAGGAAAGCAAAGGGCGTACGCTTATAGAGATAGGAAATACATTGAAGAACTTTACCCTCTTTGGCATGGAACCTGCTTATTACGACATGAAAATCAGTATGCGGAATAAGGAAAAAGACCGCATTCTCGATGTGAAAGGTAAGAATGATTGTCTTCTGTTGCGTATGTCGCGCACCTACAGTAATTTAGCAATGCCTCTTCCTGGTAAGCCAATCCAGAATTATCAGGGCATTTGGGAAACTGGAGTCTGTATCAGTCTTATGCCTAAACAGCCTATATCAGTGAAACGTGGTGACGGAAAATCGTTTTTTGAAATCAACAAGTTTGTGCTTTCTACAGATGGTATCCGAAGTCGCCTTCCTGTCATTAAACGTTGGCGATTGGAAATCCGTCCTGAGGATAGAGAACGGTATCGCAGGGGAGAATTGGTGAAACCGGTGCATCCTATCATCTTCTATGTAGATCGGCAGTTCCCGAAGATGTATCAGAAGTGTATCATTGAGGCGGTCCGTGAATGGCGTCCTGCGTTCGAACAGGCAGGTTTTAAAAATGCCATTGATGCCCGTTTGGCACCTACACCGAAGGAAGATCCTGATTTCTGTATGTATGATAGCAGATATCCTTATATCTCCTGGAAGATATCGGCCACGAGTAATGCTTATGGACCTACGCCTTGTGAGGGAAGAAGCGGAGAAATCAACGGTTGTCATGTCGGGGTATTCAGCAGTGTGATGAATATCGTACAGAATTGGTATTTTGCTCAATGTGGTGCTGTTGATCCAGAGGCTCGTAAGATTATCTTGCCGGAGTCATTGCAATGTGAACTGTTGAAGATGGTGATAACCCATGAGGTGGGTCACAGTTTGGGATTAGAGCACAATCATAGTGGTAGTAGCCATGCTTCTATAGAAAATCTCCGTGATAATGATTATCTGGACAAGCATGGTATGGGTAGTTCTATTATGGACTATGTTCGTTTCAATTATGCTCTTCGTCCGGGTGATCATGTAGCGCTTCGCAATCGCCGTATTCAATTGGGTGAATACGACCGTTGGGCAATAGAATGGGGGTATCGGGAGTTTGAAGGTAATACACCAGAAGAGCAAGAAAATGCCAGATGGAAATGGTATGAGCAAAAGAAAAAGGAATGTCCAGAATTAGCTTTCTATGACGCTCGGGATATCCGTTCGCAACAAGAAGATTTGGGTAATGACCATGTGGCTATCAACAGTTGTGGTATCGAAAATCTCAAATACTTATGTTCTCTTGATATCTGGAATCCGAAAACGAACTTGGAAAAGCAAGTGATGGAAGGACGGTATAAGGCTTTGATAGAGCATTATAACCTCTGGACTGGTCATGTATTTGCACATCTGGGTGGTTATTATTATGGTGATAATCATTATGATACCCCTGAATATACACAAAAAGTCTTGAAATTCTTGCAAGATTATGTGGTAACTCCTCCCAGTTGGCTTTTTGATTCCAAAATCATGTCACATCTTCATGTAGATAGAAAGAAGGAAATCAAACATTTTAAATCAGAGCAACAACAGCATTTCGATTATGCAATGGAGCGAATAGAGAAAGCCAAGGCAAAAGAGAAGGATGAGATTCTTGTCAAAACATTGGAGACGCTATTGACTGAGGTGAAAACGATGAAGGAAAAGATGGAGACTGCTTATAAGAACTGGTAATCCTGGCGCATATTCAGTCTTCTATTTTAGACCAGAAAAAGATATAAATATCATTTAATATTGACTCATAATCAAATGATGAAACATTATAAAAGCTTTTTAATTATGTTTTTCTTATTCTCTTCTTTTAGCCTGCTACAGGTTATGGGAGAAGAAAAACAAACAGTTGTTCCTAAGCCATTTGCTGAATTCTTATCGGAAAATATGAAAAAGACGGATGGCGCTTTTCCTGTTTATCAGGAAGGTAATCGTGTTTATATGGAATTCTCAAGAAAGTGGAACGGTCGTGAGATAGAGGTAAGTGGGCAGATAGATCATGGCTTTGGTATGATCAACCGTTCTGTCAATTCATTGGGTGTAGTGCGTTTGTCCATACCAGATTCGATGACCGTTGAGTTTCTTCAACCGTTCTACACTGAGCGTATCATGGATAGGAAAAGTACATACTGGGATGCATTCAGAGCTTCTAATGTGCCTGTTGCTGGTGAGGAATATCCTGCAGTCGCTATATCTAAAGAAGGCAATCCGATTATTGATATTACTGATGTTGTGAAGGGTGAAAAAGAATGGGTGAGTTATTCACAGTACCCGGATGTTCGTTCGTTGGACCCAGATATGAGTAAGTTGGATTCTGTTCAAGTTATTTCACCGCAGAAGGGGAACTCTTCTGGAAGAGAAGAAGTTGTGCTGAAGGTGGTCAGATACCATGAGGCAGAGTCAGAGCAGTATGCATTCAACAGTATGGCTATTATTTTGCCGAATGGAAGTAAACCCTTATATTTGAGTATCTGTCTCCGACTCTTACTGGAGAAGGATATGCCTATACGCTTAGCTACTGAGGGTCTGGATATTCAGACTATTCATTTCAAGGATTATTCACAGAACCCTTATACGGTTGTTGATGATTCTCTGGTGATGAGGCTACAGCCGAAGTGTGCTTGTATGGTCTATGTTGATAGTCTGGTTCCTAATAAGTATAAAGAGGCTTTGCAGAAGGGAATTTTATCATGGAATGAATCTTTGGCAAAGGCAAAAGTTAAATTGAGAATTCATTTGAATTCCATCAAGTCAGGAATCGATGCAGCCTCTGTACCTTTTTTAGTGTCTTACGACATGGGAAAGGTTGGTGTTTCCTCTCAGAAGACAGTGCATCCACGTACTGGTGAAATATTATCTTTTCGTATAAATATTGGGCATGATTTCAAGAAATCATTTAAGCCAGTAGAATTACAGAAATTAATCCATCAGGAATTTGGTCAAGTTTTGGGATTGAGTAAGGTCTCTGATGATGCAGCGCAGGTGAATGCTTTATCTTATCTTTATTGTGTACAGAAAAGTAAAAATGTGTATCAAGATAGGGAATTCATTACTAAAAAGTAAGTGACTATAATTCCTGACAGTAATGACAGTAAAAAAATGGTATTTGCCAAAACTCATAGCCAAAATATCAAAACCAAAGGTAGGCAAAACGGAGAAATCTTTAATTTTGCACTCGAATTTAAATAAGACTAAAAACAAATAAATATATTATTTAAAAATGAGTAGCATTTTAGAAGGTCGTCCTGCCTTGAAAAAGGAGGTCGATAAGATAGCCGAAGTTGCTGGATATCTCTGGCAAAACGGTTGGGCTGAACGTAATGGCGGTAATATCACTGTCAACATCACCGACTTGGTGGATGACGAAATCAAGGCTTTGCCTGCCATCAGTGAGGTGAAGCAGATTGGTACTGCATTGCCTGCCTTGAAGGGATGTTATTTCTTCTGCAAGGGTACTGGTAAGCGTATGCGCGACTTGGCTCGATGGCCTATGGATAATGGTTCTATCATCCGTATCTTAGATGATTGCGCCAGCTATGTAATTATTGCAGATAATCCTGTAATGCCTACCTCTGAACTTCCAAGTCACTTGAGCGTTCATGCTCGTCTGATAGAGAAGGGAAGTAACTATAAGGCTACTGTTCATACTCATCCTATCGAGTTGATTGCCATGAGCCACAACAAGGCTTTTATGGGCAAGGATGTGTTGAGCAACTTGCTCTGGAGTATGATTCCTGAGACCAAGGCTTTCTGTCCGCTCGGTTTAGGTATCGTTCCTTACCAGTTGCCAGGCAGTCTGAAATTGGCTGAAGAGACTCTGAAGGAATTGGAGGAGTACGACGTAGTGATGTGGGAGAAACATGGCGTCTTTGCTAAGGGTTTGGATGTGATGGATGCTTTCGATCAGATTGACGTGCTCTCTAAGAGTGCGAAGATCTACATTGATTCCAAGTGCATGGGATTCGAGCCTGATGGAATGAGCCAGGAAGAGATGGCTGAAATGACTAAGGCTTTCAATCTCCCTCGATAATTGTCGCTTCAAGTCTTCATTATTATTTAAATTGTAACAAATATATAGTATCCTCAAATACATATATAAACCAAGATACATTTATTTATTTACATACAACTATGGTTTTGTAGATTTTAGTTTTGATGTGTTATGCGACACATGCTATAGGTTAGAATTTAGGTTTTAAGAGTAAAGATGATGAACCCCGGACATTGTGAAATGTCCGGGGTTTATTGTTATATGCTGTTAGTCTGCCATGACCTTCAAGCGGTCCCTCGGGGATCACGTGATGGGGAACCGATGAACATGAGATGAGCAACCGTTGCTCACGAGACGGGCAACAAGTGCCCAAATAGGTGAACCAAATCTGGGCAATATAGATATGACTTTAATCCATGTGGAAGAGTTCTTCCAGTGGAATGCTGACAGGAGAGTTGTCTGGATTCACTTCCATGATGTCTGCCATCATATCCCACCATTTTTGTGTGATTGGATCCACGTTGGTGGTGTCCTGACTGTTGGTGTCGCTATCACATTTCTGGACGGCAAAGAGTAGGTTGGTGTCCTTGTCCCAGAAGATGCTGTAGTCGCTTACACCCTGGTCCTTGATCATCTGTTTTAACTCCGGCCAAATTGCAGCGTGGCGCTTGGCATATTCTTTCTCGCATCCCTTCTTGAGATACATCTTGAATGCAAAACGTTTCATGTTATTCTATGTTTTTTATTTGTTATACAAATGCAAATTGCTATACGATTGATTTCTGATGGCATAGGTATTTATCTGCATCAGATAAGCTGAGGCAAGAAGCAAGAGACGATGAGTACTAATATACCTACCAGCAGCACGCCAATGGTCTTGCCCGAACAGCCTTTCCATTCTTTCAGAATGATGCCCCATACATTGGAGAATACCACATTGAGAGCCATCAGGATGCAGAAGGAAAGGGTAGTGAGAACGGGTGATTCTGTGAGGAATCCTTTGCCCAATGACAAGCCGAAGAACTGACTGTACCACAAGGCACCGGCAAGGGCACAAAACAGAAGGTTGTTGCCCCATACTTCCTGTTTCTGATAATCGCCCCAAGTATGGTTCTTGGTATTCTGATAGAAACAGTAGATGGCATTGGTTACAAAACCGCCCAGTGTCACGAAGAAAGTGGCAGGGAGTGTCTTGTACATGTCGGGAGTGAAACTGCCGAAATGAATGTCGCTGCCGAAGGCAAGACCTACGTTGAAGCAACCGCTCATGAAACCAGCAAGGAGAGCAATGGCAAGACCCTTAGGGAAGTTGAAGTCCTTGACTGCTGCCTTCTTTTCTTCCTCTGACAGTGATGCTGCTTTCATGCTGCCAGCTACACCGATGATGGCGATACCTACGAGGGTAACCACTACGCCCAGAATGACGCTGAATGTAAGCGAAGAGAGGGCATTCATCTCTGGGAAAAAGATGTTGAGCAAAACGGGTCCCATGATGGTACCCAGACCTGCACAGGTTCCAAGGGCGATACTCTGGCCGAGAGCCACACCGAGATAACGCATGGAGAGACCGAAAGTCAAACCACCCACGCCCCAAAGTACACCGAAGAGCATGGTCATTGCTACATTGAATCCGTTACCATCGAGCAATTCAAAGAAAGAATGTCCGTCTGGTACAGCCAATAAAGCTCCCAAGAAGGGCAGTATCAGCCAGGCGAATACTCCCTGTACCAACCAGTAGGATTCCCAACTCCAATCTTTGATCTTGTTGATTGGCACATAGCAACTGGATTGGCAGAAGGCACCCACGGCTATGATTAAAAGTCCTATTAATATTTCCATTTTTGATATAAGTTTGTAGTAATTTTCTGGTTTGAAGATAAGTACAAGAGTGAAGAATGAAGATGTAAGTAATCAGTTTGCCTGCTTGCACTTGATTTCTTCCCAACTTCACGCTTCACTCATTGTAAATCTATATGTTAGTTTCTCTTAGCGAGAACTTCAGCCTCGTACTTCTCAATGTCAGCGATGTATTCCTCACCAACAGGAATGTTGTTCTTCAAGTTGAAGTAGTCATATACAGCGCCGAATGGCAATGTCTTCTCTTCTTCCAAGAGTGCAAGACGCTGGAAGAGCTTGCCTTCATCCTCGTACTTGCGGAGGGTGTCGAGAGGCTCAAGGAATGCCTGTAACAATGACTTCTGGGCAGCACGTACACCGATGATGTAAGCACCGATACGGTTGATAGAACCATCGAAGTAGTCGAGACCGATATGAGCACGGTCGAGGGCATTGGCACGAACCAACTCAGAGAAGAGATTGCGGGTATTGTCGTCGAAGAGTGTTACGTGATCTGAATCCCAGTGCATTGGGCGAGATACATGGAGCATCAACTCAGGAACAAAGAGCAGGAGTGCTGAAACAGCATCTGATACGTTCTCTGTTGGCTCATAGTGACCTGTGTCGAGAGTGTACATCACATTGTTCTTAGCGCAGTAGCCAGCGTAGAAGTCGTGAGAACCTACGGTGTAAGCCTCCAAGCCAATACCGAAGAGTTTAGCTTCGAGACAAGACTTCATGTTAGGCAACTCCTCTGCCAAGATCTCATCAAGAGAGTTCTTCAAAATCTCACGATAGCGTCCCTTCTCTACAGTGATATCCTTAGAGCCATCGTGTATCCAGATGTTCATGATACATGGATCGTTCTGGAACTTACCCATAGCATCAGCGATACGGCGGCAACGCTTGGTGTGCTCAATCCAGAACTCACGGATAGCAGGTTCTGGGTTTGATAAAGTGAGGTTGCCACTCAATGGGTGAGAGAAAGAAGTAGAGTTGAAATCGAGCTTCATGTTCTGCTCCTTAGCCCACTGCATCCAACCTGTGAACTGATCTACGGTTACCTCGTTACGGTCGATTTGCTTGCCCCCGAACTCACCATATATCTCGTGGAGATTGAGACGGAAGGTACCAGCGAGGAGAGAGTTTACCTTTTCAATATCCTGTCGGAGTTCATCGATATTTCGAGCCTTGCCAGGATAGTTACCTGTACTCTGGATACCGCCAGAAGCAGCCTCGCCACGCTCGAAACCAACTACATCGTCAGCCTGCCAGCAATGCAGAGAGATAGGAGTTTTCTCCAATGTCTCGATAGCCTTGTCGGTATCTACACCCAGAGCAGCATAGCGCTCTTTTGCAATCTCGTAATTCTTCAAAATCAAATCTGCTTTCATAATTGTCTTTAAGTTTTATATTGTTAATCTTTTATTGTTTATTTCTTTCTTTACCTTTTTACTTTTTTACCCTTTTACCTTTAAAAACTTCTCGTAAGCAGCATCCCATGCATCCTTGTCCTGCGGCTCGAATTTTTTCAATTCCAGAGAGTTGGCGATGATTTGTCGCATTTCCCAGATATCCTTTACCAAGCCGGAAGCCTTAGCCTGCAGCATGATATTTCCGATAGCTGTACCTTCTTGTGGACCAGCCAGTACGGTTACGCCACAGCTGTTGGCTGTAAACTGGTTGAGGTATTGGTTGAGAGAACCGCCACCGATGATGTGGAGCACGTTGATATCGAAATCTGCAAATTCTTTGAGCCATGTGAATACCTGACGGTAGCGAAGGGCAAGACTTTCGAAGATGCAGCGACAGAACTCGCCGTAGCTCTCAGGTACATGCTGACCGGTCTTTTCACAATATTGCTTGATAGCTTCTACCATGCTGGATGGGTTGGCAAAGACAGCATCGTCTGGATTGATGATACTCTGGAAGGCTGGCTGCTTCATTGCTTCAGCAATCAGTTCTCCATGTCCCAGACAAGTCTGGTCACTGTTATTAGCAGCTGCCGCATCTTTCCATTCCTTGCGGCAACGCTCGTAGATCCACATGCCGCAGATGTTCTTCAGGAATCGGGTAGTGCCCTCGATACCTCCTTCGTTTGTGAAGTTGAGTTCATAGCTATGTTCATTGATGATAGCCTTCTGAGTCTCTATACCCATGAGGCTCCAAGTGCCAGAACTAAGGTAAGCGAACTTTTCATTCTTGGCAGGAACGGCAGCTACTGCGCTGGCAGTATCATGCCCTGCTACAGCGATGACAGGTACTGCATTCAAGCCAGTTATCTTCTGTACTTCCTCGGTGAGTGTGCCGATGATGGTAGCAGGTGCTGTCATTTCTCCAAACTGTTCGCGCTTCAATCCGAGACTCTCAACAAGATCCTGGTCGAGGTCGCCTGTCATCGGATTGAGAATCTGCGAGGTGGAGGCTACAGTATATTCGCAGATAGCGTTACCGGTAAGCATATAGCTCAGCGCATCTGGAATAAAGAGTATTTTGTCTGCATTCTCCAAAGCCACATTGCCAGCCTTGCGCATAGCGTATATCTGGAAGAGGGAGTTGAAGTTCATGAACTGGATGCCCGTCTTTTCATATACCTTTTCCTTGCTGATTTGCTCGTCGAAGTATTTCTCCATCATGCCCACTGTATGTGGGTCTCGATAGGCGAGAGGGTTGCGGAGGATGGCTCCGTCCTTGCCCACATATACAAAGTCGCATCCCCAGGTGTCGATTCCGATGCTCTGGATGTTGATGCCTCTTTGAGCCACGAGTTTCAAGCCCTTGATGATTTCCAGATAGAGCGCATAGATGTCCCAATAGAAGTGATTGCCCGTCTCGATGAGATGGTTGTCGAAACGTGTCAGTTCTTCCAGATTGAACTTTCCATCTGATAAACTACCGATAATGGTTCTTCCGCTGGTGGCACCTAAATCCACTGCAAAGAAGTATTTCTTTTGTTCCATTTTGTTAGGTTTTTAAGTCTAATTATTGTTATTGATTTCTAAGTTTAATTTCTGTTGATTCCGAAGTTCCTTATGTGTTACTTCAAAGTCTTTTTTGAAATTTTCGGTGCAAAGATAGACCTAAATCGTGAAATGCAACAAGGGATTTTGATTTTCAGCCCTTGATATTTGGCGGCAGTATAAAATTGGGGAAGTGATGGATGTTTTTGGGGGAAGTGATGAAAGAAGGATTATAGAATGGGAGGCTTAAAGGGGTGTATGGATAAAAAGGGAATAATCCAATGGGCTGGAATAAGACAAGGCTGCTTGTGAACCTTTAGTTCTGCAAGCAGCCTATAAGCATTTGATAATTATGAGTTGATAAATGTTAGTAACGTATTTTATTATGATTCAGATATAGTCTGTTCTGTTTTTCTGAATTATCTGTTCATGTTTCTGAAATCGGAAGGCTTCATGCCCGTCTGGCTCTTGAATTTTGAAGAGAAGTAGTCTGGCGACTCGAAATTAAGGCGGTAGGCTATCTCCTTGATGCTATCATCGGTAGTGGAAAGCAGTTCCTTTGCCCTCTGCAGTTTCAGATTCTGCTGGTAAAGGGCAGGTGCGAAACCGGTGTGCTCCTTGAAGAGTTTGCGGAAGGAAGAATAGCTGATGCCGAGTTCCTGCGCAATCTCCTGAATGGTAAGGTTGCCTTCCAATGATTCGCGGATGCGAAGACGGGCTTTATTGATGATATCCACATGCTTTGAATCTTTATTCAATTCAATATTACGCTCCAAGGAGTACATCAGGCCGATGAGATGGTTGGCGATACCTGCCAAGGTTTGCTGGGCGTATGCAGCTTCTTCCTGAGCAGTGCGTCGTGCCTCTTCGTAAAGGTTGACGATTTCGTTGCTGAACCCCACGTGATAGATTGGCTTTTCTGGAGAGAGGAACTTATGCTTCACTCGGTCGTCAATGTTTCTTCCCTTGAATCCTATCCAATAACTTTTCCATCCTTTTCCTTGAGTAGGGTGGTAAGTATGCCATTCGCCAGGGAACAACAGGAAGATGTCTCCAGCTTTGATGACAGTTTCTGGGCAGTGGGCTGAACGGAATACACCTTCGCCCTCTGTCAGATAGAGCAACTGAAATTCATCCAGTGTTCTGCCTTTGTTGATATCAAAATAGTAGCCGTCAGCATGTCCTTTGGTAGGGTAGCTGTCGTGCGGTTCTATCACCTCATATCCGATGGTGCTGATGGTGAGTCCCCACTGTGCATCCCGTTCTGAGGCGAGCAAATATTTACTTGTTTGCATAGATATTTCGTTAAAATGGTAGTTGTCACTTGTTTTATTTGGCAAAGTTACTAAAAAAATGGCAAAAAGAAAAGTTTTCTACGATTATCATTTCTTATATACCTATTTATATATAATATTATAAGCAATTTTAAGGAACTAAATCCGATTTTTTAGTTTTGTTATCAAAAAAATAGGGTTAATAATCAAAATTTAAGGTAGTAAAATAAATCGATTCTGTACTTTTGCAACCGAAATAATTCTAAAACAAGACTTAAACGAAGTTAGGAATAAACTAAATCAAGAGCTTATAGTGAATAGTGATCAACTAACATGAATTGGTGGTAAGCTAAAAACAAAATTAGTGATCAGCTAAAACAGAAGCATTCTTAAATTAGCTTTGTACAAGATGAACCTATTGGTTGCCTAAAGGAAGAAGAAACTTATATGCAATTTCAAAATCATTCTGCCATAGCATTTGAGGCTATCAGATGAATATTGTAGCTGTCATTAAGCAAATTGACTTCTGGGTATATAGGGGATTGGACAGAATATAAAACCTATATAAAATATGAGCAAACAAAACAAAATGATGAAAAAGTCTGTGTTGCCATTTGCATTGGTATGCTCAGCGCTTATGCTCAACCCTTACGTGGGGGGGCAAGCTCATGCTGAGGTACAGAACGTGCAGCAGGCAAAGGCTGTCAAGGGTACGGTGGTCGATGAGACTGGCGAACCAGTGATTGGTGCGACCGTACTGGTTGTTGGCGGAAGTGCATCACAGGGTACTATTACCGATATGGATGGTAACTTCAGTATCAACGTCAAGCCTGGTCAGAAACTCAAGATTACCTATATTGGTTACGACGAAAGTATCGTGGCAGCCAAGGAAGGAATGAAAGTTCAGATGAAGACTTCTGGTGCTGTTTCTCTGAATACCGTTGAGGTTGTTGCCTATGGTGTACAGAAGAAGGTAACCATGACCGGTGCTATTTCCAGCGTAAAGAGCGAAGACTTGGTACGTACTTCAGTCGGTTCTGTCAACAATGTGCTGGGTGGTCAGCTTTCTGGTGTGACTACCGTTCAGTATTCCGGTGAGCCAGGTGATGATGCAGCAGAAATCTTCGTTCGCGGTAAGGCTACATGGGGAGACTCACAGCCTCTCATCCAGGTGGATGGTGTAGAGCGTACGATGGCAGATATCGACCCTAATGAAATCGAAAGTGTAACCGTATTGAAGGATGCCTCTGCAACAGCCGTATTCGGTGTGCGTGGTGCCAATGGTGTTGTCCTGATTACTACTAAGCGTGGTTCACAGGGTAAGGCCAAAATCAGCGTATCTACTTCTTGGACAGCACTTTCACCTACCAAGATGGTAGAGCAGGCTTCTTCTTTAGAGTATGCTAATTTCTATAATCAGATGTCAGAGAATGACTATTGGCAGACTGCAAATTTAGCGGTTGCCAATGGCAAGTATTCATCTTTGGAAGCCTACATGGCAGAGAAGCCATTCTCTAAGAGTTTCTCTGATGCCATCATTCAGAAGTTTGCTACAGGTTCTGATCCTATCCGTTTCCCTAATACGAGATGGGCAGACTATATCATGAAGGATGTGACGCTCCAGCAGCAGCACAACCTGAATATTTCTGGTGGTACAGACCGCGTGAAGTACTTCATCTCTGCAGGTTATTATTCTCAGGATGGTCTCTTCAAGGAGTTTGGTGCCAACTATGACTTCGGTTATCAGTATCACCGCTTCAACTACCGTTCAAATCTCGACCTCAAGGCTACCAAGACTACTACATTGTCTTTCAATGTGGCTGGTAATGTGAGCAATGCCGACAAGCCATACACCGGTTCAGGTGCTGCTGGTCTGATCAAGCAGATTTATTATGCTACTCCTTTCTCCAGTCCGGGTATCGTAGATAACAAGTTGGTTTATTGTACTACCGATTATACTGACGGATTGAAATTGCCATTTGTAGGAGGTGACGGTATGGGTTACTATGGTAAGGGTTTCATGCAGACCAATATCAACAAGATACAGATGGACCTCGTGCTCGACCAGAAGTTGGATTTCATAACTAAGGGTCTGAGTTTCAAGGCGAAGGGATCTTACAACTCAGCTTATACAGTCAACAAGCAGGGTAACTGCCAGGTGGCAAGTTACAACCCACTTGTGCAGTACGATGAGCAGGGCAATGTCATCTACAATGCCGATGGTACTCCTTATATCGTATATCGCCAGAACGGTAATGATACCGATCCTTCTTACTCCGCATCCCAGGGTAAGGCACGTGACTGGTACTTGGAGGGTAGCTTCAACTATTCACGAGTATTCGGCAAGCATACCGTGAATGCCCTGATGCTTTACAACCAGTCTAAGCAGTATTATTATTCTGGTAGTGATTCATACCCAGATGTACCTCGTTCATACGTAGGTCTTGTGGGGCGTGTAACTTACGACTATGCCAACAGATATATGGCAGAGTTCAACATAGGTTATAATGGTTCTGAGAACTTTGCACCAGGTCGCCGTTTCGGTACATTCCCAGCAGGTTCTATCGGTTGGATTCTCAGTGAGGAAAAGTTCTGGAAGCCAATTTCCAAGATTGCTTCTTTCTTCAAACTCCGTGCTTCTTGGGGTCTCGTAGGTAATGATAAGACTGCGGACAAAATCCGATTTATGTATCTTGCCGATCCATATATCACTGGTTCTTATGGTTTGGTCAATAATATGAGCGACTGGGCTGATACATATGGTTATCTCTTTGGTAATGCCCAGTCTGGTACTGTACAGGGAACCTCTTCTATAGCAGGTGCTTACGAGTCTATCAAGAACAATCCGGATATCGGTTGGGAGAAGGCATTCAAGCAGGACTATGGTTTCGACCTGTATTTCTTTGGCGACCGCTTTAAGACAACCTTCGATTACTATCGTGAGCATCGTACCGACATTCTTGTACGCGATGCAACCGTACCTTCATCTATCGGCTTCACCATGCCATATACCAATGCCGGTGAGACCAAGTCATGGGGTTGGGAACTGTCTCTCGGTTACGATGCCAAGATTGGTAAGGATTTCCGCTTCTGGAGTAAGTTGAATCTCTCTTACAACCAGAATGAGATCATCGAGATGAAGGAAGAACCTCAGAAGAACGCCTATATGTTTGCAAAGGGTCATCGTATCGGTGCCCGTTCTATGTATAAGTTCTGGAAGTATTATGAGGGAGAGCAGACCAAGGCTGAGTATGAGCAGACCTTTGGCACCCCATTCCCTAAGCAGCTTATTAGTAACTTGCAGCCAGGTGACTGTGTGTATGTGGATCTCGACGGAGATGGAAAGATTGACCCTAACGATATGACTCGTGACAATGGTTATACCGATGATCCAGAGTACATGGCAGGTCTGACGCTCGGTTTCAACTACAAGCGTCTCACCTTCAATATGCAGCTCACAGGTGCATGGAATGTAAGCCGTTACATTACCGATGTGTTCCGTCAGCCATTCTACTGTTCATCCAACACCACTCAGGGTGGACTTCTCTCATACCATGTGAACAATACATGGACACCAGGAGTCTATGAGAGTCAGGATGCTCTCTATCCACGAGCTACCTGGGCGAATGCTGAGCAGAACTATGCAGGTTCAGATCTTTGGGAGAAAGATGCGAAGTATCTCCGTCTGAAGACCGTATCTCTGTCATACGATTTCATCAATCCTACTTTCAAGAAGATAGGTATGAACAAGTGCGAGGTAACCCTTTCCGGATACAACCTCCTTACCTTTACTCCTTACAAGTGGGGTGATCCTGAGACAAGGGCATCCAATGCTCCTTCTTACCCATTGCAGCGTACCTACACCATCAGTTTGAATGTAGGCTTCTAATCAAAGGTAATGTAACATAATGAACAAAGAAACAATGAAACATAATATATTATTTCGTAGTGCAGTATCCATGTTGGTAGCAGGTGCAGCTTTCACAGCTTGTACCGATACCATTGCTGTGGGAGATGCTTCTCTCGACAAGGCGACCAGTTCTACTGCTACTATAGACTCTGTATTTCAGAATGCAGAATATACACGCCAGTTTCTTGTAGGTATTTACTCTAAGCAGTATTATGGTTTGCCATATTATAATGGTGGTACCAACATGCCTCATGCTGGTAACCCATATACAGGTAAGTTTGATGCCTTGACCGACTGCTGGCATGACTTCTGGAATGGAGCTGCTGTCTATTCTAAGTATTATACAGGTTCTCTGACTGCCAATATAGGTCGTTCTGATGGATTGGACGGTCCGCTTTATTCATACGACAAGGAGTTTCAGTGGAAGACCATCCGTTCTGGTTTGATTTTCTTAGGAAATGTTGACCGTGCTCCTGAAAAGGATATGGATGCATCAGAGAAGAACCGTCTGAAGGCTGAGGCTCGCTGCCTGATGGTAGATGCCTTCTTCAATACGTTCCAGCACTTCGGTGGTATTCCTATCATGGATCACGTTCTGGAGACAGGCGAGGTTGCTGGCGAGTTCAAGCGCAATACCGTAGAGGAGTGTGTGAACTGGATGGTGGAGCAGCTCGACTTGGCTATCCAGGAAAATGATTTTCCTTGGAGTGTCAGTTCTACGATGACCGGTCGCTGGACCAAGGCTGGTGCGATGGCTTTGAAGTGTAAGATACTTCAGTTTGCTGCTTCTCCATTGCTTAATCCTAAGGACGGCAAGCCATATTATGATGGTGCTTCTGACGAGGTAAAGCCATATATCATGTACACTGACAATTCTAAATATCAGGAGCGTTGGGATGCATTTGCCAAGGCTTGCGATGAGTTCTATAATAAGTTGCAGGAGAAAGGCGAATATGAGTTGGAGCAGGCTAAGAATATACCATCAAGTGCCAACACCGCAGACAAGAAGGTGCCATACTATCGTCTGGCATACCGCAAGGGTTATTACCTCAATGCTTCTAAGGAGATTTTGCACTCTGTACGTGTGCAGGGTAATGATAATTCCCAAGCAGGACGTTATTGCTGGCACTATTGGTATTCAAAGTCAATACCACGTAATGCTTACAGTCCTACACAGGAATATGTAGAGAAATTCTCATGGAGCGATGGTGAACCTTTCGACTGGGATAAAGCTGCCACGAAAACTTACAAGCAGGTGAGTGGCAAGAAGGTTACAGAACCGGATTCAACCATGGTATATAAGAAGGATGGTTCGTTTACAATCAATGTAACCAACTTCGTAACCAATAAATTCACAGGTGCGATTTCGCGTAACAAGAAATCATTGCATACGATGTTTGTAGATGGTACGGTGCCTTCTGGTGCCCGTCAGATTACAACAGTTCTTACACGCGACCCTCGCTTGTATGAGGAGTGTATTGTGAACGGACAAAATACAAACCTCGATTGGACAACTGCTTCTATGACAGGTTATCCTTGGGAACTCTGGTATAGTGGTAATGATGGTGGTACAGGTGTCCTGACCCAGCAGAATACTATGTTCGGTTCTGGTTATGGATTCAACAAATATTACTTGGGCGCAGGTGGTTATCCTGATGAATCTGCAGATTCTTACCGCTTCCCAACCCAGTGGGTTTCTCTGTCACTCTCAGAGTTCTATTTGCAGTATGCAGAGGCACTCGTGATGCGTACTGACCAGGATGTAAAAAAGGCAGTAGCTATGGTGGATAAGGTTCGCTCTCGTGTAGGTCTTCCTACCATGGAGAGAATGTGGACCAATTCTACATATCGCAAGGCAAAGGGGTATACTGCAGAAACTGCAGAAGCAGCTGCCATTCAGAACGTGACTCTGAGCAATGGCGAGACTTCTACAGAGTTTATGGAAGAACTTCTCGATGAGCGAGTAAGAGAGTTGGGACTTACCAATGCCCGCTGGTTTGATATGGTTCGCCTGAAGCGTACCGACTGGATGACCAAGCAACTGCACGGCTTGATGCAGTATCGTCTGATCCAAACCAGCGATGGTTTCCAGAGCCGTAATGCTGCGTGGGTAGGAGGTGACCGTGATAATGATCCGTCATCTACACAGCCTCTGTTCTTCCTGAGCTGCATCAAGACGATTACAGCCAATAGCCGTTATCTCTGGACTCAGAGTCCAACGAGCAACGAGGTGAAGAAGTGGTTGCTCGATCCACTTCCACAGGCAGAAATCAATAAGAATTATGGTCTTGTACAAAACCCAGGTTGGTAAGAAGAACCTCAGGGAACTAACTAAGTTAAAATGAATTTGTATATGAAAACAAAGAATATATATATGTTGTCATTGCTTGCAGGTATGAGCCTGCCAGCAATGGCGCAGCAGGACATCATGGACTCTGTGGCATATAAGGACCAGACCGTAGATATAGGTGCCAACCGTACCTTTACCCGCGAGCAATCCACTTCTGCCGTCAGTGTCATCACCAACAAGGATGTCAACAAGCGTGGCGCACGCAACATCGGTAACAATATCCTGGGTCAGGGCAATGGTCTCGTCAGTCTCGACGGTTCAGGTCTTTTCCATGCCCAGAATCCAGCTTTCTATATCCGTGGCATCCAGTCATCCAGCGGCAGCACTCCGCTCTTCATCGTGGATGGAGTAGAGCGTGCCATCGAGAATGTGGTAGCCGAGGATGTGGAGAGTGTATCTATCCTGAAGGATGCCGCTGCTACGGCTCTCTATGGTTGCAAAGGTGCCAACGGCGTGGTTCTGATTACTACCAAGCATGGTAAGTACAATACTAAGTCGATTACTGCATCTTATGATCATGTGTTCTCTTTCCTGACCAACAAGCCTAAGATGGTAGATGCTGCTACATACGCATCAGCTATCAACGAGGCTTACCATAATCAGAATGGTGGCGATGTCTATAGTTTAGATGTCATCAATGCCTATAGAGACGGTTCTAATCCGCTCTATTATCCAAATGTAAACTGGGCAGACGAGACCTTCCGCAATGTTTCCAACAACGACCGCTTCAATATTGAGTTCAAGGGAGGTACCAGCAATTTCCGTTATTATACCAACGTACAGTTGTTGACCAACAAGGGATTCATCAAGAACTTCCAGAACGACGGATATTCTACACAGAATAAATATACTCGCGGTACACTCCGTTCCAACATGGATATTGACTTGGGTCTTAAGACTAAGTTGCATACCCACTTGTATGGATTGCTCACAGAGCAGTCACAGCCAGGAGCGCAGGCAGACCTCTGGTCTATGATCTATAAGGTGCCAGCCAATGCATTCCCAGTGAAGGCTTCAGAGACCGTATGGGGTGGTAATACCGTATATACCACTTCCAATCCAGTGGCTCAGAGCCAGGGTGCTGCTTACTATAAGAACCATCAGCGTGCACTCTATGCCGACTTGGTTTTGGAGCAGGATCTCTCATCCATCACAGAGGGCTTGAGTGCTCAGGCGCAGTTGGGCTATGATACATGGTCTAATGTTTATGAAGACCATTCCAAGACCTATCGCTATGCTTACTATGAGGTGCCAACCAATGGCTCGGTAGTCGCTGAAGGCGAGGGAACACTCTCTGCCGTACAGGGTACAGATTCCAAAATGGGCACAGGTGCCAACAACAATTCTTGGATTCGCCGTTGCGTGTGGAACGCAGCGCTCAACTACGACAAGAACTTCTCAGAGAAGCATCACGTATATGGCCAGTTGAAGTACGATTACGAGTACAACGACAAGACCGGTACCAATACCACCGTATATCGCCACAATATCTCTTTGTTCGGTCACTATGGTTATGACAACAGACTTCTCTTCGATGTAGCCCTGGTAGAGAGCGGTTCCAGCCGTCTGGCTCCTGGCGACAAGTGGGCGATGTCTCCAAACGTTTCTTTCGCTTGGAATATCTCCAATGAGAAGTTTATGAAGAATGTGAAGTGGCTCGACTTCCTGAAGTTGCGTGCTTCCTGGGGCAACCAGGTATTGGATGTGCTTCCTGGCGGAGACGTATGGACCTATTACGACCAGTTCTATCAGATGAACGGCGTAAGCTATCCATTTGATGCTACCTATACAGGTACACAGTGGGGTAATACCTATCTCGGCACAGCCAAGACCCAGCATATCGATCACGAGAATGCAAGCAAGTTCAATGTCGGTTTCGATGCCACACTCTTTGGCGGTCTGAATATCTCTGCGGATTATTACTACCAGCACCGCTATGATATCTGGTATTCTACAGCAGGCAGCTACTCCAGCGTATTCGGTATGACAGCTCCTTATGAGCCAGTAGGAGTCATCAATTCCCATGGCTTCGATGTATCGGCAGACTACAGCAAGAAGTTGAACAAGGATCTCACCATCAGTCTCGGTGGTTCCCTCACACTCAACAAGACCATCGTGAAGAATCAGGCAGAGGCTCCACAGCTCTATGCCAATACCTCTTCTACAGGCAAGCGATACGGCCAGGCATTTGGTTATATCGCAGATGGCTTCTTCCAGAAGAGTGACGACCTGAATGGCGATGGCATTATTTCAGCTTCAGAGATGAAGGAATTGGGCTACCCAATCCACAATTTCACAACCATTCATCCGGGAGATGTAAAGTACGTGGATCTGACTGGTGACGAGACGATAGACAACAACGACCGCCAGGCGATAGGTTACAGCACTACTGCGCCAGACCTCTACTACAACTTCCACCTCGGTGCAGAGTACAAGGGATGGGGTATCGATGCCATGTTCCAGGGCGTAGGCAAGTGGACCGGTTTCAAGACCACCAATGGTTTGTACCGTTCAGCCGTAGCTAATAACACGCTGTCTCAGTATCTTTACGAGAACTCCTGGTCTGCAGAGCGTGGCAATACTGAGAATCCAAAGTTCCCACGTCTCTCAGCAACCAGCAATGCCAACAACAATTTGAACAGCACGCTCAACATGTTTGACCGCAGTTATCTCAAGCTCCGCTATGTGGAGATGTATTATTATCTGCCATCAGCATGGTTGAACAAGATAGGTTTCATCAACAAAGTGAAGTTGTATGCTCGCGGAACAGACCTCTTCACGCTTGATCATCTCGACGAGGCAGATGCCGCTTCATACGGTACAACCCAGCCTCTTACCAGAAGCCTTCAGGTAGGTGCTGCAGTAACATTCTAAATTTAAGGAATTACGATTATGAAAGTAAATAAAAAACTATTTTGCTTTGTGTTGGCTGCCATGACGTTGTCTTCTTGTAATATGGACTACAATGAATATACAGCCTACGACAAGGAATACATCCAGCGCTCGTTCAAATACGTAGGTGGATTGATGACCACGATATACACAGATATAGATACCGACTGGGGTAACCTTTCGGGAGCCATGCTTTCCTCTGCAACTGATGAGTCTGAATATAGCCACGATGGCAATGCGGTAGAGGACTTCTTCAATGGCAACTGGAGTTCAGTCAATGCTCACCAGACCATTTGGAGTTCTGCTTATGAGGGCATTACTTACTGCAATGAGGTGATAGACAACTGGTCTAATCTTGAATTCGACCAGTTCAAGCTCAATCTCGATTATGAGAAGCAGATGTATCTCTACAACAATTATCAGTATGAGACTCGCTGGGCACGTGCTTACTTCTATTATACTTTGGTTCGCCAGTACGGCGGTGTGCCTTTCAAGGTTCACAATACCACAGGTACCGAGGAGACAGCACTTCCACGAACCAGTGCCGACGAAATCTTCAACTTCATCATCAGCGAGTGTGATGATATCAAGGACAAGATTATTGAAGACTATGCAGGTAAGTCGGATATGATTCTCTCCAAGGCAGAGACCGCCCGCGCCAACAAGTATGCCGTCTTGGCATTGAAAGCTCAGGCAGCTCTCTATCATGCCTCTCCGCTCTTCACACAGGGCAAGACCTCAGAAGAGAAGAAAAATCTCTGGGCCATCGCCGTGGCTGCCAATAAGGAACTTATCGATGCAGCAGAGGCTAAGGGCTACGGGTTAGCTACCAACTTGGAGGACCTTTGGGGTACGGAGTATTATTCAGATGCTTCCAGTACCAAGGAGATACTCTTTGCGCGCCGCACCGCTTCTTCCAGTTCTTTCGAGGGCTACAACTTCCCGGTAGGTTACTCTTCAGGTCAGGGCGGCAACTGTCCTACACAGGATCTGGTAGATGCCTTTGAGTGTACCGATGGTAAGAGTATTGCGGAAAGCAGCTTATATGATGCAACAAAGCCATACGATAACCGTGACCCACGTCTGAAGACGACCGTAGTGCTCAATGGCGACGAATGGCCAAAAGATCTGAAAGCTTACAACAGTGAGCATCCTACTATTGAAACCTATACAGGTGGTTATCACTCCCGTACTGGTAATGCAGCAGGAAAGGCATATGCAACTACAACCGGTTACTATCTGAAGAAGTTCTGTAATGCAAATCAGATTCTCCGTGGTCGTTCCGGTTATGCAGCTACCACATCTCCTCACGGTTGGCTCACCTTCCGTATGGGTGGTATGTATCTGAACTATGCAGAGGCTCTCTTCCTGTATTTCAAGGCCTGCGGCAATGCCAATGCAGCTGATGCGAGTGGTGCAGTAGTGATTACCGATGAGGAAGGCAATCAGACAACCGTGAATGTACCGGCTACCCAGACTGCTGTCAAGATGGCGAGCAAGACCCGTCTGCGTTCCGGCATGCCAGCCATCGCAACGGGTATGAGCAACGAGGCTTTCTGGGAGAAGTACAAGAACGAGCGCCGTGTGGAACTCGCTTTTGAGGGACACCGATTCTATGACGTGCGTCGCTGGATGGAGGATGGCGATAAGTTCATGAACATCCATCGCATGGAAATCACCAAGAACGAGGATGGCTCCTATATATATAATAAGGTGGCTGTGACTCGTGGCGATGGACAGTGGGAGAGCAAGTGGAATCTCTTCCCATTCTCTCAGACCGAGATTTTGAAATCCAATTATGCTATCCAGCAGAACCCTGGTTGGTAAGTATCTGGTTTCTTGCCCTAAAACAGTATTGAATTTCCTGTCCGAAATCATTTTGCCCACCTTCGGGTGGGCAGATGATTGGGGACTATGACAAAATATTAAATACAAATTATTAACAACTAAACGTTTTAACAATGAAAAAGTTTACTTTTATTGCAATGCTTTTGGCTGTATTCGCAATGACAGCAAAGGCTCAGGTGATGGACAAGTACTTCTTCAAGGTGCCAACTGATAAGATGTCTGAGGGCTGGATTGTCCAGGATGCAGGCAACTTTGCTTCAACACCAGGTAAGGAATATCTTGAGGTACAGAACAAGAAGAATGGTGGACGTATGCTCAACTACTTCTGGAACGAGGATGCGTGGGCGAAGACCGATGTAGCATCTCTTCCTAACAGTACTTACAAGTTCACGATGGACTTGAATATGTCTAACATGGCAGCCCGTGCAGACATGGAGTTTGTGCTCCTTCCTATTAATATGTGTACAGCTAAAGACAGCCGTGTAAGTACTCACAACTATCACTGGTACAAGGCTAACGAAGGTGATGACTATTTCTTCCGTTGGAGAGTAGGCGAGAAGCCTGCTGCTGCTAATGGTGACTTCACTATTTGGATTAACGAGGAGCCAACAGCAAAGAACGACTGGAGCCAGACTACAGAGGAGACTCTTACCCTCTCAAGCCAGACTACTTATAAGTTTGCTGTCGTTATCAATACTGAAGCTAATACAGCTACCTATACCATTTCTGATGCAGAAGGAAATCTTTTGAAGACAGGTGTTCATAACTATACATGTACAGAGGATCGTGCCGGTATCTTCGTATTCGGTATGAACGGTACTTCTTTACACCAGCTCTCTAACATCGGTCTTTCTTACGAGGCAGAGGGTCCATTCGCTCAGGAGCCTTCTGTAGATTTGCTTGCAGCTATTGGTCAGCAGCGTGCTTATTACGTAACATTCCCAGAGGGCCATACCCTGCATTGGACCCAGCTCGGTGATGCTGAGGGCATTGATGGTACAGCTTATGCTGATGGCGAGGAGTGCTCTGTAGCTTATGGTGATGCTATTGATACCCGCGAGATGGAGACCAGCGGTGAAGGTGGTTCTAAAATTATCTTCTGCAACAAGTCTGGTCAGTTGAATGTTTGGACAACTCTTGAGGATGACGAGACCAACAAGTCTAACGAGGTTGTCAACGATGTAGTTTGTGAGCAGATTACCATGCCTACTCCATCTGCTTCAATTGTAAACGTAGAAGAGGGCTACAAGAAGGTTTATCAGATTGTGGCTGATAACTCTGAGACTTTGATGAAGCCTACAGTTACTATCCACTATAAGAAGACTGTTGGTGGTGTGACAACTGAGGGTAATGTGTTGACAGGTGAGACTATTGCATTGGATGGTCAGGGTTCATTGGAACTTTATTCATACGACGGTACCCACCCTGTAGAGATGCCTTGGTACGCTCCATCAGAGAAGGTAACTGTAGAAAACAACGTTGAGTACGTAGTAGCTGATAAGAAGGACTACGCTTGGACTAAGGAGGAGTGCGATGCAGCAAAGACAGGCTTCACTGTAACTGAGATTGTTGATAATGCCAACAAGTCACACTGGGACCGCGCTTATTCAACCCAGATGTATGGTTATGATGCAAATGGTAATGCTACTGCATGCACAGAGGCAGATGCAGCTAACTATGTATCTACCAAGTCTGGCTTTGGTTTCTATGATATGGCAAGTATTGGTACCGACAATGCCAAGTGGAATGTTCAGGTTCCTGAGGATGCAACAACAGCATTTGCTCCATTGGCTCCAACTGCAGACTTCATTGCCAACTCTAAGTATGAAGCTTCTGCATGGAGCATCTTCCCACTCGAGGGTATCGTTTACTACAACACAGCTATAACCAATGCTGTTTTAACTCTTGACGCTAAATATACATCTGATGATACAGAAAAGCCAAACTTCTACATCGTTCACACCCGTAATGGTTACGACCGTCCAGACAAGGGTGATTGCAACAAGACAACTGTTTGTGTAGCAGGTGAGAATTTCAACCTCTTCCGTTACGACACAGCTCTCTGCGACGTAAAGGTAATGACTTACAAGGGCTTTGAGCCAGGCGTTTCTGGTATCAAGAATGTAAATACAGCAGAGACCTCAGCTTCAGCAGTGAAGAAGGTAGTAACCAAGAATGGTGTTGTTATCGTCAAGGATGGCAAGACATTCTCTGTAGCAGGTGCTCAGCTTAAGTAATTTGTTTCATAGATAGAGCATTGGCAATTATGGTTTCTATAATTTGCCGAGATTGAATCAATCATTTTTGTGTAAAGGGATGCAGTGATGCATCCCTTTCTTTATCTTCTTCTCTTTCTTGTCCTCTTTCCCTTCTCTTTCTTGTCTTCTTCTCTTTTCTTGTCCTCTTTCCTTTCTCTGTCTTTCTTTTTTTACCTTTTTACTTTTTTACCTTTTTATCTTTAAAAATCCCTTTTTGTCTTTCTTTTTTTACCTTTTTACCTTTTTACCTTTAAAAATCCTTTTTTATTCTCCTTTCTCAAAATAATAAGGTTAAATATCATATTTTAAAGATGCTTTCTCAAATATTATGTGTACTTTTGCCAACAAATCAGTTAAACCTGAATAAACAACAATAATCGATATGAATCGACAATAAACAAGAATAAAAACAATAAAACCTACAATAATGAATAAAAAACTACTCGCAACATCTGCTTTAGCATTATTGGTTAGTATGGGAGCAAATGCCCAGCGCTTTACCGATAAGTTGGAGCGTGGACTCATTGCAGTGCAAACCACAAATGGTGTGTACTGCTCTTGGCGTATCCAGGCCGATGAATACTATGATGTAAAGTACAATCTTTACAGAAATGGTATGAAAGTAAACTCAGACCCCCTCGATGTTTCCAACTTTACAGACAAGTCTGGTTCATCAAGCAGCACTTATACCGTAAAGGCGGTTGTGAATGGGGTAGAGCAGGCTGCTTCCAAGGAAGCTACAGTTTTCAACACTAATTACAAGGAAGTAAAAATCCAGTATCCTGCTGCCCTGAAGTCAACTTATATTCCTAACGATGCCTGCTGTGCTGATGTGGATGGCGATGGAGAACTGGAGATTTTGATGAAGTTCACCAACCAGCAGGAAGGTGAACAGCTTTATCCTAAGAATGGACCTACCATCGATGGCGTGGAGACCAAGGAGTATTCTATGCTGGCCTGTCTGAGGCAGGACGGTAGTATTCTCTGGTGGGTGAACTGTGGCCCTAACATGGGCGACTTCCAGAACAATGAGCAGAATATCGTAGGTTACGACTGGGATATGGACGGCAAGGCTGAAGTCGTAATGCGACTTGAAGAAGGCTCTACTGTCCACATGGCTGATGGTACTACCTATACCATTGGTGCTGACGGCAAGAATGGCACTTCCTGGACTAACTATCGCCAGCCAAAGGCAGAAGGAAGCGTAGAATGGTTTACCCATTATGGCAAGGAGTTCCTCTGGTATTGCGAGGGTGCTACGGGTAAGCCATACCAGTGCATAGATTATCCTCTGAAGCGTCTGGAAGCAGGTGAGACTGATCTGAAGGCTGCTTGGGGTGATGGCTACGGCCACCGTTCTAACAAATTCTTCTTCGGTGCTCCTTATCTCGATGGCAAGCATCCAAGTATCTTCCTGGCGCGTGGTATCTATACCCGTCATAAGTTTATAGCATACGATGTAGATCCTAAGACTCATGCCCTGAAAGTTCGCTGGCAGTGGACCAATAACCAGCCGAGGTCTCCTTGGTATGGTCAGGGTTATCACAACTATATCGTAGCCGATGTGGATTGGGACGGACGTGATGAAATTGTATTCGGTTCTATGGTTATCGACGATAATGGCAAGGGACTTTCCACTACAGGTCTCGGTCATGGCGATGCCCAGCATGTAAGTGATTTTAATCCTTATATCCATGGTCAGGAGATGTTTGCCTGCAATGAGGATGCTCCTTCCAACAACTATCGCGATGCAACTACGAGCAAGATATATTATCGCAAGACAGATACCAATGATGATGGTCGCTGTCTGGCTGGTAATTTCTATAATGACATTCCTGGTGCAGTAGGTCACAGTGCGCATGATACGCCGATATCTACCATTACCAATGACCATGTAACAATGAATACGAATGGTCTGAGCATGAACTTCCGTATCTACTGGGATGGCGATTTGCAGGAGGAGTGTTTCAATAATACCGAGATCACCAAGCCGGGAAAGGGTACTTTGGAAACTCTTATGGGTGCCTATTCTAACAACGGAACCAAGGCTACTCCTTGTTTCCAGGGCGATGTGTTCGGCGACTGGCGTGAGGAAGTGATAGAGCGCACGGGTAGCAACAATATCCGCATCTATACCACGACCACTCCGACTCCTTGGCGCAACTACTCGCTGTGGTACGATCATCAGTACCGCAATGCGATGGTATGGCAGCCATGCGGATACAACCAGCCTCCTCACACATCTTACTTTCTCGGTGAACTGGAAGGCATCACGATAGCTCCTCCACCACTCACCACTACGGGTCGTGAAGAGGTTTCCTCTACCATCTCCAAGTCTTTGGACGGCAAGCACGCCTTGCTTTCTACCACTGGCGATGCCACGGTAGCTGTGGCTGATGGTGCTGCTCCTGCTGTCTTCACCGACAATGCCCCTTCATGGGTGCAGGGTACGGCTCCGAGCGAGTGCAGAACCAAGGATACTGAAATCAAATATACCTACTATACTCATACGCTCACTGGCGGTGCCTTCTCTGGCAACATGCGCTTAGTGAAGCAGGGCGATGGTACACTCGTTCTTCCTAACGTAATCCAGACCTACACTGGCAAGACCGATGTATGGGCAGGTACACTGCAGTTTGACGGAACGATGGAGAAGAGTCTGGTATGGCTGAACCGCTTTGCTGAGTTGAATTCCAACGGCGGTAACTTCAAGGGCGGTATCAAGGCCGACTATGGTTCTGTCATCCGTCCTGGCGGAAAGGACCAGATAGGTACGCTGACTACTTCCGATCTCCAGCTCGGTTTCGGTGCCCGCGTCGTCTTCGATGTGAACGGCGAGAATGTAGATAAGCTGGTTGCTGCCAAGATGAGTATCGAGAAGAAGAAATGGGAGAATGGTCCTCAGTATTCTGCTCCGGTATTCGAGTTTACATCGGCTCCTCAGCCTGGTACCTATACACTGGCAGAGGTGAGCGAACTGACCGGCAACTTGGCTGACATCACTGTGGAAGGCCTCTCTGGCAAGAAATACAGTTTAGATTATGCTGATGGCAAGTTGACTATTACGGTGAGCGATTCACGCGACAGCGAGCCTGTAGTCTGGACTGGTGCCAACGGTTCTATATGGGACCTGATGGAGTCGGAGAACTTCAATTCTTCCGATAAGAAATTCGTTTCGGGTGACAACGTAACCTTCGATGATACTGCCGTTAAGTCTGACGTAAAGATCAATGAGGAACTCGCTCCTGGCAACATTGTCTTCAACAATAACAGTAAGGTATATACCTTGTCTGGTAATGGTGCCATCGAGGGTACAGGTTCTGTTACTTTGAAGGGTAAGAGTGCAGTCAATATCAAGAATACCAACCGATATACGGGCGGCACCTATATTGATGGCGGTTATCTCCGACCAGCAACGCTTGCCAATAAGGATGGTCTCGAATATGGTTCGTTAGGTGCAGCCGACAATACCATTACCATGTCCAACCAGGGTAAGTTGTGGTTAAATGCTTCCATGACTTCTTCTCATCCTATCGTGTTGGGCGAGAATGGCGGTCAGATAGAGACTTATACTGGTACAACCCTGATTGTGAATGGCGGTATCAGCAAGATGAATAAGGGAACCAACCGCGATCTCTACAAGTTGGGTAGTGGTACACTGCAGCTCAACTGTGCAGCCGATTTCGACAAGCTCTATATCAATGCCGGAACTGTCTATGACTTCCAGGATGCCCATTTCAATGGCAAGACGATTGTGCTGAATGGCAGCAAGGTGGTTTTGCAGGCTTCCAACAGTATCTATAGCAGCAACTCAGATAATGTGAATATCGAGGTGCCTAAGGGTAAGTCGGGTATCTGGTATCCTGATGGCCGATGTGACTATACCGGTAAGCTGACCGGTGAGGGAACCATTGATATCTACGGCACCTGGATCCGCTGTCCTTTCAAGGGCGACTGGAGTAAGTTTGCTGGAACTATCAATGCAAAGCGCGGCACCAAGAATGCTTACGAGCCAGTATTTGATTTCAACAACAGCTATGGTATTCCTTTGGCAACGCTCAATGTAGATTCCCGATTTACACAGGATTATGCATTCTGCACTAACGGCAAGAGCTTTGCCATTGGTGCTCTGACGGGTAATGGATATATCAGTAATGGTGGAAACTTCGGTTCAGGAACCAATACTTTGACCATTGGTGGCAAGGACACGAACTTTGAGTTCAAGGGTTCTATCAATGGTAGCAATGTGGTGAAGAATGGTACGGGTATCTGGACCATCTCTACTGAGAATGTACTTGCCAATGCCAAGTCGCTGAAGATTCTGGATGGAGCCGTGAAACTGAACAAGGCAGCTGCAACTGCATCCATGACTGCTCCAACAATCCTCTATGTACAGGGCAGTGGTGAACTTCGCGGAGTAGGTTGCTCTTTGGGTATTAATCTCCAGAAAGGCGGTATCTTGCGTCCTGGAAGCAATTTGCCTACATCTCAGACCAGCAATACGGGCATTATCAATATCCAGAAGAACCTGGTAGCCTACGATGGTTCCAGCATTTATGTGAACAAGGCAAAGGCAGATTCTCTCGTTGTCAATGCATATACAGGAAGCAAAAGTCTCGGCTGGGCATATCTGAAGATAGGCGGCAATGCAACTCTGAATGGTACCATCTATGTCACATACAATGCGAATAGTTGGACTCCAGCTGAGGGTGACTATGTGCGTGTTGTTGACTGTACAGGCACGATCAGCGGTACTCCTAAATTTGACTTGCAGGCGCTCCCTGCTGGTTTGGGTTGGGATACAAGCAAGTTCCTTACAGAGGGAGTTGTCTATGTAGCCAATGCTACAGGTATCCGTGAGATCGGTTTCGACGCTGGTTCATTCCAGGCAGATGTCTATACGCTCAACGGCTTCCGCATGACAAGTTTGCAGACTTCTATGGCAACCTTGCAGAGCGACTTGAAGAGTCGTGGCTTGGCTTCTGGCTTGTACATTGTCCGTACTGCTAAGGGAACTATCAAGGTTACCTTGAAGTAATCTAAGAAATATTTTCAGTAAAGGATTTAGTTTGCTGGTTATAATATAGTTAATGAAATCTAAACGAGGGTGTGTCATAAGTCTATGGCACGCCCTCTTATTTTCTCATTTCTCCTTTCTCATTTTATCGTCCCCCTCGCTGCCAAAAAATAGAGAAAAATAAGCAAAATATAAAGCGAAAATTGCATTATTTTTTTTACTTTTGCAGAGAAATTCTAAATTTATAATAAATGTCTGAAAAGACAATCTACTGATGAGAAAAAGACAATTATATATTCTTTCGTTTCTTACTGTCTTTTGCGCTTTTGGAAATGATTGCGCTTATGGACAGGAGAGTAGTGATTATGGACAGAATGGTTTCGCTTATGGTCAGCAAAATAGTGCATTTGGGCAGAAATCTTCACAATTCCCGATGGAACGCCTCGACCGTGGGCTGGTGGCTTTGCCGGCTGCCGGAAAGGGAATCTATCTCAGTTGGCGACTCCTCGGTACAGACTGCAAGAATGTCTGTTTTGATATAGAGCGGGATGGAAAAGTGATTGCTCATCATATCCGGGCAACCAACTTTACTGACGTAAAAGGTTCTCCTGCACATTCTTATCGCCTGATCAGTTATCAGAATGAGCCGAAGATGGATGCACAGATGCAACGGGAGGTTTCAAAACCAGTGAAGCCTTGGACTGATCTGTATAAGTCGCTGCCCATCAACCGTCCTGAGGGTGGAACTGCTCCAGATGGACGTGCCTATGTGTACACCCCGAACGACTGTAGCGTGGGCGACGTGGATGGTGACGGTGAGTATGAATTGATAGTGAAATGGGACCCTTCCAACTCTCACGACAATTCCCACGATGGCTATACGGGCGATGTGATTCTTGATTGTTATAAATTCGACGGAACACAGCTCTGGCGCATCAATCTTGGCAAGAATATCCGTGCCGGTGCCCACTATACCCAGTTCTTGGTTTTCGACTTTGATGGCGACGGAAAGTCTGAAATGATTTGCAAGACTTCTGCTGGAAGTATCGATGGACAGGGCAGGTTTGTTAGCGAATCGGCTACTGATACAGAGATTCGTTCGCTCGATAATGCGGCTGATTATCGCAATAATCGTGGACGCATCAAGAATGGTCCGGAACTGCTCACGGTCTTCAATGGCGAGACGGGTAAGGCGATGCATACCATTTGGTATAATCCTAACAGAGCTTTCGGTGTGGGAAGACAAGTGGCTGAGGGTGAACGACTTGAGGCTGATGGATTTCCTGCTTATTCGTCTGTTTGGGGCGATAAGGACAACTATGGCAACCGTGGCGAAAGATACCTCGCTGGCGTGGCTTATCTTGATGGAGCTGCCCATCGGCCGAGTGCCGTGATGTGCCGAGGATACTACACCCGTTCTTATCTCTGGGCAGTGGATTTCGATGGTAAACAACTGACGACGAAGTGGTTGCATGCTTCTCTCACTCCTCACGACTGGGTGGTGATGGATGGCGAAGGCAAGGTAATCAAGGAGGCGCATGGGCTCTCTGCGACGGCCTTTGCACAGGGCGCTCATAGCTTGGCAGTAGGAGATGTGGATGGTGATGGATGCGACGAGATTACTTATGGCTCGGCTGCAATCAATCACGATGGAAGTCTGTTGTACTCTACGGGGCTCGGCCATGGTGATGCGCTCCATCTCTCTGATCTCGACCCAGACAGACCGGGTTTGGAAGTCTTTATGGTACACGAAGAGCGGCCTTATGGTTCTGATTATAGGGATGCCCGTACTGGCGAGATTCTCTACCGTACGCTGGATAGAGATGATACCGGAAGGGGTGTGGCTGCGGATATTGACGGGCGGCATCGGGGCTTTGAAATGTGGAGCCTGGACAGTAAGGAAGTAAGGGATTGTCATGGAAATGTGATTGCTGACAATCCTTCACAAATGCCGGCGATGAACTTCAGAATCTACTGGGATGGTGACCTGCAGGACGAACTGCTTGCCAACGGTCGTAGACCGCATTTTGCTCCGTATCTGCAGAAATGGAACGGAAAGAAGGCGGTACCGCTGCCTTTGAGCAACGGAAAACATCTCTGCGAAATGGGGCTTTCTGTGAGCAACAACTGGACGAAGGCTACGCCTAATCTGCAGGCTGATATCCTCGGCGACTGGCGTGAGGAGGTGATCTATTGGGACGAGAGCGATGCCTCTCATTTGAATATTTTCACTACGAATATCCCGACGGAATACCGCATTCCTACGCTCATGCATGATCACATCTATCGCCTGAGTGTGGCTTGGCAAAATGTGGGTTACAACCAGCCGCCACATATCGGTTTTTATTTAGAGGAGAAAGATTGGAAAATCAAATAAAGTCTTTAAAGTGAGCCTAAGTGAAAAAGTGGTGAACTCGAGGGAAGCCAAAGTGAAAAGTTGGTGAATGCGAAAGGGAACTAAAGTGAAAAAGTGGTGAACTCGAAAGGAAGCCTAAGTGAAAAGTTGGTGAACTTGAAAGGGAGGCTTGGTGAAAAAGTGATGAACTTGAAGGGGAGTCTTGGTGAAAAAGTGGTGAACTTGAAAGGGAGGCTTGGTGAAAAAGTGATGAACTTGAAGGGGAGTCTTGGTGAAAAAGTGGTGAACTTGAAAGGAAGCCTTGGTGAAAAAGTGGTGAACTTGAAGGGAGCCTTGGTGAAAAAGTGGTGAACTTGAAAGGAATCCTTGGTGAAAAAGTGGTGAACTTGAAGGGGAGTCTTGGTGAAAAAGTGGTGAACCTGAAAGGGAGGCTTGGTGAAAAAGTGGTGAACTTGAATGGGAGCCTTGGTGAAAAAGTAGTGAACTTGAAAGGGAGCCTTGGTGAAAAAGTGGTGAATTTGAAAGGGAGCCTTGGTGAAAAAGTGGTGAACCTGAAAAGGAACTTAATGAAAAAGTGGTGAAAAAGAAATTAAAATATAAATAAATAATGAAAAGAATATTGTTTGCAATGTCGCTGATGGCGGCAACAGTTGCAGCTTTCGCCCAAACTCCTCAGAAGGAGGTGAAGGGCAAGAAAGTTGTGAAGAGCGAGACGAGTGTGAAGGATGAGAAGGCTAAAACTACAGTAGCCGGTCCGATGGAAGATGTAAACCATGTGATTGACAATACAGTGGACAGTCTCAACAAGGCGATGACCGCCCGCATTGTTCCTGGAACCAGCAGAAAGGGCAACAATCCTGTACTCTTCCTGATAGGCAACTCTACCATGCGCAACGGTACTCTGGGCAATGGAAATAACGGTCAGTGGGGCTGGGGCTATTACGAACATGAGTTCTTTGACGAGAATAAGATTACGGTAGAGAATCAGGCGCTCGGAGGGATGAGCAGCCGCACTTTCTACAACCGTCTCTGGCCGGATGTACGCAAGGGTATCAAGGCTGGCGACTGGGTGATCATCTCTATCGGTCATAACGATAATGGTCCTTACGATAGCGGTCGTGCGCGTGCCAGCATTCCAGGCATCGGTAAGGATTCGCTCAATGTCACCATCAAGGAGACGGGCGTAAAGGAGACCGTCTATACCTACGGCGAGTATATGCGCAAGTATATCAACGACTGCAAGACGCTCGGTGCTCATCCTATCCTGATGTCGCTTACTCCTCGTGATGCCTATGATGAGAATGATAAGATTGTGCGCGTGAATAAGACTTTCGGTCTCTGGGCGAAGCAGGTGGCAGAGCAGGAGGGCGTTCCTTTTGTGGATTTGAATGAGATTTCGGCAGCAAAACTCGACAGTTACGGTCATTGGAAGGAAAAGTATCACTTCTTCAAGGACCATATCCACACCTCCCGTTTCGGAGCGATGATGAATGCCCGTTCGGCTGCAGAGGGATTGGCAGAGAGTAAGGACCCGAGTCTGGCTCCGTTGCAGGCGATGATGATCAATGTGGCTCTGCCGGTGGAGAATTTTCAGCGAGAGAAGGGCAAACCGGTGGTTTTCTTTACTGGCGACAGTACCGTAAAGAATGCTGACAAGGAAGAGGAAGGTATGTGGGGCTGGGGCTCTCAGGCTTATACCATTTTCAATCCTAAGAAGATTACTTGTGTGAATGCTGCCAAGGCGGGTCGCAGCAGCCGTTCCTACCTCAATGAGGGCAGATGGGAGAAGGTATATAACAGTCTGCAGCCGGGCGACTACGTGCTCATTGAGTTCGGTCATAACGACATCTGTTCCTTGACCGATAAGAAGATGCGCGGTTCCATTCCTTGTGCTAAGGATACTTGCAATGTCTATCAGATGCAGGAGAGCAAGCAGTTTGAGGTAGTTTATTCTTTCGGCTGGTATCTGAAGAAGTTCATTCAGGACGTTTACGAGAAGGGTGCTCATCCTATTTTGGTTTCCCTGACTCCTCGCAATGAGTGGCCACACGGCAAGATGGAGCGCCGCAACGATACCTATGGCAAGTGGTACAGAGAGGTGGTGGCAGAGACCGAAGTTCCTTTCCTCGACCTTCACAATATTGCTGCCGATTCTTATGATAAGATAGGTAAGGAGAAAGTGAAAGAATATTACAAGAAGGATCATACGCACACCTCTCTCAAGGGTGCTCGTCATAACGCAAAGTGTGTGGCGAAAGGATTGAAGAAAATGAAGAGCCCATTGGCTAAATATTTGAAATAATAATTTTGAATGAAATATATGACAGCAAAATATTTTTTCTATTCTGACCTGCTGATGTTGGTTTCAGCTGCTGGTAATGCTTCTGCATCTGCTGGTAATACTTCTGTATTTGCTGGCAATGCTTCTGCATCAGTCCGAGATACGATTTCTCTCGACAGAGGTTGGCAGTTCCATCGTGGGGATGTTTCCGACGTGAATATGCTGAAGAACTTGCAGGCTAATGATGAGGTAGTCAACCTGCCTCACGATTTCCTGATCGGACAGGACTGGGTAGCTCCTGATGCCAGCGAACGTCCTGATAATAGTGATGCAGGTAGTAACGTTCGCAGCCGTTTGAGTCCACGTGGCTTTAAGGAAATGGGTATCGGCTGGTATCGCTATGAACTGACTCCGAAGGCCGAGTGGAAAGGCAAGCGCATTCTCCTCGATTTCCAGGGCATCATGCTCGTGGGCGATGTTTATCTCAATGGTAAGCGAATAGGTGGTACAGACTATGGTTACCTCGGCTTTGATGTAGATGTGAGTAAGTTGCTCAAGTTTGGCGAAGTCAATGAGATTGCAGTGAAGGCAGATACCCGCAATCCGAACAACTCCCGCTGGTTTACCGGTGCCGGTCTTTATCGGGATGTCAATCTTATCGTTACCGACAAGGATTTATTTTTCCCTCGCCATCCGCTCTTTATCCGTACCGTCAACAATCAGGAAGTGAAGATTCGTGCTAACATCTTCAACCAGCAGAAAAAGGTGAAGGCTCCTGGAACTTTCATTCCTGTAGAAGTCAGAATCTTGGATGCTGAAGGCCATGTGGTGGCGCAGCAGAAAACGGATGTGGATTTCAATGCCAAGTGGCGCGACAGAGAGTATGAACTGCCAGCTATCAAGATAGAGAATGCCAAACTCTGGTCGTGCGATACACCTTATTTATATACTGCCGAGGTTACGCTTTACGATAACGAGGGCAAGGTGGCCGATCAAATACGCGAACCGTTTGGCGTGAGAACCATCGAGATGAATCCGCAGCATGGTTTGCTCGTTAATGGCAAGAAGGTGCTCCTGCAGGGTTTTGCCAATCATCATACTCTCGGTGCGTTAGGTGCAGCAGCCTATCCACGTGCCATTGAGAAGCGACTCAAGATGATGAAAGAGTTCGGATTCAATCATGTGAGAACTTCCCATAATCCCTATAGCGAAGACTTCCTTAGACTTTGTGACAGATTGGGTATTCTCGTGGTGGATGAACTCTACGATAAGTGGTTGGCGCAGTATGCCGGTGGCAGAGTAGATTGGGAGAGTCTCTGGCAGAAGGATATTCCGGAATGGGTGAAGCGAGATAGAAATCATCCGTCTGTGGTGCTCTGGAGTTTGGGTAATGAACTGCAGCAGTATTCTAATCTGCCTTTCAACGACTGGGGTGTGACGGCTTATGAACTGCAGAAGCAACTGCTCCATCGCTACGACGACACCCGTCTCACTACCGTGGCCATGCATCCGCGCTATCGCAATCTGGATACCGATTCTATTCCAGCTGATCTGGCTGTGGCAACCGAGGTGAATTCCTATAATTATAGGTATATGTACTTCCCTGGCGACATGAAGCGCTATCCGGAAAAGATGTTCTATCAGAGTGAGGCGAGCACGGCTGCGATGGGTCCTAACTTCTATGAGATGGATCGTGACAAGGTGCTCGGGTTAGCTTACTGGGGCGCCATCGACTATCTGGGCGAGAGTATGGGATGGCCTGTTAAGGGCTGGAATCAGGGTGTTTTCGACCTGTCTCTGCAACCGAAACCGGATGCTTATTTTGTGAAAAGTATGTTCTCTGACGAACCTACTGTGCATATCGGCATCATCGAGAAGGCTGGTGGCAATGTGCAGTGGAATGGCATCAATGTTTCGGCTGGCAAGCTTTCTGAGAACTGGAACCGGGAGGAAGGCGAGAAGGTTTCGCTCTATATCTATACCAATGGTGACGAGGTGGAGCTATTCCTGAACGGCAAGAGTTTGGGTGTGAAGAAGAATAGTGACGACCCTAAGTTGCGTGCCCGCATCAAGTGGGACGGCATCGCTTATGCGCCTGGTACTCTGCTGGCTGTGGCTCGGAAGAATGGCAAGGTTGTGGCTCGCCATCAGATAGAGACTTCGGGCGAGGCAGTGGCGCTGAAGATGGTGCCTGATGCTGAAACCTGGCATGCTGACGGACAGGATCTGATGCACGTGAGAGTGTATGTTGTAGATAAGAAAGGCAGGAGAGTGATGAATCTGAAGGATAAGAACGCATTCAGCAAGTTGGCTTTCTCGGTGAAGGGCGATGCGGATATCGTGGCGGTGGATAACGGAAATATCTATTCGGATGAGTTGCATGTAGGCAAGAAGCAGTTGAACAAGACTGCCGAGCGTGCGCTCTATCAGGGTTCTGCGCTTGTGATTTTAAGAGCAGGAACTCAGCCGTCTAAGGTTGAATTGACAGTTGCTTGCGAGAATGCGGTGTCTGGTCAAAAGTCTGCTGCATCGGGTCATCAGTCTGCTGCATCGGGCGTTCAGAAAGGTAATCTGAAAACAAAGAGAATAGTATTAGTTACAAAATAGTGTCTTGAAAAAAGTTCCTTGAAATCTTTTATTAAAAGGTTTTGGGGATTTTTTTTAAGGGTTCTTGATTTTCTTTAAATGGTTCTTGTTTTTTTAAGGGGTCTTGGATAGTTTCTTGAACCTTTCTTTCTTTGTTTATGCAAAAAAAAAAAAACTGATATTACTGATATTGATATCGCTGAGAGTGGTAAAAAACTGTTTCTTTATATCTATTTTCATCCCGATAGGGTATAAAACAAGCTTAAAAATTATAGGCTACTCCCGATAGGGTATAAAATAAGCTTATAAAACATAGGCTACTCCCGATAGGGTATAATGATTCTTATAAAGTGGGTATTTGTTGTGCTTTTCGTGATAAATGCTCATTTTTTACTTATAATTATCTGTTTTGTTTTAATTTTTTGTTATATTTGCAGTCGAAACGACTTTGTTGTTGATTTCACACTTTAAAAAGTAAATATGCTACGTTAAACGTATTATATAATAATTGGGTTTTTGAATCCATTTTGGGTTTCTGCATCCATATCGGGACTCTGATACAACTATGGATAGATTTATTAGTCGCAACAATAATATAACTATAAAATACCTAATAAAATGATGAAAAAAAGAATTTTCTCTGCAGTCTTACTTTCTGCTGCAATGTTTGCTCCTGCTGCGTTGCAGGCTTCGGCTATGGCTGCCACGGCTTCTTCAGCCAAGTCTGCTGGTGCATCTACCACGGCTTGTTCAGCTAAGTCTGCGAATGCTTTAGTCAAGGCTTCTTCAGTGAAGTCTAAGGCTTCTGCATCCCAGAAAACCAAGGTTTTGGACAATGGTTATCCCTTTGCTCAGGTACCATTCACCAGTGTGAAAATCGCTCAGAATACCTTTTGGGGTGCGCGTCTGAAGGCTGCCAGAGAGGTAACTGTGCCATTAGCTTTCAGCAAGTGCGAGAGCGAGCACCGCTACAAGAATTTCGAGATGGCTGCCTATACCTTGCAGCATCCGGGACATGCCGGTCTCGATACCAAGGAGTGGGACGTGAGCAAGTTTATGGGCTTCTCTTTTGATGATACCGATGTCTATAAGACCATTGAGGGAGCCAGCTATATCCTGCAGACCTATCCCGACAAGAAGATGAAGGCCTATATCGACAGTGTGCTTAATGTGGTGGGCGCTGCGCAGGAGCCTGATGGATATCTCTATACCGCTCGTACCATCAATCCGAAACATCCTCACGGCTGGTCGGGCGCTACCCGCTGGAGCAAGGTGGAAGTGCTGAGCCATGAGCTTTATAATCTCGGTCACATGGTGGATGCAGCCTGCGCCCATTATCAGGCTACGGGCAGCAGAAAATTTCTCGATATAGCCAAGCGATATGCCGACTGTGTGATCAGGGAGGTGGGTCCTCAAGCCGGTCAGCACAGGGTTGTGCCGGGTCATCAGATAGCCGAAATGGCACTTGCTCGCCTCTATACCCTTACGGGCGAAAAAAAGTATCTCGACGAGGCTAAATACTTTCTCGATGCCCGCGGCACCACCTCTATCCACGATGCCTACAGCCAGAGCGACAAGCCTATCCTGAAGCAGAACGAGGCTTGGGGACATGCCGTGCGTGCCGGATATATGTATGCGGGAATTGCTGATGTGGCTGCCCTGACACGTGATTCGGATTATATCAAGACCATCGACCGCATCTGGAACAATATCGTTTCCAAGAAGTATTATCTCACGGGCGGTGTGGGTGCCCGCCATGGCGGAGAGGCTTTCGGTGCCGACTATGAGTTGCCTAACATGACTGCCTACAACGAGACTTGCGCTGCCATTGCTCAGGTGTATCTCAATGAGCGCATGTTCCTCCTGCATGGCGAGAGCAAATATATTGACTGTCTGGAGCGCACACTTTATAATGGTGTGATTTCGGGCATGAGCATGGACGGAGGCCGCTTCTTCTATCCGAATCCATTGTCGAGCGATGGCAAATACAAGTTTAATGCCGACGGTACCACCACCCGCCAACCTTGGTTTGGCTGCGCCTGCTGTCCGAGCAATCTGAGCCGTTTCATCCCTTCATTGCCGGGTTATCTCTATGGCGTGAAGGACAAGGATATCTATGTGAATCTCTTCGCCGGAAATACTTCTACCATCCAGGTGATGGGCAAGGAAGTGGTGCTGGAGGAGACTACTGAGTATCCTTGGAATGGCGATATCAAGATTTTGGTAAAGAAGAGTGGTGTGAAGGGTGCCAAACTGCTGGTGCGCATTCCTGGATGGGTTCGCAATCAGGTGGTTCCGAGCGACCTTTATAAGTATAGTGATGCCGAGCGACCTGCTTATAGCGTGAGCGTGAATGGTAAGGCTGTGGAGGGTGATCTGGCTGCCAACAAGGGGTATCTGCCTGTGAAGAATATCAAGAAGGGTGATGTGATCCGCATCCATTTTGATATGCCTGTACGCACGGTTGTGGCTAACGGAAAAGTGGTTGACGACAGAGGTAAGGTGGCAGTGGTGCGTGGTCCATTAGTGTATTGCGCAGAGGCTATGGATAATGACGGTGCTCCTGTGCTTCGCAGCGTTGTAGCCAAGAATCCGGCTTTTTCGGTGATAGATGGTTATAGCATCTCTAATACTGAGTCTCAGGGTGCTCCTGCGTTCTCTGTGAAGGCTATCCAGACCGATGCTCAGGTGCTCGATCAGGCTGCTGATGGCATGGTTTCTGTGAAGAATCAGAAACTCACATTGATTCCTTATTATGCTTGGAATCATAGAGGAGCTAATCAGATGAATGTCTGGTTCTATCAGGATTTGCAGGTTTTGGAGAAGTAGGTCTCATCGATTCATTTTTTATTCATCGGATGACACGGAATTAATTCGGAGGTTTCAGGCTCGCAAGGTAGTGGGTCTGACGGCCATTCCCGAGGGCAGTTATCCTGTGGTCATAACGAAATCGCCCCGCTTCCGTCGCTGGTTTCCGCTGCTGGTAGGCGTGCCGGGTTTCACTGGAATACGCATACATAGCGGCAACATGGCGGCAGATACGCGGGGCTGCATTCTCGTGGGTGAACACGATAGTGGGCAGGTTGACCTCCTCTCGTGCCACGCTGACGAAGCTCATCACCTCCATCATGGCGGCGAGCGATCAGGGTGAGGCGGTCTGGATCACCATCGTCTGAATCTTATTGTTTACTTCACTAAAATTTTCTTGACGGCACCATTGCTCATCTTAACGATGTTGATACCCTTGGTCAGCTGGGCTTTGCGGGTACCGTTGGCGCTATAGATAGAAGTAATCTCTGCATTCTCGAGATTGTCAGAGGTATTGCTGATACCGTTAGTGATGTCCTCAATCGCTTTCTTGGCAGCTGCAATAGTTGTCTTGAGCTTATTGATGTCAGCATTGGAGGTATTGAATGTACCTTTGGCAGTCTCCTGCAATGCAGTTTTGATATCGCCCAGAACAGATTCCTGATCGTTCAGCTTCTTGTTCTTGAGCAGGCTTGCAGCCTCGGTGAAGAGGGAAGTATATTCTGCATAGACATCCTTCTGGTCGGCAGAAATGAAATACCAGTCGTTGTCTATAGAAGGCGCCAGGCTTGCCACGTATTTCTCACCGCTGACGCTGAAGTAGGCAGTTTCAGTACCTTTATTGAATAGTTTCTCTCTACTTTTAGTGAGTTTATAGCTATTTTCTGTAGAACCTTCAAGGATGGTAAAATCAGTCTTATCTCTGTTGTCAGAAACCTCTGCATGCCACTTATAGATTGGAATTACAGCATAGATATATTCCAAGAACAGACGGTCTTTTGACTCATTATCGCAGGTGAAACTATAGGTTTTATCGCCATTAATCGTCCAGACGTCTGCATTCTCGATATTTTTCACGGTAGCAGTCTTACCGGTGATAAAAGTCTTAGTAGCCACGTTGTAGATGTAAGCCTTCTGACCATTACCAACGAGTTTTACAGGTTGGAGCCAAGAGCTTTCTGCAGCAGGAGCGAAAGTTTCATTCTTGTTGCTACCATTTTCATTGCCTTCAACAGTACCATTTTCAGTACCTTCAACAGTACCATTTTCAGTACCTTCAACAGTACCGTTTTCTGTGTTACCTGAAACATTCTGCGCAAGAGCAGTTGTGCCTACAGCCAGAAGGGCAGCGAGCATCATACCTTTGGCCATATTAGCCAGTGTGTAAATTTTCTTCATTTTTACTTGTTTGATTATTTATTATATTGAATACAATCCTTACCTGAACATAGGATATAATTCTTTCCTGAATATGGGATGCAAATCCCTTGATATGGACTATAAATCTCTGTTTACTAAGAACTTAAAGATCGTGTCATTTACTTACAGTCTGCAAATACGAAAAATACTCCCAGAGTAAATCTCCGGGAGTACTATTCACACAAAAAAAACTATCTCACGATAGCGGTATACCGAAAATATCAATATACAAAATGCTTTTTTTTAAAACTTTATGCTTATTAAAGAGAAATATCTTACAAATCCCAGCCCACTGCACTGGCACCAAGTACCGCAGCAGAACTGCCATCGAGTGTAGAAACCAAGAACTTAGCCTTGCCCTTGAAAATCTTCAGTACACTCTTGTCGTAAGATTCCTTGAGAGGCTTCATCAGGAGGTCGCCAGCCTTGGTAAGACCACCGAAGAATACGAATGCCTCAGGAGAACTGAACGCAGCGAAATCAGCGCAAGCCTCACCCAGCATCTTGCCAGTGAAATCATATACTCGCTTAGCCAAAGCATCACCCTTACCAGCAGCTACGCTGACATCATAAGAAGTAATATCTTCTGGCTTCATATCGCGAAGTAAAGATGGCTCATCGCTCTTCTCGAGGAACTCACGGGCTGTGCGAGCCACACCAGTAGCAGAGCAGTAAGCCTCCAAGCATCCCTTACGGCCGCAACCGCAGAGACGACCTTCCTCGCCGCGAACCATGACGACATGGCCCAACTCGCCTGCGAAACCATCACAGCCATAGACCATCTTGCCATCGATCACAATGCCGGAACCAACACCCGTACCGAGTGTCACGTCGATGAAATTCTTCATACCACGAGCCACACCGTAGGTCATCTCGCCCAATGCAGCTGCGTTGGCATCATTGGTAAGAGCCACAGGCAGACCACCCAGCGCATCGCTGAAGAGTTTAGCCAAAGGCACTACACCATCGTGAGCCCAAGCCAAGTTAGGAGCGAACTCGATAGTTCCGCTATAGTAATTGCCGTTAGGAGCACCGATACCCATCGCCTTAATCTTATCGATACCACCCACGGTATCGATGATAGGCTGGAGAGCCTCCACGGCAGCCTTTACATAGTCATTAACATCATCATAACCACCTGTCTTGATAGCAGTAGTAGCTTTTATTTCGCCACGAGCATCTACGATGCCGAATACGGAATTGGTACCTCCCAGGTCCAAACCTATAACATATGGCTTAAGTGCATTCTCTGTCATGTTTTTCTATTTATTTAGTTAGAATTATGGTGCAAAGATATAAAAAAGTTTGTAACAAACAAAGTTTTACACGAAAAAATTACAAGATATGGCCTTTTTTTTGTAACTTTGCGCCTTGTTATGAATTTAGTGTTTCCGATTCAGATAAATATACTTGATTTCATATTCAAGGGAATTATCATAGGTGTGATCGCCTCAGCCCCGATGGGGCCTGTTGGCATCTTGTGTATCCAGCGCACTTTGAACAAGGGCCGCTGGTTTGGTTTCGTGACGGGTGTCGGTGCCGCTTTCAGCGATATCGTGTATGCACTCTTCACGGGTTTGGGAATGAGTTTCGTGATGGACATTGTCAATAATGCCCAAAACAAGTTCTATCTGCAGATTTTCGGAGGCCTTCTGCTCCTGGTGTTCGGCGTATATTGCTTCAAGAGCAATCCTACGAAGAACATGCATCAGAGTAGCAAGAAGCAGGGTACGCTCTGGCACAATGCCATCACCGCCTTCTTCGTCACGCTCTCCAATCCGCTCATCGTGTTCCTCTTCATGGCCACCTTTGCCCAGTTTGCCTTCGTAGTGCCGGATATGCCGCTGGAGATGAGCGTGGGCTATCTGAGCATCATGTTCGGAGCGCTGCTGTGGTGGTTCGGTCTCACATGGCTCATCGACAAGATCAGGGGCAAGTTTGATACCAACGGCATCCTTATTATTAATAAGGTAATAGGAAGTATCGTGATCATCTTCTCGCTCATCGCACTCGTCGGAACCGTGTTCAATCTCTATCATCTCCCGGAATTCTAAGGGAGTATGTATAATTTCTAATTTGGAATATAACATTTCTGATTTGAAATATAACATTTCTGATTTGAAATATAACATTTCTAATTTCTAATTTCTAATTAAAAAAAGATGTTTGTAGCTCAGGAATTAAAGAAGAAAAGTATAGCAGAATACCTCCTGTATATGTGGCAGGTGGAGGATATCATCCGTGCCTGCGGCTGTTCGCTCCCGGTTATCAAGAAGCACTATATCGAAAATTTTGATTTCACTCCGGAACAGAAGGAGGAGGAAATCGACTGGTTTGGCAATCTCATCCGCATGATGAATGAGGAGGGAAAGCGCGAATCGGGACATCTCAATATCAACAAGGTGCTGCTCCAGGATGTGATCGACCTGCACGGCATGCTGCTGCAGAGTACCAAGTTCCCTATCTATAATGGCGAATATTACAAGGTGCTGCCATTCATCGTAGAACTGCGCAACAGGGGCGACAAGGACGTCAACGAGATAGAAACCTGTCTGGATGCCCTCTACGGAGTGATGCTGCTCCGACTGCAGAAAAAACCGATTACCCCAGAAACAGAGCGTGCCATCAAGGAGATAACTACCTTCGTGGGACTGCTCAGCGACTATTATATCAAGGATCGTACCGAGGGATTGAAATTTGACGATGACGACATGTAGTTATACATTATTATATATACATTTTAAAATCATATAAATCATAGATGAAAGAAATAGAAAGAAGAAGAACGTTTGCCATTATCTCTCACCCGGATGCTGGTAAGACAACATTGACCGAGAAATTCTTGCTTTTCGGTGGACAGATACAGGTGGCTGGTGCCGTAAAGAACAATAAGATACGCAAGTCTGCCACTTCCGACTGGATGGACATCGAGAAGCAGCGTGGTATCTCTGTATCTACTTCTGTGATGGAGTTTGATTATCTCCCAGACGGACAGTCTGGCGAACCATATAAGGTGAACATCCTCGATACTCCGGGTCACCAGGACTTCTGCGAGGATACCTACCGCACACTTACAGCCGTGGATTCTGCCATCATCGTGGTGGATTCTGCCAAGGGTGTGGAGGCGCAGACCCGCAAGCTGATGGAGGTGTGCCGTATGCGCAATACGCCGGTTATCATCTTCATCAACAAGATGGACCGCGAGGGTCGTGATCCGTTCGACGTGCTCGATGAGCTGGAGGAGGAACTCAAGATTTCAGTTCGTCCACTCTCATGGCCTATCGGACAGGGCGCCCGATTCAAGGGTGTGTATAATATCTACGAGCACCAGCTCAACCTCTTTACGCCTAACAAGCAGCGCGTAACCGAAAAGGTGGAGGTGGATGTGCAGTCTGAGGAGCTCGACCAGCGAGTAGGTGAGCGCGAGGCTGCCCAGTTGCGCGAGGAACTGGAACTGGTGGATGGCGTTTATCCTGAGTTTGACGTCGAGACCTATCGCTCTGCCGAGGTGGCTCCTGTGTTCTTCGGTTCTGCATTGAACAACTTCGGTGTGCAGGAACTCTTAGACTGTTTCGTTCAGATAGCTCCATCGCCAAGACCTACCAAGGCAGAGGAGCGCATGGTGGAGCCTGAGGAGCCTAAGTTTACGGGTTTCATCTTCAAGATTACTGCCAATATCGACCCTAACCACCGTTCCTGCATCGCATTCTGCAAGATCTGTTCGGGCAAGTTTGTGCGCAATCAGCCTTACTATCACGTGCGCCTCGACAAGACCGTGCGTTTCTCTTCGCCAACCCAGTTTATGGCGCAGCGTAAGAGTACCATCGACGAGGCTTATCCGGGCGATATCGTAGGTTTGCCAGACAATGGCATCTTCAAGATCGGTGATACGCTGACCGAGGGTGAGAAAATTCACTTCCGCGGTTTGCCATCCTTCTCTCCACTGCTCTTCAAGTATATCGAGAATGATGATCCGATGAAGAGCAAGCAGTTCCAGAAGGGATTGGAGCAGCTGATGAACGAGGGTGTGGCACAGTTGTTTGTCAACCAGTTTAATGGTCGCCGCATTGTGGGAACCGTAGGTCAGCTTCAGTTTGAGGTGATCCAGTATCGTCTGGAGAACGAGTATAATGCCAAGTGCCGTTGGGAGCCAGTTCACTTGCATAAGGCATGCTGGATAGAGGCCGACGACGAGAAGGAATTAGAGAGCTTCAAGAAGCGCAAGTACCAGTACATGGCGAAGGATATCGAGGGCAGGGATGTGTTCCTGGCCGATTCAGGCTATGTATTGAGCATGGCGCAGCAGGATTTCGAGCATATCAAGTTCCACTTTACTTCGGAATTCTAATAATATAAAAGGATAACTTTAAAAAAATAATAAGAGATGATAGATGAAATGGCAGAAAAACCGGGCGCAATAGCCAAAATGGTAGCGTGGCAGAAGGAGCATATCTCCGACCGCCAGATGACGCTTATCCTGGCTTTTGTCATCGGTCTGCTTGCCTCCGTTGCCGGATTTTTCCTGCATAGTATCGTGCACGAGATACAGATATTGCTCACTTCGGGTTTTGAGAAAAGCACCTACAATCTGCTTTTCCTCTTGTTCCCTATCGTGGGCATCTATCTTACCTCGCTCTTTATCAAGTATGTGGTGCGAGACAATATCTCTCATGGTATTACGAGGGTGCTCTATGCGATTTCTACCAAGCAGTCGAAGCTGAAGGGGCACAACTGCTGGTCGTCGGTAGTAGCTTCTGGTATCACCATTGGATTCGGTGGATCAGTAGGAGCCGAGGCGCCGATTGTGCTCACGGGTTCAGCCATCGGAAGTAATCTGGGACAGATATTCCGCATGGACAAGAAAACGATGATACTGCTCGTAGGATGCGGTGCGAGTGCCGCCATTGCTGGTATCTTCAAAGCCCCAATCGCAGGTCTCGTCTTCACGCTTGAGGTGCTGATGGTAGATCTCTCGATGGCCTCTTTGCTGCCTATCCTCATCTCCTGTGTTACGGCCACCTGTTTCAGTTATATCCTGATGGGTGAAAAATCGCTCTTCGATTTCACGCTTACCGACCCATGGGAGCTCGACCGTGTGCCGGCGTGCATCCTGCTGGGCGTATTCTGCGGTTTCGTGAGTCTCTACTTCATGAGAACCATGTCGGCCTGCGAGGGATTCTTCGCCAAGTTGAAGCAGTATCCGTATGTCAAACTGCTCTTCGGAGGCATCATCCTGAGCAGTCTCATCTTCCTCTTCCCATCGCTCTATGGCGAGGGATATTCGGCAGTCAACATCCTGCTGAAGGGTAGAACCGAGGCCGATTGGGACATGGTGATGAGCAATTCGCTCTTCTATGGTCACAGTCAGTTGCTCGTGCTATATATCGGACTGGTAACCTTCACCAAGGTGTTTGCCACCTCAGCAACCAATGGTTCCGGCGGTTGTGGTGGAACCTTTGCTCCATCGCTTTTCATCGGCGGTTTTGCAGGCTTCTTCTTCGCCCGCATCTGGAACATCTACAAGTTAGGCGTTTATATTCCGGAGCAGAACTTTACGCTGATGGGCATGGCAGGCGTGATGACGGGCGTGATGCATGCACCGCTGACGGGCATCTTCCTGATAGCCGAACTGACAGGCGGTTACCTGCTCTTCATCCCACTGATGATCGTGTGCATCTGCTCGCTGCTTACCATCAGCATCTTCGAGAGCCACAGTATCTATGCGCTCCGACTGGCAAGGGAAGGCAAGTTGCTTACCCACCATATCGACAAGGCTGCCCTCACGCTGATGGGTATGCAGAGCGTGGTGGAGAAGGACTATCATCCGGTAAGTCCCGACCTCCCGATGGGTAAGCTGGTGTCTGAAATCAGTCGCAGCAACAATAATTTCCTTCCGGTAGTCAATCAGGCTGGCGTCTTGCTGGGCATCATCGATATCACCCGCGTCCGTCACATCATCTTCCGTTCGGAACTCTACACGCGCTTCAAGGTAAAGCAGCTGATGCTCCAGCCTTCAGCCGTGCTCAGCGATCATGAACCGATGCAGGAAGTGATGAAGAAATTTGACGAGACCGATGCCGCCCAGTTGCCTGTAGTGGATGTGAACGGCGTGCTGAAGGGATATATCAGCCGTACCCGCCTTTATTCGACTTATCGCCAGATTGTGGCGGATATGTCGGCGGAGTAGGTTAAGTGAAGAGTGAAGAGGAAAGAGTGAAGAATTCTACGGCTTTACTGTTTTTAACTTCAAAATATTAGTTTATGGAGAAAAAAGATTTAAGAATCGTATTTATGGGAACCCCGGAGTTTGCGGTGGAATCCCTCAAGAGCCTTGTAGAAGGCGGATATAATGTGGTGGCTGTAGTAACTCAGCCCGACAAACCGGTGGGTCGCCATCAGGACACTCTTCAGCCTTCGCAGGTCAAGCAATATGCCCTCTCAAAGGGCTTGCCAGTATTGCAGCCAGTGAAGATGAAGGATCCGGAATTTGTAGAGCAGTTGCGCAGTTATCAGGCCGACCTGCAGGTGGTGGTAGCTTTCCGAATGCTGCCAGAGGTGGTATGGGATATGCCTCGCTTCGGCACCTTCAATGTGCATGCAGCCCTTCTTCCTCAGTACCGCGGTGCTGCCCCTATCAACTGGGCTGTCATCAATGGTGAGACGGAGACTGGTGTCACCACTTTCTTCCTCGACCACGATATCGATACCGGTCGCATCATCATGCAGAAGCCATTCGCCATCCCCGACGATGCCGATGTAGAGTATGTTTATGACGGACTGATGCACTTAGGCGCTGAGATAGCCGTAGAGACCATCGACCGCCTGATAGCATCCGACGGTAATATCGACTCTATGTCGCAGGACGAGATGATCACGACAGACACCGTGCTTCATTCCGCTCCGAAAATCTTCAAGGATACCTGCCGTATCGATTTCAATCAGCCTGCCAAGAAGGTGTATGACTTCATCCGTGGTCTTTCGCCATATCCAGGTGCCTGGACCGAGATTCAGAAGGAAGGCGGTAAGGCGCAGGTGCTGAAAGTATTCAAGACTTCCAAAACCGGAAAGGCTGTTGCTGGTTCTTCTGCTGCAAACGAAGCTGCAGTAGAGAATGCTGCTTCTTCTGTAGTAGGAACCCTGCGCGTAGAAGGCAAGAGTCTTCAAATCGCCTGTGCAGACGAATGGCTCCAGCTCGATACAATCCAGATCAGCGGCAAAAAGAGAATGGAAGCCCGTGATTTCCTCAACGGAATGAGAGATATCGAGCAGTACAGAAGTATTTAATAAGGAAAGTACTTTCACCTTAATATATAATAGACTGAACTTTCGCATATCAGGAAGTTAAAGGAGTTAAGGAAGTTAAGGAGTTAAGACGTATGTTTTTGCAGCTTAAGAACTACGCCAAAAAGACTATTGTCTTAACTCCTCAGCGACCGTAGGGAGCGATAACTCCTTTAACTTCTTTAACTTCTGAACTTGAATAAGGAAAAAACAATAATAAAGGAGAATAAAAAATGACTCAACAGGAAGATATTAAGAATGCAATAGAATGCATGCGCAAGGGTGGAGTGATTCTCTATCCTACAGATACCGTTTGGGGTATCGGTTGCGACGCTACTAACCCAGAGGCAGTGGCAAAGGTTTACAAAATAAAGCAGCGCGACGACAGTAAGGCGCTTATCTGTCTGGTGGATAGTGCAGACCGTATGGCGCGTTATTTCCGCAATGTGCCTCAGGTGGCTTGGGATTTCATCGATGTAGCCATGCCTGTGAAGCCAACTACCATCATCCTCGATGATGCTACGGGTGTAGCCAACAATCTGGTGGCAGAGGATGGCAGTCTTGCTATGCGAGTAACTTTCGAGTCTTTCAGCAAGGAACTCTGTTATCGCTTCCAAAAGCCTATTGTGAGCACCAGTGCCAATGTGAGTGGTGAGCCTGCAGCGCAGAACTATCGTGATATTGTCCCAGAATTGTTGGAGCAAGTAGATTATGTATGCTGGACCCGTCGCCAGGAGCATAAGCCTCACACACCATCCAGCATCGTGAAGATAGCCAAGAATGGAGAGGTGACGATTATCCGATAAAGTTAATCTTCAAAGAAACGAAAAGAGGATGTGTTGTAAACTTATGACACACCCTCTCTTTTCTATTAAATATTTATTTTTTTCGGGAATCCCTTTACTTTCGGTTTTCCTTTTCGTTTTCGTCCTGTAAATCCTGCTTTCCCGAAGAATCCTCATTTTCCAGATATTCTTCTTCCGTTATCTCTTCTTCCCATATATCATCTTCTTCCGTTATCTCTTTTTCCAATATGTCCTCTTTATTCGTCACTTCTTCGTCCAACATTTCCCCTTCATCTTCCTCCTCCTTTTCCTTTTTTCCGAAGTTAGGATCTATTTTGAGGTAGACGGTAACCAGGAAGGTGATTACGCAGCATGCCATCACGACGATGAAGAAATGGCGGTATCCCAAGATGTCTTTCAGATAACCCGAAACCATGCCCGGAAGCATCAGACCGAGATAGGAAATACCGGTACAGATGGAGTAGTGAGAGGTCTTGAACTTGCCCTGACTGTAGAACAGCATGTAGAGCGTAAGCACCGTGAAGCCTAACCCATAACCGAACTGCTCTACGAACAGGCAGGAGGACACTATCACGATATCAGAATTGAGCGAATAGCTGAGATAGATATAGACGGCATCCGGCAGCGTGATGGCGCAAACCATCGGCCACAGCCACTTCTTCATACCGTCACGGCTCACCAAGATACCTCCGATGATGCCACCTAAGAGGAGACCGATGAGACCTACCGTACCATTGGCAAGTCCGTATTCCTGCGGCGACATGCCCAGACCACCCTGCGAGTTAGGGCGGAGGATGAAAGTCTTGGTCATCGTATTGAGCAAAGCCTCCGGGAAGCGGTAGAACAGCAGGAAGAGCATCACGATGACCGTCTCTCTCACTCCGAATTTCGTAAAGAAAGTGCGGAACATATTCTTCAGTTCGTGAGTCACTTCGCCCACAGTTCTCTCCGTCTGCACATCCTCTTTCGGCGTAGGCATCAGGCGGCTATGGTAGAGCCACAGACCGATGAAGATGCCAGCTAATCCGTAGAAAATCAGTGCCCACGAGAAGCTTATCTGATTGCGGAACATCACCTGCAGCACACCAGCCAGCATCACTAAAAAACCATTCACAAAGATGATGGCGAGGCGGTAGAAGGTGTTGCGCAGACCCACAAACTTCGTCTGGTTGTGCTCATCCAGCTCTATCATATAGAAGCCGTCGGCAGAGATGTCGTGGGTGGCGCTGCAGAAGGCGATGAGGAAGAAGAAGCACATGGTGGCCTGAAACCAGAAAGCCGTAGGCAGCGAGAACGCAATGCCTGCCAGTGCAGCTCCGATGAGCGCCTGCATCGTAAGTACCCACCAGCGCTTCGTCTTCAGCAGGTCGATGAACGGACTCCACAAGGGTTTGATTACCCAGGGAAGCGCCAGCCATCCTGTATAGAGACCCACTTCGGCATCCGTGAGTCCCAACTGCATGTACATCACTACAGAGAGAACTGTCACGATCACGTTGGGCAGTCCCTCAGCAAAATATAGGGTAGGGATCCATGCCCATGGATTCCTGCTATTCTTCTTTGTTACCATATTATCCATTAGATATTACTTGTAGATTTTCTTGATTTCTGCTCCCTGATAGTATCTCAGCAGGATATCATCGTAGGAGTATCCTTCGTTGCCCATCACGGCAGCACCTATCTGGCAGAGACCCACTCCGTGCCCCCATCCGGCTCCGATCAGTTCGAAGCGCTGAGGAACCTGGTTCTCGTCCAAATCAAACTTATCTACCACGAAAGCCGAACTATAGAGATGGCTGTCGCTCAAGGCTCGGCGTATCTCCAGTTCCTTGCCGATGGTGAAAGTCTTCTCGGTACCGATAATCTGCAGTTTGCTGATGCGTCCGCTCGTACCGCGTTCCACAGCTTTCATGTCGAGGATGTCGCCGAAGTTCATCTTCAGTCTTTCTTCGAGCAACTGCTGCAGTTTCTCCTGAGTCAGCGTTACCTTCCAGCGGTAGAAATCGGCAGTCTCCTGGTCGTAGTCGTTTAGTACTTCCGAGAGCACTTTTCTGTCTGTAGTATTGCAGAAAGCAGGCGGGTTGGAGCGAATCCAGCGGTCAGCCTCTTCCTCCTGAGTCAAGTCAGGAAGTCTGTCCTCAGAACCCATCAGAGCCTTTGAACCCTTCAAGTTCTCAGCATCTCTTGCATCCGTCAAACTCTCGGCATTCATAGAACCCTTCAGTCCTTCTGCATCTCTTGCATCCTTCAATCCCTCTGCATCTCTTGCATCCTTCAAGCACTCGACATTCATAGAACTCTTCAGTCCTTCCGGCTTGATTCCCAAGGCAATATCCCTCACAGCAGAGAGATAGCTCTTAGGCGTGTTCTCCCAGCAATATTGGAATTCCTCGGTGATACCGCCGCAGCACTTGGAGAAGCGGGCATCGCAGATTTCCTCGCCATCCATCAGAATCTGTCCCTTGGTCTGGCGGATAGCTTCTGCCACATGCGGAGAAGTCTCCTTGGTGATGCCCTGGTAGCGCTGGCAATGGTCGTCGGCGCAGACATCAAAGATGGTGTGGTCTTCGCGGTCGTACCAGCGGATGAGCATGTCGTCTTTCTTGACAAAAGAGAAGAAATTGTTGCCGCTCTCAGCCACGTCTCTGCGCTTCTTCATCTGCGCCAGGAGCCATGAACGGGAGATGACGGCATGCGCCTTGAGGAGTTCAAGACTGGAGGTTGCACTCATCTCGCTGGATATCACACTCTCCAGATACTTCTCTACAGGAAGCTCGTTGATGGCGCAGATCTTGTCTGATTCTACCACGAAATGGAGCGTGCCTAAGAAGGTCTGCGTTTCCTTGCGCTCCCAGTGGAAGTTGACACCGATAGTGACATCGCTCAGTGAGAAGGAGGCATCGCAGCTCTGCGGATGGAAGGTAAGCGAACTGTACTGGTTGCCGTTCCATAGCACACCTCCCTCGGAGAATTCCACTTCCTGCTCGCCCGTTACCACCTCGCCCTTGGCAAGGTAAGGCTTGTTGAGCGAGAAGTGAATCTTCTGACCGCTCACGATGCCCACAGAGACATTCGGCTGCTTGCCGTTATTATATAAGGTGGAAGTAGTGACGGTACTTTCCTCAGCCTCCTTGGCAGCCTTCAACTTTTGGATGATGCTTTCCATCTTGTCGCTGGAAATGCCGCATTCTTTCAGGATAGCCTCAGCCTTCTCCTCGGTGAGCTTGCGAAAATCCTCTTCGCGTGGCGTGATGATGAGTCCCGACATATCGAGGGCTCCTGGAGATACCATGATCTGGGCATCGCCCTCGGCAAAGTAGGCCTCCGGACGGTGCTTCTCTCTTGGTATCACGATACTGATATATTCATCGCCCTTGCGCCAGGCCACGATGTTCATCATCGGCTCAGTCTCGTCGCCGCGCTGAGGCATCGCACTGTAGAGGCGCTTGAAGAGCATCTCGTCGCATTCCTCGCTCTTGGAGATGATCACGAAGGCTGGAACGGTATAGTCGCGGATGGCTGCTATCTTCTCCTCATCGTTCAGACAGATGATATCTGTCAGGTTGCGTGAGAGGCGCTGCCAGTTGTTCTGCAGGGGAAGTATGCCGCTGGTTCCTGCCTGGAAATGCAGATGGTCTGGAGCCGAGGCACCGCACTTCGGACCGTTGTAGAATACCATCAGTTCGCTGTGCAGACTCAGAAATCGGTGCATCTCGCCATAGTTCTTGAAGATGGCCTGCGGCTGATGCTTGCGTGCCGGAATCGTGAAATGTACCGGAAGGATAGGGAACGGATTGACCAGCAGGTAGAAACGTTCGTCTATCTGCTTGGACATCTGTACCTTCGGACGGTTCTTCTCGCAGAGGAAGCATGGGCGCTCATCGAGGGTCTTCTTGTCTATCTTGGCACCTGTGCTCACGATGCGGGCAGGGTTCCATTGCAGTTTGAGAAAATCGGAGAGAGTCTGGCTCTCCACGTGCTTCAGGTCGCGGTAGCGATGGCGGGCATCCTCCCATCTCTCCAACTGGCGGTTGAAGAAGCGTGAGATACTGCTGTCTTCCATAATGTCGGCCTTGCCCTGCAGCATCTGCTGGCGTGCCTTCAGTTCCATCGTGCGCAGACGGTCTTTATAGAGATTGTTGGCATTCACCTTTTCGATACTCAGAGCGGCATCACTGTTGCCTCCCCAGCGGCGGCAGAGGTACAGTTCATCATAGATTCTTCCGATTCTGTATCGGCGAGAGAAGGCAAGTCCTAAGGCGTAGTCTTCGCCATAAGACGTGTTAGGGAACTGTATCTGTCTGACAAGCGGTGTGAAGAATGCTCTCGGAGCACCCAATCCGTTGATGCGCAGTGCATTGTTGCAACCGTTCTCCTCGGTCCATTCCTTGTGGTCTATCAGTCCAGGAGGCAGGGTGTTGAGGTCGAAATCACACATTCGGTACGAGCCGATCATCATCGCAGCCTTCTGGTTGTGGAAGGCATCTACGATTTTCTGGAGAGTCTTCGGAGACGAATAGAGGTCGTCGCTGTCCAGCTGGACTGCAAACTTGCCACAGTGCTCGCTATTGATGGCTACATTCCAGCAGCCGCCGATGCCGAGATCGTTTCTCTCTGGCACAATCTGTACGAGCCGCCCCGCCTGTTTGTCGTTTCTGGCTTCCATCTCGCGAGCGATTTCATCAAGAATCTCGCCAGTGCGGTCGGTAGAATGATTGTTGACCACGATGACGTTGAACTTGAAATTGGCTTTCTGGCTCAGCGCACTCTTCACGGCATCCGCGATGGTCTTCTCTCTGTTGAAAACCGGGATGATCACAGAAGCCTCATAGAAGAATTCCTGCTCGCCGAAATCCGGCTGGCGATAAAAGCTGGTATCGATGAGGGCTCCCACCTTGTTGAGATGCTGTGTGCAAGCCTTTTCCATCTCTATCTGCACCTCTCTGTTGCGAGGGTTCACATAGTCGAATTGCTTCTCGCCGCTCTTTCGGTTGTCGAGTTCATCTTCTGTATAGAGGAATTCATTGAGATGGAAGATCTCTCCCACGCGGCTCAGGTAGAGACGGAGGTCGTAGAGACCCGCATATTGATAGTCAGCTCTGTCCTGCTGGGCGATGAAGTCGTGGAGGGCTTGCGCCTTGATGAACCAGAGACTTCCGAAATCGAAGTCGTCGCGAAGGCTACCAGACTGGTAATCAATAACCGGATGCTTGATCAGCTTGCCGGTATTCGCTTCTTGTTCAGCTTTCAGTTTATGAGTTTCTGCTCCATCCACTTTTGCTTCATGAGCTTCTGCTCCATCTTTTTCTTCTTTTCCTCCAACTTTTGCAGCCTCTTTATCTTCTTTGATCAAGGAATAATAGTCGGAGTAAACCATGACGGCTCCCGTATCGTCAGCCGTGCGGAGGAATCGTTCCAGGGCATAGAGTCCCCATCTGATCGGAGTCGTCTTGGTGCAGATCATCACATAGTCGGCATCGGTGTTTTCAGCAATGCTTTCTACCGTGTTGCTGCTTTCCAATCGGTCAATGACTACGAAGGTGCATCCATCAGGCACTTGGTGATGGGCTGCAAAATCAGCGCTCACCAGGAGATTGATATGCTGAACCGTCTTGTTGTCATGAAGTTCCAGAAGTGCGCTTTGGGCTACTTCAATGTCTTCACAAGGTAAGAAAAGGTCTATTTTTTCTCTCATTTCTTTGTGTTATGTTTTTGCGTTTCGGCTCCCTTTCCGGAGGTCAAAACGGTATTTTTTATCTATATTTTAGCTTATTATATTAAAATATGTGGCAAAGATAACAATTTTTCGCCAAAAAATACTATCTTTGCACTATGAATGATGAAAAAAAATATCTTTTGGGGCTTACCCTTGCTGAATTGAAGCAAGTGGCTAAGGACTTGGGTATGCCTGCCTTCACGGGTGGGCAGATGGCTAAATGGCTCTATGAACAGCATGTGAAGAGCATCGATGAGATGACTAATATCTCGAAAGCTAACCGTGCCAAGCTGGCCGCAGAATATGAGATAGGATGTGCCGGATATACCGATGCACAGCACTCCGTAGATGGTACCATCAAGTATCTCTTCCCTACACGCAGCGGAAAGTTTGTAGAGACGGTCTATATCCCCGACAAAGACCGTGCCACGCTCTGTGTATCATCACAGGTGGGATGCAAGATGAACTGCCTCTTCTGTCAGACTGGTAAGCAGGGGTTTGAAGGAAGTTTGCCTGCTGGCGATATCCTCAATCAGATCTACTCCCTGCCAGAGGTGGACAAACTCACCAATATCGTGTTTATGGGACAGGGCGAGCCGATGGATAATCTGGATAATGTATTGCGGGCCACAGAAATCCTGACCGCTGACTATGGTTGGGCATGGAGTCCGAAACGCATCACAGTAAGTTCGGTGGGCGTCAAAAACAAGTTGAAGCGATTCCTCGAAGAGAGCGAGTGCCATGTGGCTATATCGATGCACGATCCGATACCTTCTGAGCGAGCAGAACTGATGCCTGCCGAGAAGGGTATGGGTATAGAACAGGTTGTGGAGCTGCTCCGCAATTATGATTTCTCTCACCAGCGTCGCTTGTCTTTCGAATATATCGTGTTCAAGGGAGTGAACGACAGTATGCAGCACGCCAAGGCAATCATCAAGTTGGTGAAGGGTCTCGACTGCCGTTTCAATCTGATTCGTTTCCATCAGATTCCGGACATCCCGTTGCAGGGCGTCAATGATGAGAAAATGGAACAGTTCCGTGATTATCTCACTTCTCATGGAGTCTTTACGACCATCCGTGCCAGTCGCGGACAGGATATCTATGCAGCTTGTGGCTTGCTCAGTACCTCCAAGAAAATCGGAGAAATCAGAGAGCACGAGGACGAAGAACGCTCTTTGCGGTAAGACAATTTTCTGAGATGGAAATCTTTCCCTCTCGTTAGGACCCGGTTCTTCCTTGATTGAGAGTTCTTCTCTTCGACAGAAGCAGTCCTCTCATTAGGATTCATTCTTTAGTTAGGACCTTCCTCTCGTTAGGACCCGGTTCTTCCTTAATTGAGAGTTCTTCTCTTCGACAGAAGCAGTCCCTTTTAATCCAAGGCGTTTCACTCGATCGAGAGACTTTCCTTAGAACGGAAAGGACTTTCCTCAACTGAAGAACTTTCCTTCGAAGAGATAAGTGAACAAAACGATGATAGAATAATGATGAATTGGAAATATCTGAGATTATTTCTTGCAATCTGCTTTGTATTCATGCTGGCTTGTTGCAAAGACGGAAAGAGCAATCGGCTTCCTGAAAGTATCGGTCAGCCCTATGAGGTGGTGCTTGAAGGAGATACGAATCACATCGTAACTGCTATCTTGCAGGAGAGTGTGCCAGATATGCCTCAGCCGGAACCCATGTTTAATATCATACAGGTGAGAAAAGGAAAACTGACAAGCCTGTATCAGACGGTAAGAAACCGGGTAGTCGTGGATGTGGATAAGAGAAATCGTGACTTTGAAGTGAAAATCAGCAAGGATGTCAATGCTGCTCCGCAAGTCATTATCCGTATCAAGGCGCAGACCGTAGAACAGTTGAAAAGCCGCCTGGATGGAATGAGACTCCGCCAGATACTGGACGAATCGGAACTGAAACATCTGGCGTCTGTCATCCGGCAGAATGTAGAGAAGCAGAAAGAGGTAAAGCGGCTCTTCGGCATCGACATGAAGATTCCTGCTGACATGCAGTCAAGTAAGCGTGGTAAGGATTTCCTGTGGCTGTCAAATAATGCAAACTCGGGTATGCAGAGCCTCCTCATATTTAAGTTGAGAGATTTTTGGCGAGGGAATCCCTATCTCCCATCTGCTCTCGAACCGAAAGTTGACAGCGTACTACGTGTCAACGTGCCAGGTGAGGAGGATGGCATGTACATGCAACTTGCCTATATCAGGGAATATTTAAATGGATGCTGGGAAATGAAGGGGGATGCCATGGGTGGACCCTATGTGATGAAGCTGATGTCTGATGCCGACTTCACACAAGGGCGGAACGTCCTTGGAAAATATAATGCATTAGTCATCATTGGTTTCGTCTATGCACCCGAAATGAAGAAAAGAAATTTAATCAAGCAGTTGGAAGCTGTGCTGACAACTATCAGGTAAAATTTTCGTAAGCTGCAGATGAAAACTTCGTAAGCTGAAGTTGAAAATATCGCAAGTTTCAGCTTATTACCATCGCGAGTTTCAGATAAATATCATAAGATTCAAATAAAAACATCAAAATATAATATATGGACAATCAGAAAGTAAGGGTGGCTATCACCCACGGAGATACCAATGGTATCGGATATGAACTCATTTTTAAAACCTTTGCAGAGCCAGAAATGCTGGAACTCTGTACACCTATTATATATGGCTCGCCAAAAGTGGCAGCCTATTATCGCAAGGCCATGAACTTGCCAGGTCAGTTCTCTATCATTCAGCAGGCTGAGGATGTACAGGATGGAAGAATCAATCTTCTGGCTGCTGTAGATGACGAGGTGAAAGTGGATATGGGTATGCCTACAGCTGACTCAGGACTGGCTGCAGTAAAGGCGCTCGATCGTGCCATGACCGATTATCGTGCCGGTCTCTACGACGTGCTGGTTACCGGACCTGTCAATAATGCCAATGCGCAGATGGATAACTATCCTTTCCCTGGTCATAGAAATTATATTGAGACCTGTCTTGGTGAAGGCAAGAAGGGACTGTCTATGCTGATTGGTGGTGATCTCCGTATCGCATCGGTCACAGAAAAGACACCTCTGAAAGATGTACCTGCAGCTATCAGTCTGGAGGCAATCGTAGAAAAAGTAACCCTGATGCAGCAGACTCTCAAGCGTGATTTCTATATCAGCAATCCACGTATCGCAGTACTTGCTTTGAATCCAAAGAGCAATGAGGATAGCAGTTGCGGTACAGAAGAGCGCGAAATCATTATCCCTGCTATTGATGCATTGGCAGAGAAGGGCGTACAGGCGTTTGGTCCGTATGCTACAGATGAATTCTTCGGAAAAGGCTATTTCAAAGACTTCGACGGTGTGATAGCTATGTATCATGACCAGGCAACAACTCCTTTCCATTCACTATATACGGAAGACGGTGTAGTCTTCACTGCCGGCATGCCAATCATCCGTACTGCGGCAGATGTTACACCGGAGTTCTGTATCGCAGGAGTAGGAGAGGCTGATGAGACTTCTTTCCGCCATGCAGTCTATTTGGCTGTGGATGCTTATCACCATCGCAATGAGTATGATGAGGCTCGTGAAAATCCGCTTCCAAAGCTTTATCACGAAAAACGTGATGAGAGCGAGAAAGTGCGTTTTTCTATCCCAAAGAAGCATTCTAATGCTCCTTTTAACCCAAAGCCTGAGGTGAAAAGTTAAAAAAATGACTATTTTATGCCATTTTTGCAGATTATTCAAAAAAAATGCGTAATTTTGTCAGCTAAATGGACACAAGTGAACTTCAGAAAGTAAAACAACGGTATAACATCGTGGGTAATAGCGATGGATTGAACCGTGCGCTCGATGTCGCCTTGCAGGTGGCACCGACAGATCTTTCTGTGCTTATCATCGGTGAATCGGGTGTGGGTAAGGAAATCATTCCGCGTGTTATCCACGATCATTCTCCACGCCGACGTGAGAAGTATTTTGCTATCAACTGCGGTAGTATTCCTGAAGGTACTATCGATAGCGAACTCTTCGGTCATGAGAAAGGTTCCTTTACGGGAGCTATCGGAGAAAGTGAAGGATATTTCGGTATCGCCAACAAGGGAACCATTTTCCTTGATGAGGTGGGCGAGCTGCCTATCCAGACACAAGCCAGATTGCTCCGTGTGCTGGAAACCGGTGAATATATCCGCGTAGGTGGACAGGAGGTGAGAAAGACTGATGTGAGAATAGTGGCTGCTACGAATGTCAACATGCGCAAAGCCATCAGTGAAGGTCGCTTCCGAGAAGATCTCTATTATCGTCTGAATACCATTCCTATCCAGATGCCACCGCTCCGTGAAAGAGGAAATGATATCCTTCTGCTCTTCAGACTTTTTGCGATGCAAATGGCTGAAAAATACAGGTTGCCTAAGATTTCGCTCAGCGAGGATGCAAAGGGCATCATGCTCAAATATAAGTGGCCGGGAAATGTAAGACAACTCAAGAATATCACAGAACAGATGTCTGTGCTCAGCCAGGAACGGGAAATCAGTGCTGAAATGCTCTTGCATTATATTCCGATGGATGAAGAGTCAACCCAGTTGGCTACGATTCCTTCCCAGACGGGCGGTGCTCATAGCTACGAGAGCGAGCGTGAACTTCTCTATAAGATTCTCTATGAGTTGAGAGGCAATGTGAGTGATCTCCGTCGTGATGTCAGTTCACTGCGTAAGCAATTGGATGAAGCCCGCCAGCTCAATGGTGCCAGTGGATTTGCAAGTCCTAATGCTATTACTCCAGTAGAGTCTGTAAGCGACTTCCCTGCGAGAATGGATAAGACACCAAGTATCCGTCCGGTCATTCCGCATCATGCGACAGAAGATGCCATCGTTGAGGAAATCAATGAACCGGAAACACTGAATCTGAATGATTTGGGGCGCCAGATGCTCGAAAAGGCTTTGGAACGAAATAATGGAAATCGCAAAAAGGCTGCGCAGGAACTTGGTATTTCCGACCGTACGCTGTATCGCCGACTCAAGCAATATGGACTCAATGGCGATGAGGAAGAAGAAAAAGACAAAAATAAGTAAGACAATTGGAATATGAAGCGTTTTCGCAAACATATATATATAATAGGTGTCATCCTTACTATTGGCATTCTTGCTGCATGCTCCGTGAGCTATAAGTTCAATGGCGCAAGCATCGACTATACCAAGACCAAGACCATTCAGATTGCTGAATTCCCTATTAGAAGTACCTATGTGTGGGGACCGATGGGACCGATGTTCAACAATGCCTTGAAGGATGAATTTGCTAATCATACCCGCTTGCAACAGGTCAAGAGAAATGGAGATCTGAAGATAGAGGGAGAGATTACACAGTATAGCCAGCGCAACAAGAGTGTTTCGAGCGAAGGCTATTCTGCACAGACCGAATTGTCTATTACTGTAAATGTGAGATTCACCAATAATGTGAACCACAATGAAGATTTTGAACGCCAGTTTACTTCTTCAAAGAGTTATGAGACTACCCAGAGCCTGGCTTCTGTTCAGGAAGAACTGGTCAATCAGATGGTGAAGGATCTGGTGGAGCAGATTTTCAACGCTACTGTTGCAAACTGGTAATTAGGCATTCTCTCAAGAAATATGCATTCTCTCTGGAGTTATAATTCTCAGGGGAGATATTGTTCTCATGAGAGATATATGTAGGCAGAATAGAAGCATTTTGTCTGAAAGATGAATTTCTTCTGAAAAGTTGAATTCGTTAGAAAAAAAGTTTTTAAAAATTATAACTGTTAATATTATTAGAGATTCGTGGAATTAACAAGATTGATACAACATCCGGAGGAGATGAATAAAGAGACTCTTTATGATCTCCGTGAGCTGTTAGCACTCTATCCGTACTATCAGACGGCTCGATTGCTGATGTTGCAGAACTTGTATTTGCTCCATGATGCCAGTTTTGATGAAGAACTTCGCCGGGCAGCTATCTATATTACTGACAGAAAGGTGATATTCCAGATGGTGGAGGCTGCTCATTATCAGCTCAAGAAAGAGTCGCATGCTGCGGCTGGAAAGAAAGATAATACGGCTGATAGAACTTCAGATTTGATAGACAACTTTCTGGAGTCTATACCTGCTGATAAGGAAGACGAGGAAAAGAAAAAGGAAAAAAGAAAACCAACTCCTGCTGATGCAGCCGTCGATTATGTGGCTTATCTTCTGGAAACAGAAGGGGAGACAGAGGAAGAGAACTCCTCTCGTACCATCTCGCTTATTGATGATTTCATGGAGGATGGAGGATTTAAACTTCCTAAGATTGATGTTTCTGCTGATTATCAGCCTGAGTACAAACCTGAGTTGGATGACAACAACAAGGATGAACAGGCTGAAAATAGTGGAGTCTTTACTGAGACTTTGGCTCGTATCTATATTAAACAGGGAAAATACCAACGTGCACTCGACATTATACGCCGTTTGCATGAAAAGCATCCAGGCAAGAGCATGCATTATGCTGACCAGATGCGATTCTTGGAAAAATTGATCAAAAATAATAAATAAAACTAGTTTTAAAAATGTACACATTATTTGTAGTATTAATCGTTCTGGTAGCATTGCTGATGATTTTCATCGTGCTTATCCAGGAGTCAAAGGGAGGTGGTCTCGCATCCAACTTCTCTTCTTCAAACGCTATCATGGGTGTTCGTAAGACCACTGATGTAGTAGAGAAATTAACTTGGGGTCTTGCTGCTGCTATGGTTATCATCAGCGTAGCTTGTGCTTATGTAGCTCCAACAGCTGTTGGTGAAAGTAGTGTAATGGAAAATTCTGCTACAACTGAGCAGACTGCTCTCCCTGCTATGCCTGGTGCTAACAATGCTGCTGGTGCTCAGACTGCAGCTCCTGCTAAGGGTGCTGATGCTCAGACTGCAGCTCCTGCTAAGGGTGCTGATGCCCAGAAGGCTGCCCCTGCTGCTGATGCTCAGAAGGCTGCCCCTATAGTTCCTGCAACTCCAGCTAAGTAATTTTTCTACATTACTGCGAGAAATTTAAAAGCATTTTATGAAGAGGGTGTGTCATGAATTCGTGACACACCCTCTCTTTGTACGCTTTTTCATAGTTTTTATTCATGACTAATGATACACCCTCTTCTGAATGAATGAGAATCAGAAAAGTGTAAATATGAAAAGGAAGGAAAATAAGGTAAAAATAGAATGAAATTCGACAAAATAGGCTAAAAAACTGCTTAATTTGAGAAAAAATGAAGTTTTTTCGAAAAAAGTTCGCTAAAAATTTGGTGGAATCAAAAAATAGTAGTACCTTTGCACTCGCTTAAAAGAAATAACAATTAAGCAAGCTAACATGGTGGACGTAGTTCAGTTGGTTAGAGCGTCAGATTGTGGTTCTGAATGTCGTGGGTTCGAGTCCCACCTTCCACCCAAGATAAACCCAGTAAATCATTGATTTACTGGGTTTCTTGTTTCTACTTTCTATAAAAAGGTTTATCATTTGTCTTTTTTATTCCCCCATGATTGTGGCGATGAGATGTCTGCTGCCGCCGCCTTCTCTAAACTCGCATAGGTATATCCCCTGCCAGGTTCCGAGGTTCAGTCTGCCGTTTGTAATAGGAATGGTGAGTGATACTCCCACCATGCTCGATTTGGCATGTGCCGACATATCCGTAGGTCCTTCATCCTGATGCAGGTATCTCGGATCTCCATCTGGCACCAATCTCTCAAAGATTCCCTTCAGGTCGTATCGCACATCTGGATCGAAATTCTCGTTAAGTGACAATCCACAACTTGTGTGTCTGACGAAAAGATTTAGTATTCCTGTCTTTGGCAGTGCGGGTAATTGACGGAGTACTTCGCTCGTGATGAGATGAAAGCCACGAGGAAAAGGACGCAATGAAAATTCAACTTGTTGTATCATATTTTTTTTGTTTATATTCTTATAATTCCTTTTTCAGCCATTCACCAAAGAACTTATCGTACAATTCGTAGGTTCCATCTGTTTCTGTAACAAAATCTTTCTCCAATAATCCTTTGATGCCACCTTGTACAAAACTGGCGGAAGGAAGATTGTGCTTCTTGATGAATGACGACGACATGATATTTTGAGCCTTGCCAGCGTTGCAGATGGCAAAGAGAAGTTCCTTTTGCTTAGCTGGCAATTGAAAGAGAAGGGCTTCGTATGCAAAAGCACTCTCATCTATAATCGAGTTGAGCGCCAGTTCCATTATCTTGCCATCAGCCTTTTCCGTCATCTTGCCATCAGCTATTTCCGTAAGTGAGAAAATCTTATTGAGCATTCTCTGAAGATACCAGGTGATGCCGTCAAAACGGTCGTATATCTGATAAATGGTTTCTCGTATGATACGCTTCTGTCTTTCCTCAAAAAGGCGAGTAGCGAAGTCGGCATATACCTCTCTATCAATAGCTTTCAGAGTTTTAATGGAGGTGCTCTGATAGAAAGGACGGGCATGACTCAAAAACATCTCCGACATCATGTTGCGTTGAGATCCGGCAAAGATGAAACTGGCATTGTGACAGTGCTGGATGTAGGTGCGTAGTATCGCTTCTACATTCGCTTCTCTATAGCTCCTGATGGTTTGGAATTCATCAATAGCCACAATGCAAGGCTTAT
>UMBZ01018667.1_pt1 | contig 64057 bp, 35 predicted proteins | sample 1964091 | NCBI WGS metagenome assembly UMBZ01 (sample SAMEA4835954, study PRJEB28245) | human gut metagenome | biome: gut microbiome; material: fecal sample | place: Denmark | collected 2008
TCCGTGAGCGATAATATCAGAATGGTTCCACCGGACAGCAATAATCTGAAATGGGGGACGAAGTAGGTCGCCACGTGTTGTGTACATAGGTTAAAAGTGACGTAAACACCAAACGCTACCCCAAAACGTAAGCACCAAACACTACCCCATTAGAGGTGGCGTTTGGTGCTTGAATTTGGTGATAGCGTTTGGTACTTGCGTTTTGAGCTTGCGTCTTGCACTTGCGCCTTTGGGCGCGTCATGCGCTTGATGCTGGCTACTTTTGCTGTGCTGCACCCAGTCTGAAGCCCTTGGGCACAGGAGTTTCAAAGCGTAGCGGTTCACCCGTCATGGGGTGATAGAAGTTGAGACGGTAGGCGTGCAAGGCCAGGCGGCCTATGGGGTCGTCGCCATTGCCATACTTTATATCGCCGCACACGGGGTGTCCGAGGTCCTGCATGTGCACACGTATCTGGTTTTTGCGTCCCGTTTCGAGTTTGAGCTCTACAAGCGAGTGCTTGCCGTCGGTGCGCAACACGCGGTAGTGCGTCAGGGCATACTTTCCGCCATTGTCCACGGGCGAAGAGTAGGTGAAGTAAGCCTTGTTGTCCTTGAGCCAACTCTCTACACTGCCCTGCTTTTGTGGCAGCTCGCCCGACACAAGGGCCAGATAACGGCGGTCGGTCACAATGTCGCGCCAGTTGTGCTCAAGAATTTGCTCGGCCTGCAATGTCTTGGCATACACCAGTAAGCCCGAGGTGTCGCGGTCGAGACGGTGCACCACGTGGGCGGTACACTTTTGGTGTGTGCGGTGAAAGTAGTCGTCGAGCACCTGCTTCACACAAAAGGCGTGGTGCGAGGTGGCCATTGACAATATGCCGGGGGCCTTTTCTATCACAATTATCTGAGGGTCTTCATACACAATCTTTACAAACTTTGATTGTAGTTCGCCCTTGGGCTTGCGCTTTGATATTTCGACCACCTGGCCGGGGCGCAGCTCGAGGTCGAACTGTCGTGTGTTTTTGCGGTCGACGCGCACACCGCCTCCGCTCAGTATGGCTTTGGCGCGGCTGCGGCTCACACCGTTGAGGGCGTGCTCTATAAACTGGAGCAGCTGCATGGGCTGCTTTACGTGGTATGTGGTATATTGCAGTTGCATGGGGATATGTATTTGGTATGGTTGATGGGGTCTTGGTTAACGGGTTAACAGGTTAACGGGTTGACGGGTAAGTTTGTCAAGTTTGTACGTTTCCTTCTGTCTTTAACTTAGACTATACAGAACATACTTACCTGTTACCCCCCGTTAATTATCTTCGTTTTGGTCTCAGCGTGATGAGCGGCACCAGCATCTCCTCCATGGATATGCCGCCATGCTGGAAGGTGTCGGTGTAGTACTGCACGTAGTGGTTGTAGTTGTTGGGGTAAGCAAAGAAGCGGTTGCCCGTGGCAAATATGTACGCTGTGCTGAGGTTGGGCTGTGGCAGGAGGAGGGCCTTTGGCTCGCGCACCTCGTACACGTCCTTGGCGTTGTACGACAGATTGCGGCCCAACTTGTAGCGCAGGTTGGTGTTGACGTTGCGGTCGCCCACCACTTTGGAGGGTTGGTCCACCTTGATGCTGCCGTGGTCGGTGGTGATGATGAGGTCGTAGTCGAGTTCGGCCAGCTGTCTGAAGAGTTGGCGTATGGGGGTGTGCTTGAACCACGATTGGGTGATGCCGCGGTAGGCACCCTCGCTGCCTGCCAACTCGCGCACCATGCGGCTTTCGGTGCGTGCATGGCTCAGTATGTCGATAAAGTTGATTACGAGCACGTTGAGGGGTGTGGCGGCAAACTGCTTTATCTGCGTCAGCAACTGGCTCACGGCTTGCGAGTCGTTGAGTTTGTGGTAGGTAAACTGCTCGCGACGGCGGAAACGCTCGAGCTGATGGGCTATCAGTGCCTTCTCGTTAAGGTTTTTGCCTTCGTCCTCCTCCTCGTCCACCCACAGGTCGGGGTACATCTGCTTTATTTGCAGCGGCATGAGTCCGGCAAATATGGCATTGCGCGCATACTGTGTGGCTGTGGGCAGTATGGTGTAATAAAGGTCTTCGTCGATGTCGAAGTCGTCGGCCAGCTCGCCCGATATGGCGCGCCATTGGTCGTAGCGCAGGTTGTCGAGCACGAGCAGGAACACCTTGCGGCCGGCTGTGAGGCGCGGGAATATGCAGCGCTTGAACAGGTCGGGACTCATGAGCGGACGCTCGTCGGGGTGTTGCACCCAATGCTCGTAATGCCGTTTTATAAACTTGGCAAAGGCGGCATTGGCCTCTTCCTTCTGCATGCGCAGCAGGTCGTCCATGGCACTGCCCGTCGAGGCCAGTTCGAGCTCCCAATGCACCAGCCGGCGGTAGAGTTCCTTCCACTCGTCGGGGGTAAGCTGTTCGCTCAGTTGCATGCCGATGCGCCCGAAGTCCTGGCGGTAGCCGGTTTGTGTCACCTCCTGCACAATCTCGCGTTGGTGTATATTCTTTTTGAGTGTGAGCAGTATCTGCTTGGGGTTGACGGGCTTTATCAGGTAGTCGGCAATTTTTGAGCCGATGGCCTGGTCCATGATGTCCTCCTCCTCGTTCTTGGTCACCATCACTACGGGCAGGTTGGGCGCGATGTCCTTCAGTTGCATGAGCGTTTCGAGCCCCGAGAGTCCGGGCATGTTCTCGTCGAGCAGCACCAAGTCGAAGCGCTGCTCGCGGCAAAGGTCTATGGCGTCGGGGCCATTGCTGGCCGTCACCACCTCATAGTCTTTTTTCTGTAAAAAGATGATGTGGGCGCGGAGCATATCTATCTCGTCGTCCACCCAAAGCAAACGTGCGGTCATTGTGTGTGTGATTAAAAAGGAAATTAGCTCGCGATGCGGGCTGATGCACAGTATATAATATATAAGGTACTGTCCGGATATAATAAGGGCGGGCTGAAAGCCCAATGGAGCACATAGCCCAGGGCAAGCGAAGCGACACCCTGGGACTTCCAGCATAGTTGAGTCTACGCGCCCTGTAAGGGCAAAAGCTTTAATCCCTTATATTGCCTTAGCTGATAGCTTAAAGCTTTTGCCCTTACAGGGCGCGACTACTCCAACATGCCAACCCAGGGTGTCGCTTCGCTTGCCCTGGGCTATGTGCTCCATTGGGCTTTCAGCCCGTCATTGCTAAATCCGGAAGTTCAATAATGCACATATCATCTGCACATCAGCGAGCTTCGCATCAAATTCTGTACCCCCACTGGTCGAGCACATCGCCCCAGTTGTCCTCCACAAGCTGGCGTGTGCGGTCGGCGTATTGGTACTTGTTCTTCTTATATCCCTTCTTCGAACCCACATACTGGGCTATGGCCGTCTTGGCGTTGTCCCAACCGGGGAGCGAGAGTGTGCGGTATATCTCTTCGGTCATGCCAAGGGCATCGGCCTCAAAGTCCTCAAACTTCACCTCGATGAGGTTGCCCTCAGGAATGAGGTGCTTGTCGGCCTCATATTGGTCGTGCAGCTTGCGGTAGGTGGTGAGTATGTTCTGCTCGATAGCCTCGTTGCTGAACTCCTCAAGTTTGAGCGGCTGAATGGTGTTGGTAAAGAATGAGCGTGTGCTCTCAAACACCGTGTAGGGATTGCGCATGAGGTAGATGAACTTGGCGTTGGGGAACATCTTTACCAACTCCTTTACACGGCCCGTGTGGGGCGGGTTCTTCGAAAGGAACTGCTCGCCGCCTGTGTTCCACAGCGAAATCTTGATAAGCTTGCGGAAAGTCTCCTCCCACACATTCAGTTCGGCCGGGGTGATGTCCTTAAATATAAGGTACTTGTCGCAATACTCCTGCATGTACTTGGGGAAGAACCAGAAGTTGTAGAAGGTGTAGGGGCACATGTTAGAAATGGCAAACTCCTCCTCTTGCGGCAGGTCGACGGCCAGCTCCATGTTGTCGGTCGGGCGCTTGTCGGGCATGAGCCACGACATATTCTTCTTAAAGAAAGGCTGGCCGAACATCATCAGGTGCGGGAACACTGTTTGATAGGTGGTGCAATAGCCAAAACGCTTGTCGCACGAGAGCACATTGTGCACAAAGGTAGTGCCCGAGCGCCAGTGGCCGAGTATAAACACGGGGTCGTGCTTGAGTGGTTCGTTGGCCAAGAGCTTTTGATAGCGACGCTCCTGCACGGGGGCGAGCACCGAGAGCAAGCGGCACACGGCCTTGGTCAGGCGATATTTGCCACGCCAGGGGGCATCGACCTCGCGGCCGGCAGTAAGTTCCTTAAAGGTTTTCCAATCTGCTCCTACGAGCGTATTGATAGGGAGTTTGTTGAATTCTATAAGACCCATTGTAGAGTATGTTGTTGCTTTTATATAAGATATATACGCGTTGGCGGAATTAGCAAGCGAGTTGACAAGCTGACGGGGTGACAGGTATGTTTGCCGGGCTTTTTAAGCCTCTTGCCAGCCTTACATAGTGTATGGCGTACCTGCCTGTTAACCTGTCAACTTGTAAACCCGTTAACCAATAATTCCGCCAACGGGTAAGATATAGGTGCAAAGGTAGTACTTTTTTGCGTGTAGAAGTATGTGTCACTGCACAATAATGCACACGCCACAGGCACGCGGGGTACGCGGGGGAGGGTGCATCACTCCACGTCGAAATATATGGTCACGCTCTTGTACACATCGAAGCCGTGCACCACATCGCGGGCTGCCAGCAGAGTGCGCCGCACGCTTGTGGGGGTGAATTGCAGCGGCACCTTGAGCATTATTTTGCGTATGTACTGCATCTGCACACGCGCCACCACCGGGCGGTCGGGGCCCAACATGCCGTCGGCAAAGTGGGGGCGCAGCAGGGCTGCAAGGTGGCGTGCCGCGTGGTCCACCACCGCGTCATTGCGGTGTTTGAGGTAAATGCTTATGATGCGGCTGAAGGGCGGATAGCCAAAAGCCTGGCGCTCGGCCAGCTGCTGGCGGTACATGGCCTCGTAGTCGGAACGCCTCACATAGTCGATGATGGGGTTGTCGGCCTGCTTGGTCTGCACCACCACCAGGCCGCGGCGGCCACGGCGGCCGGCACGCCCCGCCACCTGGCTCATCATTTGGTAGGCACGCTCGTAGGCACGGAAGTCGGGCTGCCCCAGCATTTGGTCGGCATTGAGCACGCCCACCACCTGCACGCGGTCAAAGTCAAGGCCCTTGGTTACCATCTGTGTGCCAATGAGCAGATTGGTGTCGCCCGAGGCAAAGCGGTGTATAATGCGCTCGTAGGCTGTGCGCGAGCGTGTGGTGTCGAGGTCCATGCGCTCCATGCGGGCATCGGGAAAAGCCTTGGCGGCCTCATCTTCTATCTTCTCCGTGCCATAGCCCATGTCGCGCATCTCGGTGCCGCCACAGGCCGGACACTGGGTGGGCACACTGTACTGCGCCCCGCAATAGTGGCACACCAGTTTACCCAAGCGCTGGTGGTAGGTAAGGCTCACGTCGCAGCGTGTGCAACGGGGTGTCCAGCCACAAGCCTTGCACTCGAGCACGGGGGCATAGCCGCGACGGTTCTGAAAGAGTATGGCCTGTCCCCCACCCTCAATGGCCTTGCGCACCTCGGTGGCAAGCCGCGGGCTGAAGGGTGACTTCATCAGGCGCTTGCGCCGCAACTCCTTCACGTCCTCCACCACTATTTCGGGCAACTCCACGCCCCCATAGCGGTGGGCCATGCGCACCAGTCCGTACTTGCCGCTCAGGGCATTGTGGTAGGTTTCGATGGCTGGTGTGGCCGTGCCGAGCAGCACTTTGGCTCCAAGTTGGTGCGCCATGACAATGGCCGTGTCGCGGGCATGATAGCGCGGGGCGGGGTCCTGCTGCTTGTAGCTCGTTTCGTGCTCCTCGTCTACAATGACAAGGCCCAACCGCCTGAAAGGCAGAAACAGCGACGAGCGCACGCCAACCACCAACGGGAAAGCCTCGGGGGTGAGCTGGCGCTGCCACATCTCCACACGCTCGGCGTCGGGAAACTTGGAGTGATACACGCCCATCTGTGTGCCAAACACACGTTCGAGCCGCGAGGTGAGCTGGGTGGTGAGCGCTATTTCGGGCACAAGGTACAGCACCTGTTCGCCACGCGCCAATGTCTCCTTTATCAACTGGGTATACACCTCGGTTTTGCCGCTCGATGTCACACCATGCAGCAGGCACACTTCCTTGGTGGCGAAGGCCGCCACTATCTCGTCGTGGGCGCGCTGCTGCTCAGTGCTCAACGGTTTGTCAAGCATGGGGGCGTCCTGACCCGCCCGCTCGGCCACAGAGGGGCGCAAGCGGCTGGTTTCGACGGCATACACCTCGAGCACGCCACGCTTTTTGAGTGCGGCAAGGGCTGTGGCGGCATTGGGCGCGTGGCACAGGTCGTGGCGTGTCACGGGCTTGAGCATCTGGGCGTTGCCCAACTTTACAGCCGCCGTCACACCGGCCATGTCGAGATAGTTCACAAACAGGGCATGCTGGGCCGGGGCGCGCTGCAAGGCGTCGAGCGTGAGGTGGAGTGCCACCTCTGTAAACAGCGCGGGGGCCAGACGCACATAGGCCTCGGTGCGCGGTTTGAAACTATGTGTCATGCTTTCGCGCACCACCACAGCGCCCAGCTGCATCAGGTGCCTTATGGGGCGCATCAGGGCGCGCTGCCCAAGGGCTTTCTCTATGGCCAATATGTTGTAGCCCTTGTCGGCACTCAGCACGCGGCAGATGTCAGTCTCTATGGGCGTGAGGGGTTCCTCGGCCGACGGCACATAGTCGTCGTTACGCAGCAGTGTGGTCTCGCTCTCAAGTTTCAGCCCCGACGGCAGCGCCGCTTTCATCACCTCGCCCTGCGTACACATATAATAACTGCTTATCCACTGCCACAGCTTGAGTTGCGCGGACAGCACCACGGGGGTATTGTCGGCCACATCGCTCACAGCCTTGAGCTGGCCCGCACCCTCGGGGGGCGTGTTGCCCAAGGCCGTCACGATGCCCGTGTAGTAGCGGCGTGCACCAAACTGCACCACCACACGCACACCGGGCTTTACCCGTGCGGCCAACTCAGGCGGCACGGTGTAAGTAAAGGTGGTCCCGACAGCAAGGGGCAGAAGTATCTGGGCGTACATGGGATGGTAGGGGTTAGAGGATTAGGGGGTTAGGGGGTTAGGGGGTTAATGGGTTAGGAGGTTAGGAGGTTAGAGGGTTAATGGGTTAGGAGGTTAGAGGGTTAATGGGTTAGGAGGTTAATGGGTTAATGGGTTAGAAGGTTAGAGGGTTAATGGCATGGCGCGCAGCACGCCACTGGTGCAAAGATAGCACATTCTGCACAAATATGCCGCCACGCTGGCGCAAGCATATAACGCTACGCCGAACGGAGAAACGCCGTTTACACTCTTTCAACTCCTTTCAAACCGCTTTCACTTATTCAAAAATCCCAAATAATTGTCCAAAATCACCCCTAACGCCATATTTTTCTGCAAAAAACGTGCAACGTATACCAAAAGGTCGTACATTTGCGCCAACAATCAGTTGGCAACGGTGCAACACGCGGCGCAAAACCGCCACACGAAATGCTACCGTGGCCGTAACTATTAAAATTGACATAACAATGAAAAAGGTATTCTTGACAGTAGCTCTCGCTGCCGCTTCATTGGCAGCCAGCGCACAGGTTTACGTAGGTGGTGAAGTAGGTTTCTGGCGCAATGCTGACGACAACCACACTAATTTCAATATCAAGCCCGAGATTGGTTACAACCTCTCAGACAAGTGGGACCTCGGTATCGGCATTGGCTTCAACCATGACTACTATGGCAAGGGCGAATATAACGGCGAGACTCTCTCAAAGACTAAGGTTAACAGCTTTGAGGTTGACCCGTACGCTCGTTGGAGCTTTGTAAAGTTCGGTCCCGTTAAGCTCTTCCTCGACATGGGCTTCGGCATCAACACTTACAAGGTTAAGGGTGAAATAATGGGCCACGACTATGATAGCGACGCTCAGGTAGGTTGGCGCGTAGGCGTTCAGCCTGGTGTAAAGGTTTCTTTGGCCAAGAATGTTGACTTCGTTGCTCACATGGGCTTCCTCGGCTACCAAGATGCTGACGATAACCTCAGCTCATACGGCGAAGACGGCTTCGGCTTCAACTTCTCAGGCAACAACCTCAACTTTGGTATTCTCTACAACTTCTAAGTTGTTATTATACATACATAAAAGCATAACACGGCACTGCTTGCTACACGCAAGTGGTGCCGTGTTTGCGTTGTGCGCGACCGCAACATGGCAACCCAAACGGCCATTTTGCGCCAATTACGACCAAAACATTGCAACTTGGGGCGAGACAAACCCTTTTATCATGTATATTTGCAGCACAAACGCAATATAACAAAAACCTTATAACAAGCAACATGACACAACAACACATCACGGGACTCACCCCGCAACAGGTGGCCGAAAGCCGCGCCAAGCATGGCGCCAACGTGCTCACACCACCCGAAAAGGAACCACTCTGGAAACAATTTCTCGAGAAATTCACCGACCCGCTCATCATCATACTAATGATAGCCGGCGCGCTGAGCATCGGCATTTCGCTGTACGAGCGCTTTGGCCTGGGCGAAGGGGCCGAGGTATTCTTCGAGCCGGTGGGCATTTTTGTAGCCATATTCCTGGCCACGGGACTTGCCTTCTACTTTGAACTGCAGGCCGACAAGGAGTTCACCATTCTCAACCAGGTGAACGACGACGAAATGGTTGAAGTCATACGCGATGGCAACGCCACACACATTGCACGCCGCGATGTGGTGGTGGGCGACGTGGTAGTAATCAACACGGGCGAGGAGGTGCCGGCCGACGGCGACCTTATCACAGCCGTATCACTGGCCGTCGACGAGTCGACCCTCACCGGCGAACCGCTCTGCCGCAAAAGCACCGACGAAAAGGACTTCGACACCAACGCCACCTTTGCCACCAACCATGTGCTGAAGGGCACCAAGGTGATGGAGGGCCACGGCTTGATGCAGGTCACTGCCGTAGGCGACCACACCGAACAGGGCAAGGTGTTCGAGGCGGTACAAATTGACTCGAGTGTGAAAACACCGCTCAACGAGCAGCTCGACGGACTGGGCGACCTCATTACCAAGGTGAGCTACGGCATAGCAGCCCTCATTGTGGTGGGCCGCGTTATCATGTGCTTCGTGGGCGGACTCGAAATTAACGGTACCAATGTGCCGGGTATGGAGCTGTTCACCACCAGCGCAGGCATTGCCGCCTTTATAGCCTACTTGCTGCAAACCTGCATGATAGCCGTCACACTGATTGTGGTGGCCGTGCCCGAAGGCCTGCCAATGGCTGTCACACTGAGCCTGGCATACAGCATGCGCCGTATGCTCAAGACCAACAACCTGGTGCGCAAGATGCACGCTTGCGAAACGATGGGTGCCACCACCGTCATCTGCACCGACAAGACGGGCACACTCACACAGAACCAAATGCACGTAGACGAGTTCAAGGTTTACGGACAGGCTGCCGAGGCCATGATAGCCGAGGGCATTGCCACCAACTCTACTGCCGAGCTCGACTTCAGCAACAAGAGCAAACCCAATGTGCTGGGCAACCCTACCGAGGGCGCGCTGCTGCTGTGGCTCAACGACCAAGGCACCGACTACCGCACCCTGCGCGAAGGGGCCAAGGTGGTAGAGGAACTGCCCTTCAGCACCGAACGCAAATACATGGCCACTGTGGTGCAGTCGGCCGCCGTGCCGGGCAAGCGCATGCTCTACGTCAAGGGCGCACCCGAAATTGTGTATGCACTGTGCCACACGGCCGAAGTAAAGCTTGACGAGCTTAACGCACAACTGCTCAGCTGGCAGAACCGCGCCATGCGCACACTGGGCTTTGCCTGGGCCGAAGTGGCCGAGGGCGAAGAGCCCATCAAGGACGGCAAAGTGGCCTGTGCCTCACTCCGCTTTGTGGCTGCCGCAGCCATTGCCGACCCCGTGCGCAGCGATGTGCCCGCCGCCGTCAAGGAGTGTATCAACGCTGGCATCAGCATCAAGATTGTAACGGGCGACACCCCAGGCACTGCCAAGGAGATTGGCCGCCAAATCGGACTGTGGCAGGACACTGACAACGACAGCCACATCATCACCGGCCCCGAGTTTGCCGCACTCAGCGACCAGGAGCTCGAAGCACGCATCAACGACCTCAAGATTATTGCCCGCGCACGTCCTATGGACAAGAAGCGACTGGTTGAAACCCTTCAGCGCAAGGGTCAGGTGGTAGCAGTAACGGGCGATGGCACCAACGATGCCCCCGCGCTCAAGGCGGCCCATGTGGGCCTGTCGATGGGCGACGGCACAAGCGTGGCCAAGGAGGCCAGCGACATCACCATCATCGACAACTCGTTCTCGTCAATAGGCAAGGCTGTGATGTGGGGACGTTCGCTCTACCAAAACATTCAACGCTTCTTGCTCTTCCAGCTTACAGTCAACGTAACGGCCTGTCTGCTCGTGCTGTGCGGTGCCTTTATGGGCACAGAGTCGCCGCTTACGGTCACACAAATGTTGTGGATAAACCTCATCATGGACACCTTTGCAGCCATGGCACTGGCCTCGCTGCCACCGTCGGAGAGCGTAATGCTTGAAAAGCCGCGCGACCGCAAGGCTTTCATTCTCAACCGCGAAATGCTTGGCGAGATTGTGGGCGTAGGTGGCTTCTTCTTTGTCATGCTGCTCGCCCTGCTCTACATCTTCCAGCATGCCGACATCACACAGCTCACCGACTTGTGGAATCTGCAGTTGAGCGCCAAGGGCCACGTCACGCCCTACGAGCTCACCTTGCTCTTCACCATCTTTGTCATGACGCACTTCTTCTATCTGTTCAACGCACGCGCCTTCCACACCGGTCGCAGCGCACTGCACTTCAAGGGCTGCAAGGGCTTGCTCGTCATTGCACTCATCATCTTGGTAGGACAGGTTATCATGGTCGAGATACCGGGCATACAGCAGTTCTTCAACGTGACAGGACTCAAGCCCATCGACTGGGTCATCATCATCATTGGTTCGTCACTGGTGCTTTGGGTGCGCGAACTGTGGCACGCCATTCGCAAGTAAGGCCATACTTTCGCACAATGTGATATTTGGGGCGGAACAGTTGCACAATCATGCAACCGTTCCGCCTTTTTCGTCTACAAAATGCTGCCATTCGCCTATTTAATATTATTGCTGTCCGGTTAACCCATTCTGATATTATCGCTCACGGATCACACCGATTGCACGGATTTTTTTGCTTGTGCAACGTGCCTTAGCACCACGGAGATGACGGATTTTACGGATTTTGTGAGCATTGCATGCTCACTTTGCTATTAGCCCGTAACGTGCCCGTGGCGAAATACGCAAGCACAGATAGTAAAGAACTTATCCGCAAGCAACGGGCTAATAGCAAAGTGAGCATGCAATGCTCACAAAATCCGTAAAATCCGTTATCTCCGTGGTGCTAAGGCACGTTGCACAAGCAAAAAAATCCGTGCAATCGGTGCGATCCGTGAGCGATAATATCAGAATGGGTTCACCGGACAGCAATAATTTAATATTGACACACTACCACATCAGCAAGCACTGCGAGCCCCCCATTAGCACAACATTCCCCAACCGCACAGTTACGCGCAGTTGGGGAATGTTTATATTTCAGATGATGCCAAGCACGGCATCATAGCAAGCAGAGCTTACTTCACAACAACCTTCTTGCCACCCTTGATGTAGAGACCTGCGGGGAGCTTGCCGCTCACGCGCACGCCACTCAATGTGTAAGTGGCATCAGCCTTGGCATCAGTCTTGGCATTATTGATGCCAGTAGCCATGCCAATACCATATTCAAGCGTTATGGCAGGAATATTGTTGCCCTCGGGGTCGAGGAAATAGCCCTCGGGAATTTCGATAGTGTATATACCCTTCTCAGTCTGATTTACCGGAATAGTAAATTTGCCCCAGTTGACATCATCGCCCAAAGCGTCAACGCGGTCAATCTGCTCACCATTCTTCTTGATGGTAATCATGCCTGAGCCAGTACCTACGCCGTCCGTTTCATAATCAACAAAGTCGATAGTCACATCGCCAAGGCTGGTTACTGTGCTGCCGTTCACGGGGTCGGTAGTGTAATTCACCTCAACAGGTACGTCCTCACCCTTTACCGTGAAGAAGCCCTCGTAAGACTTTGACACCACGCCATCAAACTGTTCGCCCGAAGTAAAGTAGCCTGCAGGAATGACGAGCGTGTAGCCGCCCTCCGCCTTGATTGGCTCCTCGAGCGTGAGGCGCATGGTGTTGGAAGTGGCAAAATAAGCCTTGTCGGTAGCCTCCTGTCCATACTTTGCAACAGCCTCCTCATAAGAGGCATTGTTGATGTAGTCAGCAATCTCCTGCACCTCGGGGTCGTCATATACATAGGTGGCCGACACTACCGGCACATCAACGGTGTTGAGCATGTCGAACACGTGAGCCTCGGAAATGTCAATGCTGCCAAGCCCTATCACATCGGGGGCAGTCACGTCAAACTGATAAAGCGAGTCAAGGTCCTCAGTAACACCCTGTACGGGCAATACGGTGAGTTCGGCACCATTATAGTCGAGCGTAAACTCGATGGCGCGCAGAGTGTTCTCGCGCAATCCGCTGTTGCCACGCACACGCTGGCCGTTCTGGTCCTCGGCCACCACGTTGATGGTTACAAAGCGGTCCTCAATGCCAGCAGCCGTTGTGGGGTCGATGCTGAGCACCCACTGGTTAGAGTATCCCTCGTTGTCGGGCTCAACAGCCTCGTAAGCGGTGAAAGGTATGAATTCGCGCATCTGTCCACCGGCTATACCCGTCTCGTCCTGCTTAATCTTTACAAGGCCACTGTAGTTGAGCGTAAGCTTGAAGTTGTCGGCACTGCTGATGGTGCTGTCGGCCGGTGTAAAGCTGTCGAGCGTGATGTCGCTGTACACATAGTCGGGCTCAGAGCCAGTGAAGTAGAGCGTATCGGTGCCCACCACAATGTCGCGGTAGGGGTTGAAATTCTTGCCTATCTGCTGGTAGCCTGTCACCACCACGCGGTAGGTGTGGCCCAAATAGAGCTTGGTGTTGCCTGCACCCACCACCTGGCCTTCCCAGCCGGCGTCGGTGTGGTTTTCGATGTGCGTCTTAGTCACCACGTATGCCTCGTCGCCCTCAGCAGCGTTGAGGTCGAACACATCATAGGTTACATACGAAATGCTGTCGTTGCCGGTCACGTTGTCGTAATTAGTAGTAATCACAACGGGGGCATCAGCCACAAATACGCCAAGCGAGGCACCCCTCAAACTTACCGGTGCAGCCTCAGCCGATTCCTGATAAGTCATGTCGAGCACGGCAAAGCCATTGTACTTGGCCGAGAAGAGCGCGCTGTAGTCCTTGCCATCGGCGGCCTTGAGGTCAATCAGGCTCATGTACACATTCTGCTTGCCGCTCACCTCGGCGGGCACAGGCACCGAAAGGGTGTAGGCACCATCAATGTCGGTGTCGGCAGTCTCGGTGCAAGCCTCCTTGGCCACTGTGGCCACCTTGGTGCTGCCATCGGTGTCGGTGTAGGCAAAGCGCACACCGCTAAAGCTGAACTTCTTGTAGTCGGTGGCATACACCTCAATCTGCTTGGTGTCGCCCAAACGGCTGCCGCTCTCGGGCGTGATTTGGGTTTGTACGTTGACTGTCTCAACGCTATAAGGCATGCTGCATGTAAATGTGCCGCGCGAGCCCGAGCTGGCGGTATACACAGGGTTGCCCTTCTTGTCGCACACGCTGCTCACGGTGAGCAGCATTCTGTCGTACACAGTGGTGATGCCGAGCATGGTCTGCGGGGTGCGTTCCTTGTCGGTAAGGTCAATCACGAGTTTGTTACCCTCCACGCTGAACGGGGGCACCTCGGTGTAGCGTGCGCTGGCCTCAGAGCCCGAACTGGTGTCGCCATAGTTGAGCGTCACCTTGCCGTCGGCCACCACGATGTCGCCATCGAAGGTGAGTGTTACAATGCCGTCGGCATCGCCCTTGGTCCAGAACGAGCGGAAGGCGTGGTCGGTGCTGAAGTTGCTCTTCGACACCAGGGCCACGGGCTTGGCACCGCACTTAAAGCTGGCAGTGAGCACACCGTCTGTGCCGTACTTCACACTCTCGTTGCCGTCGATGCAAAGGCCCGACAGACGCACGCTGAAGGTGTCACCCTCCTTGAGTGTGCCGTTGGCCATGAGTGCGTACACAGGCTCCTTCACGCTGAAGAATACTCTGTTGCTGTTAATATTGAACTCGATGGGCTTGCTCACCGAGCCGGCCACGATTTCCACCTTTGAGCAGCTTACCTGATTGCTGAAGCCAAACGAGCACTGCGATGTGCTGGTGCACATAATAGTGCTGCCCTCTTCGGGCACGGTGGTAGTGCGCTCAAGTGAGCTCTCTGTGTTGAAAGTGAGGGTTGAGGTCACGGTGTTGAGACCATCGTACATGAAGTACACTGTCTGGCCGGCTACCACGTTGAGGTTGTAGTAGTAGTGGAACACCGGCAGACTCTCCTGAATGTTCGTGTACGATATTGGAGTCTGACACGCCGCATCGCTGTAGGGAATGAAATTCCCCGTGCCCGAACTGGTGACGGTCAGAATGCCGTCGGCTGTAGCAGTGTAGTGGCCGGTCGAAGTGTTTAAGGCTTTGAGTTCGTAAGCCTTGTTCAGTTCGAGCGCACCATACTCTACGGTGTCGGCAGCCTGTGCAGCCGACATGCCTGCCACAAGGAGCAGGCACAAGGCAAACACCCTGGTCAGGGCATGTGCCATGGTTGAGTAGATTTTACCCATACGGTTGAAATATTAAAGTTAATAATAATAAGTAAGTAGTCAAAAGAATTTAGAAAGAACGGGCTGAAAGCCCAATGGAGCACATAGCCCAGGGCAAGCGAAGCGACACCCTGGGTATCACGCGTTGGAGCAGTCGCGCCCTGTAAGGGCAAAAGCCTTAATCCTTAAACACATACGCCTCGTCGTATTCTACGCCGTATGATAACAAGAATTGTCTGTACTCGTCTTGAAACGAGAACCGTTTGTGATGCATTTCTTGATTACTTATATAATCCAACGTTTTATCGACAATCGACTGGCTGACAGAAAATACGCCATAACCATTTTGCCATGCAAACGCTCTGTAATGTGTGGCAAGCGTTTTTATCCATCGGCTGCTATTGCGTTTTATCTCTTCAACTACGTGCGAGATGGCTACGTCACGTGAGAGCAGAAACAATATATGCACATGGTCGTTAACACCACCAACCCTTACGACCTTGCAGCCAGTCGTGTTTACTAACTGGCCGACATAGCAATGTACACGCTCAATGTCCTCTTGTCTGATGACTGGACTTGTTGTCTTAATGTGGAATATCAGATGTATGTATATTTTGCTCAATGATTGCGCCATGGCTTAATGCTTTTGCCCTTTCAGGGCGCGTCAATATTATTTGTTGCGGGATTACCCAGGGTGTCGCTTCGCTTGCCCTGGGCTATGTGCTCCATTGGGCTTTCAGCCCGCCCTTGCTAAATTCGAGACTTGAGTAAAATAATTTTGAGCACCTACTTATAGCCGTTAGCGGGGCAACACAAGCAATAGTGCGCTTGTGCCGCCCCGCTAACTATATGTTAAAGTATAACCTTTTTGGTCACTACGCCATTGGCGGTGCTCACACGCACAATGGCCATGCCTGTGGCAGCAGGCGTGAGGGTGATGACACCCTTGCCGGCAGCCTGGGCGGCCATACGGCCGTCGATGGTGTACACCTGCACACGTGCATCGAGTGCCGTGGCCACTACCACGCGGCCTGCAGCAGCCGTCACGCTTACAGCAGCCGTAGTGTTGTCGTTCAGCACATCGTCTATGCCGTCGGGGGTTTCACCCTGCTTGGCATGGTAGGCGTTGATAAGCTTGTCGGTATTGCCGTCGAAGAGCATCACCACCACGCTGGTGGCAGCGGGATTCTCCACTACATCGGGCACAGGTATGGTGAGGGTGGTGACACAAGGCTTGCCAGCCTCGATGGTGGCGGGCAGCAACTCGGGAGTGCCGGTGAAGGTTTCGCCATAGAAACCGCGCACCACGTGGTCGAAGGTGCAAGGCGTAACAGTGGCCATGCCATACTTGCCGCCTGCACCCCACTCACCTATTACGGGGTCGGACACTGACGAGAAGCCGTTTGACTGATAGCCCACAAGGCCATCTTCGAGCACTGCGGCAAACACCTTGAGGTTGAGGTCGGTGGCGTTGAGCGCATACTTCACGCTCACTGGCACCTTGAGGCTCTTGCCGTTGGCAGCGAGTTCGCAAGTGGCAGTTACCTCGGCCGGAGCCGGTGTGGCAAGCTGCTTCTGCACCTCGCTCTGCCATGTCACATCGTAGGTGGTGTTGTCGCCGGGCGTAAAGCTGTACTTGCCCGTGGTCTTGTCCTGTGTGATAGGATAAGTGATGTCGCCACGCTGAATGCAGCCCGAGGGCGCTGCGGTAAGGTTGAGGTAGGCTGCATAGCTTGTTACGCCAGCGCCCAACTGGTCGCCCGTGTAGCAGTGCAGGGCCATGGGAATGAACAGGTCGCCATAGGTCTTGTGCAAATTGTCAATGCCAAGTATGCCGAGTGGACAGTTGGTACAGCCCATGCCGGTAAACTCCTCGAGGGTGACACGCTTAACGGGCTCAAAGCTCAAGTTGCTGATGCTCTTGCTCACGGTGTTCTCCTTGTCGCCCAGTTTGAAATCGACGCTGTAACGGTTTACCGTACCGATGGTGAGGGGCAGTGCCTTGGCAAAGCTGAAGGCGTGCTTGTCGCCCTTGGCCAGGTTGAGTCCGGTTTCGTCTATCTCGTCCACCACCTTGCCCTGGCCGTCCTTGAGGGTGAGGTGCAGGGTGTTGTAGGTTGTGCAGTCGTTAATGACAATGCTGCCCTTTATTTGCGCCGAGGTCTTTCCCACTACGGCATCTTCGGTGTCGAAGGCTGCAAAGAAGGGCAGGTCGTGTGTTACCTGCACGTCGTCGATGAACACAAAGCTCTGGGCCTCGTTTTGGTTGACAAAGGCTATGTACACATTTTTGCCGGCAAACTGTTCAAGACTGATAGTGTTCTCCTTCCAGTCGCCTTCGAGTTTGGCCTCGCTCTTGCCGGCCGACTCGCGCTCAAAGTATACCACGGTGCCCTCGCGCTTCATGCGATCCACTATTTCGTCGTTGAGGGCTGAGTAGATGTTGTCGCAGGGCCACACCACCACCTTGAGGCTGTCGTGGGCTGCCTTGCGGTAGCTCTGGCTCTTGAAGGTGAGGGTGCAGAGCTTGTCCATCACGTTGATTTGCGGTGTTACCAACCAGTCGTCGCTTGTGCCCTCGGGGGTGTAGAGCGAGGTTGATGCTGCCGAATAACCAGTGGTGCCGTTGTCGTCGCGCACGGGCACCCACGCATAAGCATTGCCTGCCGCGTTGAAGTTGAAGCTCTTGCTTTCGGCATCGGGGGTGTTGGTGTCGCCGTCGTAAAGCATCACGTTGCCCACACCGTTGTCAAAGTTCTCGCTGTAGAGTATGTTGCTGTCGTATGATATTTCGCGCTCGTAGGCACCACGCAGATTGAGGGTGTCGGCCTTGTTGGCCGATGCCGCATTGCCGGTGATGTCGGTCACCACGCCGGCGGGCAGCACAATCTGGTAGTCAACGTCCTTGAGCAGGTTCTGTTGGGTGGCGGGATAAGCGTAGAGCTTTGAGCCGTCGGCACCGAGCAGCAGGCTGGCCACGGGGGTGCTGAGGCCCTTTTGGTAGAGCTGTGCGCGGGGAGAGTCGCCGGCAAGCTTTACCTCGGCATCGAAATTGAATGTCACGGGGCTGGTCGAGGCATCAATCTTGCCCAGTGCGCTGCCCTCCTTGGGCGATGTGGTCATTACCTCGAGCGGCACATTGGCGCGGCCGTTGTAGGTGATGCGTATCTCGTCGTTATAGCGTGTGGCGTCGCCCTTGATGCTGATGGCCTTGGCAGGAATTACGATTTCGTAGGGCATGCCGTCGTTGGCCAGGTTGGCGTTGCGGAAACTGATGTTTACGCTGTAAGGATCGGCGGCATCGGCCTGGAAACCAAATGCCTTGGCCACGGTAGTGCCTCCGTCCACGATGTCGTGCACCTCAATCTTGCTGGCCTGCATGAGTGTCTGCACGGTGCGCGTAAAGGTGAGCTTCATGGTGGTGAGCTTGGCAAAGGTGCTGCCGGCAGCCGGGCTGGCTGTGTATGCGCTCAGCAGGTTGGTGGTGGCGGCAATGTTGGAGAAGGGTTCGGGCAGGGTGATGACATAGCTGTCGGCCGAACCGGCAAGCACGCCGATGGTGCGTGAGTCGTCGCTGATGGCCACGGGGGTGCCCGAGTTGTCAAAGCCCAGTTTCTTCAGCACGTCGAAGTTGTAGTGCTGCTTCAAGCCCTGGGTAAAGTTCACCCAGTAGTTGCCCGAACGCACGCCAAAGTCGCGGTAGGGATTGCCATCGGGACCTGCGGCATACACCTCGCCACCGTTGTCAACGGCATAGCCGGCGTAGGCCTGGCTGTAGGTGTCGCTGTAGAAGATGAACTCGTCCTTCTCTACATCGTACTTAAAGGGGCAGGTAAACTCGTCGGCGGCTCCGGCGGCGGAGCCGCTGCTGTTCTTGTCCAAATAGTAGGCCGAACCGGTCACATACTTGCCGTTGTTGCTGAGCAGTGCGCCCGATATGAAGAGCAGGTTGTTGGCCTTGGGTGTCCAGTCCTCGGTGTCGCTCTCGGTAAAGCCTATCACCTTGTAGCTCTGCTTGTCTACGTTGTACACATAGTAGAAGCAGCCGCCGGGGTTGTCGCCCGAGGGCAGGTATGAGAATGACATGCAGCCGAGCACGGTCTTGCCATCGGCCGAGATGCTTACAAAGCGGTTCTGGCCCATGTTGGCGTGCGACATGTCCTTTTGTGGCAGATTGGCGGTGGCAATGGTGTCGCCGGTGGCAAGGTTCCACAGGGCGGGCTTTTCTTCGTACTCATTGTCGCTGGGGTAAACGGTGCCCACGGCATAGCGGCCGTCGGGGGTGACCGAGCTGATGGTGCCACCCAGACCGTTGTACTTTACAAAGTGCCATGCCTTGCTGTCAACCGTGTAGTAGGCGGGCTTGCTGTTGAGCGCACCCACCACAATGTTGCCGTCGTTGGTCACATCGAGTGCGGCACTCGACTTTACGGTGTCGGCCAGCAACCCGTCGGTGAGCGACAGGCTCGCGGTGGTGCCAAGGTTTACCAGACGTGCACCAATGCTGTACACGGTGGTTGACGCGCCGTCCTCGGCCTGTGCGCTGAAAGCGCCCCACTGGCCGTTGTCGGACATGGCGTTCATGATGGCGCCGTCCTCGTACTTGAAGGTCTTGTACGTAGGCTTGGCAGTCTGCGTTTGTGCGCATACCGGCACGGCAAGTGCTGCCCCGGCAAGGCACACGAATAAGATTTTCCTCATGTAATGAATTGAATTATTGTTTTTGTGTCGTTTGTTATCCTGGTGATTGTAACTCTTGATATAAAATGCTGATAATGCGTTTGTTACATGCTGCAAAATTACGAAATAATGGATATTCTGCCGCACAAAAGTACGCATAAACTTGCTTTTAATATATCATTTTGTCACAAAACGCATATATATGCACTATTTATGCAATATTGGTGATTGTTTGCTCACCTCGGGGATTTGTGCATGGCGCGTGGCGCTGCCCTGGTGTGTGTGCATATTTATTTTGGAAACGCGCCGCCCCCATCAGAGGTGGCACAGGGCGACGCATGGCCGAAGGCTGGAGGGTGAAACGGTTACGGGAGACAGAAATTTTCGCTTATCCGACGAAAATTTCTGTCTCCCGCATCTGTTTTTTCTACCTCCCGTAACAGGTTTTTCGTGAGCCCTTGCCTTAATGCCCCGACGCGGGACGCGTCGCCCCCATTAGTGGTAGCGTTTCTTCTTGCACCAAACGCTATCACTAAGCGCTACCACCAAACGCTAGCTCTAATGGGGGCGACGCGTCTCGCGTCGGGAAAAAAGGCCATAAATAAAGGCTCACACACAGCACTAATCACATGCCTGTCTGTAAGCCTTTGCCTTGATGCCCGACGCGGGACGCGTCGCCCCCATTAGAGGTTGCGTTTAGCGATTGAGTCCGTTCGCGCATCTATGCTTTACCGGACTGGAATCTTAAAATATCATGTTGTATCACATCAGCGCGCATCAGCAAGCATCTGTAATCACCACCGTCACCTCGCGTGCGCCATGGGCACCAAACACAAGGGCCTGCTCAATGTCGGCCGTTTTGGAAGGGCCTGAGATGAAACAGCCAAAGGGGGCTGCCGTGGGGTCGGGCAACTGGTGGTAGGCCTGGTGCATGTTGCTCACAATATGATGCTTGCTGAGCACTATGACCAAGGCTTCGGCTATGAAGTAGATGGTGCGGTGGCGCACCGTGTCGGCTATCCAGCAACAGGCATTCTCGGCCACACCGAGGCCTGAGGCTATGATGGCCACATCGGTGCCGTTGAGCTGGCCGGGCTGCTCGATGGTGTCGGGGTTGAAGGGCTGGCCGGGCAGAGCCTCAGCGCCGCTGAGGTTGGCCACCGTGTTGGCCACACGGGCAGCCTGGGGGTAGAGCAAGGCCACAAGCTGGCCGACACTCTGGCCGGGAGCCAGCTCCACGGCACGGCCGCCGGCTGCGGCAAGCGATGCCTTGAACTGCGCCACGGGGTCGGGATAGCTGACGGCCGACGCCTCGAGGGCGGTGAGGTCGGGACACGCAAATTGCTCGGTGGTGTGGGAGCGTATTGACTCCAATATGGTTTGTTTGCTACTTGTCATGACGTTGTTTGGTTTCGGCGTGGTACAAATCCTCAAAAGTCTTGCCCTTGAACTGTGGCATCTCGCGCTCGGCGCCCCAGGCATTGAGGGCATTCTCAACCATGAAGTGTGGAATGTGGTTGGCCAGTGGCGCAAAGCGCAGGGCGGTGTGGTAGAGGGCGGGGTGCTCAAACATGAGCTTCATGCCGCGGCTCACAAGGTGCTTGCCCTTGCTCTCGGAGCCTGTGTCGCGCAGCTGCTGGCGCCAGCGGTATATTTGGTCGGCCAGGTCGACTTTGGCGGGGCATACGTTTTGGCACGAGTAGCACAGCGAGCAGGCCGACACGTTGTCCTTGTACTTGACGGGGTCGGCCACCATGCCTAAGTTGATGCCTATGGGGCCGGGAATGAAGTAGGTGTAGGAGTAGCCGCCCGAACGGCGGTAAACGGGGCAGGTGTTCATGCAGGCGCCACAGCGCAGGCAGTTGAGCACCTGGCGATGGGCGGGGTTGGCGAGCAGACGGCTGCGGCCGTTGTCGACGATGATGATGTGCAGCTCGCCGCCCTGGCGGGGCGAACGGTAGTGTGAGGTGTAGGCGGTGGAGGGCTGGCCGGTGGCCGAACGGGCCAACAGGCGGGTGAACACGCCGAGGGCCTGGCGGCTGGGCACTATCTTTTCGAGTCCGAAAGCGGTTATTTGCAGGCGCTTGGTGCAGAGCGAGGTGCACATGTCGGCATTGCCCTCGTTGGTGCACACCACACACTCGCCGGTGTCGGCCACTGCAAAGTTGGCACCGGTCATGGCGGCTTCGGCCTCGATAAACTTGCGGCGCAGGTTGCGGCGTGCCACATGGGTGAGGTAGGTTTGGTCGCAGTTGCCGGGTTCGCAACCTTCCATCTCGCGGGTGAATAGTTCGCCTATCTCCTCTTTTTTCACTGCTATGGCGGGCAACACGATGTGCACGGGTTTGCGGTGCAGCATTTGCAGTATGCGCTCGCCAAGGTCGCTCTCGAGCACCTCGATGCCATGCGACTCGAGGTAGGGGTTGAGCCCGCACTCCTCGGCCAACATCGACTTGCTCTTGACCAAGTGCTTGACGTCGTGGTCGCGGAGTATTTGCTCTACTATCTGGCAGTACTCGGCGGCGTCCTTGGCCCAGTGTACGATGGCGCCGTTGCGTGTGGCGTTGGCCTCGAACTGGGTGAGCAGGGTGTCGAGGTGGGAGTTGCTGTATTGCTTGAGTTGGTGTGCGGCCTCGCGCAGCTGCTCCCATTCGGGCACCTGGTGGGCCATGCGGTCACGTTTTTCGCGCACAAGCCACAGGGTTTCGTCGTGCCAGGCGGCTTGCTTCTTGTTGCGCAGAAATTGTTTGGCTTGTTGTGCGTGTTTAGACATTTCCTGAAAGTATTTGTGCTATGTGCAGCGTCTTGATGTTGAGTCCCTCGCGGGCTATGATGCCGTTTTGGTGCATGAGGCACGAGCAGTCGGCCCCTACTATGTACTCGGCGCCGGTGGCCACGTGGCGCATCACCTTGTCTCGGCCCATCTGGCCCGACACGGCGTGCTCCTCAACGGCAAACATGCCGCCAAAGCCGCAGCACTCGTCGCGGCGCTCGGGCTCGACCACCTCGATGTCGCGCACCAGGCCGAGCAGGTCGCGCAGCTTGTTGGCATAGGGCACGTTGCGCTCTGAGGGCGATGACAGGCCGAGCAGGCGCACGCCGTGGCAGCTGTTTTGCAAACTGACTTTGTGGGGGAAACTGACGTTGAGACTGGTGGGGCGTATGACGTCGTGTACGAACTCGCATATCTCGTACACGTGCTGCTGGCTGTGACACTGGTGGTCGGGCAGAAGGCGGCCGTAGTGGTCGCGCACAAACGACACGCATGAGGCCGACGGGCCCACCACGTAGTCGTAGCCGGCAAACACCTCTTCGAAGTGGCGCGCCAGGCCGGCGGCCTCGTCCTCAAATCCGGCATTGCCCATTGGCTGGCCGCAACAGGTTTGACGCTCGGGGTACACCACATCGACGCCTAACTGCTGAAGCAGGTGGAGCGAGGCCATGCCTACTTCGGGGAATACGGCGTTGACGTAGCAGGGTATGAATAAAGCTACTTGCATCGGGGGTAGTTTTTGTGTTGGTAGAGTTAAGTAAATCCGAAACTTCAGTTAAGTAATGGCACGCGCATGGGCACTCCTTATATATAGTATGCGCGGCTGAGCTACAAAATTAGCTATTTTTGGGCCGACGTGTGCCAAGGGGGTCATACTTTTCGCGGCTTGCAAATTTCATTAACACTCAGAGGGAGTGTTTTGCACAGTAACGACAATGTTTGCGCAAAGCACTGTTGGCACGTTTTTTGCACACATAGCTTTGCATTTCACCGTGCATTTTGCAAAGTGTATGCTGCAAAACATGTTTTTAGCAGCAGCCATTAACACGAATGTTGCATTAGGTTACAATTTTGTTGCAATGCAACATTTGTTGCCACCGATGCAACATTTATATTTGCACAAGGGTAGTGTGTATCAGTAGTTTTGCAACATCAAACGCCGGGTGGCATAACACAAATGTTACACGCCCGGCAAGCAGTACAAACCTTTCTACACACACTATTTTTACCATGTACGCTAATAAACTACGGTTACACCGCGCAAGCCTCATCACCATGTTGGCAGCCGTTAGCGCGGGCGCTTTGGCGCAAACACCCGAAGCCGCCGACTCGGTGGCCGCAAAGGGCAATAAAGAGGAGGGCAACCGCAATGTGATGCTTAACGCAGCATCTGCCAACGGGCCACGCGAAATTTCAATCGGCCTGCCGGGCGGCGATGTGAATGTGCTCGAAAACGGACTGCCCGTTGTGTTTAACTCTAACCCGCACAATGTGAACACGCACTGGCGCGGCGACGGCTCGCTGAGTCACACCGGCTTGCTCAAAATTTCGGAGACGGCTATCACTACCGGCAACATTGGCTATGCCGTGAACTCGTTTGACCAACTTGGCACGGACAAGACCAAAATGTTTAACGGCACGCTTAACTACAACGCCAACCACTTTGGCAAACAGCAGTTCGACTTCAACCTCAACGGTGCCTTGGGCAAGGGGTGGTTCTACTCGGGCAGCGTGTATCAGAACTTTGACCCGGGCTCGTTCAAGCTGCGCTTTGCACAGTACCAGGACCGCACGGAGATATATAAGTTCGCTCTTACCAAGCTCTACAACGAGGGACGCGGACGCCTGTCGGCCGTTTACCACTACTCTAACTCACACTGGCTGTCGAATGCCACTACCGGCGCGCCCTTTATATATAATGGCGACGGCTCGGTGAGCGAAATTCCGGACTTCAAGCTCGGTACGACTTCGTACCTGCCCAACGTGAGCACTATCCCCTACATGGATATGCGCACAGGCGAGGTGAAGGTGACCTCGCTGTACGATGCTACCGCAAGCCGCGGCAACCAGATAACACTGCTCAACAATTACCGCTGGGACAACGGGCTGGAGTGGGACGTGCGCTTTAAGTATGACCACGCACTGGGCTCTTACTTGTATCAGACGCCGATGGCGCTGAGCGAGGTGCAGGCTGCCGACGGCTATTACACCAAGGGCGCCGACGGCACGCTCTCGCCCTATGCCGGACACATGCAGAGCCGTATGTCGTGCTTTAACCGCGGACGCATTGACGAAACCTTCCTGACGTCGGAACTGAAACGCAAGCTCTCGAACATGACGTGGCGCGTGGGCATTGACCAATGGCACTATCACAACAATTATGCCTCGTGCACCACAATGTACGACCACACGGTGCAGGACACGCCCGAGCTGCTGTATCACCCTGCGGCCCTGCCCGAGAAGAAGTATTACGGCTCTACGGCTTACTACAACTTTAACCAGAACGCTTCGGAATACTACAAGGGTGATGAGAACAAACTGGCCGTGTATGCCACACACGACTGGGACGTGACTCCGAAACTCAACCTCTACTATGGCGCACGCCTGGAGTGGCAACGCTCTAAGGGCGTAAACGCTGCCGTGCGCAATGCCGACGGCAAGTATGTAGGACGCTTTGCCAACTACCACCTGGGCGCCACCGCTGCCGACGGCACCGTGATAGCACCTACCGACTACAGCTATGACTGGTTGAACCAGGTGTACACCGCAGCGCTGACTTACAAGATTACACACGAGTTTGGCCTTACGGGCGACTTTACTTACAACACGCAGCGCCCGGCCATGAACTCTTTTGCACCGGCCGAATTGCCTAACGTGGGCAAAATAGCCATTCCGCTCGGACGCGCAGGTATTTACTACAACAACAAGTGGTTGAGCCTCACTTCGCTCTTCTCATACATTGCCAAGTCGAACAATAACTCTACGCTCAACCTTATCAACCCCAACAACCCGTCGGACATCAAGGCCTCGGCTCTGACTTACGACATCAAGACGCTGGGCTGGACTACCGACGCTGTGGTGAAACCCTTCAAGGGCTTTGAGTTCCACTTCTTGTTCACTTATCAAAAACCTACTTACAAGAAGTATGAAACGAGCGTGACCTTCAGCGATGGCACAGTGAGCGGCATCAATGCCACTGGCAACATTGTGACGGAAATTCCGAAGGTGCTTGTCGAGCTCGACCCGAGCTATACTTTCTTGGGCGACGCCCTGAGGGTGTGGGCTTCGTTCCGCTACTTCTCAAAAACTTACGCCAACATCAAGAACGCTTACTACTTTAACGGACGATGGGAGACGTTTGGCGGTGTTGACTGGAAGGTGAACCGCCACGTGCAACTGGGCTGCACGGTTATCAACTTCCTGAACCAGACGGGTGCCAAGGGCTCTATTGCCGGTGCCGAACTGGTGGACAAGGAGCAGGCCGCACAGTACAACGGCGCATGGATGGCGGGCTCGTATATCCGTCCCTTCACAGTAGAATTTGCTGCTAAAATTAACTTCTAACACTTACCTCATCATGAAATATCTTTCTGCATCTATCATCATGGGCGCCGCCCTTGCGGCATCGTGCGCCTCAAGCAACGGCTCGTTCACACTCAACCAGCCAAGCGACACACTCACCATAGTAAATATCAACCATGCTCCCAAATACGCTATTCTGCCCATCGAGGAGGAGCAGCCCGAAGCACAAGTAATGCTCAACGGCACCCCGATGGACGTGCGTCTGGCCGTGAACAAGGTGGACTACACTGTGCCCTTCCCACTGCACGCCGGGGCCGAAAAGGACTCGCTCGTTATCAAAAACCTGGCACGCAATGCCGTGGCTTGGAAACACATTGAGCTGGCCGACACCTTTGACACTGCCAACCGCGAAAAGTTCCGCCCCATCTACCACCACACACCTGCGTATGGCTGGATGAATGACGCTAACGGACTGGTGTACAAGGACGGTGAGTACCACCTCTACTTCCAGTACAACCCTTATGGCTCAAAGTGGGGCAACATGCACTGGGGACACTCGGTGTCGAAGGACCTCGTGCACTGGACACACGAGCAGCCGGCTATTGCACGCGACACCATGGGCCACATATTCTCGGGCTCGTGCGTGGTTGACCACAACAATACGGCAGGCTTTGGCAAGGACGCTATCATTGCTTTCTACACCTCGCACAAGAATCTGCCCGGCAACCACCAGCGCCAGCAGCAGTGCATTGCCTACAGCCTCGACAACGGGCGCACTTACACTAAATACGAGGGCAACCCTGTGGTTACACCCTTCGACGGGCTGGAGAATTTCCGCGACCCGAAGGTGTTCTGGTATGCACCGCAAAACAAATGGGTGATGATTGTGAGCGCCGACAAGAACATGCGTTTCTACGAATCGAAAGACCTTAAAAAGTGGAACTACATGAGCGAGTGGGGCGCCGGTTACGGCCCGCAGCCCAACCAGTTTGAGTGTCCCGATTTCTTCGAGATGGCAGTTGACGGCAACGCACAGCACAAGAAGTGGGTGATGATTGTCAACATCAATCCGGGCTTTGTATACGGCGGCAGCGGCACCATGTACTTTGTAGGCCAGTTTGACGGCCACAAGTTTACGTGCGACACGGCACCCAACGATGTGAAGTGGCTCGACTGGGGCAAGGACCACTATGCCACAGTGACCTACTCCAACACACCGGGACGCATCATTGCCATGCCATGGATGAGCAACTGGCAGTATGCCAACCTCACACCCACACAACAGTTCCGCTCACAAAACGCTCTGCCGCGCGAGCTCAAGCTCTACACGGCCGACAACGGCGAACTGCTGGTGAGCGCTGCACCGGTCAAGGAAACTGAGGCCCTGCGCAACAAGGCTACCGACCTGGGCTCGTTCGAGGGCGAAAAGCAGGCCAAAATTGACAACGAGGGTGCCTTTGAACTCGACTTCGACCTCCAGGCCGGCACAGCCGACAAGTGTGGCGTAGAAATTGCCAACGCCAAGGGCGAAAAGGTGAGCATCTATTACGATGTCAAGGCACAGCGCTTTGTGATGGACCGTGCCGAGAGCGGCATTACCGAGTTTGGCAACAAGGTGGAACCGCACCAGCTCGACAATGCACAAAGCTTGAAACGCTACAAAGAGGTGACTGTCAACTACCACAATGCCTTTGCCCTTGGCACCTGGGCCCCCGTGCCCATCAAGGCCGACACGCACCACGTGCAAATATTTGTCGACAAGTCGTCAGTTGAACTCTTTGTGGACGGTGGCCGCATTGCCATGACCAACCTCGTATTCCCCAACGAACCATACAACCAGCTCCGCTTCTTTGGCGGCAAGGTGGCAAATGCCAAAGCCTACAACATCAAGTAGGCTGGTTATAAAGCTTTAGAACTTGGAGGTTAAAAGGGCTGCCACTGGCCATTCGGTGGCCCGCGGCAGTGCCTTTTAACCTCCTTGTCCTCTAAATTCTGCCCCATTCCTTCCCCCAACAATCTCTCATCTCATGAAACAGAAATCTATCATATTGGGCATCATCATGCTCTGCTTCTTTGCCATGGGCTTTGTCGACCTTGTCGGCATCGCTTCCAACTACGTAAAAGCAGACCTCGGGCTGAGTGACACCGAGGCCAACCTATTTCCCTCGCTCGTATTCTTCTGGTTCCTTATATTCAGCGTGCCGACCGGTGTGCTCATGAACAAGATCGGGCGCCGCCGCACAGTGGTGCTGAGCCTCATAATAACCTTTGCATCATTGCTCATGCCCCTGTTTGGCGAAGGCTACACGCTGATGCTCGTGTCATTCTCGCTCCTCGGCATTGGCAACGCCATCATGCAAACATCGCTCAACCCCCTGCTGAGCAATGTGGTGACGGGCGGCAACCTGTCGAGCGTGCTCACCTTTGGCCAGTTTGTCAAGGCCATAGCCTCGTTCCTCGCCCCCATCATCGCCGCATGGGGTGCCAGCCAAAACGCCTTCGGGCTGGGTTGGCGCGTGCTCTTCCCCATCTACATGACCATAGCCATCATAGCCACCCTGGCGCTTGGTGCCAGCCGTGTTGACGAGGCCCCGGCCAACCGCGCCTCGGGTTTCAAGGCCTGCTTTGCCTTGCTGGCCAACCCCTTTGTGCTGCTTTGCTTTGTGGCCATCATGTGCCACGTGGGCATCGATGTGGGCACCAACACCACAGCGCCCAAACTCTTGCAGGAACACCTCGGCCTCACACTCACCGAAGCCGGATTTGCCACAAGCCTCTACTTCATATTCCGCACGGCGGGCTGCTTCCTTGGCGCATTCATTCTGCGCAAGGTGAGCGAGCGCACCTTCTTTGCGCTGAGCGTAGCGCTGATGGCAGTAGCCATGGCAGGCTTCCTCACGCTCCACTCACAAACGGCCCTCTACGTGTGCATTGCCCTCGTAGGTTTTGGCAACTCCAACATCTTCCCCATCACCTTTGCCCAAGCCCTTAAAGCCTGCCCCGACAAGCAGAACGAGGTTTCGGGCCTGATGATCATGGGCCTCTTCGGTGGCACCGTGTTTCCCCTCGCCATGGGCTACGCCAGCGACGCCGTGGCCAGCCAGTGGGGCGCCATAGCCGTAATGGCCGCCGCCGTGCTCTACCTTGTATATTACACCACCCGCATTAAAGCATAATCTACTTACCTCAACAACAATATCACCATGCAACAATATGTAATAGGACTTGGCGAAGTGCTGTGGGACGTACTGCCCACAGGCAAGCAAATAGGCGGCGCACCCGCCAACTTCGCCTTTCACGTATCACAATTTGGCCTGCCCGTGCGCGTAGTGTCGGCCATAGGCAGCGATGCGCTGGCCACCGAAACACGCAGCGTGTTTGCCGAACGCCACCTCGAGGCCATCATGCCCTCGCTGCCCCAGCCCACAGGCACCGTCATAGCCGAGATCGACGAGAGCGGCGTGGCCCACTACACCTTCCCCGACAATGTGGCCTGGGACAACATACCCTTCACCCCCGAAATGGAGGCCATGGCCCACCAAACGCGTGCCGTGTGCTGGGGTTCGCTTGCACAGCGCAGCGAAGTGTCGCGCCAGAGCATTCTGCGCTTTGTCGACACCGTGCCCGACGGTCCCGGCCAGTACAAGATATTCGACATCAACCTGCGCCAGAACTTCTACACCCGCGAGGTCATCACCGAGTCGTTAGAGCGCGCCAATGTGCTTAAAATCAACGACGAGGAACTCGTGGTAGTGGCCCGCATGTTTGGGTTGCAAGGCACCGACCTCGAGGCCAAGTGCCGCACCCTGCTCACCGACTACCACCTCGACATGGTCATACTCACCTGTGGCGAGAACGGCAGCTACATATTCACCCCCGCCACCCCCGACTGCCCACTGGGCAGCACCTCGTTCATGGAGACACCGCGCGTTGAGGTGAGCGACACCATCGGTGCGGGCGACTCATTTACCGGCACCCTTGTAGCATCGCTCATCGAGGGCATGCCCGTGCGCCAGGCACATGCACGCGCAGTCAAAGTGAGTGCCTACGTGTGCACCCAGCCGGGCGCCATGCCCATACTGCCCGACAGCGTCAAGCAAGGGTAACCACACATTCCGCTTTTGATTTTACCAACCAAAGCCTTGCAGCAGGAGCCACGTGCCCCCGCCGCAAGGCTTTTTTATTGTAGCAAAAGCCATGCCAACACCCCCGCCCGCAGCCCCCGTCCGTTGTCACAATATATGTTACATAACATACCGCCAAAGCCTTGCACTCCGACCGAAAGCCCGTACCTTTGCACATCAGGGGGGAAACCAAGCGCTGCGAGCCTTCTTGCCCGCTGCACCCGCGCCCGTTAACCACCGCACACACCTGTAATACTGACAACACCGACACATAACCTGCTTATTGCATGAAACACCTTCTCTACACACTTGCCATAGCCAGCGGCAGCCTGCTGGCCCTCAACGCCAATGCCAAGGTGGGCGACCTCCTGCCCCGTCCGCACCAAATTGAGCTTACTGCCGGGGCCGCACCGTTTGCCCTGCAGCGCACCGTGGCCATTACCGACCCCACCGGCTGCACCTATCTCAAGAACTTTTTCACCGCCAACGGCTGCACCATTGCCGCCGAGGGCGAGAGCGCTGCCGCCACAGTCACCGTCAGCCTGGCCAGTGCCATTGATGGCGCCTACGACTACGAAGTGGCCAACTTCCCCAACGAGGGCTACAAGCTCAGCATCACCGCCAACGCCATCAACATCACCGCTGCAAGCCCCACCGCTGTGATACGTGTCGCACAAACGCTGCAGCAACTGGCCGAGGGCTACGCCGACACGGGCGCACCCGCCGCCCTCGAGGCCCTCAGCATGACCGACTGGCCCGCCTTCAAGGTGCGTGGCTGGATGCAGGACGTGGGCCGCTCATTCCTGTCGGTCGACGAGTTGAAAAAGGAGATCGACCTCTACGCCCGTTTCAAGGTGAACGTGTTTCACTGGCATCTGACCGAAAAGATAGGCTGGCGTTTCGAGGTAAAAGCCTACCCGCAACTCACCAGCTACACCAATGGTGTGCGCTACCCCGGCCAGTACTACACCCAGGAGCAGTGCAAGGAGGTGGAGGCTTATGCTGCCGAGCGCGGCATCACCGTCATACCCGAAATTGACATGCCGGGCCACAGCGACGTGTTCAAGAACGCCATGGGCTTCGACATGCAAACCGACGAGGGCAAAAAGGCTCTGAAAGTCATACTCAAAGAGGCCGCCGAGGTATTTCCACGAGCCCCCTACATACACATAGGCGGCGACGAAGTGACCATCAAGGACGGCTTTCTCGAGGAGATGACCTACTTCGTGCGCAACACGCTGGGCCGCAAAGTGGTGCTTTGGAACAAGCTCAACAACAAAGCCGTGACCAAGGACATAGCCGACATGACACAAATGTGGGCCACGAGTGGCACAGCCGTAAAGGGACTGCCCAACATCGACTGCCGCTACAACTACATCAACCACTTCGATGTCTACGCCGACCTCGTGGGCATCTACAAGAGCAACATCTACTATGCCGACAAGGGCAACCCCGACATTGCCGGCACCATATCTGCCGCATGGAACGACACCAAAGTGGCCACCGAAGACGACATCATACGCCAAAACAACCAATACGCCAACGTGCTGGCCTCGGCCGAACGCGGCTGGATTGGCGGCGGCAAGCAATACATCGAGGCTGGCGGCACCCGCTTGCCCAACACGAGCGAGGAATACGAGGAGTTTGCCGACTTTGAGCGCCGCTTCCTGTTTCACAAAGCACATTCGCTGCAAGGCGCACCCATACCCTACGTCAAGCAGAGCAACATACGCTGGCGCCTGACTGAGCCTTTCCCCAACGACGGCGACGCCACCAAGGCCTTCCCGCCCGAAGAGGCTGCCAAACTCGATGCCGTGATGCCCACCACCTACAGCTACAACGGCACCGACTATGCCGCCAAGCAAGTGACCGGTGGCGGCGTATACCTGCGCCACATCTGGCACGGCACCGTGCGCGGCGTGCTCAACAATCCTGCCAACAACCAGACGTGCTACGCCTGGACCTACGTATACTCGCCCGTGGCACAGGACGCCGGTGCGCAAATTGAGTTCTACACCTACTCGCGCTCGGGCAGCGACAAGATGCCACCGGCCGGCAAGTGGGACCGCCGCGGCTCGCAAGTGTGGCTCAACGGGCAGGAGATTGCAGCACCCACCTGGCAACAGCCCGACAAGGACATACCGCAAGACAACACTACACTGGGCCTGACCAACGAAAACTTTACCGCACGCCCCGTGGTCAAGGTACACCTTAACGAGGGATGGAACAAGGTGTTCCTCAAACTGCCACACGCCAACTCGGGCGGCACCGCACGCGACAAGTGGCAGTACACCTTTGTGCTGACCGACACCGAGGGCAAGAATGCGCTCGAGGGCATCACCTACTCGCCCGACCGCACACTCGACCCCTTTGCCGAGGACCCCACACCCGACCCGCGCCCCAAGGCAAGCAACGACAGCATAGCCTACTGGTACCAGTTCAACACGCCCTTGCGCGGCAACCGCTACCCCACCTCACAGGGTGCCGGACAACCCATCGTGGGCAACACCACCGCCACCAAAGCCTCGCAGTGGAAGTTCGTGGCACGTACCGACAACGCCAACTCTTTTGACATCATCAACCGTGCCGACAGCACCTACATATCGCCCGCCTCAGCCAACAACACGGCCCTCAAGACGGCCAAGGAGCAGCCCACAGCCGGTTGGCAAATAAAGGAGGCAGACACCGAAGGCTACTTTATCATATTTAGCGGCACGTCGCAATTCAACCAAACTACATTCTCGCCCTTCAGCGTATACAACTGGGGTTACAACACCAACGACAAGCCTAACGACTACCGCACCGACGACGCAGGCTGCCAATACAGTTTCAAACTCGTCAACACCGAGCTAATCACCCCCGAGCCTCAGCCCAACGGCAGTCCCACGCTGAGCAACGCCACCACGAGCCACTACTACAAGTTCAGCTCGGCACGCTTCCCCAACTACTACCCCACCTCGCTGGGCGAGGGACAACCCGTCACAAGCCGGACCGACGCCAGCACACAAGCCTCGGAATGGAAATTTGTGGACCGCACCGACGGCACCTTCGACATTGTCAACCGCCACGACGGCCTCTACATATCGCCCGCATCAAGCAACAACACTGCCCTCAACGCGGTGGCCGCACAACCCGAAGCGGGCTGGAAACTGCTCGACAGCGGACAATCGGGCTACTTCATATTTGTGAGCGATGCCAACCATGCCGAAATCAACCAGACCAAAAGCGGAGAGGGCTACAAGCTCTACAACTGGGGCTACGGCTCAAAGACCAACGGCGAATACCGCTTCGACGACAACGGCTGCTGGTTCAGCTTCAGCCCCACCGAAACTGTCGACAACACTGCCACCGGCATAGGCACCATCAGCACCGCCACCACCCCCGAGCAGTGGTACGACCTCAGCGGCCGACGCGTAGCACGCCCCACCAAGGGCCTCTACATATCGAGCAAAGGCCGAAAGGTGGGACGGTGATTAACTTAGCGCTGTAAAAGAGACGCTACCACTAATGGGGGCGACGCGTCCCGCGTCGGGCATTAAAGCAAAGGCTCACAGACAAGCGTGTAATTAGTGCTGTCTGTGAGCCTTTGTTTCGTGTATAAATGCTGCACTTTTCCCGACGCGAGACGCGTCGCCCCCATTAGAGGTAGCGTTGGGTGCTTGAGCCCGATAGTCTGTTTACGACCGGACAGCGATCTTTACTTCACATCGCCCACCTTGATGAGGTATTCGGCAATCTGTACGGCGTTGAGGGCGGCACCCTTGCGTATCTGGTCGCTCACGAGCCAAAGGGTGAGGCCGTTGGGGTTGGCCAGGTCCTTGCGGATACGACCTACATATACGGGGTCCTTGCCGGCCAGGAAGAGGGGCATGGGGTACTCCTTCTTTTCGGGGTTGTCCATCAGCACCAGGCCGTCGCCACCCGATATGGCCTGCTTTACAGTGTCAATGTCGAGGGGTTGCTCTGTCTCCACCCAGATGGCCTCAGAGTGAGAGCGGAGCGAGGGCACACGCACACAGGTGGCTGAGGTGAGCACGTCGGAGTGCATGATTTTGCGTGTCTCGTTGTACATCTTCATCTCCTCCTTGGTGTAACCGTTGTCCTGGAACACGTCGATTTGTGGAATGACGTTGAAGGCCAGCTGGTAGGCAAACTTGTTGACGGTGACGGGCTGTCCGGCCAACACCTGGCGGTACTGCTCCACCAGTTCGTCCATGGCAGCCTGGCCTGCACCGCTCGCGGCTTGGTATGAGGCCACGTGCACACGCTTGATGTGGCTCAGGTTCTCGATGGCCTGCAGTGCCACCACCATCATGATAGTGGTGCAGTTGGGGTTGGCAATGATGCCGCGCGGACGTGTGAGGGCGTCCTTGGCATTGCACTCAGGCACAACGAGGGGTACTTCGTCGTCCATGCGGAAGGCCGAAGAGTTGTCAATCATTACGGCGCCATACCTGGTGATGTCGGCGGCAAACTCCTTTGAGGTGCCGGCACCGGCTGATGTAAAGGCAATGTCAACGTCCTTAAAGTCGTCGTTGTGCTGCAGGAGTTTGACAGTGTACTCCTTGCCGCGGAAGGTGTATTTGGTGCCTGCGCTACGGGTTGAACCGAAGAGCAGCAAATTGTCGATAGGGAAATCGCGCTCGGCCAGCACGCGCAGAAACTCTTGGCCTACGGCGCCGCTTGCGCCAACGATTGCTACGTTCATATTGCTTGTGGTGTGTTTTATGCCGCCCAACTGGGGTTATTGCTTTCATCACAACCCGCACAGCGGGGCGGTATGTTACATTTTGTAATTGTCTGTTTTATGATTGGTTGCATAACGTCAGCCGACGTTAGGTGTGCAAATGTACAACATTTTTTGCTATTTTTGGTCAGTCCGTCCTATTTGTGCGCGTCAGTTGGCAGTAAATGGCGGTTTTTTTCGCAACTTTGCAGTATCATACACACATTTTATGCCTTTTATTGGGCAAATCTAATAATTACAGACCTTGATAACAGACCCTACCTGGATATTCCTCATAGTGCTGGGCATCATACTCTTTGCGCCCATGCTGCTCGACAAGTTGCGCGTGCCCTCGATAGTGGGCATGATATTTGCCGGCGTGCTCATCGGCCCCCACGGGTTCGGTGTGCTTGAGCGCGACACCAGCTTTGAGTTGTTTGGCAAGGTGGGGCTTTACTACATCATGTTCCTTGCCTCGCTCGAGATGAACCTGCAGGACGTGCAGCGCATCAAGGGGCGTGCCGCCACGCTCGGTTTGCTCAGTTTTGTCATACCGATGGGCATTGGTTATGCTGCCAACTCGATGCTGGGCTATGGTGCGGCCGCTGCGGTGCTGATGGCCGCCATGTATGCCTCGCACACGCTGATAGCCTACCCCATTGTGCTGCGCTACGGTCTGTCGCGGCTCGACAGTGTGAGCATAGCGGTGGGTGGCACCATAGTGGCCGACACGCTCACGCTGCTAGTGCTTGCCGTGGTAGGCGGTGTGTTTAAGGAGCATGTGACGGGGCTTTACTGGCTGTGGCTGTTGGTCAAGGTGGTGGCGCTTGGCGGCATAATCATATATAGCTTTCCGCGCATAGGGCGGTGGTTTTTCCGCCGCTACGACGACAGCGTGGTGCAGTATGTGTTTGTGCTGTGCCTGGTGTTTTTAGGTGCGGGCCTGATGGAGTTTGTGGGCATGGAGGGCATATTGGGCGCCTTCCTGGTGGGCCTTGTACTCAACAGGCTCATTCCGCCCTCGTCGCCCTTGATGAGCCACATCGAGTTTGTGGGCAATGCCTTGTTCATACCCTTCTTTTTGATAGGTGTGGGCATGCTCATCAACCTTGGTGCGCTGGTTGAGCACGAGGGTGCCATAGTGGTGGCCGCCGTCATGGTGGCGGTGGGGCTTGGCAGCAAGTGGCTGGCCTGTTTTGTCACACAGAAGGCTTTTAAGATGAGCCTTGGCGAACGCCGTCTGATGTTTGGCCTTACCGGCTCGCGTGCTGCGGCCACACTGGCGGTGGTGCTTGTGGGCTACAAGATAATACTGCCCGACGGCAGCCGCCTGCTTGGCGACGATGTGCTTAACGGGGCCATGGTGCTCATACTGGTGACGTGTGTGGTAAGCTCGCTCATTACCGAGAACACGGCGCGCAAGGTGGCTGTGGCGCAACGCTCGGCCGCCACTGCCACTACGGTTGTGGCCCAGCCGGCGGGCGAGGCTCCCGACCGCATACTCATGGCGCTGCACAACCCCTCGATGGTGCAGGCGCTGGTTGACCTGTCGCTCATGCTGCGCACGCCGCACTCGGTGGCGCCCATCATAGCGCTCAATGTGGTGCTCGACAACAATCCCTCGGCGCGCCAGTCGGGCGAGGAGCAGCTTGAACACGCAGTTAAGCTGGCTGCTGCCACCAACATGCGCATACAAACGTACCAACGCTGGTCGGTGAATGTGGCGAGCGGCATATCGCACACCATCAAGGAGCGTGCGGTGAGCGACCTTGTGCTCGGACTGCACCAAAAGGAGCGCCTGTCTGACACCTTTTATGGCAAGTTGAGCACCGACCTGCTTGGTGCGATCGACCGCCAGATATTTATATTCCGTGCCACAATGCCGCTCAACACCATGCAGCGCATACAGTTGCTTGTGCCGCCCAAGGCGGAGTATGAACAGGGTTTTGGGGGCTGGCTCGACCGCATAGCCTTGCTTGCGCGCCAGCTTACGTGTGGCATCAATGCCTACTCTACGGCCGACACGCTGACGGCGGTTGAGCACTATGTGGGCAGCAAGCATAATGGGGTGCCTTTGCTCGGCACGGAGTACCGGTCGTGGAACGACCTTGTGCCCCTGGCCCATAACGCCCGCACCGACCACCTGGTGGTGTTTGTGTGTGCGCGGCGCGGCACCATCTCATTCCACAACTACCTCGACCGCCTGCCCGACCAGATTGAGCGTTACTTTTCGTCGCGCAACGTGCTGATGGTTTATCCGCAGCAACCGTTTACAAGACGCAGTTAGTGGCAGCGGGGCTTACGCCAAAGCGGCCTGCGGTGAGTACATTCACCGCAGGCCGCTTTGCTTGGCGCCTTGACACAAAAAAAGCAGTCAGCTGCGTGAGCAACTGACTGCCGTACAATTCAAAGTCGGGGTGACTGGATTCGAACCAGCGACCACACGCCCCCCAGACGCGTACTCTAACCGGGCTGAGCTACACCCCGAATTGCGAGTGCAAAAGTACGCATTTCCTCTTAACCTGCAAACTTTTACCGCATTTTTTTGTGCAGAAACCGCAAAAACCGCGTCTTTTTGCCGCATTTTGGGGCAAAAAGAGTAACTTTGCGGTGTTTGCAACCATTGATTAGTTGACGGGGGAGCGATGGGTTTACGAGACATTGCCGCTTGGTAAGGCCTCAACGCGCTGCAAGAAAACGCAAGCACTAATGGGGGCGACGCGTCCCGCGTCGGGGTAGAGAACGGAGGGAAATGCGAACTCTGCTAAATAATAGCTGCATCTTTTCCCGACGCGAGACGCGTCGCCCCCATTAGAGGTAGCGTTTGGTGCTTGAGTCCATTCGCACGCCCCCTGCTCTGCCAACGCACGCATATATATATTATATACAAAGATACTATGGAAGGACCCACCACATATTCGCCCAATCTGCCTGCCACGCTGCGGGCCACCATCAATCTGCCCTCGTCGAAGAGCATCAGCAACCGTGCCTTGCTGCTCTGCGCGCTGAGCGGCCCCGACTCGAGTGTGGAACGCATGTCGAACTGCGATGACACCTATGTGATGTGGCGCGCCCTGACGCAACGGCCTGCCACGGTGGACATCATGGCCGCTGGCACCGCCATGCGCTTTATGACGGCCTACTTTGCCATTTGCCGTGGAGAGGAGCACACCATTACCGGCACCGAGCGCATGCGCCAACGCCCCATCAAGGTGCTTGTTGACGCCCTGCAGCAGTTGGGGGCCGACATCAGCTATGTGGATAACGAGGGCTATCCGCCCCTCCACGTCAAGGGGCGCAACTTGCAGGGCGGCCGCATCAGTTTGCCCGCCAGCGTGAGCTCGCAGTACATATCGGCCCTGCTGCTTGTGGCGCCCACCATGACCCAGGGCCTTACGCTCGAACTTGTGGGCGACATCATATCGCGCCCCTACATCAACATGACGGTGAGCATGATGCGCACCTTTGGGGCCAACATTGAGTGGACCGACGCGCACACGCTGCACGTGGCGCCACACGCCTACCTGAGCGATGTGATATATCCGGTGGAGAGCGACTGGAGTGCGGCCTCGTACTGGTATGAGATGATGGCGCTCACGCCCGATGCCGGTGCCACCATCACACTGCCCTGGCTCTACAAGGAGAGCCTGCAGGGCGACAGTGCCGTGAGCCGCTACTTTGAGCCGCTGGGTGTGCACACGGCCTACGACACTGAACACGAGCTCGTGGTGCTGACAAAGTGTGCCGACGCGCTGCTGCCCGAGGGCCAGACTTATGAGCTTGACCTGATTGGCCAGCCCGACCTGGCGCAAACGCTGGTGGTGACCTGTGCCATGCTGCGGCGCCCGTTCAGATTTAGCGGACTGCGCTCACTGCGCATCAAGGAGACTGACCGCATGGCGGCCTTGCAAGCCGAACTGGCCAAGTTTGGCATTGCACTGGGCATTGAGGCCGACGATGTGCTCTACATTGACAGCTACGCCGATGGCACACCCCACTACAACGGCCGACCCATTGCCACTTATCACGACCACCGCATGGCTATGGCTTTTGCACCGGCTGCCATGGTGTGTGAGGGGGTGCAGATAGCCAACCCCGAGGTGGTGAGCAAGAGCTACCCGCGCTATTGGGAGGACCTTGGAGGATTAGGTTGACGGGGCTGCTGAGAATGCCCCAACGCAGGACGATGCTGCTGAAAAATGCCCGACGCGAGACGCGTCGCCCCCATTAGTGCTTGCGTTTCTTCAACCATCAAACACTACCACCAAACGCTACCACTAAGAGCTACCACCCAACGCTACCACTAAACGCTAGCACTAATGGGGGCGACGCGTCTCGCGTCGGGCATTTTTCAGCTGCCTCGTCTCGCGGGAAAATATGCAGCTATTATTAGCAGTAGTAGCGCTCGTATTTAACTTCTATCTCTATCCCGACGCGGGACGCGTCGCCCCCATTAGTGCTTGCGTTTTTTCGCAGCGTCTTTTATTGACGTGCGAAACTAAATCCGAAACTTCAACAACTTATTATCACCATGCAAATATTGTTACTCTCGCTCCTCGGCCTTTGCCTTGTGGCCCTTGTGGCCGGCTGGCTGCGCAACCGCACGCTGCAGGCCAAACTGCGCCGTGGCGAAATAAGCGAGATGCCCCACATACGCAAGCGCCCCGAGGGGTGCTGCGGCAAACACGCTGTGTGCGAAAAGGATCAGCTCTTGGCCGACGCGCTGGCTCCCGACATTGAATACTTTGACGATGAGGAACTTGACACCTACAAGGGTCGTGCCTCAAACGCTTACTCTCCCGACGAGACGGCGCAGTTTGAGGAGGTTATGACCACCATGCGCCCCGACGAGGTGGCGGCTTGGCTGCGCTCACTGCAACTGCGCGGCATTAACCTGCCTGACGAGCTGAAAGACGAGGCTATCATGCTGGTGGAGGGATAGGCCGATGCTTTTTGCACCACTTTGCTTTGCAATATCACTCAGTTTGCACTATCTTTGCAGAAAATAGGCTGCAGTTCGGCAAAGATTGCAAGTAAACTCGTTCAAGTTTAGGTTTTAACTTGAACGGGCTGAAGGCCCAATGAATTCCATAGCCCAAGGCAACACCTTGGGTTAACAGCAAGTGGAAACGTGACGCCCTGTAAGGGCAAAAGTATAATGAGGTATTTCTACTTATGCCCTTACAGGGCGTCACAACCTTGCTCAATTTCACCCAGGGCGTTGCCCTGGGCTAAGTAAATAATTGGGCTTTCAGCCCGCCTTGGCAAAACCCAGAACGGAGTAAACTTGTATCTCTGCTCTCAGTTTGCACAACAGCAGCCACACAACACACGTAACATTCACAACAAACACTGACAATATGCTCGACGTAAAGAAATGCCTCAGCGACAGCGAGGAGAAAATGGACATGAGCGTGATGCACCTCGAAGACACGCTCGCCCAAATCCGTGCCGGCAAGGCCAACGTACATATCCTTGACGACCTGCGCGTCAACTCATACGGTTCGATGGTGCCCATCAACAATGTGGCAGCCATCACTACCCCCGACTCACGCACCATCGCCATCAAACCTTGGGAAAAGAATATGTTCCCCGTTATTGAAAAGGCTATCATCGACTCTACCATCGGTATCATGCCCGAAAACAACGGCGAGGTTATCCGCTTGGGAATTCCCCCTCTCACCGAGGACCGACGCAAGCAGCTCACCAAGCAGTGTGCCAAGGAGGCCGAGGAGGCTAAAGTGGCCATTCGCAACGCACGCCGCGAAGGCATCGACAAACTGAAGAAAGCCTTGAAGGACGGTCTGCCCGAAGACGTGGAGAAGGACGCCGAGGCTAATCTGCAAAAGATACACGACAAGAAGGTGAAGAGCATCGAGGAAATTCTTGCCACCAAGAACAAGGAAATCATGACGGTGTAACCGCAAACGCTCACACCGCGATGTGACTAACAAGCAATTTGAGAGTTTAAGAGTTCAGCACAGAGGCACTGCCAGTCAGGCCCGTGTTCTTGACTCTTAAACTCTTAACTGTTTATTTCCCCACACTTCATGCACGGAAAAGTAATCAAAAGCACAGGCAGCTGGTACCTGGTGCGCACCGACGACGGGCGTGCCGTTGAGTGTAAGGTGAAAGGCAACTTCCGCCTGCGCGGCATACGCTCTACCAACCCCGTAGCCGTGGGCGATGGGGTGACCATCAAGGAGCAACCCGCCAAGGGCAGCGAGGAGGCGGCAGCCTTTATCACCGAAATTGACGAGCGACGCAACTACATCATTCGCAAGGCTTCGAACCTGTCGAAACAGAGCCACATTCTGGCCGCCAACGTGGATATGGCCCTGCTCGTGGTGACCATTGCACGCCCCGAAACGAGCACTACCTTTATCGACCGCTTTCTGGCCTCGGCCGAGGCTTACCGCGTGCCGGTGTGCATTGCCTTTAACAAGGAGGACGACCTCAGCCCTGCCGAGCGCGAGGTGATGGACTACTGGCAGGCGCTGTACACCAACATTGGCTACGAGTGCTACCGCATGTCGGCCCTCAACGCCCAGGGCATTGAACCGCTGCGCCAGGCGCTGCAAGGACGCACCACGCTGCTGGCCGGCCACTCGGGGGTGGGCAAGTCGACACTGCTCAACCTGCTTATTCCCGACGCCCATGTGCGCACGGCACAAATATCTGACGCCCACGGCACGGGCATGCACACCACCACTTACAGCGAGTTGTTTGAACTGCCCGACGGCGGTGCGCTCATCGACATTCCGGGGGTAAAGGGCTTTGGCACTTTCAACATCGAGCGCGACGAGGTGGCGCACTACTTTCGCGACATATTTGCCATATCGGCCGACTGCCGCTTCAACAACTGCACCCACACCCACGAGCCGGGCTGCGCTGTGCTGCAGGCGCTCGAGGAACACCGTCTGGCCCCATCGCGCTATGCGTCGTATCTGTCGATGATGGACGACCAGGACGAGGGCAAATACCGGGCGGCTTATTGATTGACGGGGGTGACGGGTTAACAAGTTAACAGGGTTGACGAGGTTGACGGGTAAGTATGCTCTGCATTATTGACAGAGATATATGGAATGTAAGTATATGACAGACTTGCCATTTGCCTCTAACCCCATAGTCCTTAACACAAGCAGAGGTAACTTTATAACCCCATAACCTTATAACCTCATAACCCCTCCCCTCATAACCCCATAACCTCATAACCCCTTAACCTCCCCCCCCATGACTGTTATCATCATACTCGCAGCTTTTACGCTCATACTCGGGTTGATAGAGATATTCATCACCCCGGGGTTCGGCCTGGCAGGCATCGGTTCGATAATCTGCGCCCTGGCCGACGTTGTGCTCATCTACACCGACTACGGCTTTGGTTGGGCCTGCGGTGCCGTAGTCATCGGTTTGGCCGTGCTGGGCATCATGCTCTACATTGTGGCCCACTCGCGCACCTTCGACCGCATGAGCCTCCACACCGCCATCACATCAACCAACGCCACCACCGACCAGCTGTCGGTTAAGCCCGGCGACACCGGCAAAGCCCTCACGCGACTGGCCCTTGTGGGCAACGCCACCATAGGCGGCAAACAAGTTGAGGTGAAGTCATCGGGCGAATTTATAAATCCTGGCACACCCGTGCGCGTGGTAAGTGTCAGCGAAGCGACTATCATTGTTGAAAAAACTAACGAATAACACGTTGGCAACATTCTTAGTTAACGTGGTAACAAGTTGACAGATTTACAGGTAAGTATGTCATACACTACTTATTATGCTAAAGTAAGACTGGCAAGAAGCTCAGAAAGCTTGACCAACTTACCTGTTAACCCGTTAACTTGTCAACCTGTTTGCTAATTACACCAAAGCGTAACGAACAAGCAGGTGTTATACGCCTATATAATATATAATACTACAAATGAAACTCCGACACACCATACTGTCACTTGCGCTTGCCACTTGTGCCACAGCTGCCATGCAAGCCACCACTCCCGTACGCCGCACCATCAGCCACCAACAGCCCAACGGGCAGGTGGTCACCATCAATGCCGTGGGCAACGGGCGCTACACGCTTTACAGCCTCGACGGCACCGCCGTGCTGCCCGGCACCGACGGACACTACTACTATGCCACGCTGAACGCTGACGGACAGCTCGCCATTGGCACCACCCTTGCCGGCTACGCGGCCCGCAGCACGGCACAACCACGCTTGAGCACGGCACAGGCCGAGGCTCTGCTCAACGCCGCACTGCCCGTGGCCCCCGTGGTGCGTCAGGGGGGCATGAGTGCCAAGAGCCTGACCACCAGCACGCCCGACGGGTTGGGCGAATATGGCAAGAGTGCACTGGGCGCCGTGCAGAGCATTGGCAGCCCCACACTGCCCGTGGTGATGGTTGACTTTGCCGACCGCGCATTTCAGGACACCATTACCACTGCCAAGGTGACACGCTTCTTTAACGAAACGGGCTACCGCGACGAACCTGCTGCACGCGGCTCGGTGCGCGACTACTTTGTGGCACAGAGCGACAGCCTGTTTACCCCTACTTTTGAGGTAGTGGCCCACGTCAAACTGCCCAGCGGCTATGTCTACTACGGCAAGGACAGCAAGGGCGGCGGCACCGACCCCTATGCCCGGCAATTTGTGATTGACGCGCTGGCCGAGGCTTCGAAAGTGGTGGACTTTGGCTCTTACTGCACCCCAGGCAGCACCGATGTGCCAATGGTAGTGCTCATGTTTGCGGGGCCGGGGCAGCAATCATCGTTTGAGGACGGCAGCAGCAACTACCTGTGGGCCAAGTTCCAGCAGAGCAGTTTCAGTGTGAACGACAACAAATACCAAGTGCGCTCCTACTTTATGGGCAACGAATTGCTGCAAACTTATGGCAAGGACGAGAACGATGTGACGGGAGCCGCCATAGATGGTGTGGGCCTTTTTGCCCATGAGTTTGGCCACGCTCTGGGTTTGCCCGACTATTATAACACGCAGAACAGTTCGGCTTTCAACACCATGGGCTATTGGGACATCATGGACTACGGCCAATATTACCAGAACGGCTACCGCCCCATAGGCTACACTGCCCACGAGCGCAGCTACCTGGGCTGGCTGCATGTGACGGAACTCACCGACAGCGCACAGGCCTGCCGTCTGCTGGCTCTCGACGGTTCACAAGGCAACGAGGGCGGTGCCCGCGCCTACGTGGTGCGCAACCCCGAGCATGCTAACGAGTACTATATGTTTGAAAACCGCACCACAAACACCTGGCACACCAAGACCATGGGCACTGGCATGCTCATCACGCACATTGACTACGACCGCTCGGCATGGAACAACAACCGCGTCAACACCCAGCGGGACCACCAGCGCATGCAGTTTGTGCCGGCCGACGGCATAAAGGAGGGCAATACCACGAGCGAGAGCATGAACATGAATGCTTTGTTTGCCGGCTACCGCGCCGACCTCTTTCCCGGCACCAAGGGGGTGACACAGTTCCCCGATGCCCAAACTCCTGCCGACACGCTGTATAACGGCAGCAGCAAGTTGCTGAAACGCCCCATCTATAACATTGCGGTACAACCCGACGGCAGCATCACTTTCGGCTATCTTGACGCCTCGATAACAGGCATCGGGCAGACTGCTACCGTGGTACGCCAACCGGCCAAAGCCATCTACGACATGAGCGGACGCCGCATTGCCTCGTGGGAGACTGCCGCACCGGGCCTTTACATTGTAAACGGGGTGAAGGTGGCCAAACGCTGACACTAACGGCTGCCGCCTCTGGCTTGCCGCAGGCCCGTTATTTACAAGAGTTGTTCAACAATGCGTCACACACGTTTGTCCTCGCGTTAAAACAAGATAAATATAACCGAAAGGACGGATAAGTAAGATTTTGTACGTATTTTTGCAACTTGATAAAGTAGGCACTACGCTGCAAGTATACATTATTGTATTGGCAAGCAGCCGCCTTACCCCACATTATAATATATGAAGAAGAACAGCATATTCAGCCTCATACTCGCCCTGGCAGCCGGACTCACACTGGCCACGGCTTGCGACACGTCGAGCGAAGTGACCGAGAGCGACTCGGCACGCGACTGCCTCATAACCTCGGCCACAATGGGTACTCTCAAACGCCAGGTGCATATGGTCAATGCAGCCGGCCGCGACACTACCTACACCTACACGGTGACGGGGGCTGCCTACAACCTGACCATCGACCAGGTGAACAACCGCATATTCAACGAGGACTCTCTGCCTACCGGCACACGCACCGACAAACTGGTGTTTGCCAGCTCGAGCGGCATTAGCAGCACGGGCACACTGGCCATCAAGAGCCTCTACTCGGGCAAGGATACGCTCTACACCTATACCGACAGCACCGACTTCAGCGTAAACCGCGAGGTGTCGGTGTACGACACTTATGGTGAACGCAAGCGCACCTACACCTTCGACATTCGCGTGCACCGCCAGGAGGCCGACTCTACGGCATGGCAGCAGGTGGCAGCTAATCCGCTGAGCGATGTGGCCTCGTTTGTCAAGAGCCGCGCGCTCACTACGGGCAACACGCTCTATGTGTTTGGCCAGCGCGCCGACGGCAAGGTGCAGGTGGTGCAGACGTCGGTCATGGCCCCCGACTTTGACGGCAGCGCGGCCAACATCAGCACCACGGGCTTTGATGTGCGCAGCGTGACACACTTCGACGGCCACTTCTACGCTCTGGCCAACGGCACACTCATGCACTCGGCCAACGCTGCCGAGGGTTGGCAAACGGCCATCACGCACCACACTTTCAGCGCCATAGCGGGCTGCACGGCCGACAGCATTTATGCCATTTCTAACGCACAGATGTGGGCCTCGGCCAATGGCACGGACTGGGCGCCGTCTGCCATCGACACCGACGCACAGCTGCCTGCGGGCAACAATGTGGCTTCGGCCACGGTGGCCTCGCGCATTAACAAACCGGCCCAGATGCTCGTCATGGTGGGCATTGAAGGTGGCAAGGCCAATGTGTGGAAACACGACATCGACTCGGTGGGCGGTTTCTTCACGCCATGGTACAACTTGCCCCAAACCAGCGAGTTGGGCGCTTATGCCTGTCCCGTTGTGCAGCAGCACACACTCTTTGGCTACGACACCAACACGATGCTCGCCGGCCTCAGCGCCGAAGGGGTAGTTGCCCCGTTTTATGTGAGCCGCGACAACGGCCGCACATGGCGCACCGATGTGCTGACACACCCCACGCTGACGGGGGCCACCTCACTGGCCGTTACCACCGATGCCAGCAATTACATCTGGCTCATCTGCGGTGGCACCGGTGTAGTGTATAAAGGACGCATCAACCGCCTCGGGTGGGAATAACAAGCGCAGCGGCTGCACATTTGCACATCTGCCCATCTGCATCATCTATATTTGTTTTGGCCACAATTCATCACATATTCATCGTCATGCGGCAGCACCTTGCGGTGTTGGCCGCATTGGTGTGTTTGTGTGTGGCAGCTCTCACCGCCCCCACCCAAGCCCGCGCACAAGTGCAGGCCGACGAGAGCGTATACCGTCTGGAACTGGGAGCCGGCATTGGCGGCGCTTTCAACTTTACCGATGTCAAGGACAACATCGGCATGGCTGCCGCCGCGGTGGCACGCTTCCCCTTCAATCCGCGCATGGCACTCAAAACACAGTTCAGCTTTGCACAAGCAAAGGGCAGCACCGCCGGGCTCAAAGCCTTTTACCCGGCCAACACCGGGGCTGCAGGGGCCGAACGGCTCAACTACCAAGTGAGCAGCGCCATATACGACCTGTCGGCACTCTACGAACTGCACTTCCTGCCCTACGGCTATGAGCGCGACTACCGCCACTACTCACGCATCGTGCCCTATGTGCAAATGGGCTTCGGACTGACTTACGGCGCCGCAGGAAAGGCTTTTACAGCCAACATTCCACTCGGCGCAGGACTTAAATACAAACTGGGGCCACGCCTCAACCTGGGGCTCGACTGGCTGGTGCACTTCAGCCTGAGCGACAAACTCGACGGACTCGAAGCGCCTCTGGGCATCAAGAGCGAAATGTTCCGCAACAAAGACATTTACTCGACCCTCTCCCTCACCCTCACCTACGACCTCAACCCTAAGTGCCCCACGTGCAACAGGGACTGAGGCTCTCACACCCCCCTAACCTATACAAAGAGAAACTTATGCAAAAGATACCTGCCCACATAGCCATCATCATGGACGGCAACGGACGTTGGGCCAAAGCACGCGGTCTCGACCGCAGCATGGGACACCAACAAGGCGTTGTGGCCGTGCGCGAAATTACCACGGCCTGCTCCAATCTGGGCGTAAAGTTCTTGACGCTCTACACCTTCTCTACCGAAAACTGGAACCGCCCGGCCAACGAGGTGGCTGCACTGATGTCGCTCATTCTGACATCGCTCGAGGAGGAACTCTTTATGAACAACAACGTGCGCCTGCGCATCATTGGCGACCTCAGCCGCGTGCCCGAGGTGGTGCGCGAGTCGATACTCGGCCTGCAGCAGCGCACATCTGTCAATACGGGCATGACCATGGTTATTGCCCTGAGCTACAGCTCGCGATGGGAAATGACCGATGCCGTGCAGCGCATTGCGGCCGAAGTGGCCGAGGGCAAACTCGCACCGGCCGACATCAACGAGCAAACCATAACGGACCACCTCAGCACCAACTTCATGCCCGACCCCGACCTGCTCATACGCACAGGCGGCGAGGTGCGGCTGAGCAACTACCTGCTGTGGCAGTGTGCCTACACCGAACTCTACTTCTGCCAAACCTTCTGGCCCGACTTTCACGAGGCCGACCTCGTAAAGGCCATCGAATGGTTTAACCACCGCGAACGGCGTTACGGCAAGACAAGTGAACAAGTGACCAAGGCTTGATATGTCACAACCCGGCGTGAAACCATGCCCAACTCTGCCCGCCGCCACCGCAACATACAGCGCTTACAGCTCCCAACGAGCCACACACGCGCTCACCTTACGCAACAACACAACGATAAATGAAATACAACTCACGCAAACTGCTCATCTTGATGGCTATGGCCGCACCGCTGGCCATCGCCGCACAAGCACAGACCGCAGAGGGTGACAACAACGACAACAAGCCCGTCATCACCTACACGGCCAACCACCCTCGCTATGTGCTGGGAGGCCTCACCGTGGACGAGATGAAAGGCTACGACAACGACTACCTGCTCAACATATCGGGCCTCAACGTGGGCGACACCTACGAAATTCCCGGGCCCGACATCAGCGAGGCCGTGCGACGCTATTGGAACCAGAAAATCTTTTCGAACGTTGAGATTGTGGCCGACAGCATTGTCGACGGCAAAGCTTACCTGCACATCAAACTCACCGCACAACCACGCATATCGAGCATACGATACACCGGCGTCAAAAAGTCGGAACGCGAGGACTGCGAAAAGATTATCGGCTTTCAGCCCGGCAACCAAATCACCACCGACATGGTGAACCGCGCCGAGCACTACATCAAGAAGCACTTTGTGGAGAAGGGCTTCAAAAACTGCGAGGTGCACATCACGCAACGCGAGGACGTGACGGGCGACAACCGCGTGCTGGTGGATATCGACATCAACAAGAACGAAAAGGTGAAGGTGCACAAGATCTTCATCACCGGAGCCAACCCCAAACACGTGGCAAAACTCAAGCGCGCCATGAAAAAGACGCACGAAAAGAGCTTTGTCAACATGTTCCGCTCAAAGAAGTTCCTGCCCGAAAAGTATGACGAGGACAAGGGGCTGCTCATTGAAAAACTCAACGAATGGGGCTACCGCGACGCACTCATCACGGCCGACAGCGTGCAAACCATCGACCAAAAGCACGTCAACATTCACCTCAACGTCTACGAGGGCACCAAGTACTATGTGCGCAACATCTCGTGGGTGGGCAACACCGTGTACAACTCCGACCTCCTGCAGCGCATCTTACAGCTCAACAAGGGCGATGTCTACAACCAGACGCTCATGGAGAAACGCCTTACGAGCGACGACGACGCCGTGGGCAACCTCTACTATAACAACGGCTACGTGTTCTACAGACTCGACCCCGTCGAGGTAAACGTCGTGGGCGACTCCATCGACCTCGAAATGCGCATTCGCGAGGGCCAGCAGGCCACATTCAACCATGTGCGCATAGCCGGCAACACACGTGTGTACGAAAACGTCATACGACGCGAACTGCGCACAAAGCCGGGCGACCTCTTCTCAATGGAGAGCATCAAGCGCTCTATTCAAGACCTCGCACAAATGAACCAGTTCGACCCCGAAGCGCTGCAGTCACAGTTTGGCCAAAGCGGCATCAAGCCCGACCCCGTGAGCGGCACCGTCGACCTCAACTACCCGCTCACCTCAAAGGGCGGCGACCAAATCGAACTCTCGGCAGGCTGGGGACAGACCGGTATCGTGGGACGCGTAGGACTGAAGTTCACCAACTTCTCAGTGCAGAACCTCTTCCGCAAGGGCTACAAACGCGCCGGCTTCATACCGCAGGGCGACGGACAGACGCTCTCGCTGCAAGTGCAAACCAACGGTACTTACTACCAAAACTACGGACTCAGTTTCCTCGAACCATGGCTCGGTGGAAAGCGCCCCAACCAGCTCTCTTTCAACATATCATACAGCAAGCAGAGTGATGTAAACTCCAACTACATCAACCAAAACTACTACAACAACCTCTACAACTACGCCTACGGCTACGGCACAAGCTCCAACTACTACACCGACGCCTACGACCCCGACAAGTACGTCAAGATGGTTAACCTCAGCCTTGGCTTCGGCAAACGTCTGCGCTGGCCCGACGACTACTTCACCTTCATGGCCGAACTGTCGTACACACGCTACATGCTCAAGTCGTGGCAATACTTCCTCATAACCGACGGCAACTGCAACAACATCAACCTCTCGCTCTCATTGCAGCGCAACTCTACCGACCACCCCTTCTACCCGCGCAAGGGCTCTGAGTTCCTGCTACAGGCCACACTCACACCACCCTACTCGCTCTGGGACGGGCGCAACTACAAAAATCTGGCCACCAACCCACAGAGCGCCAACTACCAAAAGGAGATGCAAGAGAAGTACCGCTGGATTGAATACCACAAGTGGAAACTCAAGTTCCGCAACTTCACAGCACTCTCAAGCGCCGTCAAGGCCCCCGTGCTCATGACACGCTTCGAAATGGGCATACTCGGTGCCTACAACCGCCACAAAAAGTCGCCTTTCGAAACCTACTACGTGGGCGGCGACGGCATGTCGGGCTATTCTACAGGCTATGCCACCGAGACCATCGGACTGCGCGGTTACGAAAACGGCTCGCTCTCGGGCAACAACTCCTACTACGGCGACGCCTACGCCTACAGCCGCATGACACTCGAACTGCGCTACCCCTTGATGCTCGAAACCTCAACCTCTATCTTTGCACTCGCATTTATCGAGGGAGGTAATGCCTGGACCGACGTCAAAAAGTTCAACCCCCTCAACATGAAGCGCTCTGCCGGTGTAGGTGTGCGCATACTGCTCCCCATGGTGGGCCTCATGGGTATCGACTGGGCCTATGGTTTCCAAAAGTACATCAGCGGATACTCGGGCAAGCGCGCAGGCGGTTCACAGTTCCACTTCATCATTGGCCAGGAATTCTAACAACACACTTTTACGCTCATGAAAAAGTTAGCTTTATTATTGCTCATCGCCCTGTGCACCTCATTCAGTGCCAGCGCACAAAAGTTCGCCCTCGTCGACATGGAGTATATTCTCAGCAACATACCCGCCTACGAGCGTGCCAACGAGCAGCTCAACCAAACCTCCAAGTCGTGGCAGGCAGAGGTCGAAGCACTCAGCAACAAGGCACAAACACTCTACAAGAACTATCAAAACGAGAGCGTCTTCCTAAGCGACGCACAAAAGAAGGAGCGCGAAAAGGCCATCGTCGACAAGGAAAAAGAGGCGGCCGACCTTAAAAAGAAATACTTCGGGCCCGAGGGCGAGCTTTACAAAAAGCGCCAAAGCCTCATCGAGCCTATACAGGACGAAATTTACAACGCCGTCAAGAGCATAGCCACCACCAAGGGCTTCCAGCTCATTCTCGACCGCGCGTCCGACAACGGCATCATATTTGCCTCACCAAGCATCGACATCAGCAACGAGGTGCTCAGCAAGCTGGGCTACGACGTGCGCTAATCCCCCACACACTCTCCCCCGTCATTGGCGGCATGAGGCACACAAGCCCCATGCCGCCAAATGCTATTTTACACCCGATAGGGTATTAGTGCTGTCCAGTAAAACGTAAATATCCGAACAATCTCAAGCACAAAACGCTACCACTAATGGGGGCGACGCGTCTCGCGTCGGGAAAAGATTCAGCTATTATTTAGTATGGTTTGTATCGTTCCTTTTAATTAACCCGACGCGAGACGCGTCGCCCCCATTAGTGCTTGCGTTTTTTTGCAGCGCGTTTCGGGCAACTTAAAATGCAACAAAAACGGTCGCGCTTTTGATTCCAATTTTGAACACCCTACCTTACAGGGCGCAACTGTTCCTACATACGCTAACCCTGGGTGCCGCTTCGCTTGCCCAGGGCTAAGGACAATCATTGGGCTTTCAGCCCGCACAAATTGAGTTTTGACACACCCTCATAAGACATCGAATAATATGACATTAGAATATCACTTTTGCAGAATTGACAAACCTGTTAGGCATCAACATGTCTGCTGTTCAGAAACTTGTAAAGCGCATGGTTGACAATGGCTACATGGCACGTCATGAAAATGGTGCTTGGCGAGTTATTGCTACTTCCGTTGTGTGAACACTATTCCTGACTTCGTCAATGCGTCACCCAAATTAGGTTTTGTCTCCCAAAATATCAAAAAGTGGCTTGATAGCAACCACAACAAAATCATTGGCTAAAGAAAAACGCCGTTTGAAGTCGTAAATTATTTGTTTCCGTTACGCATTGTTGTTTTATAATATTGCCAACGTGTAATCGTCGGTGTCAATAAGTTTTTTTACACACAAAGACTCCATCAGTTCCTTAAAGTCGGCTTCTGAGTCTACACTTCTTAAAAGAGGATTGAGAACATCATCGTAAAACTTGAGCGCCTCTTTCTCTGCCATTTGAAGCAGTTGCGAATTGCTTGTTCGTTTCATTCGCAGCTCCATCAGTTCGCTTTCAAACTCCTCACTTTTCGACAGTTCGTACATCATCAGTACATAATGCGAAAGGGCATCGCTTGCAGCAAACACTATGGATGCGTCATCAATAGGAAACACGCCACTACGGAATCCTTCTTCTTCTAATGGGTCCTTGCAACTGACGAGGCGGGGAGGATTGCTGAAGTCGGCCAATCGTGTAAAGCTATGTTCCAGTAATCCTGTGTGACGATTATAGTGAAAAATAACACTATCGCCATACGCTATCCATCTACATTCTTTATCATTAGACTTCCAAACTGCAGCAACTGTGGCGCACGAGCCTTCGTTGTAAAACTTGTTAAGCAAGATACCATCGCCTTCCTTAGCCCGTTCTTCATGCTCATTGTAGAACGCCTCCCAAATGCCGTCCACCCATTCATCAAATTCTGCAAACGAACAAAGCGGAGCATCCTTTGGTAGATGCTCCATCAGATACCTCGACCACTCATCAGCATAGAGTCCACAGCCTCCAGCTCCGTCCGATACGGCTATGCACAGTGGTGAGCAGAACACAGCGTCCTCGTTGGGCGTGTGGTCGTTAGTTTTTGCTATGCTTACACTTTTACACATCTTCCTACTGGTTATTGTTAACGAACATGCTTGACAGGGTGCCAATCTTCATCATCTTTACAAGGTGTTCCATACCTGTGTTCACACCCATGGCATGATAGCGTATATCTGTTTGCTTGTCACCGAAGATGGTCCTCATCTGCTCATTGTAGTTAAGCGGCAACAGACTTGCCATATTGTATAGCTTTTCGCCATAGCCGTTGCCGTTCAGCTCATCGAGCGAAGCAGGGAAAACCACCGATTCGGTATGTCCTGGCACTACATGGATATTGAAAAGCAACACGTTGCCATCGTTGGTAAACATCGACTTCAACTGGTTTGACAACTGCTGCATATCGTCGTACGACACACCGTTATATTCTCCGTCTGTGATGTTTATGATTGTCGGTGGATAGCAGTCCTTGTCGTGGTGTTGATTCATCCAGTTCTCCAACAGACCTTCTGCACGCTTGAATGCCTTGTCCATATGAGTCCAGCTGCCATCATGACGTGCCGTCATCCATTGTTTCTTTTCCACCTCCTTTATTGCGATGCCTTTGCGTGTGCGCACTTTTTCCTTAACCACCTTTTTCATAAACGGATTGTTTCTAATTTCTTCAGGCGTGACAAAATCTCTACCCTCCAACGATCCGTTCCATGCGCTGTAAGCCTCCTGACCGTATCCTATTACGGCAATGTCGAAATAGTGGCGTGTTTCGTTATTCTTCACGCAACGTTCCACAAGTTCGTTTATCTGCGAGTTCACTATTCGTGCCACAGCTTCAGATAGCGTCATGTCCTCTCCATTGAAAGTTGTTAAGCGCTTCATCGACACACTTTGGTCAACAAGGAAGATGAATGCTGTAGGATGCTCGCGGTCTACACGTGCTGTGTAAGCGTTCTTGCTCTGCATCTGCTGCGGCTGACTCGGAATAGGTATGCCAAAGTTGCCGATATTGGTGATATACTTCAACGGGATTGAATTCTTTACCAATATCTCAGCTTGATAGTAAGGCTGCTCGTCAGCATCGAGGTCGAAATGCTTCTTTGCCTTTACGGTCTGGAAGTGAATCCGCTTGAAGTCGTTTAGTGTACCGCCTATTTTTGCTCCGCTTCGTGTTGCGTTGCGGTCGGCATAGCGCGTGTCCTCATCGTATATCACCTCTGGGTCTATTTCCAGCAGTACGGGGTTTGATATTCTGCCTTCGTTCATGGCTACGTACATCATAGGGTGATTGCTTGTGAAGCTGACGCGAACGTAATGCTCCAATCCTGCCTGCTGGTCGAGCGACCACGACAGCGAACCTGCTCCGCCACCGCCCGGCTTGGGGATGTCGATGCCACGCTCCTCACAGTCTTTCCACGAGTAGAGACCGCCGTTCTTGATGATGTTCTCCAAGTTGTCGCGGTCTGTGAAGTGATACAGCTTTGTGATGTTATGCTGTTCGAGGAGTTTCTTGAACTCCTCCCAATCGTTTCTTTTGTTCATAACGGTTTCTTGTTTATAGGTTTAGAATAGCGACGGCATTTGCTGTATCTCCGTCTGTAGCTTCTTGTCGCCGAATGGGTACAGCCCTTCAGCGTACGCCTTTATCAGAAAGGCGTGCGACAAGGGTGTCTTCGGATTGTCAATGTCGCAGTTTGTGGTATAGTCGAGCAGCACGATTGTTTTCGTCTTGCTGGCTTCCCTCAACCGCTCAATGATGTTCGCCACCTTGTTCTCAAGCACCCACTTGTAGGCAGGCAGATAGATTTGTTTACGCGCCTCTATGTATCCCAGCAACTCCGTTCCTTTCACTCCTTTGCGGTGTCCGAGTGGTTTACCGAATCGCCTCACGGTACGCTTTATGTTCTTCATCGTGTCGTTAGCGAACATATTTACGTCCACACCCGCCGTTTCAAACACTTTCAGTCCCTGCCATATCGCCTCAACGCACATTGCGGTGTAGCCCTCGCTGAATGGAACGGGGATACCACCGTGTGGGTAGAACGGACTTAACCTCACCAATCCGTCTGTGGCTTGGCTTGTGACATCAGCAATTACCGCATTAGGATATTTCTTTAGTATATTTTCGCGCTTCCTGCGCTTGGATTCTATTGCTATCATTATTTAAGAATTAAAGACTTTTCCGCCAAAACGTTGAATGATGTCAGACTTGATATGTGAGGGAAGGTTCCAACACCTCCAAAAAGCCGAATTTCCAATCGTTGTGACACTATTTGGGATATTTATGCTGGTGAGGGAGTTGCAGCCCTCAAAAGCACCCTTTCCAATCGTTGTGACACTATTTGGGATATTTATGTTGGTGAGAGAGTTGCAACCCTCAAAAGCACCCTTTCCAATCGTTGTGACACTATTTGGGATATTTATGCTGATGAGAGATTTACAGCTTGAAAAAGCACCCTCTCCAATCATTGTCACACTATTTGGGATATTTATGCTGGTGAGAGAGTTACAGGATTCAAAAGCACCCCGTCCAATCGTTGTGACACTATTTGGGATATTTATGCTGGTGAGAGAGTCGCAATCGTAAAAAGCACCCTCTCCAATCGTTGTGACACTATTTGGAATTGTATAGTTTGTTTCTTTTGCTCTGTATGCAATAAGAGTAGTTTTATTTTTATTGAATAAAACATTGTCTTCATATATGAAAGCCTTTGATTCATTATTCAAATTACCATGTCAAGAGAAAAAAGGATTACCAATTATTGTAACTACGCTACTCGGAATTGTGATGCTGGTGAGAGAGTTGCAACCCTCAAAAGCCCAATTTCCAATCGTTGTGACACTATTTGGGATATTTATGCTGATAAGAGATCCGCACCACCGAAAAGCCTCGTCTCCAATAACTTTTACTCCTTCCCTAATTGAATATTCACCCCTCAAGCTACGTGGCGCACGAAGCGATCTCTTCCAATCCCTACTATATTTTACACCAAACTCATCCTCTACGGCATTTTTAAGATCTTCTTCTGTAACCTCCGTACTCCACACTTCTTCCTTCGGCTTCTCTACGCTGAACAGTCGGAAGGAGCACATAGACAAGTTCTTTTTGGCACTGGCTAATAGGAACATTGACAGTAGGGTTCTGGTTCCCTCGTCTGCCAACAAGTCTTGTAGGGCTGTCATGGTCTTGCTCTTGCTCAAGTCAAGGTAATCAGCGGCTGAGAAGAGGAGACGGTCGGACGCTCCATACTCGTTGAGCAGAGACGGATTAAGAGAAATTGCTTTTAACGAGAGGGCTATGGAAGCCAAGGCGAAGTCGTCAATGGTTTCGTCGAAATCGTCGATGGTGCGAAGTGGATGCGAAAAGTCCTTTGTGCCGATAGTAGGCGACTTCTGACCTTTCATGGCCGGCACAAACATGCCATCGTAGTCGACAAGCGTCAGCGTACCGTCGGGACGCACCATGATATTGTCGGGCTTGATGTCGCCATGAGCAAACGACTGCGAGCGAAGCCAAGCCGCCATCTTGCAGAAACGGTAGCAAAGCATCGATATGGCGTGGTTGTCCATATAGTGATCGGCGATGTATGTCTCCATCGTCTCGCCCTCAATCCAGTCCATAAGCAACACAGGGAACTCTTCGTCCTCACAGTTACTGTCAACGAAAAGCTCCTTCTCCAGATACTTCACGGAAGTGATATAAGGCGAGTCGACAAACTCCAACTCCTCGGCAATTTTACGGTATGCTTCCGCACGACCTTCCTGCTCTTCGGTGAAGCACTTTAGGGCATAACACTTTCCCGTCTGTTCGTCTTTCATCTTGAATACGACAGCAAACGCACCGCTGCTACGGTACGGCTCGCCATAATTATCCAATACAGGCACCAAATGGCTTAGCTTTTCAAGATTATCGTGAGCATCACGAATGGCAGCCAGATATTCTGATATAAGGGGGTATTGCATAAGTATATTAGTATTTAGTCGTAAAGATACTTCATAAAATCAATATTTCAAAAGTACTAATACTTTTACACACCACGAACAAATCTATTATTGTTTTCAAAAATTAGTAGTGATGCTGTAAAACTGTGATTATGTTTTTTGCGTTGAAGTAAATCGATGCCATCGATGGTTATATGTGATCTATATCATTTATATTCAAATGGTTATGCTTTATTTGCCATAAAAATCATCAATGACATTCTCGATGACATTTGGTGTCTGTTCCGCATTTTTAGGTCATCGAGAATTTATTTACTCAAGTTTCGGATTTAACATAACCTTGATGGTCTCCTCTCTGAGCACACGGCGTGATATGGTTACTTTGTGAGTGTCCCATTGACTCTGATACGTAGAGTTCTTCCACACCAGCAAGTTTGAGATTGGTGGCAAACGAGTGACGTAAGCAATGCCAGATACCAGCTTATCCCATCCCAACACCTCCTTACATATACATGTCACATGGTCTTTGATATTAGGCCACTACTGCTAATAATTGAGGCCTGCTTTCCCGACGCGAGACGCGTCGCCCCCATTAGTGCTCGCGTTTCTTCAAGCACCAACCCCACCCACATACATCATCAATAATAATGACAACGGGCAGACATGCACCAACAGGCTGACAACCAAACGGGTACATATCTGCCCGTGTCGTATGGTTACGATCAAAAAAACTTTGCCACTCATGCCCATAAACGCGCCACTTAAACCCGAAAATCGACCACTTACGCACGCTACGCATTTAAGCTATTGAAACGTTTGTTTATTTCCCGTAAATTTGTGCTTGACAATACGTGGCACATACACACCAGTTAAGTGCCCGATAGAGATAATAATTATAGAGAGAACAACAAACATAACTTTCCTAACACTAACACACACTACTATGGGAAAAACAAACGCCAAGATGTGTAGTCACAAGGCTACGCAAGTGTTACCGTTAAGTAAAGGCACGCCCGCAGTGGGCATAGCCTCAAGCAGTTATTTCGCAGCCTGCGCCCGCCACGTGGGCGCCCTCGCCCTGTTCGGCCTCATGTTCTGCCCCGTGCAGGTTATGGCCAGCCGTGCACCGCGCATAGCCATTGCCGACAGTTCTGAGGTAGTCAGCCCCGTGCAGCCCGACCAAGGCACCACCACGCCCACCGACTCCATCGGCAATAGCGGGGCGGGCGACACCGACCAGGTGCTGCCCGACACCATTCCGTTCGCGCAACTGTTGATGCACAACAACTGGCAGTCTACTAATGAGGAAGCCGGCACCTTCACCAAACAGTCGTGGGAGATTATCTGCAACCGCCCCACGAAACTCTTCTTCAACTATGCCTGCAATAACGGCAATTACGGCACATTCCAAGTCACACTAAATGATAGTACCATCATCAGTAGAGGTCGCTGGAATTCAACCGAGGGTGCACACTATCAAATAGACTTGCCCGCAGGCCGCTATGTGCTAAAAGCATCATACTACACGAGTTACGAAAATCAAAACAACAATTGCTACGCCCGCATCAGCGGCATAGCCACCGACGACGCCCAGTCCAACGCCACAGCCTACCTCGGTGCCCTTGCAGACTACCCTGCCCTCAAACAAGAGCTGCAAACAGCGCTCGACAACTCCAGCGCTGCCCCCGACGACGAGGCACTCTACAACACCCTGGCCGCCACACTGAACGATGTGCGCAAAGCTGCAACGTACTATCCGCTCATTCAAAAGGACATCGTTGTGGCCGACTCTATCCTCAACGAGGGCGCCTATGTCGACATCTCCGAAGCCGTAGCCCTTGGCCGCGCCATCGATGTCAACACCTCAACCAGCGCCGACTACCTGGCCGCATTCGAGGCTCTCGAAACGAGCATTGCCGTACAAGTGTCGAGCAACCAAAAAATCGACGAATGGGCGTTCAACACCGACCAACGCTACACCATCGACAACATGGGCTACTACCTCGACCAAGACCACAAGGTGGCAGCCTGCACCGGTCTGCAAACCGAAAATGCCGATGTAACCGACCTCGTCATACCCTCCACTGTGCGCTACAACAACGTAACCTATGCCGTTGTGGCCCTCTACGACAATCGTTACAACCAAAACAAAGTGCGCACACTCACCCTGCCCCGCACCCTGCGCCACATCAACGACTGGGGCTTGTCTGACTACCGCGCCATTACCGACCTCGAAATACCCGCCAATGTGGAGCGCATGGGCAATTACATTGTGTACAACTGCCCACAACTCCAGCGCATCAAAGTCAATGCCGAGGTGCCACCCACATTGGGGTCATTAGGTGATGACAGTTACTATGAAGACGGTTACGCAACAGACCGCTACATCAAAATAATTATCCCCCGCGAGAGTTTCCACGCCTACCGCCTTGTCAATGCATGGAACACCGACCACAACGTGCTCATCGGTGGCGACGAAGGCGTTACCGTCAGCACAGGCAAAATTGCCGCTGGCGACCTTGGCCACGTGGTAATAGAAGAGGCCGGCTACCTGCAAGAGGTGAACAAACTCATCATCGAGGGCGAGCTCAACGCTGACGACTGGAGCAAGATTGGGCAAATGACCAACCTCACCGAGCTCGACCTGTCAAAAGCCCTGATTGACGAAATACCAAGCTATGCATTCAACGAGCGTTGGGCCATCGACAAAGTGGTGCTGCCGCCCACTCTCAAAAAGATTGGCAGCTGTGCCTTCCAAAAAACATCACTGACATCAGTCAATATCCCCGACAATGTCGAGACCATTGAGGAATCTGCTTTTAGTCAAGCAAAGAAACTGCAAGAAGTGCATCTGCCAGACAGCCTTACCTCATTAGGCCGCTACGCATTTGTATCTTGCCGCAGTTTGCGTATGGTCAAGATACCCACCAAACTTAAAGAGATTCCGTGGTATACTTTCGATGGTTGTAAATCTCTGCAAAGTGTCGAACTGCACGACAGTATAACAGGTATCGGCGATTATGCTTTCAGAAGCTGCGATCTCCGCGAAATAACACTTCCCAAATCAACCACATGGGTTGGAGGGTATGCTTTTAATGGAAATAGCAATCTGAGCAAAGTCACACTCAACGAGGGACTTATCGACATTTGGGCTTATGCCTTCCAAGACACAGCCATCGACACCCTCAACTGTCCCTCTACCCTACGCAATATATATAACGCCGCATTCGCTGGCTGCCGCAATCTGCGTCAAATCAACCTTAACGAAGGACTGACACGCATTGAAGTGTATGCATTAGCTAACAACAAGGCCACAGAAATCGTGCTTCCCAGTTCGTTAGAATATTGCGCAGGCGGTGCCTTCGACGACTGCGACAGCCTCGTCACCATCGAGGCACGCTCTGTCATGCCCCCCAACACCGGCAGTGGCTGTCCCTTGACAAGCTCCGACCTCACCAAGGCCGTACTCTACGTGCCCGTATGGAGCCTTGCCGAATATCAATTAGCCACAGGCTGGAACCAGTTCTACACCTTCCGCACCTCCGACTTCATGCCGCAGTACGTCAAGGTTAACAAGGACTTCTACTTCACCCTGCGCGACGAGCTCGACCCCGACTACCGTCCCGACATCGAGCTTACCGTCACCAACAACCAGATTACCGACTCGCACGACAACACCGACTACCAGCACGGCAACCTCACCATCAGCGGACGCAGCAAACTCGCTGTCAACGACTTCAGCATGGTACTCGCACCGTATGCCAAGTACGCTTACAAGCAAAACTACTATTATAACGAAAACTATAGACACCTTCGCCCCACCAGCCTCATTGTCAAGGGCGAGATGCGTGCCGAAAACGTCACCATCAACCTTTGGAACGCCACCAACCGCTGGCAGTTCGTGTCATTCCCCTTCGATGTCAAGGTGAGCGACATCGTACCCGTCGACAGCACCACCTCATGGGTAATACGCGGCCACTCGGGTGCCGAGCGCGCAGCAGGCAACACCGCTGCCGTATGGCAGAACCTCTCGGCCGACGACGTGCTGCAAGCTGGCAAGGGCTACATCATGCAGTGCTTCAAGCCCAACGATAAAAACGGCAACTACGATGCCGCCCAATTCACCGTGCGTCCCCTCACCACCACCGTCAACCGTCAGCAAATATTCAATGCCGACAACCGTACCGTGGCACTTGAGGAGCACCTTGCAGAGTTTGAGCACAACCGCAGCTGGAACCTCATTGGCAATCCCTACCCAAGCTACTTCGACACCCGTTTCCTCGACTTCGGGGCGCCCTTCATGGTGTGGAACAGCAACAACCAGAACTATGAGGCTTACAGCCCGGTAGACGACAGCTACATTCTCGCACCCGCCGAGGCCTTCTTCGTGCAGCGCCCCGTCGACCAGGAGAACATCACCTTCCTCAAGGACGGACGCCAGACCGACCGCTACGCCCGCACACTTGTAGAGGAAGAACCGGCCAGCGCACCGCAGCGCATCAGGGCTGCCTACGACAGCAACGCCCACACTGCCGCACAGCGCACCGTGTTCAACATCACACTGGCCAAGGACGGACAGCAGGCCGACCGCACCCGCGTAGTCATCAACGAGGCTGCCACCATGCAGTACGACCTCAGCCGCGATGCCGCCAAGTTTACCGGCACCGAGCCTGCCGTGTCGCAAATCTTCACCATCAACGGCGCCACACGCTACGCCATCAACGAGCGTCCGCTCAACAATGGCCAGGCACTGCTCGGTCTGCACTTCGGCACCGATGGCACCTACACCATCGGCCTCAGCAATCAGCCCGACGGCCAAGTCACACTTGAGGACCGCCTCACTGGCACCAAACTGCAGCTCAACGGCACCGCAGGCTACAGCTTCACAGCCAAGGCCGGCGACAGCACCGACCGCTTTGTGCTCCACTTCGACGCTGTGGCCACAGGCATCAATGCCGCCACTACCAACGAGGCTGACCGCAACGACGACACTTACACCCTCGACGGACGCAAGGTGAACAACCCCACGGCGCCGGGCCTCTACATCAAGGGTGGAAAGAAGGTTATCAAGTAGGATAATTGGTTTACAAGTTGACGAGTTTACAAGTTGACGGGTAAGTTAGTTTTCTCAAGTTTCGGGTTTAGGCGGGTGCGGCCAAAGGCACCGAACGCTACCTCTAATGGGGGCGACGCGTCTCGCGTCGGGAAAACATGCAACTATTATTAGCAGCAGTAGCGTTCGTGTCTGACTCCTATCTCTATCTCTATCCCGACGCGGGACGCGTCGCCCCCATTAGAGGTAGCGTTTCTTCGCAGCAGTAGCGTTCGTGTCTGACTTCTATCTCTATCCCGACGCGAGACGCGTCGCCCCCATTAGAGGTAGCGTTTCTTCGCAGTAGGCAAAACTACCTGTCAACCCGTTACCCCGTAAACCCGTCAACCAAAAACATATATAACAACAAGTATATGAACAGATTATTATTCATCATAATGGCATGGCTCAGCACCCTCACTGCCCTGGCGCAGACCGAAGGGTACGACCCAAGCAATCCGCCACTGCCAAACTTCCCCACCACGGACAGCGACACCACGCACTACTACACACTGCGCGTGGTCAGTTCGCCAGCCACATCGGGGCTCAACACCACGGGCGGCAACAAGTACACCGCCGGCCAGCGCGTCTATCTGAGCGCCAGCCAAAACAACGGCATGAAGTTCCAGTACTGGGTTGACGGCGAGGGCAACACCCTCTCCACCTCAACCAGTTTCTACTACACCATGCCCGCACACAATGTAGTTATCACCGCCGTGTTCAAGTACCAGCCCGGCAGCCCCTCGCTCCCCGCATTTCCTGAGGGCGAGGCACCCACCTACCTGCTCAGCACCAGCACCAAACCCGCTGGGGCAGGCTCCTTCAGTGGTGGCGGACGCAACTACCAGGCTGGCGCCCAGGTGAGCCTCACCGCCTACACCAACACCAACTTCGAGTTTGTGTGCTGGACCAACGCGGCAGGCGACACCCTGTCCACCGCGCGCAACCTTTACTACACCATGCCCGCGGCACCCGTGCAGCTCTACGGCCACTACCGCTACAACCCCTCAAGCCCCAAAAATCCCGGGCGCAACGCCTACGACGCTGACGAGGGCATAGCCATCATCGACGACTTTACGCCGGGCAATGTGAGCGGCGCACTCAACGATGTGACAGGCGGCAACACCTCGGCCTTGAGCAAAATCATCGTGGCCGGCAACGTCAACAGCAACGACTTCCAGATAGCCAACAACTTCAGCACCTGCGCCGTGGTCGACCTCAGCCGCACCTACGGCATCACCACCGTGCCTGGCTCATGCTGGTATGGCAACGACCACCTCACGCGCATCATGCTGCCATCGTGCATCACACGCATTGGCTACAGCGCATTCAATGGCGCCACCGCACTGGCCGAACTCACCTGCCTCGCCACCACGCCCCCCACACTCGACAGCTACGTGTTCGACGGCGTGAACAAGGGCCTCATCGTGTTCGTGCCAAAAGCCTCGGTCGAGATATACGAGCAGGCCGAGGGTTGGAAGGACTACGTCAGCAACGGCACCATCATCATCATGCCCGTGCAGCACAACGTGGCAAGTCTTGAGGTCAATCTGCCCGAGGCATGCGCCGACGGCCGTTACAAAAACATGCCCCTCGAGCTTATCAACGTCAAGACGGGACAGCGCTACCGCTACGTGGTGACCGACCGACTCAACTACACCTTCAACACCCTCATGCGCGACACACGCTATGTGGCCGTGCTCCGCAACCAGCAGGGCACCGAACTGGCGCGCACCGACACCGTGAAGATTGAACTCGAGAGCCAGAGCATCGCATTCAACCTCGACCGCATGAAGCAGCTGCGCACCGTGGCGGCCACCATCACGGCCGGCGCCACCGACATCACCGCGCAGTCCACCGTCAACTGGCTCGACGCCAGCGGCAACTACCTGGCACAGGGCAACGAGCTTACCAACCAGGTGGCCGGCACCGCCGTAATGTGTGCCGTGAGCGTGCCGCAGAGCGTGGCCATGCAGTACGCGCTGCCCGCCGACACCCTCTACCAGGTGGTCGAGGCCGACAACGCCCTGCACATTACGCTCCAGCCGCTGCCGGCACTCACCCTCACGGGCCGCGTCATCGACCGCACCACCCAGCTGGGCGTGAGCGGTGTGACCGTCACCATGAGCCAGACACTTAACAGCCGCTACACCAAGGCCGTGACCGCCCGCACCGACCAGCGCGGACAGTACACCCTCAGCGGCTACGGCGCACCATCGGTGCTCACCTACGCCCTTACCGACTACGTGAGCCGCACCGACACCCTGCCCGACAGCCTTCAGGCCGTGGCCGCGGCACAACTGCCCGACGTGCTGCTCAAGCCCATTCAGGGCGCGCGCATCACCACACGCTACGCTTACACCAACAGCGTGGCACAGGGTGTGCAGCCCGAGGTGAAGGACTATTACGACGACTACCAGAACGTAAGTTACACCATCTACAACCAAACCGCACAGCGCGCCATCACCCACTTCAACGTGCAGTACCCCGACATCGTGCTGCTCGAGGACGTCAACGAGGGCGACTCGCTCACCATCACGGCCAGCAGCAAGACCGATGCCTTTATGCCCGTCACCACGGGCGGACGCATCACGGCCGACCTTGCACTCACCGTCGAGGTGCCCATCACCCAGCTGGGCGGCATACGCGCCGTGTACACCAC
>UMBZ01001102.1_pt1 | contig 61100 bp, 46 predicted proteins | sample 1964091 | NCBI WGS metagenome assembly UMBZ01 (sample SAMEA4835954, study PRJEB28245) | human gut metagenome | biome: gut microbiome; material: fecal sample | place: Denmark | collected 2008
GCAGCAAGGCTACATTGTACTGCGTGAGGCGCAAGCATGACGATGGGTGCTGAAGGCGCAGAAAGTGATGAGGCCAAGGGAATGTGGTGTTTCTTTGTTTGTGTTGCCGCTAACGCGGAGAACATAAGAACAAAAGGACATAAGAACAAAAGATAAAACGTTTGTGTTAGCCGCTTAGCGCGGAAAACATAAGCAACAAAAGCTTACATAAGATACACAAAAGACCGCTGCGCGGCTAGCCACGGACTAACGTCCGCATGGCCAAAGAAACATAAGGGCTGACGCCGTAGCGGGCCGCTAACGCGGAGAACATAAGAACAAAATATATAACGTTTGTGTTAGCCGATTTGCACTGAAAACACAAGCAACAAAAGTTTATATTGCTGTCCGGAAAACCATTCTGATATTATCGCTCACGGATCGCACCGATTGCACGGATTCTTTCACTCATGCAACGTGCTTTAGCACCACGGAGATGACGGATTTGACGGATTTTGTGAGCATTGCATGCTCACTTCGCTATTGGCCCGCAACGTACCCGTGGCGAAATATGTTAGCACAGATTATGTTGTAAGGGATCTGATCGCAGCAACGAGCTAATGGCGAAGTGAGCATGCAATGCTCACAAAATCCGTAAGATCCGTCATCTCCGTGGTGCTAAAGCACGTTGCGTGAGCGAAAGAATCCGTGCAATCGGTGCGATCCGTGAGCATTCTATGTCGCATTCAGCAAGTTCTTTTTTTGTTTCAAGCAATGCCACCTGTGGCAGTCCTTTAGCGTACAGCTATAAATTTAAGTTGATAATGGCATAAATTAATTCGATGTAAACAAGAATGGGTATGACTACACATATAATGACAGAAGAGACAATATAGTTCCAACCTATCTTTTGGAACCATAATAGGAAATCTACCGATTTCTTGAATGCCAAGTCACATCGGGTCCTGAAATCCATTTTGTCTTTCCAGACAAAAACAATCCATGCTAATAAAAACAGGGGTGTTAGAAATGGCATTCTTGTAATGTAGTCGAGCATGATGGTCCATGACAATGGAATGACAAGATAATATACAATAATATTCACTTCGTTATATGTTGTTCCAGTTATCTTTGCAATTAGGTGTTCTATTCCTGCCACTATCGCAAAAATGGGTAGCGTGATTACCATTACAACCTTCGCAAACATGGTCTGTGAGTTCCAAAATGCTTTTAAATTACTCATCTTTAGGAAACGCATAATATTCTTTGGCGGATATTAATTGAAGTTTCGGATTTAACAAGGACAGGCTAAATCCGAAACATAAGTTTAATACATACTATATATGTGTTATTTTGATTGTCATTCAAGTCTAAAACCATGGCGAAGTAGCGTTGTGGTTGAAACATCGTTACTAAAAATGGAATACACGCCCTTCTTACATTCAGGATATTCTGCAGTATAATCATAAACGAATCTCCACTCATCACCCTCAGTACGAGCCATGCCGCCCCACCCTTTGAAAGAGCAGCCTACGAGTGGTTGACCAGTTCGCTTAGCCTCCTCCACCTTTGAAAGCAAATAAGCAAAATAAGCATTTCGCGCATCTGTGCGCGATGAGGGTCGTACAAAGAAAGCGTCCCGAGGATAACAGGCATCTGACAACCAATAAACCTTGCCATAGTTCAAGCACAACCTATTGAATACCTCTATTCTGTCATCAGTACGTAGATATACATTCCCAAGATTATCAAACAAGTTACCATTCTTTACGCCACAGGTTATGACAGGATTGGCAACGACCTCTATCACATCCACGCCCTGCGCCTGTACACAAGTCTCAAAAAGTGGTTCATTATCCTGCGTACCAAGTGGCATATAAGAAATTGAAACAAGATGGTTCTTGTCAAGAGTCTTCAAATAAGAAGCCAATTCAGATTCAACAGCCACAAATCGGTATAGGCTGTCGGCATTTTGCGTCATTAACGCATCACACACTCGCCAAGCCAATATCGTACTGTCATTTGAGTATAAATTACCCGAAAGCGAACTTTTACGTTTAAGCAAATGGGCGGCAAACTGCTTATATTTTTCAACATACTGCTCGCCAAACTGCATTTCTCGATCTAACGAAATAACGGCCCTCATCTTACGTTTTTGCAATTCACATAAAACAAAGTCCAAACCTCGAAGCAATTTTTCGTTCGCTATCTGAGTGTGCAATACTCCATACGACGGGCGCAAACTATCTACCGACTCTGGTAAGGATACACTTGCGCCAGCCAATATGCTAACAGTATTCACCCCTAACGTCTGAAGTGAATCAAGTTCTGTTATCAAACGAGTTCTTTGCCTTTTACCTTCACTTGCCAATAATGGCGCATACCACATTGACACGCCTTTGCACACGAATACCGAACCACTTGAGTTGTGCAAACTACTATTGTCTGCATATACAAAAGGCTGCTGCGCCTTTGCCTGACTTTGTACAAAAAGGAGCACAACAGCCAAAATGCAACGATATAGCTGAAGCCTGATCATAGTCTTACTTTCATTGCGCGATCCATTTCACGACGGTCTTGTTTCTCCTTCAACGTATTGCGCTTGTCATACTCTTTTTTACCACGACAAAGACCTATTACAACCTTTGCAAGTCCTTTTTCATTGATAAACATACGCAAAGGCACTATTGTAAAACCAGGAGATTTCGTGTCATCTTGCAAAGATCTAATCTCCTTGCGATTTAGCAAAAGTTTCCGGTCACGACGCGTTGAATGATTGTTGTACGAACCGAAATCATATTCTGCAATGTAAGCATTCTTCATCCACATTTCACCACGATTTATATAACAAAATGTGTCAACCAAACTGGCTTTTCCCGCACGAATGCTCTTTATTTCGGTACCTGTTAGTACAATACCTGCTGTATATTTGTCAATAACCAAATAGTCATGTTCCGCGCGCTTATTCTTTATGTTTATACGCGAAGTAGGTAATATTTTACTCTTGCCCATATTTTCTTATTGTTCTATTTCAACAAAATCATTTATATGCTCGTCCACATAATGAGCCACAGCTGCAGTTATATCCTCCTCAGCCTCTACAAATTCATCGTCGAGGTCGTCAAACATGGGATATTGTTCAAACATTGCCATAAATTCCTCGTCGGTTCGTTCACGAGTCAATTCTTCTTTGTGAGCATCATAGGCTTTCTTTGCCTTATACAACAATTTTGAAAACTCGTGCAATCCCCAAAGCCGCATGGCTCTGGCAAAGGGATTATCAAAATAGAATGGTCCATAACCATTATATATCAGTTGTACGAAACCTCCGTCCATCAATTCATCGCGAAGTATCAAATACCCCCACAAAGTAATTTGATCAGCCGAGAGATGCTGCATACTTTCAGCATTTAGTTCTTCACCAACCTGGCTCTTAAAAGCAGATAGCACTGCATCAAGGAATGCATCAACGCCATTGCGAGCAGCGTCTTGTAACACAGAGTCTTTTATCTTAATATTCATATATTTAGTGTTTATCTATTGAATAATTAGTTTAATGCAACAGTTTACCTTCGCATTTCCTCTACCAACGTTTTCATGCCTTTAATTTTTTCACAGCCAACTCTTCGGAGCATGTCTTTCAACTTTGACCGAAGCACTGCCGCATAAGCATAATGCGGCCCAACATCTATACGGCCAATTTCGTCAGAACGCAGGCCACCCTTTTTGCACAAAAAGCCTAACACATCGCCCTTACTCAGCTTATCGCGCTTGCCACGCCCTATGTATATCGTTGCATATATCGGGGCTACTGGCTGAACCATAGACACACCATTCAAATCAAGTGTCTTATATTCCGTAACAAAATCGGGCAAAGTTTCTGTCGGGCCAAGTAACAAACAAACTGAACCCTCTGACTTCCAACGCGCCGTACGCCCATTTCGATGCGTATAATCCTCAGCCTTCTGTGGCAAATGATAATGCACAACCACTCGCACCTCAGGAATATCCAATCCACGAGCAGCCAAATCCGTGCTTACCAACACGTTAGCTGCCCCACAACGGAACTTATATAATGCTCTTTCACGATATTCCTGTTCCATTCCGCCATGATACATTTCGACAGCAAATCCTTGCTGCCTCAGCCATAGCCCTACGCGCTCTACGCTCTCTCTGTACGATACGAACACAATGGCTGGCGCACCAGCAATGTGTGTTAGCAATTTGGCCAAGGTGTCCAACTTATCCTTTTGAGGCGAATTCACCACATTTACCTCCACACGATCCTGCAAACTGGCATTCTCCGCCAAAAAGTCTATTTTACTATACTTCGGAAAAAGTTTGCTCATGAATGCCGGTATTTCTTCTGCATCAGTTGCCGACATAAGCCAAGCACTGCTTAAATTAGAGAAATACTTTAACACGCACGACATTTCATCTTGAAATCCAAGCTCAAGACATTTATCAAACTCATCTATAACAAGAGATCGCACCCCAAAGGCATTCAGGTTATCCTTACCTAAATGATCATTCAACCTCCCCGGTGTTGTAAAGACCAGGTGTGGTTTTATTTCTTTAATTTTACGATGTTCCTCCATGGCAGGTCGTCCACCATAAAGAGCTAAACAACGTGCCCCGGTTTTCATTTGTCTGAACACGTCTTCGCTTTGCTGTGCCAATTCACGCGTAGGCACTATCACGACTGCCTGCAACACATCAAGCTGCACATCTATTTTCTCAACCAAGGGCAATAAGTAAGCCAGGGTTTTACCCGTACCAGTTGGCGAAAGCAACACGACCCCCCCTGTCCTTTTTCCAGCGCACTCCATACGCTGCTGCATGGAAGTTAGAGTATCAAAGCCTAAATTGGCAAGTATTTGTTCTTTGTCTATCATTAAAGTAGGTGTTCAAAATTATTTCAAACAATCAGTAGGTGTCATTTTCACATTGAAAGCACGTTCTCGGGGCACATCTGCTTCCTTCGTTCTCAGTCACATAGCCCGCTATGCTCCTTCGTCCGAAGGAAACATCTGCGTCCCGATAACGCACTTTCAATGTAAAAATAATTTTGAACACCTACTTCTTTTTTTTTGCGTACAAAGTTAGCACAAAAGGAGAGGTCGTGCAAAACGAATAAGTGTTATTTTCGTACATCATGCCATAAACGCACAGACTTTGGAAGGCAAAACAATACACATTGCCTCACTTGCTGCACCAACAACCTATCCCCGTCCAAATTCTTGAAATTGAAACACTTACAAACAAATAAGCCAAACATTTACACACCGCACATAGCAACGCTCGCCCTTACAGACAAACGAATGTTTAATAATTTCGTTACGAAAGTTTGGGCAATCCAAATCTTTTCCACAAATTTGCAAAGTAAATAACGCATTTAGCAACATAATCGTTCATTATCATGGAAAATACAACAAAGTCTCTTAGCGGACTCAAAAAAGAAGATTTCCAGAAAGTTATACAAGGAAAACAAACAGACCTATACTTCTTACACAATTCCAGCGGCATGGAAGTAGCTGTAACGAACTATGGAGGTTCCCTTGTGGCCATCATGGTGCCCGACCGCAATGGCAATTACGCCAATGTTATACAAGGTCACGACAACATTGACGACTGCATCAGTTCACCCGAACCTTTCCTCAGTACCTTGGTAGGTCGCTATGGCAATCGTATTTGCCATGGTAAATTCACACTCAATGGTAAGGAATATAGCCTTGCTGTGAATAATGGTCCTAACCACTTGCATGGTGGACCCACCGGTTTCCACGCTCGCGTGTGGGATGCAGAGCAAGTAAACGATCATACATTGGTGCTTCGCTATGTTTCAGCCTACTATGAAGAAGGCTTCCCTGGCGAACTTTCTATGACTGTAATGTACTCGCTCAGTGAAGACAACGAGTTGAAAATCGATTATAAGGGTACAACCAATAAGAAGACTATCGTGAACATGACCAGTCACGGTTTCTTCTCACTCGCCGGCATTGGCAACCCCACTCCTACTTGCGAGGACGTGATTTGCCAAATCAATGCCGACTTTTATGTGCCCATCGACGAAAACAGCATCCCCACAGGCGAAATTCGCAGCGTAAAGGGCACACCATTCGACTTTACAACCCCACACCGTGTGGGTGACCATTTAACCGACTTCTCTGACGAGCAAATTAAAAACGGCACAGGCTACGACCACTGCTTTGTGCTCAACAAGCACGAACCGGGCGAACTCACTTTCGCAGCTAAAATCGTAGAGCCTAAGAGCGGACGTTCTATGGAGGTTTATACCACTGAGCCTGGTGTGCAGTTCTACTCAGATAATTGGGCTGATGGTTATAAGGGACAGCATGGCGCAACATTCGGCAAGCACTCTGCACTCTGCTTTGAGGCACAGCACTTCCCCGATAGTCCTAATCGTGCCTACTTCCCTCCCGTGGTGCTTAAGCCCGGACAGGTTTACACGCAAAAGACCATCTACAAGTTTGGCGTAGAAGACTAAACATAAATCATCAAAGTTTACGGACGTGCGTCAGGCGCAAGTTCGTAAACTTTAATACTGACGAATAATACAAATCAATTCATCTAATAATCTAATTTATCTTTCTCACAAACAAAAAATGAGTAATCAAAAGAAACAATGGGGAGCCATCATCATCATGATTGCACTCTTCGCCATGATTGCCTTCGTGACAAACCTTTGTACACCTATGGCAACCATTATTAAGAACCAAGGCGAAATCTCAAACGTATTGGCACAGATTGGTAACTACGGTAACTTCGTAGCTTACTTAGTAATGGGTATCCCCGCAGGTATGCTTATCGCAAAGTTTGGCTACAAGAAGACAGCCCTTATCGGTTTGGCTATCGGTATCTTGGGTATCGCTATTCAGTGGTATAGCGGCCAAATTGAGAATCCTAAAGAAAACTTAGGTCTCGTATTTGGCATTTACCTCGTTGGCGCTTTCATCGCAGGCTTCTGTATGTGTATCTTGAACTGCGTTGTTAACCCTATGCTCAACATCCTTGGTGGTGGTGGTAACGCTGGTAACCAATTAATTCAGACTGGTGGCGTATTCAACTCTACTGCTGCGGTTTGCTGCTACATCTTAATGGGTGCCCTTATCAGCGATGCAACAAAGGCTAAGATCTCTGACGCTACTCCTGCCCTCATGATCGCACTTGGCATCTTCGTCTTGGCTTTCATCATCATTGCCATGACTAAGATTGAAGAACCCGAACAAGCTCCCGTAGAAGTTAGCTTGATTAAGGGTGCTATGAGCCACCGCCACTTTGCTCTCGGTGCTTTGGCTATCTTCCTTTACATGGGTATCGAAGTTGGTGTGCCTAACTTCGTTCAGCAGTACTTGACTAATGAAATGAAGATTCCTGCCGGCACAGTTGGTATGCTCGTAGCCGTATATTGGTTTATGATGCTTATCGGTCGTTTCGTTGGTGCTTCTATCGGTGGCAAGGTGAGCAGCCGTACAATGATTACCACTGTTTCAGTCGCCACACTCGCACTCGTACTCTTCGGCATGTACGCTCCAACTGACGTACTCGTAGCATTCCCTGGTGTTGACTGGGGTAGCCTCACTGTTGTATGGCAAGATGTACCCGTAGGCATCTTTGCTTTCTTGCTTGTTGGTCTTTGCACCTCTGTAATGTGGGGTGGCATCTTTAATATGGCAGTTGAAGGCCTCGGCAAATACACTGCCATCGCTTCTGGTATCTTCATGACTATGGTATTCGGTTGCGCTGTAATGATGTTTATCCAGGCTTCTGTTGCCGATGCAGTAGGTTATATTCAGAGCTACTGGGTCGTTGTATTCTGCGCTGCATACCTCCTTTTCTACGCTTTGGTAGGCAGTCGTGTAAGCAAGCGCGAAGAATAAAATCGCTATATCACAAGTTGAAGAGTATGGACGACACGCTTCCTTACTCTTCAACTTAACTTTTCTATAAACAGACAGACAGGTGTAAATTGGTCATTAGTACTTAGAATGAGCAAACCTTCTGCCGGCAATTCTTTTACTCTCTAAAATTCTTTACTCCCATGAAATTAACAGTAGATGACGTAAGAAGTCGTTTCGTTGAGCACTTTGATGGTACAACAGGTTCTGTATATTCCTCTCCAGGCCGTATCAATCTGATTGGTGAACACACCGATTATAATGGCGGTTTCGTATTCCCCGGTGCTGTAACCCAAGGCGTTATTGCTGAAATCAAGCCTAATGGCACACGTAAAGTACGTGCCTACTCAATCGACTTGAAGGACTACGTTGAATTTAGTCTCGACGACGAGAAAGGCCCCTCAGCTACACACTTCCGCTTTATCTTTGGTGTTTGCCGCGAAATGATGAAGCTCGGTGTACCTGTCGAAGGATTTAACACAGCCTTTGCTGGCGATGTACCCCTTGGCGCTGGTATGTCATCATCAGCTGCATTGGAAAGCACTTATGCCTTTGCACTCAACGACTTATTTGCCGATAACAAAATTGACAAGTTCACTCTTGCCAAGGTAGGCCAGGCCACAGAACACAACTACATCGGCTGCAACTGCGGCATCATGGACCAGTTCGCCTCAGTATTTGGCAAGGCCGGCAGCTTGATGCGTTTGGACTGCCGTTCACTCGAGTTCAAGTACTTCCCGTTCGACCCCAAGGGCTACAAACTTGTATTGCTCAACTCACAGGTTAAGCACGATTTGGCAACTTCAGCCTACAACGACCGCCGCAAGAGCTGCGAAAACGTGGTAGCTGCCATGAAGAAGCACTGGCCGAATGTGGATAGCCTGCGCGACGCAACCTACGACATGCTTGACGAAGTTCGCCCAGAAGTTAGCGAAGAAGACGCACTCCGTGCCAAATATGTAATTGGCGAGAAGTACCGCGTGCTCGAGGTTTGCGTAGCACTTGAAGAAGGCGACTACGAAGAAGTTGGTAAGAAGATGTACGAGACACACTATGGCCTGAGCAAGGAATATGAAGTTTCATGCCCCGAACTTGACTTCTTGAACGATGTTGCTCATAGCTGCGGCGTTACAGGTTCACGCATCATGGGTGGTGGCTTTGGTGGTTGCACAATCAACCTTGTGAGCGACGACCTCTATGCTAACTTTATCGAAACTGCCAAGAAAGCATATAAGGAGAAATTTGGCAAAGAACCTATCGTTATCGATGTTGTAATCGGTGACGGATCACGCAAGCTCTGCTAATTAAAACATATCAGGCAGCCTATTATTGGCGTCCTCTTATAGATTTTCCGCCCGAAGCCCTTACACATAAGGCTTCGGGCTTTATTTTGCAGTGCATATCAGCCATTTTTGTCTAACAATAACCAATCTCTGGCACCCTAATAATACCCTTATCGTAATGCACAGATGACCACACTGATTTGAAGTTTTTCCTACCTTTCTGAAAAAAATACGCTTAAAATGCATTTTTTTCTTGGTTTAGTTTGGTAGTTTCAAAAAATGTCGTACCTTTGCATCGCGTTTGAGAGATAACGCTAAAACAAATAACAAAAAAGGAAGTTTGGGTGAGTGGCTGAAACCACCAGTTTGCTAAACTGACGTACGGGTTTAACCGTACCGGGGGTTCGAATCCCCCAGCTTCCGCACCATGGCGCTTTCATCTAATGGTTAGGATACATGCCTCTCACGCATGGTATACGGGTTCGATTCCCGTAGGCGCTACAATGAAGACCGCTAGTCACAACGATTAGCGGTCTTTTTGTTCACCATATATTTTTGTACACCCCATGCAACTACCCGATAACATCAAGAAACCGCGCGAAAGGGCAAAGGCCAAACTGCAATTAGACGCTAACGAATCACCGTTCAACAAGCCACTCAACCGCTACCCCAGCACCAAGGCTCTGCAAACTTTAATGACCAACTGGGGCAAACATGAGCATATACCCGAAAGATGCATATTCATGTGTAACGGAATCGAAGAGGCATGCGACCTGCTCATTCGTACATTTACCGTACCCAACCGCGACAGCATCATTGCCGCAGAACCGACAAGGCATTATTACAAAAGGCGCGCACAGATCAATCGCATAGAATACCGCGAAGCCAACTTGCGCGCAGAAAATTTTGAACTCGATGCAAACGACATCGTCAATGCCATTAGCGACACGACACAAATGATATTTTTGTGCTCGCCTAATTCACCAACAGGAAACCTGCTTGACGCAGGAGAAATAGAAAGTATTGTTCAAATATTCGATGGCATAGTTGTGGTTGACGAATCATACATCGATTTTGTTCCTCAGGCCACAGTCATCGGTTTGCTCAACAAGTATAAGAACCTTGTTGTACTACGGTCTTTTTCGCACGCATGGGCCCTTGCCGGACTGAACCTATCAGCCATTATTGCGCACCCCGACATTATCTGTAACATAGCAAAGATTGCACTCTCCCACCCCATCAACACCATAACAATCAATGCAGCGCTTGAAATGATAAAGAACAGACTTGACATAGACAAGTGGACAAGGCAAATCATAGACGAACGCACAAAGGTGGAAATTGCACTCAAGGACATTCCCGAATGCGAACACATCTATCACTCCGATGCCAACTTTCTACTTGTAAAATTCTCTAACAGCGCATCAATTTACAAAGATCTACTCAAAAACGGCATTGCCGTACACCCCGTAATGGGGTGTTTGCGTCTGACAATCGGGCTACCGCAAGACAACTCTGCATTGCTCGGAGCGCTCCGACGCCGAAACAGCAGCATCAAATAGCGGAATGTCATATTTTGCGTCTAAGAGCATATTCCGTGCCGCTCCGACTCGGTTTTTTCCATGCCGAGCAAAGGGGGCAAAACGCCGTAAAGCGCATTAAAATAGCCTTTACGGCGTTTTTGCTTTCAAAAACGCCGTTTTTCAAAGAGCTTTTCCACGCCATTACAAAAGAAAATCTTAATTTTGCTCTTAGAATATATATACTACACATTCAATGATAACAGACGACGATAGAATTATCAAGGTCAATATTGAGGAAGAAATGAAATCCTCATATATCGACTACTCCATGTCAGTAATCGTATCGCGTGCATTGCCCGATGTGCGCGATGGATTTAAGCCTGTCCATCGACGCATATTATACGACATGATGGAACTTGGCATCACTCACGACAAGCCCACACGTAAATCGGCGCGTGTTGTGGGTGACGTACTCGGTAAGTACCACCCACACGGCGACAGTTCTGTTTACGGTGCGCTTGTACGTTTGGCACAACCTTGGAACATGCGTTACACGCTGGTTGAAGGCCAAGGCAACTTTGGTTCGATGGACGGTGACTCTGCAGCCGCCATGCGTTATACCGAAGCACGCCTGTCACCTGTTGGCGAAGCCATGATGCAAGACATCGAAAAAGAGACGGTGGACATGGATCGCAACTTTGATAATACACGCGATGAGCCAAGCGTCATGCCTACACGCATTCCCAACTTTCTGGTAAATGGTGCGAGCGGCATCGCCGTTGGTATGGCTACCAACGTGCCGACACACAATTTGCGCGAGGTTATTGATGGTTGCGTGGCTTATATTGACAATCCCGACATCACAATCGACGAATTGATGCACTACATCAAGGCCCCCGACTTTCCTACCGGTGGCTATATCATGGGCATGCAAGGCGTGCGCAGTGCTTACGAAACCGGACGTGGCCGCATCATCATGCGTGCCAAAACCGATATTGAAAGCGGACCGCAGCACGACACGATTGTTGTTTCGGAACTTCCATACGGACTTAACAAGGAAGAACTTGTAAAGTTCATCGGCCAACTTGCAGCTGACAAACGTATTGAGGGCATCTCAAACGTAAACGACGAGAGCGACAAGGATGGTATGCGCATTGTTATTGACGTTAAACGCGACTTCAATGCGAACGTGGTGCTCAATAAATTGTTTAAGATGACAGCACTGCAAACATCGTTTGCAGTGAACTGCATCGCATTAGTTCACGACCATGCACATAGAGCCGGCCGTCCGCAATTACTCACACTCAAGGATTGCATAAAGCACTTCATTGAGCACCGTCACGACGTGGTAATACGCCGCACACAATATGACTTGCGCAAAGCTCAAGAACGTGCCCACATACTTGAAGGACTTATCATTGCCTCAGACAACATCGATGAAGTTGTACGACTCATACGTGCATCGAAAACACCGCAGGCTGCCATCGAAGCCCTCAAGGAACGCTTTGGTCTTGACGATGTGCAAGCTAAAGCCATCGTTGACATGCGTCTGGCACAGCTTACTAATATTCAGCAGGAGAAACTGCACGAAGAGTATGAGGAAATCGAGCGTCGCATCGCATACTACGAACAAATTCTTAGCGATGACGAACTCTGCCGCAAGGTGATGAAGGACGAGCTCATCGAAGTTAAAGAAAAGTATGGTGATGACAGACGCACTGAGATTTGCCTGTCATCTACAGAGTTCAACCCCGAGGACTTCTATGCCGACGACGAAGTCGTTATCACCATCTCGCATTTGGGCTATATCAAACGCACACCTCTCAATGAGTTCCGTGCACAAGGCCGTGGCGGCGTAGGTTCAAAAGGCGGTAGCACACGCGACTCTGACTTTATCGAGTACATCTACCATGCAACCATGCACAACACCATGTTGTTCTTTACAGCCAAGGGACGCTGCTACTGGCTCAAAGTGTATGAATTGCCCGAAGGTGCTAAAAACGCAAAGGGACGCGCTATTCAAAACATGCTGAACATCGATCCCGATGACAGCATCAATGCTTGTTTGCACATTCGCAAGTTAGGCGATGCAGACTTCTGCCAAAGCCATTTCGTGATGTTCTGCACCAAGCAAGGCATTATAAAGAAAACTTGTCTGAGCGAATATTCACGCCCACGCGCCAACGGTGTAAACGCCATCAACATTCGCGAAGACGACAAGGTTGTCAGCGTTGTGCTGACTAACGGCTCTGACGAGATTATCATTGCCAACCGCAATGGCAGAGCTATCCGTTTCAACGAGAATACTGTACGCGCCATGGGCCGAACTGCTACTGGTGTGCGCGGTATGCGTTTGGACGATGCCGACCCGACAGACGAGGTAATTGGCATGATTTGCATCAACGATCCCGAAAAGGAAACGGTTCTTGTTGTCAGCGAAAAGGGCAAGGGCAAACGTTCTGTTGTTGAAGACTACCGTGTAACAAACCGCGGTGGAAAGGGTGTCAAGACTCTTAACATTACGGAAGATACTGGCAAGGTTGTTGCTATTAAAGCCGTAACTGAAGAAGAAGACCTCATGATTATCAACAAGAGCGGCATTACCATACGCCTGCGTATGGACGAGATAAGCGTTCAGGGACGCGCCACACAAGGTAACAAACTCATCGACCTCAAGAAACGCAACGACGTAATATCAAGCGTATGCCTTGTACCCGCCGATGACGAAGAAGAAGCCTTGGAACAAGACTCTGAAAATACCGATGATTCTGCAGACGAAAATGTTGACGACATGACAACCACCGCCAACAACTCTGACGAAGAAGCATCAACTAATGAGGAATAAGTATAAAAGCGTCAGGCAATGATTATGCAACAAGTGCAAACTGCCCCTGTTGCATAGTTATAACCCGCTACAATACAACAACAATTCACTAAATCAATAACAACAATGAAGAAGTTAATTCTATGTCTGGCGGTTCTTTTTGGAGGCATAGGAACTGCCATGGGACAAACAGCCAATCCTGGCTCTTGGAAGGCATACGACAAAATCAACAAAGCGAATGCCTTGGTAAACAAGCACACGTCTGAGGATTTTGAACAAGCCCAGATTCTTTACAAGGAGGCAGAACAGATCATCAACGACGACATTGAAGAGGCCAAAGCAAAAGGCAAAAACAGCAATTTGGCACTCCTTTACACTCAGAATGCCGAATTGCAAGTTAAATTGCTTGACCCCGAATGGAAAAAAGCCGCAGGTGGCATTCCTTTTGACACGTTGAAGTTCTGCAATGGCATTGACAACATTATCAACTTGTACAATACCGCTGCTGAATACAACCAAAAAGCAGATGCCAAAGGACGCGTTAAACCCAACCCTATTGTAACGGCTAAAACACGTTACGGCATTGAAAAGCAAATGCTCACGATGTATAGTGCATGCGGACTTTTCATGAACAATATGCATAAGTACAAGGAGAGTGCCGAGTACTTCTACAAATTTGTTCAACTGCCTAAGATTTCGCCTGTATTCACTGCAGCCGAAAAAGACTCTGTGTACAAAGCACACGAGAAGGACTACAACGTCTCATTGGTGAACATTGCCAACCTTAGCTACAAAGGCAAAGATTGGGATCAAGCTGTAAAATATTGTAATGAAGCGCTCAGCCAGGTAACGGACTCTGTCAGCCTGCACGACCTCTACTTTATCAAATTGGCAGCTCTTCAGGAACAAAAGGACACTGCAAATTGGGCTAAGACCTTATACGAAGCCAGTCAGCGTACAGGACAAGAAGTATTCTTCTTGCAGTTGATGCAATACTATATCAACAGCAACAAAACTGCTGAAGCTGAAGCTTTTGCACAAAAGGTTGTGGCCGATGAGCCTAACAGCAAGACGTCATGGTACATGAAAGGCTACGTAGAACTTTACCTTGGCAAGAACTATGCTACAGCACGTCAGTCTTTTGAAAAGGCATTGTCTATTGACCCTGATTATGCCAACGCACTCTACCTCGTATCGGTAACTTATACCGACGAAATCATTTCGAAGGTAAATTCTGGCAAGTATCAGTATATTGGTAAGAACCGCAACATTACGGGACGCGGCAAAGGTGCTGCTGCCGAAGCTGCATACAAAAAGCAGAAGGCTATTTACGACAAAGAGTTGAACGAGGTTAAGTCATACTATAAAAAGGCTCAGACTTACTTGGAACACATGCGCGAGGTTGCTCCCGACATGGTGAACAAGTGGGCTCCCGCCTTGCAGACAGTATACACCAACCTTGGCATGAAGGACAAGGCTAAGGAAATGGACGCCGCACTCGACGCCTACAACCAAAGCCGCTCTTCAAAATAAAGAATGAGCAACGAAACTAAGGATTATACCCTATAATTGATATTGAGGTTATGAATGCCACATGGCGTATTCATAACCTCAATTAAGAAAATGCGCATACGATTCCTCTTGAATATCAGTTCTAATATGAAACAGTTTCTTTTGTTACTTATAATGCTCTTTAGCTTGTCATGTACAGCACAAAAAGCATTTAAGCCTGTCAAGACTGCCTTGAAAGACAAAAAATACAACGAGGCCATCACACAAATAGAGAAGCTACGGACTGACTCCACCTTCATAAACAACACTAAACTCTGCTTGTATGCCATTGAAGCTTATCGTGGACTTAACGACGCAGAGAACACTAAAATTTACCTGAAAAAAAACTACGACACTTTGGTTTTCTTCTCAACAACCCGGGAGTTGATTGCCACATCACTACAGCTGGATTCTATAGAGAATGCCCTACAGCATGAAACAGGAGCCAAACCCAAACAAAAGCACTTGGTGTGCAGCGTGCTCAACCAATATTATCCTAACATAAACGCTGCTGCACGCTTTTACTACAGCAAGAAGGATTACAACAACGCTCTGAGGTTTCTGAGAATTTCGATTGACCTACCTCACAGCAAAATTGGCACATTAGCAAAACTCCCCGTCAAAGTTGACACTACAAACAGCGTGCTTTACCTCATTAGCGCATATAATGCTAAAAAGTATGACGAGGTGCATCGCTACCAAGACACAGCCTTGCAAGCCAAGAGCACGCGACGCATTGTGCTACGATACCTTGCACTCAACGCTGAAGCTGAAAACGATACAACGAGCTACCACAGTTTTTTGTATGAAGGTTGGAAAACATACCCTTCAGAGACCTTCTTTTTTACCCGGTTGGCCGATTATTACAACAAGCATAAACACTACGAACAAACGCTCAACATAGCACAAGAGCAACTGCAATCTAAATCGCTACATAACGCTGCCTACTTGGCACGTTGCGCAGCCTACTACGAGATACACGACTACGACAGTTGCATTGTTAATGCAAAGAATTTGATTGCCATAGACTCGACAAACGTAGAAGCGCATTACTACATCGGTGCATCATACATTCAAAAGGCTGAACAGGTTGTCATGCCGCAAAACACATCGACACGTAACTATAATAAAGCACTGGCTCAACGACGCGCTTTATTCGCCAAAGCGGAACCCGAATTGGAACAATTCCGCCGCATGGCACCACAATCACAAAATTTGTGGGCACCCTTGCTCTACAGAGTATATCTTGAGCTCAACCGAGGTGACAAATTTGCCGAAATTGAAAAGTTGCTCAAGAAATTCTGACTAAACCGATTGACACATTACAATATATGAAAAAGTTCATCGCCTCACAATTACTTTCTGACACAGATTGGCAAAAGTTTATCACGTCCAATTATGATTTGCAGCCAGAACATAGTGGTTCCCATGACAAATCTGACGTGACAAGCGCAGCCATGCTGCACGATGCCATCATCGAAGGCATGGATAAAGAAAAAGCTGAGATTTCCGCCATCACAAACAATACTGACGCACCCAACTTTGACAACACGATAGTTGCTTTGACACAAAGCGGTGGCATGCTTGAACGTGCTACCACCACAATGTACAACTTGCTGAGCGCAGAGACCAACGACGAACTTGACGAACTTGCCAACGAAATGGCGCAAAAACTCTCTGACCATGAAAATGACATCATGCTCAACGAGCAACTTTTTACACGTGTCAAAAAGGTCTATGACAATGAACGCGATCAGCTGGACGGTGAAGACCGCAAATTGCTTGACAAAACATACGAAGCGTTTGAACGATCAGGAGCCACACTTAATGACACGCAGAAAGCAACGTTTCGCAACATCACACGTGAGTTGTCTGAATACACACTGAAGTTTTCACAAAATCTGCTGAAGGAAACAAACAACTTCGTTTTGCACATAAAGGACGAGAAAGACCTTGGGGGATTACCCGACATTAACAAGGAAGCCGCCCGATTTGAAGCACAAAGCAGAAAGATGGAAGGCTGGGTATTTACGCTGCATGCTCCAAGTTACGGACCATTTATGATGTATGCCAATAAGCGAAATTTGCGTGAACAAATGTACATGGCATATAACACTCGCTGCACACACGACAATGCGTATAACAATTTTAAGATTGTCGAGCACATAGTCAATTTGCGACGCGAAGTGGCCCAACTTCTTGGCTATAAGAATTATGCAGATTATGCTCTGCGCAGACGTATGGCTCAGAATGCAGAGAATGTTTATGAGCTACTCGACGACCTTATTAACAGTTACTTGCCTAAAGCTAAGGAGGAGGTGGAACAAGTTGCCCAAAAGGCTAAAGAACTTGAAGGCGACGACTTTGTCATGCAACCATGGGATTTCTCATACTACAGTCAGAAACTTAAACACGAACTGTACGACTACGACCCCGACATGTTGCGTCCATACCTCGAACTTTCACATGTGCAAAAAGGAGTGTTAGCTTTAGCTACAAAACTGTATGGTATTACGTTTAAGGAAAACAAGCACATACCCGTTTACCACCCAGACGTTATTGCCTACGATGTCTTTGACAAGGATGAGGCCTTTTTGGCCACACTGTTGGTGGACTTTTTCCCAAGGAAAAGCAAAAAGGGGGGTGCTTGGATGACAAACTATCGTGACGAACACTGCGACTTGCCCTGCAATCAACAAGTGACAGCAAACAATTCGTACCGACCAGTGGTGAGCGTCACGACCAATTTTACAAAGCCAACTAACGACACCCCCGCCCTGCTCACACTTAACGAACTTGAAACATTCTTGCACGAATTTGGTCATGCCTTGCATGGTATCTTTGCCATGACGCACTATGCGGCACTCAGTGGCACTTCAGTATTCTGGGATTTTGTTGAACTACCTTCACAATTTATGGAGAACTATGCAACAGAACCAGATTTTTTGGGTACATTTGCCTTTCACTATAAGACAGGTGAGCCATTGCCACAAAGCTACATTGAGCGTATACGCAAAAGCCGCAATTTCCTTGCAGCTTACTCTTGTATGCGCCAAGTTTCTTTTGGACTGCTTGACATGGCCTACTATACACAGACCTCGGCAACAAGCGAGGACATAAAATCATTTGAGCATGATGCTTGGCATAGAGTACAATTACTACCACAAGTGCCATCGGCATGTATGAGCGTGCAATTCAGCCACATTATGGCTGGAGGCTATGCAGCAGGCTACTACAGCTATAAATGGGCCGAAGTGCTTGACGCCGACGCATTCTACATGTTTAAGGACAAAGGCATCTTCGACAAAGACACAGCCAACAGTTTCCGAACCAATATACTTTCGAAAGGAGGCACAGAGGATCCGATGACGCTTTACACCAACTTCCGTGGGCAAGAACCAACCATAGATGCCCTACTGCACAGAGATGGTATTAAATAGTAAATGTGCACATACAAGTAAAACAAACTATTGGGCGCCTCATTACTGAAGCACCCAACATAAAATAGTCCTCCGACAACGGGACATAGAACTCGCCATTAAACAACAAGTTATGACAAAAGCTGAATTACTTGACAGACGCTATCTGCGCATGGCACGCATTTGGGCGGAAAACTCATATTGCACTCGCCGTCAAGTTGGCGCACTTATCGTTAAAGACAAAATGATTATTAGCGATGGCTACAATGGGACGCCATCAGGCTTCCCCAATGTATGTGAAGGAGCCGACGGACTTACACTGCCATACGTGTTACACGCCGAAGCTAACGCCATAACAAAGATAGCCCGCTCTGGCAACAACTCCGATGGAGCTACGCTCTATGTAACTGATGCACCGTGTATTGAATGTGCAAAATTGATCATACAAGCGGGCATCAAGCGCGTTGTTTATGCACGGAGTTACCGCCTCACTGATGGCATTGACTTGCTGGCTGATGCAGGAATTGAAATCGATCATATAGCAGACACTGAAACATCACTGCAAGACAAGTGACGAGCACCAAGCACATCAGGCTTTTTACGCCCCATCACATTACAACGAACTACGTAAAATTGCGGCAAACCGAAGCCGGATGTTACTTGTACATCAGACACTTGAAAGCGCCAACATTTCAATACACACCATAAAATCCGCTCACACGCATTATATCATATACAATGATTAAGCATAACAAAAATCGATTTGTTCCACTGTTCATATCACTAGGCGTCATTGTCGGTATTTTGATAGGGAGTTTCTTTGCCAACCATTTCTCTGGCAACAGACTGAGCATTATCAACAACTCAAGCAACAAAATTCTCGATCTTTTTCACCTCATCGACGATCAGTACGTTGATAGTGTCAACATACCCGACCTGGTAGAGAAATCCATGCCACAAATTCTAAAGGAATTGGACCCACACTCCACTTACATTTCTGCGGCTAAAGTTGAAGAATCCATGCAGGACCTAAAGGGTAGTTTTTCGGGTATTGGCATACAATTCACGCTCTACAAAGATACCATACGCGTGGTTAAGGTCGTAAAGGGCGGCCCGTCAGAAAGCGTTGGTATACAAGCAGGCGACCGTATCATAAACATAGATGGCAAAGCCTACGTGGGCGATACGATCTCAAACGATGGCACAATGCTGCGACTCAAAGGCCCCAAAGGCTCTGTGGCACGCTTAGGTGTGAAACGTGCCGGCCAACCGCGCACTCTAACGTTTAACATCACGCGTGGAGATGTGCCCGTCAAAACAGTAGATGCGGCATATATGGCGGCACCTGGCACCGGATATATCCGTATAACAGGGTTTGGCGACACGACCTATGCCGAATTTATTGCAGCTCTGACAAAACTGCAGACTCAAGGATTTGCAAAACTTATTATTGACCTTCGAGGCAATCCTGGAGGCTATATGGAAACCGCTGTGCAATTAGCCAACGAATTCTTACCCAAGAACTCACTCATTGTATACACAAAGGGACGTAAATCGCCACGAAAGGAATACCGCACCGATGGTCGTGGAGCATACCAGAATCTCCCATTGGTTGTCTTAGTTGATGAAACATCTGCATCTGCCAGCGAGATTTTTGCTGGTGCCATACAAGACAACGACAGAGGTACCATCATCGGGCGTCGATCTTTTGGCAAGGGATTGGTGCAAGTCCCCATCGAATTTCCTGACGGATCCATGCTCCGACTCACAACTGCACGCTATTACACCCCTTCTGGCCGATGCGTACAAAAACCATACAGACCCGGTGACGAAGAGGATTACGAAGCAGACCTATTGCTGAGAGCTGAACATGGAGAGTATTTCTCGGCAGACAGCATACGCAACTCTGGTGAAAAATATAAAACACGACTTGGACGTACGGTGTATGGCGGTGGAGGTATTGTGCCTGATATTTTTGTGCCACGCGACACTGCAGGTATAACCTCCTATTTCAAAGAGGCCTATCTCGGTGGTCTGCTCTTTCAGTATGCCTACGACTACGTAGACAACCACCGTACTGATCTGGCAAAATACAACAATATCAACACGCTCTCTGCATACATCAACAAAAAGAATATTGTAGAGGGTTTTGCCAACTATGCAGCTAAGGCTGGTTTGAAACGCCGTAATTTGATGATTCAGCGCTCGCACAAGTTGCTCGTTACATACATCTCGTCTGCCATCATTGGCGACATGCTCGATGACAACGAGGCAGCACAGTATGCCAATCGTACCGATCCTGCGGTGAACAAGGCTATCAGTGTTTTAGCCACGAGCAATGCCTTTCCGCAGGCCCCTCATAAATCAAGAGAACAAGCATGGGCTACAATCTGCCGTGTCAAACCAAATACACATTTTGCCTGGAGCTTTGGTAGAAACACATTCCTCAACCTATTGCAACAAGCCAAATGTAACGCAAGACCGCACAATACCCCAAGCCTAAAGCATTTGAACGACAAGCCACTGTATGCATTATGTCCGAAAAGAAGACACTTCGTCAACATATAAAAAGCTTGACACTTGCTTTACCGCCAGAAGATAGACTACGCATATCGGAAGATATCATGAAACAGCTCACTGAGCACCCACGCTTTAGAGCTGCAAAGGTTATCATGCTATATCACTCACTGCCTGATGAAGTGTGCACCCACACGCTTCTACAACAATACTGTACGGAAAAGCATCTGCTACTGCCTGTTGTCAAGGGCAACTCTATGGTGCTAAGGACATACCATAGAACAAGCGACATGGAAGCCGGCGCATACGGCATAATGGAGCCAGAAGGTCCTGCATTTACTGCATACGACGACATTGATCTCATTATTATACCTGGCGTAGCATTCGATGTGAAACATAATCGGCTCGGCCGCGGTAAGGGCTACTACGACCGCTTTCTGCAACAGATGCAACAGATGCGACAAACACACGCCTACAAAATTGGTGTATGTTTTCCTCACCAACTTGTGGATAGCATACCTGTCACAGCATACGACATTCCTATGGACGAAGTAGTATCTCTGTCTGAATGACAATAAGTCTTAGGTACAAGGACACGCTTTCAGTCATTTTTTCGAACATCTTCATTCTAAAACACCCTTCTATGACACTCGACATACTTATTTGTTCACTCAACAAGGGGGTGGTTCGCATACAAGATGTACTGCTGCCACCACAACCCAATGTGCATTACATTGTATCGTATCAGTACACAGACGAGCGCTATCTTGACCTCATACCTCAAGCACTTGGCGCACGTCCAGATGTTTCGGTTTACACATACAAGGGGCAAGGACTCTCTGCCAACCGAAACCTTGCACTCGACAAGGCTACCGCAGACATTATCATGTATGCCGATGATGATGCACACATTCTGCCTGAGACTCCAAGTCTCGTCATGCGCAGGTTTGAAGAAAACCCACAATACGACGTACTATTTTTCAAAGCATCAACTTACACAGACAAACCTCTGAAAAACTATCCAGACAAGGACTTTGACGTATTGGCAATGCCTGCACTATACACCATTTCTGCACTCGAGATGGCATGCAAACGTCAGAGTGTGCAAGGCTTCATACGTTTTGACGAGCGATTTGGACTTGGCACAAAATTCCTCACATGTGGCGAGGAAGAAGTATGGCTTGAAGATGCGCTACGCGCTGGCCTCAAACTGCATTACTTTCCTGACAAAATCATAGAGACCAGCACCATGCTCAAGAAGTCGCTCATATACATCGATGCCGGTGTACAACGAAGTCGCGGAGCCATAGCTTATTACAAACATGGCAATCAAGCATGGTGGGCTTCATTATGCTTTGCGCTTCAAAGTGCCAAAAATGGCTATTGTCATTTCCTGCCCCTTATGCGCCATCTGGCAGAAGGCATTCGTTATATGAAACGAACCACTAAATAAGCAGTGGTAAGCTATAAATTAGACAAGTACTTAATAATAGTCGTTAGAAACAATTACAAGTTAGGCATTGCTACCCACATCACGAGTAGCAATGCCTAACTTTATTAGTTTCAATCCAAATCGCACTCTTTGTACCCCTAAAATGTCCCACACACTTGACAACAAGCAAACCAAATACATTGAATTTATGGTATTAGGCCAATAAGTACCGAAAAAAATCGCATTTTAGCCATAAAACCCGTAATTTTGCGCCCGATATGAAAAGTAGGCTACCTATCAACCACAAAACAATGCGACGTGCAATCACGTTGTCAATCATACAAATGTGTTGTGCAAATACACAGCACCTTTATGCGATTTCACCAATCACGCAGACAAAAGCAACTAACGTTGCAGACAGTGTTGGTACCTACCAAGCAGACAGCATTGGTACCTACCAGGTTGACAGCATACAGCCTGCACACAATAAAGGGTTGATAAAGAAAGTCATAGGGTACTTCCGCGACTCAAACAAGCCCAAGAGCAACAAAAAGGTTGACTTTGGCTTTGTGCCTGGCCCCAACTATTCTGGCACAACAGGCCTCGGATTGGGATTTCTTGGTACAGCCACCTACTCTGCCGACCATAATGATGCAACGTTACCCAGGTCAAATGCCTCTATATATAGTAACATGACTACCAAGGGGTTCTTCATGGTGGGCTTACGCGGTAACCACATATTTCCACACCAACGCTTCCAACTCGACTACAAACTCAACCTTTCAACTTTTAGCACGAGTTATTGGGGCATAGGATATGCCGAAAACGACGATGACAATAACGAAACTGACTATCGCCGCAACCGCATAAACGCCATGGCACGATTTATGTGCAAATTGGCACCCAACACCTATATTGGACCATTGGTAAGCTACCGCGTGATACAAGCCAAAGGCGTAAAGAGTGAATACCAGCACCTGTGGCAAGGACAAGACAAAACGATACGTGCTTATACCGCAGGTCTGTCATTTACCTACGACTCGCGTGACTTCATGCTTAATGCGTCACGAGGTGTGTTTTTACAAATAGACCAAACCTTCACGCCACGCTGCTTTGGCAACGGACAATACAACTTTTCAAGCACCGAAGCCACATTTGCCACCTATGGCCGTTTGTGGAAAGGGGCCATTATTGCCGGGGAGTTGCACGGGTTCTTCAATTACGGTAACACACCATGGGCCCTCTTAGCCGAAGTTGGTTCAAACGACCGTATGCGCGGCTATTATGAAGGACGCTATCGTGACAAGAACATTATCGAAGGCCAGCTTGAACTGCGGCAACACATCAAAGGTCGCAATGGCGTTGTAGCATGGGTGGCACTTGCCAATGCATTCCCCGACTTCGACCACATAGCGTGGCGTCACACACTACCAAATGCTGGTGTAGGATATCGTTGGGAATTCAAAAAGCGCATCAATATTCGCATAGATTACGGATTTACGCGTAAGGGTGGCGGTTTTATATTCAACATCAACGAAGCATTCTAAAAGAATACCCTTTGCATCGTACAAAACAACATACATAACATTCACTATGAATTTCAAAAGCATCACATTAGCTCTTATGCTTGCCATGACGAGTTCTGCAGCAATGGCCATCCCCTATTCACCGGATTACCTGCAAGCAGACCAAACCGATAGTGAAACTGGCAGCATGCAATTCATCCCCAAAGGCAACTTTGAATCGTGGTCTTCTCAATCTATCAAAGAGAGTGGTATAATTGGTGGAAACACTGTTACACTCATGCACATAGGTAGGCCATGGGGATCATCTAATGTATGGGCAAAAGTCAGTGGCGTTACCAAGACCAACGTCAGTGTGTATCGTGACACGCACCCCGGACACGGACATTGCGCGAAGCTTTACACTCACATTGTCGAAGCAAAAGTGCTTGGCATCATCAATATCAAGGTGCTTGCGGCCGGCTCCATATTCCTTGGCAGCACATTACAACCAATCACCGACACCAAAAATCCGATGGCCAAGCTCAATGCCGGCCTCCGCTTTACCAAACGTCCGAAAGCAATTGTTTTCGATTATAAAACCCATATTGTCAAAGGTAATCGCATACGCCAGAATGGCATCACAAGGGGTGCTACTGTTGCCGGGCAGGACATGGCCGATTGTATACTCTACCTGCAAAAACGTTGGGAAGACGCCAGGGGCAACATTTATGCCAAGCGTGTAGGCACCATGGTGCACCGTTTCAGCTCATCAACCAATTGGCGCAACAACCAATCATTCGCCATACATTATGGTGATATCCGCAGACAAAAGTTCTATAATTCAGCATGGGGCCTCACCTCTGGCGCACTTACCAAGTATGCACGTAACTCAAAGGGTAGAATGGTGCCTGTACGCGAGGTAGGTTGGGCTGCTGCTAACGAAGTTCCTACGCACATTGTACTTCAGTTTGATTCAAGCCATGGTGGCGCATACGTTGGTACAGTAGGCAACACCTTGTGGGTTGACAACGTTCGTTTAGCATACTAAAAGCGAAACATAACCACACCAATAAGGGTAACTCCCGATAGCACGTGCAAATGCCATGCTATCGGGAGTTTTCTCATGTCACCATATAAGCCAACAATTATTACTTCTATATAACAAAGTTCAAATATCATCTTTGTTATTATCTCAACTTGTTTGCCATTCTGGCAAAGGGAACTGTCCGCTAAGACACAAAATAATATGGAAATCTATTGCTATCCGGCAAAACGCCGAAACGCAACTTTTTCCGCCTTAAACCCTTTATAAAAAGGGTGTACAATTTATACACATATATTTGCCCCCTCCCCGTTTACCTACTTGTAAAAGAGAGTGTGTGCTTTTACTGCCATCTTACACTTTTTATGCGTAACAAGTTGATATACAGAGGTTTCAAGAGTGTAAGATGTATTCAAAGTATCATACACAACCCTGCATACATCTTACACGCACCACCCCGCTGTCGCGCAGTCAGTTTGGACGTATGCGGCGGGGTTTACGCCACAGGGACGTAGAACAATCTGTCGGAGCAACAGACGTTTCTGCTCCCCTATGCCGTGATATCGTCCTCTCGTGTTTGTGCCGTGTGGCAGTATGTAGGATGTGTAGGTAGAATTTGTAGTATCTTACACTAAGTAAAGCATTGATAGTCAATGAGTTGCAGCGTATTTGTGTAAGATGTAAGATACTCGGTGTGTAAGTTGCTGTAGTATGGTAAAAGCCCCAAACGCTACCTCTAATGGGGGCGACGCGTCCCGCGTCGGGCATAAAAGCAAAGGCTCTCACAGACAGGCGTGTAATTAGTGCTGCCTGTGAGCCTTTATTGGGTGTATGAACCTTTGCTTTTATGCCCGACGCGGGACGCGTCGCCCCCATTAGAGGTAGCGTTTGGTGATAGCGTTTGGTGTTTGAGCCCGTTCGCATAGAAACATAACCACACACCAATAAGGGTAACTCCCGATAGCAGGTGCAAATGCCATGCTATCGGGAGTTTTCTCATGTCATCACATAAAGCAAGAAGCGCATTTCATGACCACCAATCATGAAATGCGCTTCTGCTTTAAGACATAGACATTAAGTCCGCCAAGACTTAATCCTCCTCCATATGACGCACTATGCCATGTTTGGCACCCCTCACAAATTCGAGGATATCTTCAATTTCCTCACTCATAGGTATTTGCTCAGGAATCTTGAGCACTGCATCTTCAAGACTGAAGTTACCAGTATATATAATGCGATACGTGTTTGCTATATGGCGAATAATACGATCCGTCTTATTAACATGTTTCAATACAACGGCATTAACTCCGTGGTACGAGGCAGGATTACCACCCAATATCACATAAGGAGGTACATCTTTCTGTACACGGCAACCACTTTGGATAAGGGAGTAGCGGCCTACACGTACATGCTGCTGTACAACAACACCTGTGCTTTGTATTGAACAGTCGTGAATTTCACACTCGCCGGCAATGCAAGCACCAATGCCTACAACACACTTATTGAATATGTGTACATCATGACAAATGTGCACGCGGTCCATAATAAAATTGCTATCACCAATAATTGTAGCCTTGTCAGGATACGTGCTGCCAGCTATCACCACATTTTCACGAATACGATTGTCGTTTCCGATAACCACCTTTGTAGAGGTTCCCTCTACATAGTGAAAGTCTTGGGGAGTCGCACCAATTACAGCATTCTGATATACAATGTTGCCACTGCCCATTGTTGTACCTTTAAGAATGCTGGCATGCGACTTGATAACACAATTATCACCAATTACAACACCCTTCTCAATATAGGCAAAAGGGCCGACCTCCACGTTTTGACCAAGTTTGGCCTCGGGGTCAACATAAGCTAAAGGACTAATCATGGAATAAAGTTTTTAATTAAGATAAACTGTAAGGACGAATACACTTAATATGTTGGAATATAAGATTACGAGGTTACAAAGTTTCCTTAGTCACCACATGTAACAAAAGAAACCTTGTAACCTCATTTATCTAATAAATACCAACCATATTATATTCTACCTTTAGTATTATCAATATTGGGTTAGTTATTTTCAGTTTCACGGCCTCCGCCAAGCGCCTGATAAAGGTTGATGGCGGCCTGCACCTTGTCAAATTTGTCCGAAATCAGCGTCAACTGAGCCTGAATGAGGCTCTGCTGTGCTGTAAGCGTCTCAAGATAAGTGGTACTTGTGCTGTGTTGGAAAAGCATTTTAGTGTTCTCCAACGCCGTAGTCAATTCAGCCACCTGATGTTTGCAAGCCTCCTCCTGCAGGGCAGCAGCCTGATATTGTGCAAGAGCATTGCTCACTTCTTGGCCGGCACTCAACAAGGTCGATTTGAAATCATTTTGTGCAGCCTCATACTGCAACTGCGAGATCTTCAAGTTTGCCTTGAGTTTGCCATTGGTAAAAAGCGGCTGAGTAATCGAACCGAGCAAAGTGGCAAGTATCTTGCCTGGATTGACAATAGCGCCAGCATTGTTCGTCCAACTTCCCTGTGCTGTTATATTGAGCGAAGGATAGAAAGCCGACTTGGCTACGTTTACGCCATAGAAAGCCGATGCCACCTTCATTTCTGCAGCATGTACGTCTGGACGGTTGGCCAGCAGCTGAACCGGCATTCCGACAGAGTACTGTGTTGGGAAATTATCAGCATTAAAAGCACCACGACCGATATTGTGCGGAGCCTCGCACAACAAAGTACAAAGCGCATTTTCAGTTTGGGTTATACTGTTTTGCAGCGTAGGCACAGTACTCTGCAAATTATAGTAATTTGCCTTAGCCTGCGACACGGCAGCCTGATTAGTCATACCGCCCTCCTTCATGGCCTCCATTGCGCGCACATTCTCTGCCCAAATGCCGATAGTCTCCTGCGTAGTCTTAAGCTGTTCATCAAGCATTTGCAGCGTGTAGTAAAGGTTGGCCACATTGGCTATAATAGCAGTACGTGTAGCTTGCTTTGCAGCTTTAGTCATTTCGAGGTTCATCTCGTACTGTTTTTTCGTGTTACGAATTGAACCCATCGAACCAAATTGCCAACTTGCTGCTATCGGGAAAGCATAAGTTTTGCTGGCCTTGTTAAAGTCCCAACTTGACATGGTTCCCTGTGGTTGAAAGGCTATGCTCGGATAGTAAGCCAGGCGCTGCATTTTCAAACCAGCCTGGATTTGCTGAATGCTCAAATCAGCATTAAGCAAATTAGTATTGTTTGCCAATGCCTTGTTGATAAGAGCCTGCAGTTGCGGGTCGGTAAACACCTCCTGCCATGGTGTATTGCCATAGCTGGCGGTATCAGCTTTAACCACATCAGTTGTTGTGTTGCGATACAAGCTGTCAATACCTTGTGCCAATGTCTGAGGACGCTCGTAGTTTTTGTATATACCCGAGCAACTTGCCATCAGCATGGCACAACCTATGATAGGAAAATTGATTTTCATATATGTAATTTATTGAAGCGTTAAGTAACAAGTAAAACCATGAACAACCAAAGAGGTTGAAGTAATAAGTAAAACATCATTGCATGAACCTCATGTCGTGCAACAACATTCTACTTATTACCAGTTTTACATATCACCTAATGCACCTTTACTGGCATTATTTAGTGTATTGTTCAATATCTGAGCTTGCCTCACTGTTATCCATATCCTCCCATGTGATAGGCTTGATCTTCTCCTGCAAATATTCAAAGATCACGAACAACGAAGGAACGATAAAGATCTGGAATAACATACCAATCAACATACCGCCAATGGCTGATGTACCAAGCGAGCGGTTGGCATTAGCACCTACACCAAATGAGAACATCAAAGGCAACAGACCGATAATCATGGCCAAAGACGTCATCAAGATAGGACGCAGACGGGCACCAGCGCCAAGCACTGCAGCCCAAGAGATGCTCATACCCATCTTTCGGCGTTCAAGAGCAAACTCTACAATCAAGATGGCATTCTTAGCCAACAGACCCATCAACATGATAAGTGCAATCTGCACATAAATATTATTTGCAGCCTCGCCAAAAATAGGCAACACATTGTTGATAGCACCTACACCCTGAATAAAGAGGAATGAGCCAGCCAAACCGAAGGGCACAGAAAGCAACACTGCGAAAGGCAACATGTAACTTTCGTACTGGGCAGCAAGCAACAAGTAGATAAACACGAAGCAAAGCACAAACACGATACCTGTGGTGCTACCTGAATTCTGCTGTTCCTCACGAGTCTGACCCGAGAACTCAAACGAATAACCCGTAGGCAAACTCTTTTCAGCCACCTCTTCAATAGCCTTAATAGCCTGACCCGAAGTATATCCCGTTGCAGGGTTACCATTTACAGACATAGAGGTGTACATATTGAAACGGTTGATATTGTCAGGACCATAGGTCGGGGTTACCGTCATGAACTCAGTGATAGGAGCCATTTCACTGCCATTACGCACCTTTATCTTGTACAGACTCTCAAGGTTTGCACGGTCGGCCTGTTCACCCTGTATCATTACACGATAAATTTTACCGAAACGGTTGAAGTTTGAAGCGTAAAGGCCACCATAGTAACCTTGCAACGTTGTCAAGATATCCTTGGGCGAAAGTCCGGCACGTTTACACTTGGCCGCATCAATATCAATAGTATATTGAGGGAAGTTGGTGTTGAAAGTCGTCTGAGCAGACTCGATTTCAGGACGTTTCTGCAAGTCTGCCAAGAAAGTCTGAGCCACCTGGTAGAACTTGTTCAAGTCGCCACCGGTACGGTCTTGCAAGTTAAATGTGAAACCGTTTGTCACACCATAACCACTAATCATAGGCGGCTGGAAGAAGAGAACCTGTGCATCCTTAAACACGTCACGCGAACGCAGATACAAGTTGGCAAAGATTACGGTTGAACTCTCCTTCATAGAGCGTTCTTCCCAATCCTTCAACTTGATAATGAACGAACCATACGAAGGACCTTGACCACCAATGAACGAGTAACCCGATACAATGGTGCTGATTTCAACAGCCGGACATGAACGCACGAGGCTGTCAACCTTGTTAAGGTAAGCTTCAGTGCGGTCTTGCGATGTGCCAGGAGGCATGGTTACAACACCCATAATGGTACCAGTATCTTCAGAGGGCACCATGGCCGTAGGCGTGATATTCATCATCCATACCAACACTGCAATACTACCTGCAACGAAACCAAGTGAGAGCCAAGGGCGCTGAATGAAGATAAGCACCTTCTTTTTGTAAGACTTCAATATCTTGTCGAACGAAGCCTCGAAAGAGTTCTGGAACTTCTTCGTAGTCAGACCAATAAAGGCCAATATCGCTACGATTGAAAGAATTACTGTGATGACAGGGTGCGAATCGAAGTTGAAACCACCGAATATCAAGCCGAGGATAGAGATTACAACCAATATCAGAGTGATACTGGGGTGAAGTATGCGGCCAATGCTTTCGGCATAACGCTGATACATTGTTTGGCCAGCAGCCTTGTAAGCCTTACCCATGCGTTGTCCCAATGATTCTTCCTCCTCACCATGTGCCTTGTGCGGTTTCAGCAAGATGGCACAAAGGGCAGGCGAAAGCGTAAGGGCGTTCAAAGCTGAGAAACCGATGGCAATGGCCATGGTCAAACCAAACTGGCGGTAGAACACACCCGAGGTACCCGACATGAAGCTCACCGGAATAAACACAGCCATCATCACGAGCGTAATAGACACGATGGCCGAGCCTAACTCACGCATGGCATCGATTGAAGCCTTTCGTGCCGACGTGTAACCTTGATCCAACTTGGCATGCACGCCTTCCACCACCACAATGGCATCATCCACCACAATGGCAATGGCCAGCACCATGGCCGAAAGTGTCAGCAAGTTGATTGAGAAACCTATGGCATACAGAGCAAAGAAAGTACCAATCAAAGCCACAGGAATGGCTACTGAAGGAATGATGGTGCTTCGCATATCCTGCAAGAAGATATAAACCACTATAAACACGAGGATAAATGCCTCTATCAAGGTTTTGATTACTTCGTGAATAGAAGCAAAGAGGAAGTCGTTAACGTTCTGTGCCACAGTAATCTTCATGCCTTGGGGCAAGCCTTTCTGTGCATCATTGAGCAACTTCTCACAGTCTTGAATAATTTCGGTTGCATTCGAACCTGCCATCTGCGAAATCATACAAGTTACAGCCTTGTGACCATTTACCTTACCAGAGAAACCATAGCTTACACGGCCAAGTTCCACACGTGCCACATCCTTCAAGTGAATAATCGTACCATCAGGATTAGCCTTGATTACAATGTTCTCAAATTCGGGAACCTCGCTCAAACGGCCCTTGTAACGCAACGTGTACTGGAAAGTTTGGTTTTCACGTTCACCAATGTTACCAGGTGCAGCCTCAATGTTCTGCTCAGCCAGCACACCGCTGATGTCAGTCGGCATCAAGTGGTATTCTGCCATCTTTTCCGGATTGAGCCAAATACGCATTGAATAGTCGGCACCCATCACCATGGCATCACCCACACCCTTTACACGCTGAACCTGCGGAATGATGTTAATTTTGGCATAGTTCTCAACAAAAGCCTCATCGTAGCGGTCCTCTGTATCCGAAACAGAGAAAATCATCAACATTGAACTCTGACGCTTCTGTGTAATCACACCTACCTGCGTTACCTCCGAGGGCAACAAACCCTGTGCTTTAGCCACACGGTTCTGCACATTCACGGCTGCCATATCAGGGTCAGTACCCATCTTGAAGGTAATCTGTATGGTGGCAGCACCTGTATTGGTTGCAGTAGATGTCATGTAGTCCATGTTTTCCACACCATTGATTTGCTCTTCGAGCGGAGCAATAACGGAGTTCAACACGGTCTGCGCATTTGCACCCGTATAGGTGGTGCTCACCTGCACAGTAGGTGGTGCGATGTCAGGATATTGGACAACTGGGAGTGATACCAAACCCAATACACCCAATATGACAATCACAATTGATATCACGGTAGAGAGTACCGGACGGTTAATAAACCGATCAAGTGTCATATTGCTAATATATTTAATTGATAAACAACAAGCGGCTGCCAAGCCAAAGCCCTATATCCGCTTGCTGCACATATTATTATACTTGATTATGCTTTGAGCCTTTATTACTTTTCGCCCGGCATCTTGCCGTCCTTCATGGCCTGCTGTTCCTTCTTCTGGTTAGCACGGAGCTGAGCAAGCGTAATAGGATTGATTTTCTGGCCATTCTTCAACTGGTTCACACCATCTACTACGATGCGCTCACCCGAACGGAGGCCCGAGGCTATTACGTAAGTTTGACCATCATTCTGCGGCAGCACAGTAATTTCGCGAGTGGCAACAGTCTTATCGTTGTTCAACACATAAACAAACTTCTTGTCCTGCACATCAAATGTAGCACTCTGTGGCACAATGATGGCATCGTTTGAATGAGTAGGAACAAGGATTGAACCCGTGCCACCTGAGCGGAGAATGTGCTGTGCATTGTCAAATGTAGCACGCATCTGCACCGAACCCGTTGAAGAGTCTATCACACCGCTTACAGTACTGATAGTACCGCTCTGGCTGTAAGTTGAACCATCTGAAAGCAAAAGGCTCACTGCAGGCATCTTCTTAATGGCAGCATTCACACCACCAGCCTCACGCGTAAGGGCAAGTAATTGTTTCTCGGTCATTGAGAAGTAAACATACATCTTTGATATGTTTGACACGGTGGTCAAAGGATCGGCCGATTGTGCACTTACCAAGCTACCTACACGATAAGGAATTGAGCCAACCACACCATCTGCCGGACTTGTAACCGTACACCAGCGCAAGTTGTCCTGTGCGCTCTGCAACTGGGCCTCAGCCGATGCCAACTGGGCCTCGTACGAAGCCAACGTGTTTTCGGCCATCTTCAAGTCGTAGCTCGAAATGATATTCTGCTTAAAGAGCATACGCTTATTTTCCACCGTAAGTTTTTGAGTGGCAATATTGGCTCGGCACACACGAATTTGAGCCTGAGCTGCCTTTACCGCAGCACGATATTGTTCAGAATCAATCAAAAACAAAGGCTGACCTTTACGAACAGTTGAACCTTCGTCAACAAGCAGTTTTACCAAGTAGCCTGACACTTTCGGACGAATTTCGATATCCTGCATACCCTTGATTGTTGCCGGATACGATGTCTTCAAGTCAGCCGACGTGGTTTGTACAGTTTCTACTGCAAAGTCATTGCTGGCTTCGCCCATCTGTTTTGACTTGCTGCCGCAACCGGTCAAGACCACTGCGGTAAGCACCCATAAAGCGATTTTCTTCATGTGTTGTTTGTTATAAGTATTTTATTTGTGTTTCCTTCTTTCCGTTTACATTGGTACATACTACGCCCCAATATAAACTTTGTGCAAAGGTACGGCAAAAAAACTGAATGCAGTGTGTTAGTTTTCCTTGAAAGTGTGCCCATTAGTAATTTTTAGTGCAGAAAAAGGTACAAAACGCCCCAAATGTATATTACAGATTGCAATAAGGTAATTGACACACGATGCGGACAACTCAAGCCATGCTTACCCCGTTGACCGATTTTTGGGCTGACGAGATAACGGATTGGCTGGTTGACGACTAACTATGCCCTGCACTTTTTGTTATGCTAAAGACAGAAGAATAAGGAACGCAGGAACCTGACAAACACACGTGTCAGCCCGTCAATTCGCCAACCTGTTAAATTACTCCGCCAACGGGTACACCCAACTTTTTTAGAGGCGCCCGCACGTATTTTAAGCATTCCGCTCCCGTTTACTATAATGTTTTGCGTAACTTTGCACCAAACTCGAAGTACACAAAATGAGAATAGGATTTGACAACGAAAAGTATCAGCGCATTCAGTCTGAACACATCAAAGAACGTATTTCGCAATTTGACGGCAAGCTCTATCTGGAACTTGGCGGCAAATTGTTTGACGACCATCACGCCAGCCGCGTGCTGCCAGGATTTTTGCCTGACAGCAAACTGCGCATGTTTCAAAAAATCAGCGACAGCATTGAAATAGTTATTGTTATCAGTGCCGCCGACATTGAGAAGAACAAGAAACGTGCCGACCTTGGCATCACCTACGACGAGGACGTACTCCGACTCAGAGGCGAATTCCAAAACCGCGGGTTCATGGTTGGCTCTGTAGTCATCACCCACTACAACGGACAACCGGCTGCCACACAATTCAAGCAGCGACTTGAACGTGACGGCATCAAAACCTACTGCCATTACCTGATCGAAGGCTACCCACACGATGTCAAGCTCATTGCTTCGGACGAGGGCTTTGGCAAAAATGACTATGTCGAAACCGAGCGTCCGCTGGTTATTGTCACGGCCCCCGGACCCGGCAGTGGCAAAATGGCTGTTTGCCTCAGCCAATTATATAATGAGAACAAACGCGGCATTAGGGCCGGATATGCCAAATTTGAGACCTTCCCCGTATGGAACCTGCCACTCAAGCACCCGGTCAACATTGCCTACGAAGCTGCCACAGCCGACCTCAACGACGTCAACATGATTGACCCGTTCCACCTGGAGGCTTACAACAAAATAGCCATCAACTACAACCGCGACATTGAGATATACCCTGTGCTCAATGCGCTGTTTGAGGGCATCTATGGTGCCAATCCCTACAAATCGCCCACCGACATGGGCGTTAACATGGTGGGATTTTGCATCAGCGATGACGAGGCTTGCTGCGAAGCATCAAAGGACGAAATTATACGCCGTTATTACGCCGCCACCAACAAAATGGCCCGCGGTGCTTGCAACGAAGCCGAAATCAGCAAAATACAAATACTCTTTAATCAAGCCGGCATCACTACCGACTACCGTCGCACAACTACGGCTGCTAAAGAGCGCTTGAAGGAAACTGGCCACACTTCGTCGGCCATGGAACTCGAAGATGGCACCATCATTACGGGCAGTTCGAGCGAATTACTTGGTTGCAGCGCTGCCTTGCTACTCAATGTCATGAAGCACCTTGCTGGCATTGACCACCAACTCAAACTCATTCCGCAGTCAATGATCGAGCCCATACAGCACACCAAGATACAATACCTTGGCGGACACAACCCCCGCTTGCACACTGATGAGGTGCTTGTGGCGCTTTCTGTTTTGTCTGAAAACGATGACAACTGCCGCAAGGCGCTCGAGCAGCTGCCCAAATTGCGCGGCTGCCAGGTACACTGCACCGTCATGCTGAGTGAAGTGGACCAAAAAATCTTCAAAAAGTTGGGTGTCAACTCGACCTGCGAACCTGTGCTGAAAAAGTAACTTATTGAAGTTTCTGATTTAGCAAGTGCGGGCTGAAGGCCCAATGTTCTCCATAGCCCAGGGCAAGCGAAGCGGCACCCTGGGTTGATATGAATGCAAAAGTTACGCCCTATAAGGGCAGAAGTAACAGAACTTTTTACTTTTGCCCTTACAGGGCGCGACTGCTTCAATACGCGATACCCAGGGTGCCGCTTCGCTTGCCCTGGGCTATGGAGAACATTGGGCCTTCAGCCCGCACTTGCTAAATCCGAAACTTGAGTAACTTGTTCAAAAGCCACATAAGCTCCAAGCTCAACAAAAGCCCTTAGCCATAAGTACAGCTATTAACGCTTGCTTACGACTAAGGGCTTAAATTATTTATGGGAATGGTGCAAGTTATCTCACCACGATTTTACAACTTTCCGTCATTCGTTTGCCATTGTCAACCTTCACCACATACAAACCTGCTGGCAAGTTAGAAGTGTTCAATCTGTAAGATGTCTGGCCATTAGCTACTGGCGTTTGCATTACAGTTTGTCCATTACCATTCACCACACTCAGCAGTTTGGCATTTTCTATCGTACTAAAATCCACGACAACCATTTCATTCTTGCGAGCGAACTCTGGCGTTGCTTTTAATCCAGTGCGTTCAGTACGTACGGCCTTAATTGAGGCAGCGTCACCTGGAGCTATCGCATAGAATATACTTGCGTTCTCGGTCTTACCATCGCCCACAGTTTTCTCCACACCTGCAACAATATAATTCTTATTCTCGAAATGAACAAAATCGAGGTACCTATTATATCGATTAAGAATATATCCGTCATCAAACATTACAGTAGCAACCACATTTCCATTATCTTGCATTATCTTGAACCCTGGATAAGTACAGCCATACCATGTCACTATTTGATCGACCTCTCCATCACCATCAAGATCTGTTTCATTTGTTCTTTCAACCGATTGTTGGCATATAGGAGCGACATACTCATATGCTTTGTCAGCATTAAAGAGGTTTTGTGTAATTAAGAAATGACTGTCGTCATAAGGCGACAACATGTCACAGTAGTACAAATTTAATGCCTCTACATTATAGCGTTTCACATCACCTTTCTCTGGTGCCTCTTTCCAAGCACCTGTAAGAGAAGCCCCATAATACTTTAATGTGCCAGAATACTTGCCGCATTGCTGCCTATCACCATTCAAAAGCAAAGTATCCACCAAGGAATATGTGATTTTGCCTATATAATAGTGACCTGTCAACTTGCCATTATAGTCCGTACTTAGTTCCAACGAATCTTTGTTTACACTTATGTCAAAAGACACAGAAGTAGCGGTTCTTGAAGTTTCCGTTATTACGGCCTCTTTACCTAATAGAACGTAGTATCCGTCGTTTGTTCTCAAATCACGTATCTGATCTGCTGTCACGCGCTCTATTGCAATTGGATCGATTACAAAATCCACCACCTTGTCAAATTGAGGCATGTTTTTCCACAAAAGTTCGCGATATTTAGTCACTGAATACGTTTCCATATTAGGCAGAACCAAATCGAATTCCTTTTCAACGTCAAGATTTTCGTCATAGATCTTTACACTTTTCTCGTCATAATCTAAGTAATTAGACATACGACTCTTTCCATCACAAGTGAACATTCCTGGTACAGGTACCCCTACACCACCCAATCCTGACTTTGGTTTAAGTATTTGTGCCTGTGAAGCCAAGGCTACAGAAAGTGCTGAAACAACAAGTAATGTCTTTTTCATCTTTATTTCCCTGATACGTGTCGGGCGCAACCTTTAATTATAAAATATTGATTAAACTATCGTTGCGACAAAAGTAACTATATTATTTTACCCCCCCCCGCGAATTATACAATAATTAACTCTACATGTAAACATATTGGCACCATAACGGGATATTATCATAACACATGAGACTTTTTACCCACTTAATTGCAAATTATGGACCATCAATAGCCCTCGACAAAAATTACAAAAGAGTCTTTTCTTATTACAAATTAGTCGTCTATCCCAAAAGGCACATCAATTACACTCTGTATTTAGCATCATACTAAGTCCAGAGTGTTTTCATTTTTGCACACATAAAGGATTTACCTAACCGCCTTGCTTCGTATCGTGTGTGCAAGTTCATATATTACCTACAATAAATTAAAATATCGATTTTTGTCTACACTCTGCACTTTCGCACATAAACAGCTGATTATCATTGCATTATGGAGTGTATACAAAGGTGCATTTCATCTACACTCCGTCTGCACTGTGCCTGCACGATTATCTGCAAATTAACGACACAACAACAAGAGACAAGAGAAGAAAAACGGGAGGAAGAAAAAACAATAACGGGAGGTAGCACAAACAGTCGGACAAACTGTCGGTACTACCTCCCGTTATCGTTTGCTGCGCCTCACGTTGCCATAGTGCATGCAAGCCCACGGCGTGCTGCGGTTGTTGTACGACGTGCATAACACTGCAACACCATTCTTTGCGTGCAGACAAATGCAGCTGCGTGCAGACAAGAGTGTAGATAAAAACAGAAGTTGTCTACACTCCGAAACATATTGATTTTCAGCACGTTTACCACGTTTAGTGCAGAGTGCAGACAAAATGGCAATAAAATGCCGGACGCGCGCGAGGCTATTTGGTGAAAGCAAAATCTACACCCAGCGGACGCATGGAAGCGCCATACTTTTGGCGGAGTTTTTCAAACAAGGCCATGGTATCTTTGGCGAACCCCTGGCCTTTCCATGTGCTTGTGTTGGTTATCAGCACCCAACATTGGTTGGTGTCGGGGTAGCGCACCACCAGGGCACTTGAACCCGAGAGCGTACCTGTGCGCGTCCAAGGCTTTCCCGTTGGGGTGAAATTCCAACCTATTGAGAAGCGGTGTTCACCCATATCCTTGGTCATTGTCTGCACCGACTGCGCTGTAAGTATGTCAGGATAATGCGCATCGCCGTCAATGGCCGAAATAAAATGGCATAATTCGGCTGCCGAAGCGCACCAGGCACCAGCACCTGCCGAACTCGTAATGTCGTTCTCGCCATAGCACTTAACCACCATGCGGCCGCTGTTGTTAAACTCTTGAATGGGTTCGGCCTCCTTGTGCATGTAATATTTAACCTCGCCAGGGTGGCGGTCCTTATAGTAATTGCCGGCTATTTTGAAGCCAAAGCAACCTGCCGGCTGCAGCACCTCGCGCTGTATGAACTGTTCGTAGGTTGTGCCCGAACGTTTCTCGATAATCATCGACAGCAACAAATAGCCTATATTGCAATACTTCTGCATGTCGCCCCCGGGCTGATAGCCCAAATGACGCTTGAGCACAATTTGCAGCAACGCATGATGGTCGGGCGGTGTGCTCAAGTGATTCTGCATCATAATATAACGGGTTGAAAACACGGGATCGCCCGCATATCGCGTAAAGCCGGCTTTGTGGCGCAACAAGTCGTCAACTGTGATGTCGAAATAGCGTTTATCGGTTATGGCATTGGTGTAAGCTGTATCATTTAATATGCCTTGAGGGCCAAAAACATGGTCAGTCAACTTTAGCTTGCCCTTTTCTTGCAGTTTCATAATGCCTGTGGCTGTAATCAGCTTCGACACAGAAGCTATGCGCAGAATATTAGACGGACGCATGGGGTCGTTCTTTTCCTTCTCTGCCCAACCATATCCCTTGGCATAAACCAGAGAGTCGTTGCGCGACACAGCCAATTGTGCGCCATTCACCTCCCAACGCTTGAGATATTTGGCAATGATGCTGTCCATCTCGGCTGCGCCCTCGAAATTCGATTTTTCATTAGTTAGCGAGTCGTTCAGATGCGGCATGCGGCTTTCGGGCAAGGATTTGTCTTCATTTTCACTGCCCCCACGGCAGCGGCTTATGCAGAGCAAAGCGACTAAGGCTACGACTACTGCTACAAAGATCTTGAAACTACGCTTGAATTTGCGCTTTTTCTTTTTCATTATTATGATGTTGTTATTTTTTTGTTTGTCCTTTATTCCTGCCTGTTATGATTATGCTTAAAATTGCCGACAATGCCAGCAACATTGGGTAATAAAGATTGGGGATAATCTGCATCGGGCTTACAAGAGCCAGACCACTGGCCATGAGCAACTGGGCACCATATGGTATAATGCCTTGGACCACGCATGAGAATATATCGAGCAAGCTTGCCGCGCGACGTTTGTCCACGCCATAGCGCACACTGATGTCTTTAGTTATTGCCCCAACCGACAATATGGCCACAGTATTGTTGGCTGTGCAGCAGTTGGTAAGGGCAACCAATGAAGCTATACAACACTCTGCCGCACGACGCGAGTGCACACGGCGGGTCAGCACACGCACGAGATAGGTGACTCCCCCACCCTTGCGCACAACTGCCAACAGGCCTCCAGCCATCATGGAGATGAGAATTAAGTCGCCCATGCCCGTTATGCCATGCGCCATGGAGAGCAACCAACCCGAAAGTGTGTAAGCCCCCTCGGCTATGCCAACCACACCCGTTAAAAGTGTGCCAACACAGAGCACCATCATAACATTCATGCCGCACAACGCCGCTACAAGCACCACGGCATAAGGCAGCACTCGCCAAAGATGCAAGATGCCTTGAGCATTGGCTGATACCACACCTTGCTCAAAACCCATAAAGGCGTAAATGCCAAAACACAGAATGGCAGCCGGCAGCACAATGCGGAAATTGGTGCGAAACTTGTCGCGCATGGTACAATTTTGGGTACGGGTGGCAGCCACAGTCGTGTCGGATATGAATGAAAGATTATCGCCGAAGAAGGAGCCGCCCACCACTATAGCCACCATGAAGGGTAATGACACCCCTGTGCGTGCCGACATTTCAGCCGCCATTGGCACAAGTGCCACGATGGTGCCTACCGACGTGCCTATACAAAGCGACACCACACACGATGCGAGGAACAACCCGGCAAGCAAAATGTTTCCGGGCAAGCACCTCATGGTCAAATCGACCGTTGCCGTTACCGCGCCCATATCCTTGGCCGATGCAGCAAAAGCGCCTGCAAGCACAAATATCCATACCATCAATAAGAGGTCGCTGCTGCCGGCACCATGCGAAAAGGCACGCACACGCTCATCAATGCTGTAACCACGTAATGTGAGCAATGAGGCAATACCTGTAAACAAAAACACGATGGTCATCGGCACACTCGAAAAGTCATTCATCAATATGCCCATCACTGCCATAAGCAGCGCAAGCAACACAAGCGGCATGAGCGCAAGCCAACCCCGGCGACGAGGACGCAGCCGGCGGTCTTCACGTTGTTTAGTAGTCATTTATTTAGATTTTGAGTGCAAAGTTAGAAAAATATGCTTACCTTTGCTATGACGTTAGCGGAATTAAGCATTAACGGGCTAACATATTAACAGGCTGACAAGTAGGCACGCCTTGCCCTTTTCGACCTGCGAATGTGTGATACAGACGGGGACACAGCCAAAAGGGCACAACAACTCGTCGTTCATTTGTCTGTCAACAAATTCGGCCAACGCACCGCTATAACAATCAACTTGATATCATTCGGCAGGGAGGCTTTAACCTAACCCGTAGTGACAGCATATCATATTTGCCCTGTAACGCACACCAAGCCATTCTGCCCATCAAACTTTAATTCTATCATGCTTAAGCAAATCATTAATGGCCGCATTCTCACCCCACAGGGTTGGCTCAAGGGCGGTTCTGTAATTGTTGAAGGTAACAAAATCAAAGCCGTTAGCAACAACGACTTGCACGTTGAGGGTGCCGAAATCATTGATGCGAAGGGTTGCACTATTGTGCCTGGCGGCATCGAAATGCACGTTCACGGCGGTGGTGGACGCGACTTTATGGAGGGTACCGAAGAGGCTTTCCGCGTAGCCATCAACGCCCATGCCAAGCACGGCACGACCTCAATATTCCCCACACTTTCATCGTCAACCGTGCCCATGATTGAGGCTGCCTGCCAAACTTGTGACAAATTGATGGCTGAAGAGAATAGCCCCGTGCTCGGTCTGCACCTCGAGGGTCCGTACTTCAACCCTAAACAAGCTGGTGCGCAAATTCCCGAGTGGATCAAAGCTCCCGTGGCCGAAGAGTATGAACCGCTGCTTGAGAAATACAAGTGCCTGAAGCGTTGGGACGAGGCGCCCGAACTCCCCGGCTCGGTTGAGTTTATCACCGCCTGCCGCAAACATGGCGTTTTACCTGCCATTGCCCACACACGCGCCACTTACGAGGACGTAGTGGCCGGCCACGATGCTGGTATGACTCATGCCACACACTTCTACAATGCCATGCCGGTGGTTTACAAGAACCGTGAATTTAAGGTGCCTGGCACAGTAGAAAGCATTTTTGCACTTGAGGACATGACTGTCGAAATGATTGCCGATGGCATTCACGTGCCTCCTGTCATGCTGCGCATGATTTACCAAATCAAGGGTGTTGAAAAAACAGCGCTCATTACCGACTCTTTGGCATGCGCTGCAACAGAAGGCGATGCTGCCTTCGACCCCCGCGTCATATTGGAGGACGGTGTGTGCAAATTGGCAGACCGTTCGGCTCTGGCAGGCTCTATCGCCACAATGGACCGTCTTATCCGCACCTGCGTGCAGATGGCTAACATTCCATTGGAGGACGCTTGCCGTATGGCCAGCGAAACACCGGCCAAAATCATGGGCGTGTTCGACCGCAAGGGTTCGCTCGAAGCTGGTAAGGACGCCGACCTCATGATGTTTGACGAGAACCTCAAACTGACATACGTGATGCAAATGGGCAACGTTGTAACCAATGAACTCTAAGCCTCAACGCTAACCCCATTGTGCTGATGTGCACACGCGTTTTCTTAACACCCCTGAAAGCGCGTGTGCATATTAGCTTTTATCCCCCTATTTCTCAAACACAATGATTCCATTACTCGACATTCAGCACCTGACTAAACGCTTTGGTGCACTCGAACTCTTTAACGACATCAGTTTCTCGGTTGCCGACGGTCAGAAAGTCGGACTCATAGCACATAACGGAGCCGGGAAAAGTACTTTGCTGAACATTTTGGCCGGAAAGGAGGATTATGACGGGGGAACTATCGTGACAAGACGCGATGCCAACATTGCCATTTTGGAACAAGCGCCTGTGTTTGAGCCTGGTACAACTGTGATTGACGCCTGCTTCCAGCGTGCTGGAGAATTGTCAACCCTCATCAGCCAATACGAACAATGCCTTGCCACACCCGGCAATCCGGGATTGAGCGAACTGATAGACGAAATGGAACGACGCGAGGCCTGGGACTTTGAGTTGAGAGCCAAGCAAATTCTGTCGAAACTCGACATTAACAATTTCACGCAGCCGGTAGAAGAGCTGTCTGGTGGGCAACTCAAACGCGTGGCTCTGGCTAATGTACTACTGGCCGACCCCGATTTGCTGGTGCTTGACGAGCCAACAAACCACCTTGACCTTTCAATGATTGAATGGTTGGAGGGTTACTTGCAACGCACTACCAAAGCGCTGCTCATGGTGACACACGACCGTTACTTCCTTGACAATGTGTGTCAGCGCATACTGGAACTTGACGATGAGACCATCTACACCTACGATGGCAACTATGAGTATTATCTCGAAAAACGCGAGCAACGCATCACGGCACAGAATGCTAACATAGCACGCGCCAACAACCTGTATCGCAAAGAGCTTGACTGGATGCGCCGCATGCCCTGTGCCAGAGGCACTAAAGCACGCTACCGCAAAGAGGCTTTTGTTGAATTGGAACAGCGTGCCAAGCAACGGCGTGAGGAAAGGGCTGCACGACTTGAGGTAAAGAGCGGATACATTGGCAGCAAAATATTTGAGGCCGAATATGTGAGCAAAGCTTTCGATGTGCCTGGTGCCGACGGCCAAAAACAGCAGAAGATTATTCTTGACCACTTTTACTACAACTTTGCACGGTTCGAAAAGATGGGCATTGTGGGTGGCAATGGTACCGGCAAGAGCACATTCATCAAACTACTGCTTGGACTTGAACAACCCGATGAAGGCCGTTTTGTTGTGGGTGAGACTGTACGATTTGGCTACTTCTCACAAGACGGCATGGACTTTAACGAGCAAGACAAGGTTATTGACGCGGTACGCAAACATGCCGAATACATTGACTTGGGAAATGGCCGACACCTGACAGCCATGCAGTTTCTGACACACTTTCTCTTTCCACCAGCCCGTCAGCAAGATTACATTTACAAATTGTCGGGAGGTGAGCGCCGACGTCTGCAACTATGCACTGTGCTGATGAAGAACCCCAACTTCTTGGTACTTGACGAACCGACCAATGACCTTGATATTGCCACGCTGCAAATTCTTGAGGAATATCTTCAGGACTTCAAGGGGTGTGTGATAGTAGTCAGTCACGACCGCTACTTCATGGACAAGGTTGTCGACCATCTGTTAGTGTTTAACGGTGAGGGCAAGATTGACGATTTTCCTGGTAATTATTCAGAATACCGCGAATGGAAATCGCTGCGTGAACATGAAGAGCAAGAGGAGAAAGAAGCCGCAAAGAAGCAGCAAGCCACCAACACTAATGCAAAAGCAAACACTTGGGGCGGCGAAAAGAAACGCAAATTGTCTTTCAAGGAAAAGCAAGAACTCAAACAGCTTGAAACGGACATTGAAAAACTCGAAGCCGAAAAGAAGGAAATCGAAACGAGTCTTTGCTCTGGCACACTGTCCGTTGACGAACTTACAGAAAAAAGCAAACGTCTGCCTTTGCTCGAAGAAGAACTTGACGAAAAATCGATGCGATGGCTCGAACTTAGCGAAATAGAACAATGAAACCATTAGCTGAACGTCTGCGCCCTACAACGCTCGACGATTACATAGGCCAAAAACATCTGGTAGGACCAGGTGCCGTACTGCGTCAGATGATTGACTCCGGACATATTTCTTCATTCATTTTATGGGGGCCACCGGGAGTTGGCAAGACGACTTTGGCCAAAATCATTGCGCAACATCTCGACACGCCTTTCTACACGCTATCAGCAGTAAATAGCGGGGTGAAAGAGGTGCGCGAGGTGATAGACCGTGCCACAAACGGACGTTTCTTCAGCGAGCAAAGCCCTATTTTGTTTATTGACGAAATTCACCGCTTTTCAAAGTCGCAACAAGATTCACTCTTGGCCGCTGTTGAAACTGGTGCCATTACGCTGATTGGCGCCACCACCGAAAATCCTTCATTTGAGGTCATACGTCCGCTCTTGTCGCGCTGCCAAGTGTATGTGCTAAAGAGTTTGGACAAGGCTGACCTCGAAGTGCTGCTACATCGCGCCCTGACCAAGGACTTAGTACTGAAAGAACGGCATATCGAGGTGAAAGAGACTGAAGCTCTGTTCAGATACAGCGGTGGCGATGCCCGTAAACTATTAGGCATACTCGATTTGGTGACATCTGCCTCTGATGCCGACCCGCTCGTTATTGACAATGCTACGATCACCGAACGCCTGCAACAAAACCCATTGGCCTACGACAAGGAAGGGGAAATGCACTATGACATCATTTCGGCCTTCATAAAAAGTATTCGAGGCAGTGACCCCGATGCGGCACTATATTGGTTGGCACGCATGATTGAGGGCGGCGAGGATCCCAAATTCATAGCACGGCGCTTGGTCATTTCTGCCTCTGAGGATATCGGACTTGCCAATCCCAACGCGCTGCTGCTGGCCAATGCAGCATTTGATGCAGTAGCTAAAATTGGCTGGCCTGAAGGGCGCATTCCGTTGGCCGAAGCTACGGTTTATTTGGCCACCAGCGCCAAAAGTAACTCGGCGTACATGGGCATTAATAACGCCCTGCAGTTGGTAAAACGCACAGGCAATCTGCCCGTGCCGCTGCACTTGCGCAATGCGCCCACCAAACTTATGGCGGAACTTGGCTATCACGACGGCTACTTATACCCTCACGATTACCCGGGAAACTTTACGCCACAACAATATCTGCCCAATGAGGTCAAGGACGAAGTGCTTTGGAAACCATGCAATAATCAGGCAGAAGACCGCAGCCGCGACCGCATGAACACACTGTGGAAAGACAAGCAAAGATAAAGAATGGGGCTGACATCAGATGTAAGATGCCAGCCCTATTATGTGAGGCAAGTTATTGACAAGCCATATAAGCGAACCACTAATACAGGTGGAATATACGCTCCATAAGTTGCCATTTTTCTGAAGAGGTGGCACCGTCTTTCGTCTGTTGATATTTCCCCGTCAGTGCCTCCCATTCTTCTTGCTTTGGCAGTTTGGCCAGTTTTGCCATCGACTCGTCCCAATTAAAATCCTCTGGCGTTTCAACAATCATAAACAGGCGGTTTTCCAACAGGTATATCTCCATTTCGAGAATGCCCACCTCTTTGATACCACTGAGGATTTCTCTCCAGACGTGACCTTCTTCATGCAATTTCTTGTATGCGGCAATGAGTTCTGGCTCGTTTTTCAAATCAAGTGTTTGGCAGAAACGTTTGGTCTTAATACCAAACTGCTTCTGCACATATCCATTTTGTTTCATTGTTTTAATGATATGCCCTACTGCATTCTCTCGTGAGAATATGCGAACAGGTGTTATTATACATCAGTTTATAAAGGTTGCTAAGTACGGAAAATCGTGCGACAAAGCCAAATCTTTTAAGTAGTACAAAGTTCTCACTTATTCAGTTCTGAGGCAAACATTTGCACCATAAAATGAACAGAACCAACGCTTCTGCATTAAAAGTAAGGCATTTAGCGTACATTTCTCAATGATTTACCCTATCTTTGCATAGGTTTCGGTTTAACAAAACAACAAAGCGAGTTTGGTACGGCGTTCTTGCCGCACCCATCACAAATATGTTACGCAAAATCTTCACACTACTGATGTTTGCAACCATAGCCACCACTATGGCGCTTGCAGAGAAGTGGACCATCGAAACATTGCCCATGGTCCACTTGCAAAACGCACAACATTATGTGTGCAACCCCGACGGTGTGCTATCGCCAACAGCTGTTGCAACCACAGACAGCATGCTGCAAGCGTTGGAACGCGACAAAGGCATTCAAACTGTAGTGGTGGTGGTTAAACAGCTTAAGGGCGATGACCCTTATCAATTTGGTATGGATTTGAGCCGCAAATATGGCATCGGCTCAAAAGAACAACGCTCTGGCTTGATTGTCATTTTAGCAACTGAGGACAGAAGCTACCAAATACTTACCGGCAACGGGCTGGAAGGTGCACTGCCTGACGCCATTTGCAGGCGAATTCAAAATCAGGTAATGGTGCCAGCACTAAAAGTTGGCGATTGGAACAGTGCCATTGTCAACACAATCAAGCGCATTGACAGCTATGTGCGCAAAGACAATTCCCTGACAGCAGAGAATGGAAACGACGATGACAGTTCGGCCGCAGTTGCAGGTTTCATTATCGCATTGCTGTTCATTATTGCCATCTCATACATATTTGCCCACCGCACACCAAGATGCCCTAAATGCAAGACACGCATGCGCAAAGTCAGCAGTCAGAGGGTGCGCGCCAGTGCTATTAGCGACTGGAAGATACGTACCATTTGGCAATGTCCCAAGTGCGGGAATAAAACAACACACTATACCGACACAAACGACACACACAACGGCAACGCCATTCCGCCCATATTGTTTGGCGGTGGCAGCGGTGGGGGTTCATTCGGTGGAGGAAGTATCGGAGGCTCTTTCGGCGGCGGCACCTTTGGCGGCGGCGGAAGCGGCGGCCGGTTTTGACAAACAAATACAACGAACAGACATTTTTCAAACTAACAACAAACGGATATGAAGAAAGGAACAATAACCCTGCTCGTGATTGGCGTGCTAATTCTTATTATGGTAGGCGGCACACTGACCACCTACAATGGTCTGATTGCCAAAGACGAGGCTGTGGCCACTGCATGGGGCAACATTCAATCACAATATCAGCGCCGTGCCGACCTCATACCTAATTTGGTAAGTACCGTTAAGGGATATGCCAAACACGAAAGCGAGACGCTTGAGAATGTAATGGCTGCACGAGCCAAAGCTACACAAGTAACTATAAATTCAGACAACCTTACCCCCGAAAAGCTCAAACAATATCAAGCCGCACAAGGCGAATTATCACAAGCTCTCGGCCGCTTGATGGCGGTGTCTGAAAATTATCCCAACCTCAAGGCCAACGAGAACTTTTCGGAACTTCAAGCACAACTCGAGGGTACTGAAAATCGTATCAACGAAAGCCGTCAAATTTACAATTCGGCCGTTCAAACCTATAACGTGAGCGTGCGCCGTTTCCCCGCCAATATCGTGGCTGGAATGTTTGGCTTTGACAAAAAGAATCAGTTCGAGGCTGAAGCCGGAGCAGAGAAAGCACCTAAAGTAGAATTTTAACACACAACTCTAAACATACATACTCATCAGTTCACATGGACAGCAAACAACGATACATGATGCGCGGCGTATCCGCCATGAAAGAAGACGTGCATAACGCCATCAAAAACATTGACAAGGGCATATTCCCTCAAGCCTTTTGCAAAATCATTCCCGACATATTGGGTGGTGACCCCGAATATTGCAATATCATGCATGCTGATGGTGCCGGCACCAAATCAAGCCTTGCATACATGTACTGGAAAGAGACGGGCGACCTCTCTGTATGGAAAGGCATTGCGCAAGATGCCCTTATTATGAACACAGACGACCTCCTTTGCGTTGGAGCCGTTGACAACATTCTTGTCAGCTCTACCATTGGCCGCAACAAAATGCTCATACCGGGCGAAGTGATCTCTGCCATCATCAACGGCACAGACGAGTTGTTGCAGCAGATGCGCGACATGGGCGTAGGCATCTATGCCACTGGCGGCGAGACTGCCGATGTGGGCGACCTTGTGCGCACAATCATCGTCGACTCTACTGTCACTTGCCGCATGAAACGCAGCGACGTTATCAACAATGCCAACATTCGTCCGGGCGATGTTATCGTCGGCCTCTCGTCAAGTGGTCAAGCTACCTACGAGAAGGAGTACAATGGTGGCATGGGGTCTAACGGACTCACCTCAGCCCGTCACGATGTGTTTGCCAAATACTTGGCAGAAAAATATCCCGAGAGCTACGACCATGCCGTACCCGAAGAATTGGTATATAGCGGTGGACTTAAACTTACCGACAAGGTGGAAGGTTCACCCATCAATGCCGGCAAACTTGTGCTTTCCCCCACCCGTACATACGCACCCGTCGTGAAGAAACTGCTCGACGAACTGCGTCCCGAAATCCATGGTATGGTACACTGCACAGGTGGTGCACAAACCAAGGTTCTGCACTTTGTGGGCGAAAATTGCCGCGTCATCAAGGACAATATGTTCCCCGTGCCACCTCTCTTCAAGACCATTGCAGAGCAAAGCGGCACCGACTGGGCAGAAATGTACAAAGTGTTCAATATGGGACACCGACTCGAAGTCTACGTACGTCCCGAAAATGCCGAAAAAGTTATTGCCATCAGCAAGAGCTTCAACATCGATGCACAAGTTGTAGGCCATATCGAAGAAGGCCCGCGCTCACTCACCATCAAGAGCGAGTTTGGTGAGTTCAAGTACTAAGACACAACACAACCCGAAGTTCAAGAAGCCAGCAACCATGATTGCCCCCACACAACAGTAGCAATCAAGTTGCCGGCTTTCTGAACTTCTTTCTTTGTAAAAAGAGCGACCATGCGCAAACGGGTATTACACATTATCATCACAGTTGCTTGCATTGCAGCTACAATCGAGACAGTGAGATTTTCCTGGCTGCGCATCACCATAGACAATGCACCCCGAGGCATTTGGGATTACATATCCGGTATTTTATCCACACTTGGCTGGGCCTGTTTGTCATGGATAGAACTGAAAGAGCGTAAAATCACGAACTGGATTATACGTAAATACAACAAGTTAAAAGCACGCAATAAATGAATACGTTATTAGATAAATTGAACGGACTTGAAGCACGCTTTGAGGAAGTCAGCACACTTATTACAGACCCCAACGTCATTGGCGATCAAAAGCGCTATGTGCGACTGACCAAAGAATACAAAGAGCTTGAAGACCTCATGGCAGCCCGCAAGGAGTACGCCAATTTACTATCGAACCTTGAGGAGAGCAAGGACATGCTGCTCAACGAGACTGATGCCGAAATGAAGGATATGGCACGCGAGGAAGTTGCCGAATGTGAGAAACGCATACCTGAACTCGAAGAACGCATCAAACTCATGCTCGTACCTAAAGACCCCGAAGACGCCAAAAATGCCATTCTCGAAATACGTGGCGGCACGGGTGGCGACGAGGCCGCACTTTTTGCCGGTGACTTGTTCCGCATGTACAGCAAATACTGCGAGCGTAAGGGCTGGAAACTTGAAGTGTCAAGTGCCAGCGAGGGAGCCGCAGGCGGTTTTAAGGAAATTGTCTGCTCCATTACGGGCACCGACGTGTATGGCACCATGAAGTACGAAAGTGGCGTGCACCGCGTACAGCGCGTGCCGGCCACCGAAACACAAGGACGTGTTCACACCTCGGCAGCAACCGTTGCCGTATTGCCCGAAGCCGAAGCATTTGATGTGGTCATCAACGAAGGCGAAATTAAATGGGACACATTCCGCTCAAGTGGTGCCGGTGGTCAGAATGTCAACAAGGTAGAATCGGGTGTTCGTTTGCGTTACAACTGGAAAAACCCCAACACTGGCGAAGTAGAGGAAATCTTAATAGAGTGCACCGAAACCCGTGACCAACCTAAGAACAAAGAGCGCGCACTTGCACGTCTGCGCACTTTCATCTACGACAAAGAGCACCAAAAGTACGTTGACGACATAGCCAACCGCCGCAAAACGCTCGTTTCGACTGGCGACCGTTCGGCCAAAATCCGTACATACAATTATCCGCAGGGCCGCATCACCGACCACCGCATAAACTATACCATATACAATCTGCAAGCGTTTATGGACGGCGACATACAGGACTGCATCGACCACCTCATCGTAGCCGAAAACGCCGAACGATTGAAGGAAGCAGAAATGTAATATTGTCATGACACGCCTTTTGTTCATATTGTTTTTCACGCTGCCTCTGTTCACAGCCTGCCACAACAAAGCGAATCAGGCCTCGGGCGACAATGGCGCCTTTGCCAAGGCCAAAAGCCACAGCAACGGCGTAAACATCGACCGCATATCACAGTCCGGCGAACTCATCATTGGCACCATCAGTGGCCCCGACACATACTTCGACTACCAGGGCCGCGGCATGGGTCTGCAATATGCACTGGCCGAAGATTTTGCTAACACCTTGGGAGTTGGTGTACGTGTTGAACTTGCCACAGACAGCACCGAATTGGCAAAAATGCTCAAAAAGGGAGATGTTGATGTCATAGCCTATCAGCTTTCTCCCAATTTCTGCCAAAAACAAGGCATAGCCACTGCGGGAGCTAAAAACGCAAAGACGGGAGCAAGTTGGGCCATACTACCCGATGCTAAAGACCTGGCCGAAGCGCTCAACGATTGGTATGGCGATGGTGTAGAAGTGAAAGCACAAAAAACGGAAAGAACGTGGCTGCACAACCGCACCATCGTACACCGCAAGGTACGTGCCCCATTCATTTCACGCGAGAAAGGTATTATATCCACCTACGACGCCTATTTCAAGGCAGCTGCGCGCTATACAGGCTGGGACTGGCGACTCATTGCAGCACAATGTTATCAAGAGTCGGGCTTCGACCCCAATGCCACATCATGGGCTGGCGCCTGTGGCTTGATGCAAATTATGCCCGCCACTGCCGGACAATATGGCTTGCCTTCAACCCGGCTTTTCTCGCCCGAAGACAATATAACCACAGCAGCACGCCACATCAGACACCTGCAACAACAATTTGCCAACATTGCCGATGCCGAGGAACGTGCCAAATTTGTGCTTGCTGCCTACAACGGCGGGCTTGGCCACATACGCGATGCCCAATCACTCGCCCGGAAACATGGCGGAAACGCCAACAACTGGAGCGATGTGAGCTACTACGTGCGCAATTTGAGTAATACGCAATACTACCGCGACCCCGTTGTGAAATATGGCTACATGATTGGTAACGAAACCTACAACTATGTAATCAGCATCATGGAGCGATGGCGGCAATACGGCGGCAATGTCCACAGTTTGTCAAGCGGCAGGTTACCCGACGACACACCATTGACTGCCAATAGCAACGAGCGTGTTACGCCACACAAACGCAACCGCTTCAGCAAAGCGCACAAAATACTGTCTGCCGATGAAATGGAGCAACTTAATCAATAATTCGCTGCCACAATCTTCAAACACACATAAAGAGAAGGGGCACCTATATGTATAAGTAGACATGCGTTGGCGGAATTAGTGAACAAGTTGACAAGTTAACCTATAATTCCAAAGTTACCGTACAAGGGCTTGACTTACCCAAAAGTCAGACTGTTGTACGGTATTTTTCATTTTACCCCGAACCAACGTTAGCACAAGCTATCCTCCATCTACTTGTAACAAAAGCGCACAATACATTTTGCATTTTAATACTTTTCAGCGCAAAGTAATAGCAAAATATAAACTCCGCAACAAGAATATCAACAAAAGATGCATTTTATCCATATATTTCTGCGCAAAAAGTCATTCTGTTACGAATATTGTTGTTATATTTGCAACGTGATAACAAAACAAGTCTTTCACAAGACATTAGACATATCACAAACATACATTCAAACACAATAACAAACAGACTACAATGTGCGGCATCGTATCAATATTCAACATTAAAGAGCAAACTCCCGAGTTGCGCAAGAAAGCTCTTGCCATGAGTAAGAAAATCCGTCACAGAGGCCCCGATTGGAGCGGCATCTACTGTGGCAAGAGTGCCATATTGTGTCACGAGAGACTTTCGATTGTCGACCCCCAAAGCGGCAAGCAACCCTTATTTGCACCCGACAACAAACAGGTGTTGGCTGTAAACGGCGAAATTTACAACCATCAAGACATACGCAAGCAATATGCCGGCAAATACCAATTTCAAACTGGCTCCGACTGCGAAGTTATACTTGCCCTTTATCGCGACAAAGGCATAAACTTTCTTGAAGACCTCAATGGCATCTATGCCTTTGCATTATACGACGAAGCCAACGACGACTTTCTTATAGCCCGCGACCCCATTGGCGTCATACCCTTGTATATTGGACACGACAAGGACGGCACCATTTATTGTGCTTCCGAGCTCAAAGCACTGGAAGGGTTCTGCGATGAATATGAACCATTCTTGCCCGGACACTACTATCGTGGTTCTGAGGGGAAAATGGTAAAATGGTACAAACGCGATTGGGAAAGCTACGACAACGTAAAGGACAATGGCGCATCTGTCAACGATGTGCACGACGCACTCGAGGCAGCCGTCAAGCGCCAGCTAATGAGCGATGTGCCTTACGGCGTTCTTCTGTCGGGCGGTCTTGACAGTTCTGTCATATCAGCCATTGCAAAAAAATACGCAGCACACCGTATCGAAACCAACAGCACACAAGCAGCCTGGTGGCCTCAGCTCCACTCATTTGCAGTGGGATTGAAGGGCGCACCCGACCTGGCAAAAGCCAAGGAGGTGGCTGACTTTATCGGCACTGTGCACCACGAAATAAACTACACTATACAGGAGGGCCTTGACGCCGTACGTGACGTCATCTATTTTATCGAAACATACGATGTCACCACCGTGCGTGCCTCCACCCCCATGTACTTGCTGGCACGTGTCATCAAGTCTATGGGTATCAAAATGGTTCTTTCGGGCGAAGGAGCCGACGAGGTGTTTGGCGGATACCTCTATTTTCACAAAGCACCCAATGCACGTGCTTTTCACGAGGAGACCGTGCGCAAATTGTCAAAGCTCCACCTTTACGATTGTCTGCGAGCCAACAAGAGCCTTTCGGCTTGGGGCGTTGAAGGCCGCGTCCCCTTCCTCGACAAGGATTTCCTCGATGTGGCAATGCGTCTGAACCCCGAAGCCAAGATGTGTCCTGGAAAGACCATAGAAAAGAAAATTGTGCGCGAAGCCTTTGCCGACATGCTGCCTGAAGATGTGGCATGGCGCCAAAAAGAGCAATTCTCCGATGGCGTAGGTTATTCATGGATTGACACCTTGAAAGCCGTCACCGCACAAGCCGTAACTGACGAACAAATGGCACATGCAGCCGAGCGTTTCCCCATCAACACCCCAATGAACAAGGAGGAATATTACTACCGTTCAATCTTTGAAGAATATTTCCCCAGCGAAAGCGCGGCACGCAGTGTGCCCAGTGTGCCCAGTGTTGCATGCTCTACAGCCGAAGCACTTGCATGGGACGAGTCATTCAAAAACATGAACGACCCCAGTGGACGCGCCGTTGCCGGTGTGCATGAAGAAGCTTACGCCAATAAGTAGGCATTCAAAAATCACCTTGCAGCACCATGCCATTTACCTGGCACCCCTATTACGAGACTTGACTAAACTATATAATGTTATTTTGGTTGATCTGTCCGCCGCACACGCCAACGGGTGAACGTGCGGCGGATTTTTTATAACAAGCTGACATTTCAGCCTTTTAATGTCAAAATAATTGGTAGCCACATTCGCTTCAACTGCCAACCAGCCAATATGTTAGACGCTGCGTATTCAAAAGCGGACATTACCTATTGGCACCTCCCTTTCTCCAAATTCAATCATTGCGTTAAAAAGACTCACCTTCACAGCATTTCGCAAATCATTCAATGTGATATCTGCTTCTTGAATAATACCTTTATCCAGGAGTGCGGCTCTTTTTGTACCAAGCAATAAAGGGCGTTTGGGAGTTATCCAATGATTACCGTCATATATGGCAAGGTTAGTAAATGAAGTATCAGTCAAAAGTCCATGTTTAACGATGATGATTTCATCACAGTCCCCCTTCTGTGCCACCAAAGCATTAAGACTGCTGCGATCTGTACTTTTATAGTCATACGTTATCGCATCGTTTTCAACCACTTGCAAGGATCTTATTTCGCGCATGGCGTATGCAGCATAAGTTATGTCCTTTACACCCTGCTCTCCATACACCACCCTCGCCTTATAAAAATCCATATCTGCCGTTGGCGCCACGAGTTTCTCCAGCGAAGGCATAGAAGTCGCATTGCATAGCGATGGAAAGAAATGCCGAATAGTTCTTTCCAGCCTTTCCTGATGATATGCTATAGCCTGTGCCTCTCCTTCCTTAATCTTTATAGTTTCTACAAATTGCTGTGCCATATTTCATTGTGTAATTATTCAAACGGAAGATACACCTTTTGCAACACCTCCTCAAATTCTTTTCTGCAATCACTCTTTGAGGTAATGCCACCTCCGGCCTTGAAGAATATGCCCTCCCCGTCCTTTTCCATAAAACGTATCATTACGGCCGAATTGAGCATTCCGTTGTCATATATACCCATAATGCCCGTATAAAAACCGCGGTCGTATCCTTCTGCCTCATGAATTATCTGCACCGTTTTATCCTTTGGCGCACCCGTAATAGAACCAGCCGGCAACATGGCAGCCAAAATATTACCTATACGCTTATGATAGTCTGATGGCAATTTGCCACTGATTTCAGAGCTGGTCTGCAGTATGTCACCCTTGTTAGTATGCAGTACATCTATATAACGGTATCTGTCCACCCTTACCCGCTCTGCCACACGGCTTAAGTCATTTCTAATCAAATCAACGATGGTAGCATGTTCCGCTGCCTCTTTCTCGTCGTTCATCAGCACTTCTTCTGCATTTGGCAGGGAAGCGTCGAGTGTCCCCTTCATAGGATAAGAATATATCTTTCCATTCTTTATGCGGACAAAAGACTCTGGAGAAAAACACACAAACCGCTTGCCGTTATCTGTTCTCACGAGAATCTTGTACTTGCCTTTTGCCCTTAAAAAAATATCATCAAATGAAAGGTCGCAATCCACAGCCACCTTGCAGGTAAGGTTAGTAAGGAAACTGTTACCACACAAAATGTTGCTCTTAACAGTCTCAAAACTTTTTGTGTACTCTCCAAAGTCCGGTTCATGCACCTTCCACATCTGCTGTTTTGCTGACGCGGAACGCAACTGCCGTTTCACATTGGTGATGCCCTCAAAGTCATAAAGGCATTCTTCTGGAGAGATTTCCGAAAGTTTCCGTATATATGCTTCCGTGCCATCATAATTGATGACGAAAAGGAACGGTTCCTTTTCATCAGCCATATGATTGAGACGGTCTATAATTTTCTGGTTCATGGTTTTACGTATGAACTGCAAAATTATACCATTTATATGAGAAAGCCAAAAGCACCGGTTGGCATGTTCACCGCATCTGCGCTTTTATCCGCCTTTCTTAAGCAAAACGGCCTTTGATGCGTTACGACAGATCATGCTAAAAGCGCTTCTAACTTGTCTTACTACGTTCGAGGTAAGCATTTACTACGTTCGAGATAAACACTTACTACGTTCGTGGTAAGCATATTGAACGTTCGAAGTAAGACGAGCAAAAGGCGTTTACAACTTGCTGAGCCGCCGTCTTCGAATACCATTTTGTATAAAAAAGCACTCTAATTGCCCATGCCCCCATGTTTCCCAAGGATTTTATTCTTCCTTATACATGATATTGTGTATTTAGCTTTGCAATAAACTATGAGTGTATTATACATTAAATTTGCAGACAAAGTTCTTCCTTATATTCTTTAGATTTTTATCGTGCGCATACGCTTATCTGCACGATAAAAACCCAAAGACGTTCAAATTAGGACACAACTTCCCTTTCCCCATTGGGGATTGAGATTCAAAAGCCTCGAAAAAAACGGGGCTATCCAAAAGAAAGTTTGTCATAAGGCATGCCGGTATACAAATTCAGCCACCAACTTCTTGCCGTCCTTGTCCATTTGGCGCATACGGCGGTAAAGAGTAAGACAAACTTCTTGATTGACGTAGGAGACAAGCTGGTGAACACGGATGACACAGCTCTTATGAAATACGAGAAGAAATTCATGCAGAAGACTGTCAAAAAGCCTTGCTTACGTAATAAATTCCTCCGAAGGACGGATCTTCTCAGATTTTATGTTTACATTTGCCATATGTCAGATATTCTTTATTTGAGTTTTAAGCAGCACTAAGGTAAGTGAATTTCCTGACACATGCAAGCATAGGGTAATTTGTTGTTATCCAATGACTTGCTTTTTTGTAAAAATAACAAGTCTGCTAATTTAAGGCATTTGAAAAGATGTTTAATGAAAGACAGACATTGAAATCTCAACTCCGCCTCCTCACCGAAGCACGTGACCGCTTGCTTCCTAAGCTGATGAATGGCGAAATAAATGTATAGTCGTTATGGATAGATACGATTTTATCACTTCAAAAGAGGACGTTGTAAAGAACATAAAGACTCTTTACTCTTACCTCGGAAACACGGCTGATGCTGAGACATACAAATGGGCTACTGGCATTTTGAAAAATGGCAGAATCTATGTAGCAGAAATCATAGATTCCAAACTCTATTTTGCCCCAAGCCGTTTTGTTGGTTATAAAGATAATACAGCCGAGAAGCATCAAGATAACCATGGTGATGGTAATCAGACAAATGATAAACTCGTAGAGTACTACCAGAAGGTTCAAGACGAAAGGCTTGATGCTGCATTCCAATATGTACTTAAACAGTATGATTTATCTTCGGGAGATAAAAAATATTGGATTCCTAAGGATATGACCATAGAACAAATTCTATCAGCTTCAAGTGCTCAACCAAAGCAATATTGGGTTGGACGTGTTACAAATGACGAGTATTGGGAAGTTGCATTGTCCAAGAATGTATGGGTTACTCAGCAACGATATGGTCGTCAGAAACCAACAGCAGTATCTGGACTTTTGGGATGTGTCAAGAATGTAAAAGCAGGCGACATAATCTTTTTAACTTACGGAAGTGGCATATATGCCTATGGCAATGTTATTGAATGTCCAATAGCATCTGATCAAATATCCAACCTTGAACGAGTAATCCAGAGAAACAAGCACGATTATCATTCAGGGATTGTTAGATTCGATGATAACAATGTGTTCTATGAAGACCTGACAGAAGGTTGTGATAACTGGGGACAGCGTATTACCGTAGATCAATGGCATTATTATTCTGATAGTACGAACGTAACTACTGGAGGTATGCGTGACGAGATAACAATGGGTGTCACAATGATGTCATTCATAGGTATAACGGAAAAATACGGAAAGAAGAAGATAAAAGAATTAAAGGAGCAATACGAGAACAAGCATATGTTTATCAGTAAGACAGCTAAATTGCTTCAGTCGAAGCATAACATCATATTACAAGGTGCTCCTGGCACTGGAAAGACATACAATACGGCTGCTATTGCTTTGGCAGCATTGGATGTGACAGATGTTGATCTGAACGACCATAAAGCAGTCATGAAACGTTATGACTCATTGCTGGGCGATCAGATATTCTTCACTACGTTTCACCAGTCACTTGACTACGAGGACTTTGTTGAAGGCCTGAAGCCTCATGTGCAGACTGATGCTGATGGTAATTCTATAGGTGTTACCTATGAACCAGAAGATGGCATCTTCAAACGTGCTTGCAATGCTGTACAAACAGACCAAAGTAAGGATATAGTAGAGTGCATCGATGATTATCTCCAGAAGATAAAAGGCTATCAGAATAAGAGAGAGATTCCAACAGTCACAGGTAGATCATCTCTCTATGTTTGGTGGAAGGAAGGCAATTCTACGGTAAGCAGTAGAAGTACAAACTCTACCAGTTCGCGAGGCGAGGAATACACTCCTTCTCCATTAAATATCGAGAAGATAAAACTTCAAGCATTAGGTAAAGGATGCGAAAACAACTGGCAGTCATACGCCCAGGCATTCATTGAAGCTGTTAAGAAAGAGTATCATGCCACAACCAACAAACCTGTGGTACTGATTATTGACGAGATCAACCGTGGTAATGTCTCAAAGATATTTGGTGAGCTCATAACTTTGCTTGAATCTGACAAACGAAGCAATGGCAACCATCCTATCAAGGTGATGCTACCATACACAAAGGGTGAGTTTGGTGTACCTTCAAACCTTTACATTATCGGCACGATGAATACTACCGATAGAAGTACCGGTACACTTGACTATGCTCTGCGTAGAAGATTTGCATTCGTAACACTCAAATCACAGGATTCCGTCATCAAGAAATACTATTCTGATGCAGAAAACGAATACCTCGGTTCTATAGCGGTAGCACTGTTTGCTGACATCAAAAAGTTCATTGAGAATCCAAAGCATTTTTGTGGAGATATGAGTATAGATGATCTGATGGTAGGTCATAGTTACTTCATGGCAGAAAGTGAGGATGAACTTCAGGATAAGGTGGAATTTGAGATAATACCACTTATCAATGAATATATCAATGATGGCATCCTCAATGTTAAGAATGTAGAAAAAAATGCAGCGTTTGATGCTTGGCGTTCTCTGAATACGATACAATTATCAGAAGATGACGAGCAAGAGGACGATGAAGAATAATAGATAAGTTGGTATGAAACCACCCATTCTAATTCAAGAACACGAGCGTCTGGACATCGAACAAGATGCAAGATACGGCAATCTGCGACTTGTTCGATGGGATAAACCTATGGAATACGATCAATGGGGGTACTATGCATCGTATGTGATTGGAGCTGAATGGATAGACGAAACAGAGGCATTGGTTGTCACAACAAAAAGAGGGATGGAAGAAATAGATTTCCTCACGATGTTCATGACGTGCTTCTCGTCAGACTTATCTATTGAGTCTTTTGCCGAGATATATAATGTCGACAGCGAAGCACCTGCTATACATGCTCCTTTATTGAAAGGTGTATTAAGTCCGCTTATCGTCTTGCATTTCCTTGGTGTTGTTAGTAGAATCAAGTCGTTAAAGAAGGGATATGTTCACTACAGCGAAAACCTTAAAAAGGTCAAAGGACATATTCGGGTGATGAAGAATGAGTGTAAAAACATTGCTTCAAAAAGATTCGATAGAGTATATTGTGATTATGACAAATATACTGTTGACATTGCAGAGAACAGGCTAATCAAGAAAGCACTGTTGTTTTGTAAACAGATTCTCAAAAATGTCATAGAGCATCATTACACAGGTGACAAAGCCAAGCAGATGTTGTCGAAATCATTGTCGCTCTTTGAAAATGTGAGTGATGATGTTCAGATAAAGGATGTAACGCAGATCAAAGGACATAAGTTATTCAGCGAATATAATGAGGCTATACGCTTAGCAAAACTCATTCTCAAGAGGTACGATTATAGTATAAGCAAAACCAGCTCGGAGGATGACAAAGTTTCGCCTTTCACTCTTGACATGTCCTTATTATATGAGCACTATGTATATGGTTTGCTGAATGAAGCGTACGGAGACAAAATATCATATCAATTCAAAGGGAAGACAGGATCCCCGGATTTTCTATATTGCTCAAATGGATTCAAAGCAATCCTTGACACGAAATACATACCTAAATACGAAAAATCTTCGCTTGATAAAGGTGTGGTGCGTCAGTTAAGCGGTTATAGTCGAGACATTCCAATCTTACGACATCTCGGTTATCAGATAGAGGAAGAGGATCCTGTGCCTAATGTGCCTTGCATCATCATCTATCCAAAAGAAGGTGATGACATTAAGAATCCATTCGGGAAAAAGAAGCTGAAGGATTTATGCACAAACCCCGTGCGAAAATTGGCGAGATTTTACAAGATAAGTATTCCACTGCCTGTAATGGGCAACAACAGATAAGTTATGGCAAAAGACTTTAGTGAAGACCTGTTGATACAGAAGTTCAACAAAGCAGATGCGGATCCAATATTTCCTGACCATGACCTTATTGTTATGAGCGACGAAGTACACCGTACTCAGAATGGTGTGTTTGCGGATAACCTGATGCACATGCTGCCAACAGCAAACCGTATCGGTTTTACCGGAACGCCCTTGCTAAGGGATGACAATATTACGGCACGTACATTCGGACAGTATGTATCGGTGTATGACTTCAAGCGTGCTGTAGAGGATAAGGCTACTGTGCTTCTCTACTACGAGAACCGTGGTGAGAAACTGCAGGAACTGAAAAATCCTGAGATAAATGCAGAGATAGCAGCCCGACTGGACGAGGAAGAACTCGCCCCTTCACAGCAAGCTAAGCTAGAACGTGAGTTTGCTCAGGAGGTTCATCTGCTGACGGCAGAGAAGCGACTGAGAGTTGTTGCACAGGACTTTGTGCGCCATTATAGGCTCAGGAGAGATTGTCCGTGGATAGACAACCTCTCCTAACCAAATATCTTGACCATACGGTACAAGAAGAATGATATGTCTGCCACCCCACGCACTTGTGCCCTAAAGCCTTTGATTTTAGAGCAAACTTAGAGCAAATTCAGTAACAAGTGGACATGTATACGCAAGAAGGAGGTTGAAGGGCTTAGTTGCGGATTTGAGGGTAAAAAGGCTTGTGACAAGCAAAAGAACTGCAATAAGGATTGTAAAAAGGCTTGCGACAAACAAAAGGACTGCAACAAGAGCTGTAAAAAGGCTTGCGACAAGAAACAAAAGAACTGTAAGAAGACTTGCAATAAGCAGCAATTCAGCCAAAGGGAATAAAATGGTTCACACTTTGTGGCCTTTGTTAAACGAAACACAGGGAATCTGTTTTTTTTCACCAAATTTCCTGTGTTTTGTGTACGCTCGGCATGAGCATTATCTAACGGGTGCAAGTCCCG